>ERZ791810.1245-NODE-1245-length-18296-cov-3.360232_pt1 | contig 18296 bp, 12 predicted proteins | sample MGYA00510304_ERZ791810 | MGnify/ENA primary metagenome ERZ791810 (study PRJEB30046, sample SAMN00791967) | human gut metagenome | study: EMG produced TPA metagenomics assembly of the A metagenome-wide association study of gut microbiota in type 2... | reverse complement strand
TCCATCAGTTCCGGAACTGCCGCCTCAATTTCCTCCCGGCGCGGGATAGTAAGCACATGTTCCTCCACGGTCTCACGCAGAAGAATCCGGCTTTTCTGGATGCAGAAGACGTAGTCCTGTGCTCCAGGTTTCTGAATGTGGTATGTATTGTCATAGCGATGTGGTGCGATATCCTGTATCATAACTTTATCTCTCTATCCTTTTATTCTCCAAAACTTGTGCAACCGTTATTTCCATACTGTGTAACGGCTGTCCTCGCAGACATTCTTTGTAATCTTTCTGCAAGTCTCTTCATTTTACTCTTTTTATTAAAAAAATACAATCCCTCGGCTCGCCCCAGACTTACAACCGTCCCACAAAATCCTCATATCCAAACGCCCGCACCACTTCCGCTGTCCCATCTTCATGCCGGTATACGATCGACGGAAGCGGCATTCCATTAAAGGTATTATTTTTGACCATCGTATAGAGCGCCATATCGCCAAACACCAGCCGTCCACCCTCTTTTAGCGGTGCATCAAACGAATAATCCCCGATGCAGTCCCCCGAAAGACAGGTTGGTCCGCCCAGGCGGAACGTATACGGCTTTTCGCCCGCTTCTCCCGCTCCGATAAGCGGCGGACGGTACGGCATTTCCAGCACATCCGGCATATGACAGGCCGCCGAGGTATCCAGAATTGCAATCTGCATGCCGTTTTCCATCGTCTCCAGCACGGAAGTCACAAGAAATCCTGCGTTTAAGACAACTGCCTCGCCCGGTTCCAGGTATACTTCTACCCCATATTTTTCGCGCAGCCCGCGCACCAGACGGATCAGGCGTTCCCGATCATAATCTTCTCTCGTAATGTGGTGTCCGCCGCCCAGGTTCAACCATTTTACCTTTGAAAACCAGGCTCCAAACTTCTCCTCCGCTGCCCGCAGCGTCGTCTCCAGGTCATCTGAATTCTGCTCGCAGAGCGTATGCATATGGAATCCATCCAGATACGGAAGGATAGTTTCTTCAAAGCTTCCAGCCTCCGAAAGCATCGAAAGAGTCGTCCCCATGCGGGATCCTGGCGCACACGGATCATAGATCGCGTGCCCCTCCTGCGTGGAACACTCCGGGTTCAGCCGGAGTCCCGCCTGTTTTCCGGCTTTTTTTACTTTTTCACCGAATTTCAGCACCTGCCCCGGCGTGTTAAAAACGATGTGGTCGGCATAATTTAAAATCTCATCAAACTCATCCGGGCGGTAGGCGGCAGAAAACACATGGGTCTCCCCGCCAAACTCCGTTTTTCCAAGCCGTGCCTCATAAAGCCCGCTCGCCGCGGTTCCCGACAGATACTGGCGAATCAGCGGGTAGACCGAATACATGGAAAATGCTTTCTGTGCCAGCAGAATCCGGCATCCAGCCCGCTCTGCCGTATCCTTCAAAATTTCCAGATTTTTCTTTAAAAGCGTCTCATCCACCACATAAAATGGTGTGCGGATCGCCGCCGTGTCCCAGAGAACCCCAGCCGCCTCCCGTTCCTGCATCTGTTTTCCTTCCTTTCTTTCTTCCATCTTCCGTGTCCGTTCTCTTCCTGCGCCTAAAAAAACGCAAAATAAAACCATTTTCTTAATGGAAGCATTTTTACCTTAATCCACCAGTGCCGGATCCCAGGATTCCTTCCACGGAAGTCCCCATTTATTTAACGCATCCATAAATGGATCCGGATCAAATTCTTCAATATTATAAACGCCCGGTTTCTGCCAGGTTCCATTCATCACCAGCATCGCGCCGATCATCGCCGGTACACCGGTTGTGTAGGAGATCGCCTGGGAACCAACCTCTTTGTAGCACTCCTGATGATCGCAGATATTATATAAGTAATACTTCTTCTCTTTTCCATCCTTCTTACCCTGGAAAATGCATCCGATATTTGTTTTTCCAACGGTACGCGGACCAAGGGATGCCGGATCCGGAAGAACTGCCTTTAAGAACTGCAGCGGTACGATCTCTTTTCCTTCGTACATAATCGGCTCGATCGAGGTCATGCCGACATTCTCCAGGCACTTTAAATGGGTCAGGTAGCTCTGACCGAAGGTCATGAAGAAGCGGATCCGCTTGATTCCCGGCATATTGAGCGCCAACGATTCGATCTCCTCATGGTGAAGCAGGTACATATCCTTCATGCCGACGCCGTCAAAATCATACTCTCTCTTGATCTCCATCGGTTTCGTCTCTACCCAGTGTCCATCTTCCCAGTAAGAACCGTTTGCCGACACCTCCCGGATATTGATCTCCGGGTTAAAATTGGTTGCAAACGGATAGCCGTGGTCGCCGCCGTTGCAATCCAGAATGTCGATGTAGTTGATTTCGTCAAACTCATGTTTCAGCGCATACGCTGAAAATACGCCGGTTACACCCGGATCAAAGCCGCTTCCCAGCAGTGCGGTAATGCCCGCCTCTTTAAATTTCTCACGATATGCCCACTGCCATTTGTACTCAAATTTTGCCGTGTCCTCCGGCTCATAGTTCGCAGTATCGATATAATGGGTCTTCGTCGCCAGGCAGGCATCCATGATTGTCAGATCCTGGTACGGAAGCGCCAGGTTCAGCACCACATCCGGGTTAAATTTCTCAATCAGGGCAATCAGCTCGTCCACGTTGTTTGCATCCACCTGTGCGGTCTGGATCTTCGTCTTGGTGGTTCCCTCTAATTTTTCTTTCAGCGCATCGCATTTGGACTTCGTCCGGCTTGCAATGCAGATCTCCTCAAATGCCTCGCTGTTCTGGCAGCACTTGTGAATTGCTACGGAAGCTACGCCTCCACATCCGATAATTAACGCTTTTCCCATCTTTTTTCCTCCTGTATTCTGAAATGTACTCTATTTTTGTTCCATTTTATAATCCAAATTTCACATTTACTTTTGTTCAAACACTTTTCAGTTCATGTCTCAAACACACACTTTTATTTGATGATACCAGGGTCAAAAGGTCAGAAGTTCGACGCAAGCTTGCTTGCAGGAGAATTTTTGACCTTGGGACCCGCCAAAAACATGAGTAAGTAGCCATTTTTCAAAGAAAAATGAGCGAATTGCGAATGTTTTTGAGAATTGCGGGAGCACGCAGTGCAGAGCAATTCGGTATTAGAGGGGTCAAAAGCTTTTGACCCCAACATCATATTTGATTGAATTATAGCATGTATTTAAAATTCGTGAAATAGTTTCATTTTTCCGCCTGTCATAAAATCGTAAGAAATTTTCATCCATTTTTTGCTGTTCTGAGTGTTTTACAGCATTGTATGAAAGTGCCAAAATGTGTTATACTAAAACCAAATGGATCTGACACAGCGATAGAGCGGATCAATTACCGAACAGATTCGGAAGAAAGGAACTGTATACCATGTATGATATAATAATCATTGGTTCCGGACCAGCTGGCTTGAGTGCGGCGATTTATGCACAGCGGGCATGTCTGGACACGATTGTGATAGAGAAGAATGGAATCAGCGGCGGACAGGTGCTGAATACCTGGGAGGTGGACAATTATCCGGGATTTCCGGGTGTGACCGGCTTTGAGCTTTCCAGACAGTTCCGGGAGCATGCAAACAAGCTGGGAGCAAGAGTTGTACAGGATGAGGTCGTGCAGGTCGAGCTTTCAGGAAACGTGAAGAAAGTAGTCTGCGAGGAAGAGACGTATGAGGCACGCTGTGTGATTCTGGCATCCGGAGCACATCACAGGACGTTGGAGGTGCCGGGAGAAGAGGAACTTCGCGGGGCAGGCGTTTCATACTGCGCGACCTGCGACGGGGCATTTTTCCGAGGAAGGACGGTTGCCGTTGTGGGCGGCGGCGACGCGGCGCTGGAAGATGCAATTTTTCTTGCACGGATGTGTGAAAAAGTATATATCGTCCACCGCAGAGACAAGCTTCGCGGGGCAAAACGGCTGCAGGAGCGCTTACAGGCGCTTGAAAATATTGAATTTGTCTGGAACAGCGAGACGGTTGCGATTGAAGGGAAGGCTCAGGTGGAGGCGTTGCGGCTGAGACAGACCAAAACCGGAGAAGAGAAGCGGCTGGACGTGGATGGCGTCTTTATTGCGGTCGGAATCGCACCGGAGAGTGAGCTGTATGCGGGTCAGTTAGAGCTTGATGAGCAGGGCTACATCCGGGCGGATGAGAGCGGTCAGACGAGCGTTCCGGGCGTATTTGCAGCCGGAGATGTCCGGACCAAGGCGTTGCGCCAGATTTTGACAGCGGCATCGGACGGTGCAAACTGCGTGGCATCTGCAGAGCGATATCTTCAGGCATAACTCATTTTTAACATAGAAGAAAACAGAGTAACTGTTTAGTAGGTCTGCGCATTTACTGCGCTGACCGTACGAAAACATGGGTCAGCAGGCAAAAATCCCATTGCCGTAGGCAATTTTTAATGGATTTTTGCGCGTGACTGTGAAGGTACTGAACAGTTACAGTTTGAGATAAAACGACGGAACAGAACGGACAGAAGAGTAGGAGGTTCTTATGAGAAAAACGCTGAAATTTCTGATAGCATCAGGGGCGTGCCTTGTGATGGCAGGGACGGGACAGATGAGCGCCCAGGCGGCGATGAATCTGGAGACGGATGCCCCGGTCGCTGGTGCGTCAGTGGCGATCAATAATTACTATGCGAGCAGCTTGAACCCGGAAAAAGAGCTGGCGGAGGCATTTGCTTCTAAAGAAGTTCTGGCAGTGGCGGGAGCCGGTCGGACGGGCGTGGCAGGCGGCGCGCAGACAGCCAAACCGGCACAGGTGGCAGCAGAGACGAAAGCCCAGCCAAAGGAGACAACTGGCGAGACTGAGGCGGTTGTCCACGCAATGTCCAAGTCGATCTACGATAATATCGCGATTTCCCGTGTGACCAATTATGTCAATGTTCGCGCACAGGCGAGCACAGGCAGCGAGGTAGTTGGAAAGATTTACAATAACTGTGCGGCGACAATTCTGGACACGGTGGATGGCGAGGGCGGCAAATGGTACCATATCCAGTCGGGGTCCGTGACCGGTTATATTAAAGCACAGTATTTTGTGACCGGCGAGGAGGCGTCCAAGATTGCCAGGGAAGTCGGCACAACCTACGCGAAGGTTACAAATACCTCTACGCTTCGCCTGAGAGAGACGCCGAGCTTAGAGGGCAAGACGCTGGATCTTCTTTCTGCCGATGCAGAGTATGAGGTAATCGGAGAAGAGGGCGATTTTGCCAAGATTTCCGTCGATAATGATCTGGTCGGATATGTGTATAAAGATTATATTACGACACAGGTAGACTTTAAGCAGGCAGTTTCCGTAGCTGAGGAACAGCAGCAGAAAGCTGAAGAAGAAAAACTGAAACAGGAAGCGAATGCGGCGATCGAGAACCTGGAACAGGTAAAGAAGAAAGCCGAGGAAGAGTCGAGGGCAGCGGAAACCACGGCAGCGGCGAAGGAAACCACGGCAGCTGCCAAAGAGACGACCAAAGCATCGGAGACTTCCTACAGCGGAACAATAGAGGCGAATCCGAGCGAAAGCAAGGAAGCTGAGACGACAGCGGCAGCCAAGGAGACGACAAAGGCAGCTGAGACGAAAGCGCCGACTACCGCGGCAGCGACGAAAGCGACCACTGCAAGCGGCGTTGGACCGGGCGGCGGACCAGGCACAGGCGGTACGTCCTCTTCTGGAAATGAAGTAACAAATGCTACTCGTTCTGCGGTTGTGGCATACGCAAAGCAGTTCCTTGGAAATCCGTATGTATACGGCGGAACCAGTCTGACAAACGGCGCGGACTGTTCCGGATTTACAATGAGTGTATTTGCACATTTCGGTATTTCAACCGGACGAAGCTCGAGAGATCAGGCGGCAAAGGGCAAGGAGGTTGCGGTCAGCGCAGTACAGCCGGGCGATCTGCTTTTTTATGCGAGCGGCAATTATATCAATCACGTAGCACTTTACATAGGCAATGGACAGGTTATCCACGCAAGTACGGCAAAGAGCGGCATCAAGATTTCGCCGTCCAACTACCGAACACCGTGTAAGGCAGTTTCATTCTTAAATTAGTAAACGCAGATAAAGGAGTATATCGGTTCTTACGGAACGATTTCATATCCGTAGGGCTCGGTGGGAATACCGCAAAATTACGTTGCCAGCGGGGCAGAAGATTTCTGATCGGTGAGACAAGCAATTTTGCGGTATTTTTTCATTTTCATAGGAAAATGTATGCACTCGCGCGAAGCAGAAACATGTCGCAAGCGACCGCGCTCGGCGCGAGAATGTGCCAAGGCACATTCTTTTTCATAAAAAAGGAGAAAAATCATGGCAGAATTAAGAGAACTTTCCGTAAACCAGTTCGTAGAAGAAACTGCTTCGAAGGCGTCTGTACCGGGCGGCGGAAGCGTGTCGGCGATGGTGGGGGCGCTGGGCGCGGCATTGATGGAAATGGTGGCAAATCTGACCATCGGAAAGGAAAAATATGCCGGGGTGCAGGAGGAAATGCAGGCGCTGGCAGCTGAGGGCGCTGCGCTGCATGAGGAGCTGCTGGCGGGGATCAAAAAGGACAGCGAATCGTTCAATGGATATATGAGAGCGCTGAAGCTTCCGAAGGAGACGGAGGAGGAGAAAAAAATCCGCACTGCCGCCCTGCAGCAGGGGTTAAAAGAGGCGACCGAAGCGCCGCTTGCGATTGCGGAGTCAGCGGCAAAGATTTTTCCGATGGCGGAAGCGGTCGTAAAGAGGGGCAATAAAGGTGCCGTTTCCGACGGTCTGATTGCGGCGATGTTAGCCCGGACAGCGGTTGTGGGTGCGCTCTTTAATGTGAAGATCAATCTGGCATCGATCAAGGACGAAAGTTATGTATCAGAACTTGAGAAAAGAGTAGAAAAACTGGAATCGGATGCAATTTTTTGTGAAAAATCAATTTTGTGTCTTTCCAAATTGTCAGACACAGTATATAATAGATAACATTCACAGCCTTTCCGGGAAATTCACAGGGGGGATCTTCTTTACAGAAGATAAAGCAGATAACATTCACTGTGTGAAAACTTCCGGAACAGGCAAAACCGCAAAAACAGGGAGGTACAGGAGTAATGATGACAGATATTGAGATTGCACAGGCAGCGAATCCACTGAAAATCGGTGAGATTGCACAGGCAGCAGGCGTAGACGAGAAGTATCTGGAGCAGTATGGAAATTATAAGGCAAAGGTTGACTACAGTCTTCTGAAAGAGACCGAGGGCAAGGATGGAAAACTGATTCTGGTGACCGCGATCAACCCGACTCCAGCCGGAGAAGGAAAGACCACGACCACGGTCGGTCTGGCAGACGGATTGAAACGTCTTGGCAAAAAGGTAACCGTAGCGCTTCGTGAGCCGTCATTGGGACCGGTCTTTGGTGTTAAAGGTGGTGCAGCTGGCGGCGGATATGCACAGGTCATTCCAATGGAGGATATCAACCTCCATTTTACCGGTGATTTCCACGCGATCGGCGCAGCAAACAACCTGCTGGCAGCGATGCTGGACAATCATATCTATCAGGGCAATGCACTCCGCATCGATCCGAAGCGCATTACCTGGAAGCGTGTTGTCGATATGAATGACCGTCAGCTCCGCAACATCGTAGATGGTCTGGGACGCCGCGTGGATGGCGTGACCCGTGAGGACGGATATGACATCACGGTTGCCAGCGAGATCATGGCAGTTCTGTGCCTGGCACGCAATATTACGGATCTGAAAGAACGCCTTTCCAAGATTATCGTAGGTTATACCTATGACGAGGAACCGGTCACTGCCGGTGATCTGAAAGCAGCGGGCGCGATGACGGCTCTTTTAAAGGATGCCCTGAAACCAAACCTGGTACAGACCTTAGAGCATACACCGGCATTTATCCACGGCGGTCCGTTCGCGAACATCGCGCATGGATGTAACTCCGTCATTGCGACAAAGATGGCATTAAAGCTGGGTGATTACACGATCACAGAGGCTGGCTTTGGCGCTGACCTGGGTGCGGAGAAATTCCTGGATATCAAGTGCCGGATGGCAGAGCTGAAACCGTCGGCGGTCGTTGTAGTAGCGACGGTACGTGCCCTGAAGCATCACGGCGGCGTGGCGAAGGCTGACTTAAACGCAGAGAATCTGGAAGCACTGGAGAAGGGACTTCCGAACCTGATGCAGCATGTAGAAAATATTACCAAGGTATATGGACTTCCGTGTGTCGTAGCGATCAACCGTTTCCCAATGGATACCGAGGCAGAATTAAAGCTGATCGAGGACAAGTGCCATGAGGTCGGTGTCAATGTAGCTCTGTCCGAGGTATGGGCGAAAGGCGGAGAAGGCGGCGAGGAGTTGGCAAAGGAAGTCATCCGCCTGTGCGAGACTGAGAGCGAGTTCCACTACTGCTATGAGACCGATACAACGATCGAGGAGAAACTGGATGCGATCGTGAAGAAGATCTACCACGGCGACGGCGTTGTACTCACGGATGCAGCAAAGAAGCAGGCAAAACGCCTGACTGAGCTTGGATTTGGTAACTATCCGATCTGTATGGCGAAGACGCAGTACAGCTTTTCGGACAATGCGAAGCTGCTCGGCGCACCGAAGAACTTTACAGTAACTGTTCGCAACCTGAAAGTATCCGCGGGCGCAGGCTTCATCGTAGCGCTGACCGGCGACATCATGACGATGCCAGGACTTCCGAAGGTGCCGGCGGCAGAGAAGATCGATGTCGATGAGAATGGACGAATCACGGGTCTGTTCTAAGAAAAGAAATTGGATATGAATGGAACTTAACACAACGCAAAAAGGGGAACTGCCACATGGCAGCTCCCCTTTTTGCCAGGAAACTTGTCTACTTATAGTACGAAGCGATGAATTAAAATTCTGGTTCGATCAATCCGTAGGTGTTGCCTTTACGTTTGTAAACAACATTGACCTGCTCGGTCTCGGAATTCAGGAATACATAGAAACTATGTCCTAAGAGTTCCATCTGTACACAAGCCTCTTCCGGATCCATCGGCTTCATAGCGAATTTCTTTACTTTGACGATATCTACTTCGTCGTTGGAATCATATTCTTCGTTTATGAAGAGGTCAGAGAATGCAACGGCCGCCTGTTTCTTGTCTACGATTTTATTCTTATATTTTTTGAGCTGACGCTCGATGATTTCTTCTACCAAATCAATCGATACATACATATCGTTGCTTTCCTGCTCTGCACGGATGATGGTGCCTTTGACAGGGATGGTAACCTCGATCTTCTGACGATCTTTCTCAACCGTAAGTGTGATATTCACTTCAGTGTCCTGATTGAAGTATCGCTCTAACTTTCCGATCTTCTCCTCTACAGCTGCTTTTAACCCCGGGGTAACATTGATATTTCTTCCAGTAATCTTATAACGCATAATCATCGCTCCTTTTTATTGGGATGGCTATAGTATACCACTTTTGGATGTTAAATTCAACCTTTTTCGCAAAATTGTCAACACAATTAATTGAAAAACAGGTCGAAATACTGTGTCGTTTGATTTTTCACGAATTGCTGTTGTTTTATAAGGGATTTGCGCGCGGTTTGTGCGGCGGACAATGAAATATGAAAAAAGAGTCTTGCAGGATAGGGCAGAATGGGTGTGTTTTTGCAACAGAAAAAGGCCGAAAAAGCTAGAAAAAACGGGGGTTTGGAGGCAATGCGAGGGTTCTTCATTTGTCAATAGATCTGCTTGTATTTTTGGAAGAAATATGCAAGTTTATGAGATCTGAACAAAAAAGAAATCAAAATGCGCCGGGGAAAATGGGTGCTTCGTGAACAGACGGAAATTGTGGATAATGTGGATAAGTCGGTGCAAAACTCCATTTTCCCTAAAAAAGGGAAAAAATGGGTGTGCAAAACTTATCCACAAAACTGGGGACAAAATGTGGATAATGTGGACAACAAGAAAGTCGAACATATATTTTGTGCAACTTGTCTGGTTTACCATAAAGTTGGCGGGCTGGCAGAAGAAAAAACGTTTTACCTGGATAGGCAGGGAGGCAGCGTTTTACAGTAGGTTCCTTTGTTCGTGTATGGAGGGTCTTGTTTTATGGCTGGGATTTTCCGGGTACGGCAGGTTCGGCTTATCTCAGCCGGGCGTGTGCGCAGAATAAATGTAAAAAAATCATGAAATCATTGAATAAAATCCCTGTTAGTGTTAGAATAAATAAGATTGTATAACTATACCTATACGATCTTTTCGATCTAAAACATATCATACATTGAGCTATAAAAACGAAAAAAGAATGAGAAAGCAAGAAATAGGAGAGAAAAGCATGAATCTGATAGAGAAAGTGTTTGGTACCCACAGCGAACGCGAGCTGAAGCTGATCCGCCCGATTGTGGATAAGATTTTAGGTATGCGCGAGCAGATGGTTGCCTTATCGGATGACGAACTGCGCGACAATACGCGCAAGTTCAAAGAGCGCCTTGCAAACGGCGAGACGCTGGACGACCTCCTGCCGGAGGCATTTGCAACCGTGCGTGAGGCGGCGAGACGGGTATTAAATATGGAGCATTACCCGGTTCAGCTGATTGGTGGTATCGTCCTGCATCAGGGACGTATCGCAGAGATGCGTACTGGTGAGGGTAAAACCTTGGTTTCCACCGCACCGGCGTACTTAAATGCGCTGGCTGGAAAGGGTGTATTCATCGTTACCGTCAACGACTATCTGGCAAAACGAGATGCAGAGTGGATGGGCGAGGTTCACAGATTCCTCGGTCTGACGGTCGGCGTGGTTTTAAATTCAATGAATTCCGACGAGCGCCGGGAAGCTTACAACTGTGATATTACCTACGTTACCAACAATGAGCTTGGTTTCGATTACCTGCGTGACAACATGGCGATCTACAAAGAGCAGATGGTTATGCGGAATCTGGACTATGCGATCATCGATGAGGTCGATTCCGTCCTGATCGATGAGGCGAGAACCCCGCTTATCATTTCCGGACAGAGCGGCAAGTCCACGAAGCTCTATGAGGTGTGCGATATTCTGGCACGTCAGTTGGAAAAGGGCGAGGAATCAGCAGAATTTTCCAAGATGGCAGCCATCATGGGCGAGGAGATCGAGGAGACAGGCGATTTCGTAGTCAATGAGAAAGATAAAGTAGTCAACCTGACCGAGGCTGGTGTGAAGAAGGTTGAAGATTTCTTCCACATCGAGAACCTGGCGGATCCGGAGAACCTGGAGATCCAGCACAACATCATCCTGGCACTGCGTGCCAACTACCTGATGTTCCGCGATAAGGACTACGTGGTAAAAGATGACGAGGTTCTGATCGTCGATGAGTTTACCGGACGTATCATGCCGGGACGCCGTTATTCCGATGGTCTCCATCAGGCGATTGAGGCGAAGGAGCACGTACATGTGCGCCGTGAGAGCCGCACGCTGGCTACCATTACGTTCCAGAACTTCTTTAATAAGTTCAATAAGAAAGCAGGTATGACCGGTACGGCACAGACCGAGGAGAAGGAGTTCCGTAACATTTACCAGATGGACGTTATCTCCATCCCGACGAACCGCCCGGTACAGCGTATTGATTACGAGGATGCGGTTTATAAGACGAAAAAAGAGAAATTCCATGCGGTTGTCGAGGAAGTGGCAGCAGCCCATGAAAAGGGACAGCCGGTTCTGGTTGGTACCATTACGATCGAGACTTCCGAGCTTCTGAGCAAGATGCTGACAAGACGCGGCATTCCGCATAAGGTATTAAATGCGAAGTTCCATGAGCTGGAGGCTGAGATCGTAGCAGATGCAGGTATCCATGGTGCCGTTACGATCGCGACTAATATGGCAGGTCGTGGTACGGATATTAAGCTGGATGAGATTTCCAGAGAACTGGGCGGCTTAAAGATTATCGGTACAGAGCGTCATGAGTCCAGACGTATTGATAACCAGCTGCGCGGTCGTGCCGGACGTCAGGGCGATCCGGGTGAATCACGTTTCTACCTGTCCCTGGAGGATGACCTGATGCGTCTCTTCGGTTCAGAGCGTCTGATGAATATGTTCAACGCCATGGGCGTACCGGAGAATGAGCAGATCGAGCACAAGATGCTTTCCAAGGCGATTGAGAAGGCACAGATGAAGATTGAGACCAACAACTACGGTATCCGCGAGAACCTGTTAAAATACGACGAGGTTATGAACGAGCAGCGTGAGGCAATCTACGCAGAGCGCCGCCGTGTACTGGATGGCGAGAATATGCGTTCCGTTATCATGAAGATGATCACGGATATCGTAGAAAACGCCGTAGATATGTCCATCTCTGATGAGCAGGAACCGGCTGAGTGGGATCTGTCCGAGTTAAATTCCCTGCTGCTTCCGGTTATCCCGTTAGAGCCGATTCAGCTGACGGAAGATCAGCAGCATATGAAGAAAAATGAGCTGAAACATATGCTCAAAGAGGCAGCAACGAAGCTTTATGAGACACGCGAGGCAGAGTTTACAAGCGCGGAACAGGTACGCGAGATGGAGCGCGTGATCCTTCTGAAAGTGGTTGATGCAAAGTGGATGGCTCATATCGACGATATGGATCAGCTGCGCGAAGGCATCGGTCTGCAGGCATATGGTCAGAGAGACCCGCTGGTTGAGTATAAGATGAGCGGCTATGAGATGTTCGACAGCATGACGGCAGCGATCCGTGAGGATACCGTCCGTATTCTGTTCCACATCCGTGCAGAGCAGAAGGTCGAGCGTGAACCGGCTGCCAAGGTAACGGGAACCAACCGTGACGACAGCACCGTGCAGGCACCGAAGAAGCGTGAGGAGAAGAAGATTTACCCGAACGATCCGTGCCCATGCGGTTCCGGCAAGAAGTACAAACAGTGTTGTGGACGGAAGCTGTACGCGAAGAATTAATAGATGAAAGAAGGCAGGTTGCCGTGATTTTACAGCAGTCTGTGCAGAAAATTCCCGAAACTATGGCGAAATACCTGGTTCCGGGAATTTTTCCAAATATAAAAAAGAGTTACGGTCTATATGTGTGTGATCCGTAACAAAATATAACTGAAAGAATGCTGAACCGTTGAGGAAAATGGCAGCAGATAGATGAGAATGGAGAAGGTGAGAGCATGGTTGAATTAGATCAGTTTAAGTATACATTATCAACCTACGATGAGACGCTGAAAGAGGTCAAGGATTCCCTGGATCTGGAAAATAAGGAGCGCCGCATCACGGAGCTTGACAAATCAATGGAAGAACCGGGCTTCTGGGATGATCCGGAGCGCTCGACCAAGACGGTCCGTGAGGCGAAAAATCTCAAAGATACCGTGGATGGCTACAAGCACCTTGAACAGCAGTATGAGGATATCCAGGTCATGATTGAGATGGGCTATGAGGAAAATGACCCGGCGATGATTCCGGAGATTCAGGAGATGTTAGATGAGTTCGTCAAAGAGCTGGAAGAACTCCGCACAAAGACACTCCTGTCCGGCGAGTACGACGGCTGCAACGCGATCCTCAAGCTGAACGCGGGCGCGGGTGGTACCGAGGCGATGGACTGGTGCAGTATGCTGTATCGTATGTACCAGCGCTGGGCGGACAAAAAGGGCTTTACGACCGAGGTGCTTGATTTCCTGGATGGCGACGAGGCGGGACTTAAGTCCATCACACTGCAGGTCAACGGCGAAAATGCCTACGGCTACCTGAAATCGGAGAAAGGTGTCCATCGTCTGGTCCGTATTTCCCCGTTCAACGCGGCTGGCAAGCGTCAGACTTCGTTCGTTTCCTGTGATGTCATGCCGGATATTGAAGAAGATCTGGATGTGGAGATTAATCCGGACGATCTGCGGATCGATACCTATCGCTCGAGTGGTGCCGGTGGACAGCATATCAACAAGACGTCCTCCGCGATCCGTATCACGCATCTGCCGACCGGTATCGTCGTACAGTGCCAGAATGAGCGTTCCCAGTTCCAGAACAAGGACAAGGCGATGCAGATGTTAAAGGCAAAGCTGTACCTGCTCAAACAACAGGAGAATGCCGAGAAGTTGTCCGACATCCGCGGCGATGTCAAGGACATCAACTTCGGAAACCAGATCCGTTCCTACGTTATGCAGCCGTACACGCTCGTCAAGGATCACCGGACGAACGCTGAAAATGGCAATGTGAACGCGGTGATGGATGGAGATATTGATCTGTTTATCAGTGCGTATTTAAAGTGGATCAGCCTGAAAAACCAGAAGACAGAAGAGGCGTAAAAGAAGATAAATCAGCCTGGATTGGCGGCACAAAAGTTTGACAGAGAAGAAAACACTCTGTCGAGTGCCGTCAGTTCAGGCTGTTTTTTTACAGATACAATTCGATTATTATGAAAAAAATAGATTGCAGAGTGTCAATAAATGTGATAATATCTTCCTGGTAAACACAAATGTATTTCTGGTGCGTACATAAGCGGAGATGGAATGGAAGAAAAGACAAAGTATTATCTGTTAAAGCAGAAAGCAGTGCCGGAAGTCCTTTTGAAGGTGGCGGAAGCGAAGAAGCTCATTGCGTCGGAAAAGGCGATGACGATTCAGGAGGCGACCGACCAGCTTGGGATCAGCCGGAGTTCCTTTTATAAGTATAAGGACGATATTTTTCCATTTTACGACAACGCCAAGGGCAAAACGATTACCATGGTGCTGCAGATGGATGATGAACAGGGACTTTTATCGGATCTTCTTCATATCATAGCGATTTACAAGGCAAATATTCTGACGATTCATCAGAGTATTCCGGTCAACAATGTGGCGACGCTGACACTCAGCGTGGAAGTCCGTTCGGATACCGGAAATATATCGCATATGGTCGAAGAGATGGAAGAAAATTCGGGAGTACACAACGTAAAAATTATAGCCAGGGAGTAAAGATTATGATTCAGGTAGCAGTGATGGGCTATGGAACAATTGGTTCCGGAGTCGTAGAAGTATTAGAAACCAACAAAGACAAAATCACAGAAAAAACCGGCAAAGAGATTGCAGTAAAATATATTCTGGATCTGCGTGAATTTCCGGGTGATCCGCACGAAGCGCAGATTGTTCATGATTTTGAGATCATTGAAAAAGACGAAGAAGTAGAGATTGTTGTGGAGGCGATGGGCGGCGTCAATCCGGCATACAAGTTTGCAAAAGCGTGCCTGTTAGCCGGTAAGCACGTTGTGACCTCCAACAAGGCACTTGTAGCGGCACACGGCACCGAGCTTCTGGCGATTGCACGCGAGAAGAACTTAAACTTCCTCTTTGAAGCCAGCGTAGGCGGCGGCATCCCGCTTCTGCGTCCGCTGACCCAGTCTCTTGCAGGCGAGAAGATCGAGGAAATCAGCGGTATCTTAAACGGTACAACCAATTACATCCTTACCAAGATGGCAAGAGAAGGTCAGACCTTTGAGGAAGCCCTGAAGAAAGCGCAGGAACTCGGATATGCAGAGCGCAACCCGGAGGCAGACGTAGAAGGCTACGATACCTGCCGCAAGATCACGATTCTTACCTCACTGGCAACTGGAAAAGAAGTAAATTACGAAGATGTGCCGACCGAGGGCATCACAAAGATTACCGATACTGATTTCAAATATGCGGCAAAGCTGGGAACCTCGATTAAACTGTTTGGAACTAGCCGCATGGAAGGCAATAAAGCCAGCGTCTATGTATGCCCGATGATGATCGGACCGGATCATCCGCTCTTTGCAGTCAATGACGTATACAATGCAGTCATGGTTCGCGGCAATACACTTGGAACCGTCATGTTCTACGGCAGCGGCGCCGGAAAACTCCCGACCGCCAGCGCAGTCGTCAGCGACATCGTAGAGATCGCCGGACACATGGAAGACAACATCCCGACCGGCTGGACCGACGAAAAACAGCCAGTTGCACCGATGGGCGAAGTAACCTTCAGCTACTTCCTCCGACTGGCAGGCAAATCAGCCGACAAACTTGCCGATGTGCGTGCAGCCTTCGGTGAAGCAGAAACCATCGAACTCCCGGAGATGGACGAATTTGCGGTCATAACCGGAGAAATGACCGAAGCACGCTTCCGGAAACTGGCAGCGGCATTCGAGGAAGATATCCGCCAGACGATTCGCTATACAAAATAGGATATAAAGTAAAAAGCACGCCAAAGTCATTCATGACGCGGTGTGCTTTTTAACGCAAGAAATACACAGAAAAAGGTCCCCTTGCCAATCATTTTATTGTAACGGACCAATCAAACTCTCATACAACTCCATTGCCTGATCAAAAAACGGCGCATATTGCGGATCCGTAATCATATGGTACACCTGGATCAGACAGAAAAACTCAACTACTCCAAAGATGGTAGACATAACTCCCAGTATCAGCCCGACCACTGCGCTGCCGCGCCGCGGCTGTCCTTCCTCCTTGGATAGGACAAACAGTACATTCGCCGACATTCCGAGCAGAATCGCGGCGGAAAAACTCAAAAACAGGGAGAAAAATGCGAAGATGCCGCACATCATTGACATCGTGGCATAGCGGCGCGAACGATTGCGCCGGGTTTCATTTGTATCTGAATGTTCCTTCGGAGAAGGTGTTTCATCGTAATAACTCATCGTATATCTAATCCTTTCATAACTGTGAAAAAAGAAAACAGCTACATCCTTTTCTGAAAATTAGAGACAGCCGCTGAATAGGGCAAAACAAAATCTATGCCCATCTGGCGGATTGAATCCGATAAAAGTGTATCATGAATAAAGCCGCTTGTCCAGTTAGGCATTGACTTGCGAAATATGCGCTGGAATGGTATGATTAAACAGCGTATTGATATTGAAGGAGAGTTTTTGCATGGATATTATACAGGCATTGAAAGAAGAGCTTCAGATAGGGAGAAATCAGGTCGAAGCGGCGGTAAAGCTGATCGATGAGGGAAACACGATCCCGTTCATCGCGCGCTACCGCAAGGAGGCGACCGGTTCCCTGAATGATGAGGTGCTGCGCCAGCTAGATGAGCGACTGCGCTATCTTCGGAATCTGGAGGATAAAAAGGAGCAGGTGATCGGTGCGATCCGCGCCCAGGAGAAGCTGACTCCGGCGCTGGAGAAACAGATCCGCGATGCGGCGACGCTGGTTGCGGTGGAAGATCTTTATCTTCCGTACCGCCCGAAACGGCGCACCCGTGCCGGAATTGCCCGTGAGAAAGGGCTGGAACCGTTAGCAGTCTGGATTTACAAGCAGGAAGCGGGCGGCAGCCTGGAGGCGGAGGCGGCGAAGTATGTGTCGGAAGAAAAGGGTGTTGCAGATGTTTCAGAGGCAATAGACGGCGCGCGTGATATTCTGGCTGAGCAGATCAGCGAGATGGCAAAATACCGCAACTACGCACGTAAAAAGACGATGCAGGACGGTCTTTTGGAGGCATCCGCAAAGGATGAGAAGATACAGTCGGTGTACGAGATGTATTATCATTTTTCCGAACCAGTCAAAAAGCTGGCGGGACACCGTGTGCTGGCGATCAACCGCGGTGAGAAAGAGAAGATTCTGAGCGTGAAGCTTATAGCGCCGGAGGAGCAGATTGTCCGGTATATGGAGAAACAGCTGATTATCCGCCCGGATGGGGATGCGGCGCGCGTGATGGAAGAAGTGATTCTGGACAGCTACCGCCGCCTGATCGGACCGGCGATCGAGCGCGAGATCCGCGCGGGGCTGACAGAAACGGCAGAGAACGGCGCGATTCAGGTATTTGGCAAGAACCTGGAACAGCTCCTGATGCAGCCGCCGATCGCAGGATGCGTGGTGCTCGGCTGGGATCCGGCATTTCGGACGGGCTGCAAGCTGGCAGTTGTGGATGAGACGGGAAAAGTGCTCGATACGACGGTCATTTACCCGACTGCGCCGCAGAACCGCGTGGAAGAGTCGAAGGAGATCGTGAAAAAGCTGATCCGCAAGTACGGCATTTCCCTAATCTCAGTGGGGAATGGTACGGCAAGCCGAGAATCTGAGCAGATCATCGTGGAACTCTTAAAAGAAATTCCGGAGAAAGTCCAGTATGTCATCGTCAATGAGGCGGGCGCGTCGGTTTATTCGGCGAGTAAGCTGGCGACGGAGGAATTTCCGCAGTTTGACGTCGGACAGAGAAGTGCGGCATCGATCGCGAGACGCCTGCAGGATCCGCTGGCGGAGCTGGTAAAAATTGATCCGAAATCCATTGGAGTCGGCCAGTACCAGCATGATATGAACCAGAAAAATTTAAGCGAGGCGCTGCAGGGCGTGGTGGAAACGTGCGTAAATAAGGTCGGCGTGGATCTGAATACGGCATCGGCGCCGCTGCTCGCCTATATTTCCGGCATTAACAAGACGATCGCGAAAAATATCGTG
>ERZ791810.1240-NODE-1240-length-18426-cov-4.730608_pt1 | contig 18426 bp, 17 predicted proteins | sample MGYA00510304_ERZ791810 | MGnify/ENA primary metagenome ERZ791810 (study PRJEB30046, sample SAMN00791967) | human gut metagenome | study: EMG produced TPA metagenomics assembly of the A metagenome-wide association study of gut microbiota in type 2... | reverse complement strand
CATGGCAGGGAGATTTTCAGAGGACACCTGAAGTTTAATGGACTTGAAGCCTTTTTTGGCTAACCGGGGAAGCAAAGCAGATAAAAAGGCAGTACCAAGATGTCTGTTTCTAAGCTCCGGGAGAACTTGGAGACTGTATAAATAGACAGACTCTCCCTGAGGAGCAAGAAAACAGGTGACTTCAGGTGATGTGAAACTGGGGGGAATATTCTGGTTTAAACGGCAGCCGATGGCGTGCCAGACTATGTTGCCTGAAGTTATGGTATCATTGGCTTCTGTTTTATTTTCTGGAGCTGTTTCTACAATCCGGCAGTAAATACCAGTCTCTGTTTTTTCGCTTATTATTAGCTTGCGTTCTAACATATATTCATCCCAGGCATGTTCTGCTCCAATATGCCCCAGAATATTTTTCCATGATTCATTTTCAGCACTGCAGGAAAAATACACAGAACCTTCTCCAGGGATCCTGTCTTCTTTACAGGCAGCAGCCAGGATCGCGGAAAAGATGCCTTTTCTGCGAAAATCCGGATGTACAAAAGGTACACATTCAAAGCTGTCATCCCCAGTCTGATAAACAGCCATGCATCCCAGGAGAAGATCCTTTTCCTGCATAGCAAACCACCAGCTGTCAGCATCCAGGATATCAGCAAGCGCAGGCGTTGGCACAAAACATGCTTCGGTATTAGCGGCAGAGTCTGCTGTGGGTGCAGAAAGAAGCTGTCCTATCTGCAATTGGTCTGATGAATTTAGATTGTTTTTAAAGAAAATTTCCATGAAATAAGCTCCCAACATAGTTTTCATAATGCTTTTATTGTAATCCAATGGTTTCCGGTATGCAACCATTGTTGAAAGCCAGGATTGTATTTTTTGTGTATTTCCGCCATAGTCTCTTGAATATGAAAAATTGCAGTGGTAGAATAGTCCAGAAAAAATCTTCGGATATAGAAGAGGACATTAAAATATCAGGAGGAAAAGCAAAGATGAAATACGTAAGACAAATCGGTATTATCCTGGGAATCACTCTGGCAGGAGAATTTTTAAACAAGATCCTTCCATTACCTGTTCCGGCAGGCGTGTATGGTCTTTTTCTTATGCTGGCAGCTCTTATGACTGGCGTGGTAAAGCTGGAAAGCGTAGAAGGAACCGGCAATTTCCTGATGGATACCATGTCTATGATGTTTGTACCGGCAACAGTAGGGATCCTGGAGTGCGCAGATGAGCTGAAAGCAGTTCTTATCCCATTTTTGATCATTATCGCAGTTTCCACAGTGGTAGTAATGATCGTTACCGGAAAAGTAGCACAGTTTATGATGGAATCAGCAGAGAAGAAAAAGGAGAAATGATCAAATGAGCGCATTAAGAGAAATTCTGGGAAATTCCCAGTATTGGGGACTTACTTTAAGTATAGGAGCCTATCTGTTTGCCTGCTGGCTGAAGCAGAAAACAAAGCTTGCCTTTTTAAATCCCATCCTGGTATCTGTTATCGTGATCATTGCATTTTTACTGGGAGTAGGAATTGATTATGATACATATAATAAGGGAGCATCTTATTTAAGCTGGCTTCTCACACCGGCAACTGTATGTCTGGCGATCCCGCTGTATAAGCAGCTTCATTTGTTAAAGAAGCATGGCGCAGCTGTTGCAGTAAGCATTATTTCCGGAGTTGCCACCAGTGCAGTGAGTATTTTCCTCATGTGCCGTGTTCTGGGATTGTCCCATGCCCATTATGTAACACTGCTTCCAAAGTCCATTACAACTGCTATTGGAATGGGCGTCAGTGAAGAAGCAGGCGGTATTGTAACACTGACTGTTATCAGCATTATTATTACCGGTGTGCTGGGAAATATGGTTGGTGAGACTGTGCTTAAGCTTGCAAAGATCCATCATCCGGTAGCAAAAGGCCTGGCATTTGGTACCAGTGCCCATGCAGTAGGCACAGCCAAAGCGCTGGAATTAGGAGAAGTAGAAGGCGCTATGAGCAGCCTTTCCATTGCAGTGGCCGGCCTTCTCACTGTAGTTGCAGTACCGATCGCATCTAAATTTATATGATGATACCAGGGTCCAAAGGTCTAAAATCCGACGAGGGCTTGCTTGCAGGAGAATTTTTGAACTTGGGACCCGCCAAAAACATGAGTAAGAAGCCATTTTTTGAAGAAAAATGAGCGTATTACGAATGTTTTTAGAATTGCGGGAGTGCAAAGCACGCAGCAATCCGGTATCACCAGGGGCCAAAGGTCTAAAATATAAGTTTATATAAAGTATTATATCAGCCCCGGCACTGCCGGGGCACATCTGTATCTAAACAAACACATTATTTAACTGTGACATTATCATATGCCATAAAGGGATGTCAGCAGCTAAAGGTCTATGGGCTCTTGGTGCAAGCATGCAGGATTAATAGTCACTTGGCAGCATTTTCGCAGTAATCAATGTATTTTCGGAAAAATCTTCTCACAAAATCATGCACATAAAGATTCTGAGAGGGCATTAATCATAGAAAGAGGGGTACATTCATGAAGAAAAGAGGAGAAGCAGAAATTTCTACCACCTGGAGGCTGGAAGATATGGTCCCGGATAATGAGACCTGGGAAAAACAGTTAAAGGAAGCGTCTGACCAGCTTGAAACATACGGGGAATTTAAGGGTAAGCTGGCAGAAAAAGCAGAAAATTTATACCAGTGTCTGAAATTCGATGATGAGTTCAGTTTAAAAGCAGAACGCCTGTATGTATATGCAAGAATGCGTTCTGATGAAGATACGGCAAATGACCTGTATCAGGACATGTTTTCCAGAGCCCAGCTTTTAAATATCCGTGCATCTGAAAATTCATCCTATATGGTTCCGGAGATTTTAGCTATTCCAGAAGAAACATTAGAAAAATACAGAAGCACACACTCAGGCCTTAAACATTTCGGCCGTCTGTTAGATCAGCTGTTAGAGCGCAAGAGCCACACTCTGTCAAAAGAAATGGAACAGCTGCTGGCCCAGTCCTATGAGGCAACTCAGGGGGGCAGCCAGGTATTTACCATGTTTAACAATGCAGATGTCCGTTTTCCGGCAGTTCATGACGCAGAGGGAAAAGAAATTCCACTTACTCATGGAAATTACATTACCCTGTTGGAAGATCAGAACAGAGAGATCCGGAAAGAAGCTTTTGAAAATCTGTATAGTGTATACAAACAGTTTTCAAATACATTATCAGCTGCTTTCGCTACCAATGTGAAACAGGCAGTATTCTATGCGAAAGCCAGAAATTATGCTTCCAGCCGTCAGGCAAGTCTTTTTGGAAATGAAGTTCCGGAGACTGTATATGATAATCTGGTGGCATCTGTGAGAAAAAATCTCCCATTACTCCACAGATATGCCTCTCTTCGTAAAAAAATAATGGGTCTGGATGAGCTTCACATGTATGATCTGTATGTGCCTGTGGTGGCAGAAGCAGACCGCCATTATACCTTTGAAGAAGCTAAAAATATTGTAAGAACAGGTCTTGCGCCTATGGGAGAAGAATATCTGGGCCTTCTTCAGGAAGGTTTTGAAAACCGCTGGATCGATGTGTACGAAAATGAAGGAAAGCGCAGTGGTGCTTATTCATGGGGTGTTTATGGCTGCCACCCATATGTATTGTTAAATTTCCACGGAACCTTAAATGATGTATTTACGCTGGCTCATGAAATGGGCCATTCTATCCATACATGGTATTCCAATCAGAATCAGTCTTATACCTATAGCGGCTATAAGATCTTTGTGGCAGAAGTGGCTTCCACCTGTAATGAGGCCCTGCTGATCCGTCATTTGTTAAAGAACAGCAAAGATAAACAGGAAAAGGCTTATTTATTAAATTATTTTCTGGAAAGCTTCAGGGGAACCTTGTTCCGTCAGACCATGTTTGCGGAGTTTGAGCAGAAAGCCCATGAGATGGCAGCAACAGGGGAAAGCCTGACTTCCCAGAGTCTTTGCAGTATTTATAAGAAGTTAAATGAAGATTATTTTGGACCTGATACAGTGACCGATCCTGAGATCCAGTATGAATGGGAACGGATCCCCCATTTTTATACACCATTTTATGTATATCAGTACGCTACCGGCTTTTCTGCGGCGATCGCTATCAGCAGGAAGATATTTAATGGAGAACCTGGTATTTTAGAAGGATACAGGAAATTTTTAAGCGGTGGCTGTTGTGATACTCCTATTGAGCTGTTAAAGCTGGCAGGTGTGGATATGTCCCATACAGGCCCGGTGGAGGAAGCACTTAAATTCTTTGAAGAGCTGTTAAATGAGTTTGAGGAACTAGTACATCGTTTTTAAAATCTGCCTGCAGCGCCAAGTTTTCTTGAAGAAATGCGGTATCTATGTTAAAATGGGGATAATCATCCACAGCGATGCTTCTTATACGGCAAAGCCGTGCAGTGAGATGTTGTGGATCAATGTACAAAGAGTGTACCATAACCAAGGAGGAACAATATGATCAGTCAGTTAATCGAAAAAATCCAGAAGACAAAGGCTCCAATCTGCGTAGGCTTAGACCCAATGCTTTCCTATGTGCCAGAGCACATTGTAAAAAGGGCATTTGATGCTTATGGAGAGACCTTAGAGGGAGCTGCAGAAGCTATCTGGCAGTATAATAAAGAGATTATTGATAATACCTATGATCTGATCCCGGCAGTAAAGCCACAGATCGCTATGTACGAGCAGTTTGGCATTGAGGGATTAGTAGTTTATAAGAAAACCGTAGATTACTGCCATGAAAAAGGCCTGGTAGTCATCGGTGATGCAAAGAGAGGCGATATCGGCTCTACTTCCGCTGCATATGCAACCGGACATCTGGGCAAAGTACAGGTGGGTTCTAAATCTTACAGCGGTTTTGATACCGATATCCTGACTGTAAATCCATACCTTGGAACAGACGGCGTAAAGCCTTTCGTAGAAGCATGTAATGCAAATGATAAGGGGATCTTTGTTCTGGTAAAGACTTCCAATCCATCCAGCGGCGAGTTCCAGGACAGACTGATCGATGGCCGTCCTCTTTACGAATTAGTAGCTGAAAAGGTAGTAGAGTGGGGCAACATGTCCATGGACGGAGCTTACAGTAACGTAGGCGCAGTAGTAGGTGCTACTTATCCGGAAATGAGCAAGATCTTAAGAAAGCTGATGCCGCATACCTATTTCCTGGTACCAGGATATGGAGCACAGGGTGGTACTGCAGCAGACTTAAAGCACTGCTTTAATGAAGATGGTTTAGGTGCGATCGTAAACTCTTCCAGAGGAATTATTGCAGCTTATCGTCAGGAAAAATACAAACAGTTTGGTCCGGAGCATTTTGCAGAAGCATCCAGACAGGCAGTTATGGATATGGTTGCTGACATCAACAGTGTACTGTAGTAAGCATGATATAATGAGCGCAGGGAAAAACAAGCGGCTGCGCAGCAGACATTTGTTTTTCACAAGCCATTAACGAACGAATCGCCTGCGTAAGCAGGCAGTGGAGTGCGTCAGCGCGGGATTCGTGAGTTTAAGATATAATGATCAGCACACTACTGTGAACAACAGGCAAGAAACAAAAAAGGTTGGAAAAACAACATGGCAAAATTGAAAATGACAGCTGCTGTTACCTCACAGGTACAGCTGGCAGAAGGAATTTATGATTTAAGACTGGCTGCAGGTGAGATCGCAGCCCAGGCTGTGCCTGGACAGTTTGTATCCCTTTATTCTAAAGACGGATCCAGACTGCTTCCAAGACCTATCAGTCTTTGTGGTATTGATAAAGAAAAGGGCGAGCTGTGCTTGGTATACCGTGTAGCAGGCGCCGGAACAAAGGAATTTTCTGCTCTGGCAGCAGGTGATACCATTGATGTATTAGGACCATTGGGAAATGGTTTTCCATTATTAGAAGGAAAGAAAGCATTCCTCATTGGCGGTGGTATTGGTATTCCTCCAATGCTCCAGCTTGCAAAAGCGTTAAATGAAATAAACGGCAGTGAAATGGTACAGTCTGTGATCGGCTACCGTGACAGCCATATGTTCTTAAAGGAAGAATTTGAAGCATATGGTTTAGTAACTGTTGCTACAGAAGATGGCAGTGTGGGAACAAAGGGAAATGTATTAGATGCTATCCGTGAAAATGACCTGAAGGCAGATGTGATCTATGCCTGCGGACCAACACCTATGCTTCGTGCCTTAAAGGCATACAGCCAGGAAAAAGGTATTCCCTGTTATTTATCCCTGGAAGAAAAAATGGCCTGCGGTATCGGTGCCTGTCTGGCCTGCACCTGCCAGACAAAGGATGTGGACGAACATTCCCAGGTACATAACAAGCGTATCTGTAAGGATGGTCCCGTATTCCTGGCAGAAGACATTGAATTGTAATGTTTAAGAACATGAATAAAAGCAGGAGGCAGGACCGAATTATGAATATGAGTGTAAAGATTGCCGGAGTGGAATTTAAAAATCCGGTTATGGAAGCGTCCGGCACCTTTGGTTCCGGTATGGAATACAGCGAATTTGTTGACTTAAGCCGTCTTGGTGCTGTTGTCACAAAAGGTGTGGCAAATGTGCCATGGCCGGGAAATCCAACACCAAGGATCGCTGAGACCTACGGCGGCATGATCAATGCCATTGGTCTGCAGAACCCGGGGATTGATGTATTCGCAAAGAGAGATATTCCATTTTTAAAGAAATATGATACAAAGATCGTAGTCAATGTGTGTGGAAAGACCACAGAAGATTACATTGATGTAGTAGAACGTCTGGGAGATGAGCCGGTAGATATGCTGGAGATCAATATTTCCTGTCCAAACGTAAAAGAGGGCGGTATTGCCTTTGGCCAGGATCCTAAGGCAGTGGAGGCTATCACGAAAGCTGTAAAAGCCCATGCAAAACAGCCGGTTGTTATGAAATTAAGCCCAAATGTAACAGATATTACTGTTATGGCAAAGGCAGCAGAAGCAGGCGGTGCAGATGCTATTTCCCTGATCAATACTTTAACTGGTATGAAGATCGATATTAACCGCAGAACTTTCGCAGTTGCCAACAAAACAGGAGGACTTTCCGGTCCGGCAATCCGTCCTGTAGCCGTACGCATGGTATATCAGGTTGCCCAGGCAGTAAAGGTGCCTATTATCGGTATGGGTGGTATCTGCAATGCAGATGATGCTCTGGAGTTTATCCTTGCAGGTGCAACAGCAGTAGCCATCGGTACTGCAAACTTCCATGACCCATATGCTACAGTTAAAACAGTAGATGGAATTAAGGCATATATGGAAAAATATGGAATTGAAGATATTAACCAGCTGATCGGTGCAGTAAAGTGATGATAACAGGATCACAGGGAAAAAATTATTAATGTCCTCTCGGAGTCTCTCATGCACAGAAAGATTCTGAGAGAACATATAAGAATCAAGGAGGTTATTACCATGGAAAGTTATAAGCAGGAATTTATTGAATTTATGGTAGAGAGCAATGTATTAAAATTTGGAGATTTCACCTTAAAGAGCGGCAGAAAGTCACCGTTCTTTATGAATGCAGGTGCTTATGTAACAGGTACCCAGTTAAAGAAGTTAGGTGAGTATTACGCAAAGGCTATCCATGACAATTTTGGGCTGGATTTTGACGTACTGTTTGGACCGGCTTACAAGGGAATTCCCTTAAGTGTGGCTACTACTATGGCGATCAGTGATCTGTATGGAAAGGATATCCGCTACTGCTCTAACCGTAAGGAAGTAAAGGATCACGGTGATACAGGAATCCTGTTAGGAAGCAAGATCAAAGACGGCGACCGTGTTATGATCATCGAGGATGTTACCACTTCCGGTAAGTCTATTGAGGAAACCTTCCCGATCATCAAAGCCCAGGGCGATGTAGAGATCAAAGGCCTGATCGTTTCTTTAAACCGTATGGAACGCGGAAAAGGAACCAAGAGTGCCTTAGATGAGATAAAGGATCTGTATGGCTTCCCAACCGCAGCTATTGTTACCATGGCAGATGTAACTGAGTGTCTTTATAACAAAGAATGCAATGGTCAGGTAGTGATCGATGATAAGATCAAAACAGCTCTTGATGCATATTATGAGCAGTACGGCGCAAAGAACGAATAAAAGCCGGAGGTAGTTGCAATATGGAGAGAGTATATAAAACAATGAAGGTTACAGGAGCCGGCTGTATTGCAGCAGGTGTTGTGATCCTGGTCACAGGTCTTGTTGTGGGCATTATTTCCATTGTCAATGGAGCGCTGCTTTTAAAACGCAAATCCGAAATTGAATTTTAGGATGCGGGGTCACAGATGATCAGAAACACAACTAAACGCCAGAAGATGGGATGGGTACTGTTTATACTGTACCTGTGCCTTCTGGCGTATTTCATGTTTTTTTCAGAGTCATTCGGACGGACTGATACAGACAGGGGTTATGTCTATAACCTGATTCTTTTTAAAGAGATCAGCCGTTATTTTAAATATTATAATGTACTGGGATTCCCATTGTTTATGATCAATATCGTGGGAAATATCATTGCTTTTGCACCCTTTGGATTTTTTCTGCCGGTCATCAGCAGAAGAAGTAAGAAATGGTATAATACAGTGACCTTTGGGTTTACCTGGAGCCTGATCTTAGAGACTTTGCAGCTCATATTCAAAGTGGGAAGTTTTGATGTAGATGACCTGTTCCTTAATACACTGGGAGCAGCTTTCGGCTTTGGCTGTTACTGTCTGGTACAGCAGTTACGTTACAGGAGGAAAATACATTGAGACAGATTGGAAATAAGGTTTCCTATGTGAAAAATCCCCTTGCAAAGAACAGTTTCTACTGTCTGGGTCTGGGGATCGTCTCCCTTCTTTTAGGTGCCTTAAGTATGTATTTTTCGGTTAGAAATGCAGGACAAGGGGGACTGAATACAGGAGCCTATGGGTTTTCAAGCATGGCAGCAGCCATTATGGGGCTCTGGTACGGCATCCTTTCCTTTACAGAAGATGACTGTAATTATATTTTAGCCAGGATCGGGATGGCTTTAGAGGGAATCATCCTTCTTATATGGGTCATCATTATATTTACCGGTATATTCAGATAAAATGATACCAGGGTTAAAAGGGCAAAATATAAGTATTACAGCAGGCAGATGCGGATGTACAAGGAGGGAATAGTTTTTATGGATTACAGAACAATTTTACAGGAAGAAAACGATGCCGTAAGAGAACGGCTGGACCTTTCTATGGAGCGTGTGACAGCCATGGGAGAAGAGGATATCCGGCAGCCTTACGGCAATTATTTTAGATGTGTTTCCCGTTTTATCCTTATGATCGGGGAACTGGTAAAAGAAAGACAGGAAGGAAGGAAGCTTTTTCTCACCCAATTACAGGAGCGAAATCACAGGCTTTACGAAGATATTTTGCCGGAACATTATGAAGAAAGCTTTGCAAATCCGGACTATGCGGTAAAAGAGCTGGGAGAAGGCTATGGACAGATATTGTCTGCTCTTTATACAGAGATCAGGGGAGACATTGTTTATGCTTTTGAAATGCGTCTGGAAAATATCGCTATCTTAAACGAAGTCTTTCTGGAGGTATATAACCTGTTTGTACAGGCATGGGAAGAAGGAGCAGACTGCCCTAAAGAACAGCAGATCAAAGATGCTTTTTACTGGTATGTCAGCGATTATTCAGATCTGATGCTTCCGTGGCGGATCAGAGAAGGCCTGGATCCGAAGCTTTCTTTTGCAAAAGATATTATCATGGAAAGTGATTTAAATGATCTTTCCTATTTATATGAGTTTGGTGAGTATATTTCCCAGTCTGAGTTAAAGCTAGCAGCTTTTATGAACACACTTCCCCTGGAAACTGTGGATAAAATGGCAGATACCTATACAGAAGGTTATCGTAAAGGTTTTTCTGTTATGGGACGGGATATTACCCAAAAGAAGACTGTGGTTATAGAATACCAGCTGGGCTTTGAACGGATGATCCGGGAAGCTGTTAAGAATTTCCGGAAAATGGGACTGGAACCGATTTTCTATCGGGCTGCGGTAGAGTCCTTAAACCGCAGACCAAATGGCAAGAGAGGCTATTTTGGTGCTTCTGCTAACAAACAGTATGATTATGATCACCGCTATGACAGTGCCCTTTATATGGGCAATGCCTTTAAAGAGAGAAAACTTTCTATATTAAAGGCTGCGTATGAACAGTACAGTGAGCTGGCTTCCTGGTGCGCAGGCCCGGCTGTAGTAGAGACCTTTGGCGAGGAAGGCTTTACGCCGGTAAATAAGAAAACTACCCTTGGGTTAAATGACCATCAGCAGGAGCTGACTTTAGCTTATGGAAATGAGTCACGCCAGGTCATCAACCAGTATATGCCGGGAGATGAGACCAGCTTTACGATCATTGCTTTCCCGAAGCCGGAGCTCGGACCGGATTTTGAGGATATTTTCCGTGAGACCATTGCCATAAATACACTGGATTACGAAAAATACCAGAAGATCCAGCAGAAGCTGATCGATGCTTTAGATAAGGCTGGTCATGTGGAGATCACAGGACGGGATGGAAATGAAACATCCATGAAAGTGCAGCTCCATACACTGACCGATCCTGCAAAGCAGAGCAATTTTGAAAACTGTGTATCAGATGTGAATATCCCATTAGGAGAAGTATTTACTTCTCCTGTGCTTACAGGAACGCAAGGAATTCTTCATGTAAAAGAGGTCTATGTGGAAGATTATCTCTTTAAAGATCTGCGTATGGTATTTAAAGATGGAAAAGTGACAGAGTTTGGCTGCGGAAACTTTCCAGAATCTGAGGAACAGGGAAAAAATCTGGTAAAGCAGGTGATCATGCGTGGCCACAGCTGGCTTCCACTGGGGGAATTTGCTATTGGAACTAATACTACAGCTTATGCAATGGCTCAGAAATATCAGATCGGAAGCAAGCTTCCGATCCTTATTGCAGAAAAAACCGGTCCCCATTTTGCAGTAGGAGATACCTGCTACAGCTTTGCAGAAGACTCTCCTATGTACAATCCGGATGGTAAGGAAGTGATCGCCAGAGACAACGAGATATCCCTTTTAAGAAAAGAGGATATGTCAAAGGCATATTTCAGCTGCCATACAGATATCACAGTTCCTTATTCAGAACTGGGAGATATTGTGGCCGTAGGAAAAGACGGCAGCAGGATCACATTGATCAGACAGGGGAGATTTGCATTAGAGGGAACAGAAGGTTTAAATGAAGCTCTTGGTCAGTAACTTTTTTTCACAAAAAGTTCATTATTTTACTCTTGTAAAGAACAGTAGATTTAGGGTATGATTAAGAGTAGCCTAAAATGCACATGTTTCAGTATATGTACTGAAAAACGCATTCAGGACGTTCGCGTTGCGGACGTCCTGTTCTTATTGTTGGCATGCATGTTTACAGAAAGGAGTATTTTACCTATTATGCTGAAAGTTTTATCAAAATGCATCCGTGAGTATAAGCAGGCATCCCTGAAAGCCCCTTTGATGGTATCACTGGAAGTGGTGATGGAGTGTATTATTCCATTTGTCATTGCACGGCTGGTGAACCAGATGAAGGCAGGTGCCGGTTTTAGGGAGATCGCCATGTATGGTCTGGTACTGGTCATTATGGCTACGCTTTCTCTTATATTCGGTATTACTGCAGGTAATGCCTGCGCCACTGCTTCCTGCGGGTTTGCAAAGAACGTGAGAAAAGACCTGTTTTACAAGATCCAGGATTTTTCTTTTGAAAACATTGACTGTTTTTCATCTTCATCTTTAGTTACACGTCTGACTACAGATGTGACTAATGTACAGATGGCTTATATGATGATCGTCCGTATTGCCATACGTGCCCCATTAATGCTTGTTTTTGCCTTTGTCATGGCATTTATCATGGGCGGCAGAATGGCATGTATTTTTATCATTGTAGTGCCCATACTGGGAATTGGTCTTTTTTCCATTATCCGCCTGGTCATGCCGCTGTTCCGCGCTGTATTTAACAAATATGATGCTTTAAATAACTCTGTTCAGGAAAACATTAAGGGCATCCGTGTTGTGAAATCTTATGTGCGGGAGGAGTATGAAAAAGAGAAGTTTGACCGTGCAGCAGAAGATGTATGCGGTGATTTTACCCGTGCAGAAAAGATCCTTGCATTTAACAATCCACTGATGCAGTTCTGCCTGTATACAGTTACGATCTTTGTGCTGTCCTTTGGTTCTTATACGATCATCACCAGCCGGGGACTGGATTTGGATGTAGGACAGTTTTCCGCTCTTTTAACCTATAGTTTCCAGATCTTAAGCAGTCTTATGATGCTGTCCATGGTCTTTGTTATGATCACACTGGCTTCTGAGTCTGCAAAGCGAATTGTAGAAGTTCTGGAAGAAAAGAGCAGTCTGGTAAATCCGGAAAATCCGGTTTACGAGGTAAAGGACGGTTCTGTTGATTTTGAAAATGTAAGCTTTAAATATTCTAAAAAGGCAGAGAGAAACGCTCTGGAGAACATTAACCTTCATATTAATTCCGGTGAGACTATTGGTATTATTGGTGGAACCGGTTCTTCAAAGTCTACTTTGATCCAGCTGATCTCTCGTCTGTATGATACCACAGAAGGTGTGGTAAAGGTGGGGGGAAGAGATGTAAGGGAATATGACCTTAAGACACTGCGAAACCAGGTTGCTGTTGTTTTACAGAAGAATATCCTGTTTTCAGGTACTATTGAAGAAAATCTGCGCTGGGGTGATAAAAATGCCACTCCAGAGGAAATAGCCCATGCCTGCAAGCTGGCTCAGGCAGATGAATTTGTTCTCCGTTTCCCGGATAAGTACAAGTCCTACATTGAACAGGGCGGTGCTAATGTTTCAGGTGGCCAGAAGCAGAGACTTTGTATTGCAAGAGCACTTCTTAAAAAGCCAAAGATCCTGATCTTAGATGATTCTACCAGTGCAGTAGATACAAAGACAGATGCAATGATCCGGAGCGGATTTAAGGAATTTATCCCTGAAACTACAAAGATCATTATCGCACAGCGTATTTCATCTGTTCAGGAAGCTGATCATATTATTGTAATGGATGGCGGAAAGATCCAGGCAGTTGGAAATCACGAAGAGCTGATGAAAACCAGCCCGATCTACAGGGAAGTATATGAATCACAGAACAAAGGAGGCGGTCAGGATGAAGAATAATGGAAAAGCCATGGCAAAGGCTGGAAAAAAGACGTTTTTGCGCCTGATCCGCACCATTTTCGGATTTTTTCCGGTGCTGTTGCCTCTGGTACTCATAGGTATTTTATTTAATGCTATTGTAGGTTCTATTCCGGCAGTTTTTATGCAGAAGGTTATTGCTGTGGTAGAACAGAACTGGCAGTCCGGTGACTGGAATGGCTGTAAGGATGAGATCCTGCGTTATACAGGTATCCTTCTTACACTTTATGGTCTGGCACTGGCGGCTTCTATCTTCTATAACCGGAAAATGGCTGAGATAACCCAGGGAACTTTAAAGAAGCTGCGTGAAAAAATGTTCAATAGTATGCAGGATTTTCCTGTAAAATATTTTGACACTCATAATCATGGGGATATTATGAGTTACTATACCAATGATATTGACACGCTGCGTCAGCTGATCTCCCAGAGTATTCCGCAGTTTTTAAATTCTGCTGTTATGGTAACGACAGTATTCTGCGTCATGCTTTACTACAGTATCTGGATGGCGCTGGTGGTAGTTGCAGGTGTTGTACTCATGCTGAATATTATAAAGAAAGTAGGGGGAAGCTCTGCAAAATTCTTTATCCAGCAGCAGAAAGCTATTGGTAGGACAGAAGGTTTTGTGGAAGAGATGATGAATGGCCAGAAGGTCATTAAGGTGTTCTGCCATGAAGAAGAAAGCGAAAAGACTTTTGATGCTATTAATGATGAGCTGTTCCATGTGTCTGAAACGGCTAATAAATACGCAAATACCCTGGGACCGATCTTAAACAATATCGGTAACCTGCTGTATGTGGCAGTAGCCCTTGCAGGAAGCTTATTCCTGATGTTTAAAGTGCCTAATTTAAGCATTTCACGGTTACCATTTTCTATCAGTATTGTAGTGCCATTCTTAAACATGACCAAACAGTTTGCAGGAAATATCAATCAGGTTTCCCAGCAGATCAATGCCGTTGTCATGGGTATGGCAGGTGCGGAACGTATTTTTGGCCTGTTAGATGAAAAGCCGGAGGAAGATGAAGGATATGTAACACTTGTAAATGCAGTGGAAAATCCTGACGGAACTCTTTCAGAGCACAAAGAACGTACCGGTGTCTGGGCATGGAAACATCCCCACAGCGATGGAACGGTTACTTATACCAGGCTGACAGGTGATGTGCGTTTTGAAAATGTAGATTTTGGTTATGATTCTGGTAAGACAGTTCTTCATAATATTACACTGTATGCAGAACCTGGCCAGAAGGTAGCTTTTGTAGGTGCGACTGGTGCCGGAAAGACTACCATTACCAATCTGATCAATCGTTTTTATGATATATCTGATGGAACCATCCGTTATGATGGCATCAATATCAGGAAGATCAAAAAGTCGGATCTGCGCCATTCTTTGGGTATTGTTTTACAGGATACCAACCTGTTTACCGGCACTGTAATGGAAAATATCCGCTACAGTAACCCGGATGCAACAGATGACGAGTGCATAGGAGCAGCAAGACTGGCCGGTGCCCATGACTTTATCACCCGTCTGCCGGAAGGCTATGAGACTGTTATTACCGGAAATGGTGAGAATTTATCCCAGGGACAGAGACAGCTGATCTCTATTGCCAGAGCAGCCGCTGCAGATCCGCCGGTTATGATCTTAGACGAGGCAACATCATCTATTGATACACGTACAGAAGCCATCGTACAGCGGGGAATGGATGCCCTGATGCAGGGACGTACTGTATTTGTTATTGCTCATAGACTATCCACAGTGCGTAACTCCGATGTGATCATGGTGCTGGAGCAGGGCCACATCATCGAGCGCGGAAGCCATGATAAGCTGATTGAAGAAAAAGGAAAATACTATCAGCTATATACAGGAGCTTTCGAACTGGAGTAGCGCAGAAAAAACAAGCGGCATTTGTTTTTTCCAAGCACTCCACGAGCAAACAGCCTGCGTCAGCAGGCTGTAAAGCGCGTCAGCGCGGGTTTGCGAGTCGGAAAAAAGCAGGAAAAACCAAGCGACGCCGAAGGCGGCATTTTGGAGTTGGGAAAAATGTCCTCTCGGAGTCTTTCATGCACCTGCCTTTGCGGCTGATTTTTTGCCAGTCGCACCCGGATTTTAGAGGCGGACGCAACGCCAACGCTTCAAAAATGGGGGTACAACTGACAAAAAATCTTCTCGCAAAATCAGGTACAGAAAGATTCAGAGAGAACATAAAAAAGAAAAGGGGGAAGACAGATGGTGGATAAAACTGCGTTCTTAAAAGCCTATAACATTGACGAAGATGATTTTAAGGCAGCTGACATTTCTTGGGAAGAGCTGGCAGCGATCTATGATGATTATCTGTCAAAAGAAGAAAAACTCCGGGAGATCGGCAAAGACTTTGTCAATGATTATCTCTATGATATTGAGCGGGCGGGAATTCATTCCTACCGATACCGTACCAAAAATCCGGGACATCTTTTGGAGAAGATCATACGAAAACGGAAAGAAGATCCGGAGAAATTCAAAGATCTTAACAGGAATAATTATTATAAATACATGACCGACCTGATCGGTATCCGTGTATTTTTCCTTTACCGGGAAGATTGGATCTATTTCCACAAATATATTACCACTGTATTTGAAAATGACCCAGACATTTATGTAAAGGACAGAGGACAGGATTTTGACGAAGATCCATCCCATTGCTATATTGCAGAGCGTCCAAAGGTGTACCGGAGAAATGGTGATACCCGGATTTATGATGAAAAGCTGATCGACATTAAATCAGACGGAATCTACCGTTCTCTCCACTATATTATCAAATACAAAGGATATTATGTAGAGATCCAGGGAAGAACGCTGTTTGAGGAAGGCTGGAGTGAGATCGACCATGACATTGTCTATCCATATTATAAAGATGATGAAATGTTAAAGGATTTTTCCACCTTGTTAAACCGCCTTTCCGGTATGGCTGATGAGATGAGTTCCTATTTTCGCAGGATGCGAAGTGTGAGAGAAGAACAGGGATTACTGACACATCATTCGGCAGAAGATGAAAAATAAAAATACGCTTTCTTTTCCGGGTTCCAGAGAGAATCACAGAAGAGAAAGCGTATTTTTTATATACTGCAGGGGGCAGAAGTTATGCCTGCCTGTTTTCTGTTTTAACCAGCCAGATGCATGATATTGATCAGTAAGATCCAGCTCAGTCCATAATAGGAAATAACAGCTACTAAGTCGTTTACCGTTGTGATCAGTGGACCGGAAGCAACTGCCGGGTCAACATTGATCTTCTTAAAGAACAGCGGGATACATGTGCCTACAGCACCGGAGATTACCATTGCCAAAAGCAGTGCAGCTCCGATACAGCCGGATACAGCATAAGCAAATGCGAAAGGTTTTCCCTTTGCGATCACAATGTATAAACCAATGGCTGCAAAAGAAAGAATGCCAAGGATCAGACCATTTGAGAAAGCAATACGCATTTCCTTCCATACCAGCTCCAGTTTCTGTTTGCCTGTAAGAGATTCGTCCATAAGTACGCGGATGGTAACAGCCAGAGACTGGGTACCAACGTTTCCGGCCATGTCTAAGATCAGGGACTGGAAGCACATGATCAGCGTCAGCTGGCTTACAACCTGTTCAAAAAGACCTACAACAGAGGAAACGACCATACCAAGAGCTAACAGGACTAACAGCCATGGAAGACGTTTCTTTAAACTATCTTTTAAAGGTTCTTTTAAATCTTCCTCAGCAGTCAGACCTGCGAATTTTGCGTAATCTTCACCCATTTCATCATCTACCAGGTCTACGATGCTCTGGGAAGTGATAACACCAAGCAGTTTATTGTTATTATTAAGGACTGGAATAGAGTCCTCAGAATAGTCTTTCAGTTTTTCAATACAGTCATCGATCAGTTCGTGACCATATACATAAGGATAAGAGGTAACGATCAGGTCCTCTAAGGCGGAATCCTGTCGGGCAATGATCAGATCTTTCAGATCCATTGCACCATAAAAGGTCTGATCTTCTGTTACCATAAAAATAGTGGAAATATTGTCATTTTTAGCGGCCTGTTCTACCAGACTGCTCATGGCCTGTTTTACAGTAAGGTTTTCACGGATCACAATGCAGTTTGTAGTCATCCAGCTGCCGATCTCATCTTCATCGAATGCAGCGATCACAGCAATATCCTTTTTTGCGTCATCATCCAGCAGTTCTGTAAGAAGGGCACGTTTTTCCTTGGGAGTCATTTTTAATACATCCACGACAGAGTCTGTTTCCATGGCAGAAAGGATAGAAGCAGCCTTTTTTATATCCATTTCATCCAGATATTCAGCAGCCTGTTTCTGATCGATATGCTCAAAAATGTCAGAAAGCATATTTGTATCAAGGATACGGCAGATCTTGCGCCGCTCTGCTAATGTCAGTTCCGGGAAAATGTCAGCAAGGTCATTTTCATGGTAATCTTCCAGTTTGTTTCTCAGAATGCCTGGTGAGGCATTGCTTCGGATCACAGACAGAATCTCCTGGCTGTGGTCCTGAACTTGAATTTTGTTTTCCATTTCAGTCTCCTTTATTCACTTTTTTGCACAACAAAGCCTGCACAGCCTAAAAATGTGCAGAACAAAAAATCGCAGGACCGATACATCTGATCCTCCTTATTACAGCTTTGCGATGTATATTACGGGAGTTGTAAAACGGGATAAGAAATGAAAAAGAAATTCTGTTATGATCTGTTTATTGCTAAAGACGATAATTATACGAAACAGAACAGACTGCTGTTTCCTTTATATCCCGTGCATCTACTTCGCCCATGACTATCGCAACCGTCCATTCTGTTCACCTGCCTTTTTTCGTAAGATTAATGTTTCATTGACCAGAAGTGTTTCTTAACAACTTCTTTATACATTATATAGCCTGGTTTTAAAATTTTCAATATAAAATGTACCTGCCTATTGATAAAAATATGTAAATTTTATTTAAAAAAGTTTGTAGGAAGAAAATGAAGAAGATCATAAAGAAGAAAATGAAGAAGATTATGGTAGATCCGATTTAAAAGGTTATAGAAAAGATGATAGATCAGATAATAAAAAAGATGACCCGGGAAGTGGAAAACTGTCCTGAGTCATCTTTTTTTGGAACTGGTATCATATTAGATGTTGGAGTCAAAAGGTATTTTACCCCCTCTGATACCGAATTGCTACGTGCTTTGCACTTCCGTAATACTAAAAACATTCGTAATCCGCTCATTTTTCTTCAAAAAATGGCTTCTTACTCATG
>ERZ791810.1235-NODE-1235-length-18507-cov-8.239378_pt1 | contig 18507 bp, 24 predicted proteins | sample MGYA00510304_ERZ791810 | MGnify/ENA primary metagenome ERZ791810 (study PRJEB30046, sample SAMN00791967) | human gut metagenome | study: EMG produced TPA metagenomics assembly of the A metagenome-wide association study of gut microbiota in type 2... | reverse complement strand
AGTTCTGCGGCAAAATATTTTATGGAGCGGGAGACGAGATTCGAACTCGCGACACGCGGCTTGGGAAAACTACGAGGAAACGCCTGTAACACAGCATTCTGTAAAGGCTTAAGTGGCTTTATAGCTTGGTTTTCAATTACGGTAGAATGCCGTTTTCCTAACATAAATTTCAGCAATTGCACCCACAATTGCACCCAATTACAGGTTGAAAATTTTTGATATTTTGTCGGGTAAAGAAGCATCATATCCTGGTATCGCGTGTCCATAAAGATCCAACGTGTGGCTAACTTTGCTGTGTCCTAATCGTTTTGAGACTTCTATAATGGGGACTCCGTTTGCTAGTAATTGTGTTGCATGCGTATGGCGAAGAGTATGGAATTTTTTATGGGGAATACCTGTTAGTATTAAAATTTTTTTCCAGTTACGTTCAACCTGATTTGCTCGTACTGGAGTTCCGTTCCGACTTTGAAAAACATAGTCATCTAAGGCCAAGATTTTTTGATTTTTACGGGGTTTTAATAGTTGGGCCAATACAGGGGAAATCGTGATTTTGCGTTTCCCGGATTCTGTTTTAGGCGGCATGTCAATTATTTTACCATTTATGTCTTGGATGCTGTTGTTGATCATAATGTAATTATCAAAGACACAGTTGCGTTTTAAGCCGAGAATTTCGCCGATTCTGGCTCCAGTATTGATAGCAAGAAGAAAGGGTAGATAATATTTTTTGTATATAGGGTGAATTTTTAGTGTTTCTGCTATCGCTTTTAATTCTTCATTTTTGAATATTTCTATTCGAGGTTTGGCAACTTTAGGTGCAGGAACAGCGTTCATGATGTTTTTCTTTACTAATTCAAGTATATGGGCCTTGGTTACAGCAGCTTTTAATAGTTTATGTATTTTATTTTTACTGCTATCTGACATATCAGGAAGATTATTGTAGAAATATTGTACTTGCCGAGCATCTAATTCTTGAAGCATTATGCCAGCTATGGGTTCAAGATGCCGGGCTGTTTGCATATATCGAATTAGGGTTTTAGCTCTTACGTTTGGTGCGCAGTAAGTACTTAGGTATTCAAGAATCCACTCACCTACAGTTACGTTAGATTTAGGAATATAGGTATTGTTGTATAGATCTAACTTTATTTGGGAGAGCCACATATCAGCTTCGTCGGGACTGTCGAAACGTTTAGATATTCTTTTTCCTAAAGCATCCGTGATATAGGCTCTGTATTTCTTCCGTTCTGGTTCATAAACAATGCTTCCGGCGCCATTTCTGTTACGTTTTGGCATAAAAAATCAGCTCCTTTACTGTAATTTGAGTATGCAGTAGCAGAGCTGATGTGCTATAATATTTATAGTAATCAGCTCGCTGTAGGGGTGGGCGTTACGTTGACTGTTCGGTGTTGGCGCACCGGCGGTCTTTTTTTATTTTATCTTTCGCAGAAATCATCTTTGGCTTCGGGGATAGCTTCTTTAGGGAGCTTCTTATTCGGATCTGGAAACGTGGATTTTAAACCGTCTATGTGCTCAAATAAATCAGGCTTTATGGGGGCCCACATTGGATCGAGAATAAAATCAATTCCTTCTCTTCGCGCCAATTTGGCAGCAGGAACAAAATCGCTATCCCCTGCAATAAGTACTATGCGTTCTACCTGTTGTTTATAGGCTAGAGAGGCAATGTCAATACCGATTCGCATATCTACGCCTTTTTGTTTAGTGATAAGCATAATATCATTTTCTTCTAAATCTTGTATCGAAATAGAGCCGTTTACTAACTTATGCGTTAGCTTTGGATTAATACTCCAGTTTGTGTTGATTTCATCAACTTTTCCAAGTCTCATTGCGACTTTGCGTCTACATGTCATTTCATGAATAAATTGCTGACGCCATATTGCGCGTTCAGATTTACTAAAATCTATGGTTTTCCTACTTATAGGATGCTGCAGTTTTTTATTTAAAGGTGGGCAATCATAATAAAAAATTCTATAGAGTTCATCCCTTAAAGACGGTGTTTTATCTTGATGATAATTATGGGCTTTCAAATGTTTACAGCTATAATAAAATAGTTTTTTAGCTAATTCTTCTGGTTCTTGGGGGCCAAAAATTTTTAATGCGCGTTTGAGAAAGAATGCGCCATCTACTAAAATTGCTGTTTTTCCCATAAATAATCCTCCACATTTTTTTATTTATTTTAAAAAAATAAAAAGCCCCTGAGTTCGGCAATCTCCGGACAAATGGAGTGCTTACTGTCAAGGGCAAGACATCAATAATTAGATTCTGACTACATTATACTGTTACAAGCCCTTGTTTGTCAATATGTATTTGTGCAAAAAAATGTAAACTTTTCAAACTATATCACCTTGAAAGGCAATAGCTTTTCCTATAATTCGGAATTGTTCTATTTCAGTTTTGCTGAAGCGTAAAGGCTTATATGTAGGGTTCTCTGGTTTTAATTCGATATAATCGGTTCCGACATAAACACGTTTTAGGGTGACTGTATCATCAATAGATACGGCGGCTATTTCTCCATTCTCTACTTTCGGCTGCTGCCTGATAAAGACGATATCGCCATCGTATATACGTGCATTAATCATACTGTCGCCTTCGGCGCGTAAGCAGAAGTCAGCGTGGATATTACCATTGCACTGAACATATCCGTCAAAAACCTCTTCCGACATTATCGGTTTCCCGCAGGCGATTTTGCCAAGTAGGGGAATCTTTTTTCTTTCTATGGGGAAAATGTTAGAGGCGTTAGGAATAGAAGGGGTAATAGGTACATCGGCTCCCATTAACCAAGGTATGGAAACATTTAATGCCTTTGCTAGTTTTTCGAGATTACGTTGAGAGGCTTTATAATTACCATGTCTATATGAACTGATCATACCTTCAGAAATTCCACTTATTCTAGAGAGTTCAGCGGGTTTCATATTTCTTAGTTGCAAAGCTTCGACTAATCGAACATTGAAGTCTACCACAGTTTACACCTCCTATAACCTAAGTTAATTATAAAACTTATCTTCCGAAAACACAAGAAAAATTTAAAAAACTTCAGAAAACCATTGACTTCTGAAAACAGAAGTATTATAATCGACGTATGGAGGTGATAAAATGCAAAAAACACAGTACGATTATTCTAAATTGTTGGGTAGAATGAAAGAAAAAGGATATACACAAGCTTCGCTAGCCACTGTCTTGGGCATATCTGAGGTAACATTAAATTTAGCTTTGAACAATAATAGAGATTTTCGTCAATCTGAAATAAATACGATGTGTTGTAAAGATTGCCTTAATATCAATGTTATTGACATCCCAATTTATTTTTTTTCGCACAAAACTTCTGAAAACAGAAGAAATTAAGTTCGTAACCAAAGAAAGGGGGCAAAATAAAATGCCAATGGGCGAACTAAGACGGTTCAAAATGTTGGGGTCGCAAAACGCAAAAGATTTTGGCGACTGGTGTGATCGAAAAAAATTGTCACGTAATGATCTAATTTACATTTTAACTTCGATAGCACTCACAGATGATTTTATTGAAGAGAGTACTTATGACGAAGTTCGACAAGCGTATCTGCCAAGAGGGACTTAGAATGGATGCCTTCCAGGGTTTCTACGCACTTAATTTGGGGCGATTTTTGCCAAACGTATACAACTATTGATGGGTGCTTACGTATGTTGTCTAAACCAGAAACCTCAATTTCATAGTTTTGATTAATGCTACCGTATAAAACCCGTTCATTATCGATAGTAGTTATGGTGTGCGGAGCACCCAGTTCTTGCGCTAGTTTTTCAAGATTATTCATAATATTTACCTCCTTCCTAGCTACATTATAGCAGAGGGAGCAAATAGAAAGGAGCATAGGAAGGAGAGAGAACATGAAAATAACAGTAGAGGGTACAGAAAAAGAAATAGCTGCTTTTGTAGTTGAGATACAAAAGCAGCAAAAAAATAAAATTGAAGCAAGTACGCAAACTAAAAAGATTAGTCCTGAAGAGCTCCAAATGTTATGCCAAGTATTTGGTCGGCAAACAGCCAAACATATGGCAGAGTGATAGTGCTTGCAAAATTAGAGCTGCTGTGAACAACTGCATTTTTAACCAAAATAGCTTTTGTATGGTTAATTAATTCAGTGTCGGGAGTATCTTGAAACATAGAATTGATAAATTTTTCGTTAGTGTTAACAGCAACTTCAAAAAGTCTAAGGGTGGGGTCTTGGTTATTTTTTTCAAGTTCTTTATCTAAAGATACAATGTCGCCTACAATTACACCTAAATTGGTGAGGATAATTGCCTGTGCACAGTCTTTGATAAATTGTTCTCCATTACTTGGTATGGTTAATTCTTTCCCAAATTTGGGGATAGAACCAATGGCTTTTAGAAAACCCATTTTTACATCAAAGAATTTATTGCTATTATTCATAAAATCACCTCCTTCCTAGCTACATTATAGCAGAGGGAGCAAACAAAAAGGAGCATAGAAAGGTTCAACGGAAAATAATTATCCAAAGGAGTAAGGATATGGAATATAAACCATCAAAGATAGAAATACTGTCTTTAGTACTTTCGCTTATCGCTCTAATAACAGCATGTTCTAGATAATGTCGTAGGATTTTAAAAGAGCAATAACGGATATTACAATTGGAGCAAATTTAAAGAATCTTTCTTCCCAAGTTTTTCTATTTTGGTATTTCTGCTTTTGTTTATAATCTTCAATGGTTTTTTTCCCTAAGTTAGTAATTTTGATATTACCGGTATATGTACTAATAACATCACCTTTTATGTTTTCGTAAGTGAATATTTTAAGCAGATAACTGCTGTTAGGAATTTCTCTTACCATTGGCGTATACGTGTGATCATATTCTGCTCTGCTCAATTCTTCAATACGATACTGAACCGTTGAATTACGGGGGAAATATTCTAATATTTTTTCTTCTGTTACTTTATCAAATTGATTAACAAGTTCTAAAATTTCATAATCAATGTTTTCTAAATGCAAATTAATCACCTCCTCTCTATAAATATTATAGCAGGAGCGATAGCAAATGAAAGGAGGCTAACATATGAGGTTCGCAGGAATTAAAGAATACGCCAATTCTCGTGGACTTGCATATTCTACCGTTTATGCAATGTGCCGAGATGGAACACTTCCGGCAGTTAAGATAGGACAGCGGCATAAAATTGAAGTCGAAGGCGCTGATCGTTATTTTAATGAACAAATCGAACTTCGACAAAAAAAGTTGCAAAAATTAAAATGCCCAGTTGTTGTTTCAAGGCAGATAAGCCGAGAGTGTGGCGGGTATTTAGATCAATTGAATTTGATGCGAAAGGAGGTGAAGTAGCTAATGCCGGAACAACTGCCTACGAAAATATTTAATTTGATATCCGATAGATCTTCACAGATAAAAGGCTTAAACTCATACGCTAAAGCGATTCAGGCTGTTTCTGGTAAAATTCCAGCTCATATTTTAGATGATTTAATTGAATCCCTAAGGTCTTTTAATAGCGGCATAGAATGTTTAGAACTCGAGTTGGGCGATAATGGTTATGCATTTGGGCGGTTAGCGGCTCTCACAGAAATGCCCGTTAAAATCGAAAGAGAGGAAGGGCGCTAGCGACATGAAAAATCTAAGCATTTATGTTTGGTACTTTTTTACGGAGAGCGAGATTTTCCCGAAAATCTTGATCGCGACATCGCTGATCATTTTCGGAATGTTTTTAGAAAGGGCGTGGTGAGATGTGGAAAGAGTTAGGTTATCAAATTGCGGTAATTGCTATTGGGACTTGGGCCGGTGTATTTTTCGGGTTATGGCTCTGGTGCAAGGTTGCTGGAATGAATTAAAGAAAAGAGCCATCAGCACGGCAATGCTGACAGCTCAGGGTTAATACATTTGGTCGTGAACAACCTGTATTGCCTATATTATAGCACAGGAGGTTGTGTTAATGTCAAAACCTTTAATAACTATTTACAAGGATACCAAGAAACCGGAAGCAATCAAATCAGCTTCTTTGTATATTGGTACACATGAAAGGTTGGCAGCTTTTCAAAAAGAATGCGGGCTGTCTATTCCTAAACTGCTGGAAATATGCGTGAATTTTACTTTAGAACACGCGATCATTTCAGATGAACAAGCTCCGGGATACAAAATTGAAAGCGAGGAAAAATAATATGGATATCAACTTAAACGTAAATGTAAAATTTGAGGAAACACCGGCACTGATTAACTGTTTTAGTGCTTTTAGTACCGCACTTCAAGCTACTGTGGGCGCATTAGCCCTGGCTACAACTACCAGCCGTACTGTTGACGCCGAAGAGGCCGCCCCGGCGAAGGCCAGCAGAAAGAGTGCAAAATCAGCTAAAGCCGCTCCGGCTATGCCCGCCGAGGACGCCCCCGCTGTTGAGCCGATGCCGACTACGGTTGCGACCACAACTCCGGAAACTGTTCCGGTGCAGGTTATAGAGGTGCCGGCGCCCGTAGTAGACGAAGCCGAAAAAGCCTATACTCTTGATGATGTAAAAGCTATCTGCATGGATTTCATCAAAAAGAATCCTGATAAAAAAGCGAAGCTGGCCGAATGTTTCCAACAGGTAGGCGCGACTAAACTTTCTGATGCCCCGGCCGAAAAATATGCAGAACTGGTGCAGCTGGTACAGGCGCTATGAGTGCCCACGCCTTTTTAAGTGCTTCTGGCAGTAGCAAATGGCTAAACTGTCCGCCGTCGGCAAGGCTTGAAAGTAAGTTCCCAGATAAGGGCAGCGAGTATGCCGCCGAAGGAACGCTGGGCCATGAGCTGGCAGAGATCAGGCTGCGGTACCTAAATCTTGAAATTTTACAGGATGAGTATGAAAAACGATTGCGAGCAGTAGAGGCTGATCCAAGATATTCCGTAAGTATGAACGACTATATTTCTGACTATGTAGATACTGTTTGGGAACGCTATTCATGCTTACAAGCTGAAAATAATGGGCGGGCCTATCTGTTTATAGAACAGAAACTCGATTTCAGTCCCTGGGTACCAGAGGGATTTGGTACCGGTGACGTGATAATTATCTCCGGTGACACTATTGAGGTGATTGACCTGAAATACGGCAAGGGTGTGCCTGTTTCAGCTGAAAATAATTCGCAAATGCGGTTATATGGTCTCGGGGCTTACAATAATTTTGGACTGTTATATGAGTTTAAAAATGTTGCCATGACGATCGTGCAGCCAAGATTAGACAGTATCAGTTCTGAAACGCTGACACTTAATGAACTGCTTGCATGGGGCGAAGCTGTAAAAGGAACTGCCCAAATGGCGATGAAAGGCGAAGGCGAATACGGGGCCGGAGATCATTGCAGGTTCTGCAGAGCGTCGGCTACCTGCAGGCATTTGGCAGATTACAATCTTGAAATTGCTAAATACGCATTTGCTGAAGCCGACTTGCTCTCAGATGCTGAAGTTTCAGATATACTGATGCGCGCCGGCGCTTTTACGAAGTGGATAGATGCCCTGCAAAAATACGCGCTTGATGCAGCTGTCAATACTGGGAAGAAGTGGCCAGGCATGAAACTGGTTGAGGGACGCAGTAACCGTAAAATTACTGATCCTGAGATCATGGCAGAAATTTTGCGCAATGAGGGCTATGCGGATGAAACTATTTATAAACCAACAGAACTTCGTAGTCTTACAGACTTGGAATCTCTGACAGGTAAGAAAAAATTTAGGGAACTGACGGTGGGTCTTATTGAAAAACCGCCGGGAAAACCAACGTTAGTAACTGAACAAGATAAACGTCCGGAATGGGCTCCCGAAAAATCTATTATTGACCAATTTGAGGAGGAATAATTATTATGGCAAAAACACAAATCACTACAGGCAGAGTTAGGTTTTCTTATGTAAATGCATTTCATCCGCGCGCGGATCAAAATGGTGTAGAAAAATACAGCGTGATGCTTTTGATTCCTAAATCCGATACCGCAACACTTGCAAAAATGAAGGCAGCAGCCCAAGCTGCTAAAGACACTTGGGTAGAAAAAGGGAAGAAACTGCCGGCGCAGCTGAAAACTACCCTGCATGATGGCGACGGTGTAACCCCAAACGGCGGCGAACCATATGGCCCGGAATGCGCAGGCCATTATGTTATGAACGTGTCGAGCACCAGAAAACCTGCTATTGTATATGCCGACAAAACGCCGATCACCGAAGAGTCGGAACTCTACAGCGGCTGCTACGGTAGGGCCATTATCAACTTCTATGTTTACGATAGTCAGGGCAATCGCGGCGTGTCTGCCGGTCTTATGGGCCTGCAAAAATTAACTGATGGTGATCCTCTCGGCGGCGGTGTCGTCCGTGATGAAGATTGGGACGATGACTTTGAGGATGCAGCCGGCGCAGACGATCTGTTAGGTTAAGCGCCATGACCAGACTAAGCATTGACCTTGAGACCTATTCGTCGAGGGATATAAAAAAAGTTGGAACTTATGCTTATGTCGATGCTGCCGATTTTGAAATACTTTTATTTGGTTTTGCGTTTGATGATGACCCGGTGCAGGTGATTGACCTTGCTCAAGGTGAAATGCTGCCCGCAGATGTACTGCGGGCTATTTTTTCACCCGAGGTACTTAAAACGGCATACAATGCTAATTTTGAAATGACCTGCCTAGCTAAGTATTTTGGTGAAGAGATCGACGTAAAGCAGTGGGCCTGCACTTCGGTGCTGGCTTTAACATTAGGTCTGCCGGGCTATTTGGCCGGTGTGGCGCAGGCTATGGCCTTTCCAGATGACAAACAGAAAATGTCTGTTGGCCGACGCTTGATTGAGTATTTCTGCAAGCCCTGTAAGCCTACAAAGTCTAACGGCGGGCGGCTACGGAACCTGCCGCAGCATGACGGCGAAAAGTGGGAGCTGTTTAAGCAATACTGTGGGCAGGACGTAGACGTCGAACGGAACGTGCTGAATAAATTATCCCGGTTCCGGCCAAGTGAAAAAGAGCAGCGGCTCTGGGAGCTGGATCAAAAAATCATCAGCACCGGTATCCTGATCGACCGGCCACTGGTAGAAAACGCTATCAAATGTGATGAACAAATCAAGGCGAAGGGCGTGCAGCAGCTTAAGGAAATAACCGGGCTGGATAACCCTAACAGTGTTGCTCAGCTCAAAAACTGGCTCGGTCAGGAGCTGGGAACTGAAGTCCCCAGCCTGACAAAAGGTGTAGCACAGGAAATGCTGCAGAGTGATTTGCCTGCAAGCATAAAAAGAATATTGGAGCTGAAGCTGCTTATCTCAAAAACGTCAGTCAAGAAGTATTCGGCAATGATCGGAGCTGCCTGCAGCGACGATAAGATCAGAGGTCTTTTGCAATTTTATGGCGCTAATCGTACCGGCCGCTGGGCAGGACGTATCGTGCAGGTGCATAACTTGCCACAGAATCATCTGCCAGATCTGGACGATGCCAGAAACCTTGTTAGAAATGGCGACTTTGCTATGTTGGAGCTGCTTTATCCAAATGCTTCAGACGTTTTGAGCCAGCTAATACGGACGGCGCTGATAGCGTCGCCGGGCACAACCTTTATCGTTGCTGACTTTTCGGCTATCGAGGCCCGTGTTATTGCCTGGCTGGCTGGTGAACGCTGGCGACAGGAAGTATTTGCTACGACAGGTAAAATCTACGAAGCATCAGCGTCAAAAATGTTCCATGTGCCAATCGAAGAAGTTACCAAAGGCAGTACGTTACGGCAAAAAGGCAAGGTCGCGGAACTGGCTCTCGGTTATCAGGGAGGCGTCGGTGCGTTGAAGCAAATGGGTGCTGCCAAGATGGGCCTTGCTGACGACGAGCTGGCAGATATCGTTGCTAAGTGGCGCAAGGCCAGCCCTAAAATAGTACAGTTTTGGTGGGACGTGGAAGCCGCAGTTAAAGAAGCTATATCAAAGCGGACATCTGTGCAGTACAAGCACGGGATCGCTTTTCAGTTTGAGGCCGGGATGCTGTTTATCCGGTTGCCTTCCGGCCGGCGGATAGCTTACGCAAAGCCTCGGCTCGAAGAAAATAATATGGGCCGCACGTCGATTACTTATCTTGGTGTGAACCAGACGAATAAAAGCTGGTGCAGGCTGGAAACCTACGGCGGCAAATTAGTGGAGAACATCGTGCAGGCGACAGCGAGAGACTGCTTAGCAGAATCAATGCTGAAGCTGGACGCGGCCGGATATAAAATACTGATGCACGTTCACGATGAAGTTATTATCGAAGCCGCGCCAGCGGTCGGTGAGTTGGAAAGAGTAATAAAAATAATGTCTGAAAACGTATCGTGGAACAGAGGCCTAAAGCTTGACGCAGACGGCTATGTGACACCTTATTACAGAAAGGATTGATCAAATTATGTCAAATACATTCAGCGCAGTGGAAAACCAAATAAAAATTTTTAAAGAAATGCAGACGGAAATCGCTAAAGATACCTGCATTTTATCAGACGAAGAACGGCTGGAGCTGGAAGGTTATGTAGATAACCAGTGCCGCCAGTGTGAGCTTTATTTGAAATTGAAACCTGTTAAAAAGGACCCGGAGCCGAAACCTGTGGCGGAGAAAGCCGAGAAAAAGGCTGCCCGCAGTAAGAAAGCTGAAGCTAAAACAGCGGCGGCGCCGGAGCCGGAAAAAGCCGCCGAAGAATCCGAGAAGCAAGCAGCAGAAATAGATATAGATGATCTTTTAGGTTAGGGGGTGCCCGGTATGGGGACTTTACTTGCAAAAATCGTAATTCCTAAAGTGTTTGACTTTATTCAGGCACCTGTCGCTTTAGGCGAAGGGATCTATAAGGATGCCAACGTCTATGCACATTACTGTACTACCTGTGAGCAAACTTTTACAGCAAGGTGGGGGTATACATGCTTTAATGGCTGGCAGACCTGGAACGGTAATTATTTTAACTGCCCGGGATGCAGAGGATCTTCCAAACATAAAGGGCTTGCGCATGACATCGGGGTAGGTATACCTGAAAAAATGATTTTATCGCTTTATGAGTATAAGAACCATATCAGTTTGAGAATTTCATATACAGAAGTGACTTTTGACGATATTCGCTTTTGTGCTATTAAAAAGCACTACCACGAAACAGTAATGTTTGATGTCCATAAAAGAAAGTCTTATTTTGAAACCAAGGATGATGTTAAATACGAAATATCTAATCCAGTAGAACGTGAGTTCGGAGAACATTCGGCGTTGAAATATCTTACTCATAGCAGCATCGCCTGGAAAGAGAACAAAAAAGACTTTGCAAATCTGCTGCTTAAATTGCGTACTGCTATCAGCAAAAAGGTTAAAGCATTGCATGATATCAAGTTAAAAGCTATGCATGTACCAGCAGGCAGTTCGATGGGAGCACTTATTTTTCCGCTGAGTAATATTGCCTGGCGTTTGGCCGTGACGGATGCCCCCAATCTACCAACAGCTTTTAATGATCGTTCGTGGCGCAGTGATTACCGGGGTTTTGTAGAAGCTCATTATATGGATAAGATATCGTTAGAACCTTTTTTAGAGAAAGTGATAGCTAAAACGCGTACTGGCCTGTCTTATCCGCAAAGCGCATTGAACGTTATGGGGATTCGTGATACAAAGGCTTTTAGAAAAATTGTTGCCAAAGGCAGCCTTTTAGAAGCTGGCCGACTAAGAGCAGCGGTAGGGATATCATCAGATTACAAAGAGCAGTTATTATTGGCTAATGCACTCGCTGGCGTTGGGGAGCTGGGTCTGCGCATAGAGAAATCGTATGCGTTTGCAGAACAAAGTTTAAATTTTTTGAGACTCGCTTCAGACCGCTATAAAAATAATGCAGCTTATTTTCTGATTAAGCATTATAGCCCTTCGGACATAGCCGATTGTAGCGGAATGTATTTTAAACTTGTTCCCGAAACGCAGGAACTTTTGTGGATAGAAAAACCTTCTATTGCACAAATGCATGATTGGCTAGTAGAAAAATGGGACGCACAGAAAAACAAGGATTATTCTTTGCAGATACCTAAACATGTGGTTAAGCGACTTGCTATGCAGAAAGATAGACTGAAGTTTTTTCTTCCGGAAACCGCACATGAACTGCGTATGGTCGGGAATAAACTGCATAACTGTGTAGGCTCTTATGCTGAACGTGCGCTGGCCGGTACATGCACGATAGTGGCCATGACTGACGATGACGGGAAATTATTGGTTTGCATTGAGATCCGTGAGGGGACTATTTGGCAGGCTAAGTTGAACCAAAATAGGCCGGTGTCAAATAATGCTGAATTGAATGCGGCAGTTTTAGATTGGGCGAAAAAGGCAAAGCTGAAAGTCGCAACTTCTGATATCAATACCGCTAAGACAGATAATAAGGAACTGAGGAATGCGATATGATCCCCGCAAAATTTACTATAGCTGTCGGCGGGAGCCGAAAAGCTAAGCAATGGAAAAATAAAGAACTCAGCTGGCCGGATATTCTGGCCAAGCTGCAAACTACGACGAGGACTCGTGAGACTGCGGCCGAGTATGCTAATTTGTCAAAGGCCCGGCAGGATGAGATCAAAGACGTGGGCGGGTTTGTGGGCGGCTATATTAAAAATGGCCGCCGCATAGCCGGCAACGTGGTCAAGCGTCAGCTGATAACACTGGACGCCGATTTTGCTGACAGCAGCTTCATGACGATCCTTGATCTGGTACTGAGTGATGTTTGTTATGCGGTATATTCAACGCATAAGCATACCCCAGATAAACCACGACTGCGCGTTGTGATCCCTTTGGCCAGAGCAGTGCAGCCGGATGCGTATCAGGCTACTGCCCGGCGCATTGCTGATGATATTGGAATGGATCTATTTGACGATACAACCTACGAGGCCGAACGGCTCATGTACTGGCCCAGCACACCGGCAGACGGCGAGTATGTATTTTTCGCTAACGAAAGCGCGGACTGTTTAGATCCGGACGATGTGCTTGCTACATACGATGACTGGCGTGATACATCGACGTGGCCGGAGAGTTCGAGGGCCAATAATCTGCGGCAGGCAGCGGCCAAAAAGCAGGGCGACCCTTATGAGAAACCGGGCACGATCGGCGCTTTTTGCAGAACGTATTCAGTGCCGGATGTGATAGACTGTTTCCTTAATGATGTGTATGAGCCTTGCGGTGAAGGTCGTTATACCTATAAACAGGGGAGTACGTCAGGCGGGCTTGTGGTGTACGAAGATGGCAAATTTGCATACAGCCATCATGGTACTGATCCGATCAGCGGGAAGCTTGTCAACAGTTTTGACCTTGTAAGGCTGCATCTTTTTGGCGATAAAGATGCTGACTGCGATATCGATACCAAAATAAATAACCTGCCCAGCTATAGCGCTATGCAGGATTTTGCAATGACTGATGATGCAGTTAAGACGGAGCTGGCCAAGAAGTTACTTGAAGATAGTGACGATTTTGGCGAAGTACCAGCAGATATTGATTGGATGAGTAAGCTGGAAATGACGCCAAAGACTGGCGAGATAAAATCAACGCCACATAATCTGAAGCTGATCCTCGAGAATGATGTGAATCTTATCGGAAAAATAGCTTACAACGATTTCAGCTTCCGGACGGTACTTTTAGCCGACATGCCCTGGCGCTCAATAAAGCAGGGGGCAACATGGAACGACACTGACGACTCATGCTTACGTAACTACCTAAGCAACGTCTACGGCGTAAAAGGCCAGCAGGTAATATACGATGCTTGTGCTGAGGTATTTACCCGGAACCACTTCCATCCGGTACGTGACTATATTAAGGCTACTGAGTGGGACGGTATACCTCGAGTTGACTCTCTATGGATAGACTATCTCGGCGCCGATGATACCGAATATGTGCGCACCGTGACCCGCAAGCATCTTGTAGCAGCAGTCGCAAGGGTATTCAACCCCGGCTGTAAATTTGATAATGTAGTGATCCTTTGCGGGCCTCAAGGCATAGGTAAAAGTACAATGCTTAAAAAGCTGGGGCGTGAGTGGTTCTCTGATAGCCTTAATACCGTGCAGGGCAAAGAAGCATATGAACAGCTGCATGGTGTTTGGATAGCAGAGCTGGGCGAACTGTACGCCACAAGAAAAGCCGAGTCCGAAGCAGTAAAGCAGTTTTTATCGAAGTCAGAAGATATCTTCCGTGTGGCTTACGGCCGCAGAACTGCGTCATTCCCCCGGCAGTGCGTATTTTATGGAACTACAAACGAGACTGTATTCCTTAGAGACCGCACCGGTAACCGCAGGTTTTGGCCGGTGACTGTAGGCGGAGCCCATGAAAAAAGCTTCAGGGATTTCACGAATACCGAAATAGCGCAGGTTTGGGCAGAAGCCTATCACTTGTGGCGGCAGGGCGAAAGTCTGTATCTTGATAAAGATATGGAAGCAGAAGCCGTTAAGGCACAGTCAGCGCATACAGAGGAATCCGAGAAAGTTGGTCTTGTACGGGAATACCTTGATACTTTGCTGCCGGAGAACTGGGATAGTTTGGATCTGTATGAACGCCGGGATTTTTTGGAAAGTGATGAGCTTACTGAGCCAGGTACAGTTCAGCGGTATAAGGTTTGTGTTCTTGAGATATGGTGCGAAGTGTTTAAAGGAGACCCAAAGAACCTTAATACTTTGATGTCCAGAGAGATTAACAGCATCATGCAAAATATGCAGGGATGGGAACGGTCAAAGGGAAATTTGAGGTTTGGAAAAATGTATGGGCACCAACGTGGCTACTGTAGATGTACAAATTAGCGGAAACAAAGGCGGAAACAAAAACACGAAGCGGAAACGGACTTTAGCGAACTAAAGGGAAACAACGGAAACAGTGGAAACAAAATTTTTGAACACTTTTCAAAAATCAGCATTTAGCGCAAACGGCGGAAACAAGAGCGGAAACAGAAAAAACAGGTTTTGTTTCCGCCAAAAAGTTAGAACACAAGCGGTTTAGAGTGATAGCGGAAACAAAGTAAACAAAAAATATTACTATAAAGATATTTTAATAATATACGTATATACGCGCGTAAGAAATAGCATATAGGGCTTATATAAATAGATATAAGGAAATTTTTTGTTTCCGGTGTTTTCAGGACAAATGTCCACGAAAGGAGTGTTCTTGTGGAGAGGACAGAGAAAGATGTCGAACAGTATTTGTGCAAACGAGTGAAAGAGATGGGCGGTAAGGCCTATAAATTCGTAAGTCCAGGTAATGCTGGTGTGCCGGATCGGCTGGTCGTGGTACCTACTGGACTAGAATCACTGGTTACGGCTATATACCTGCTTGTAGAAGTAAAAAAACCGGGTGGCTGTTTGCGGCCGCAGCAGCGCATGAAAATCAAAGAGTTGTGTGATATGGGTGCCGACTGCAGAATAGTTGACTGCTATGAACGTGTAGATAAGGTGATTATGGAATTGGAAACTGCGGTTGTTGCAGTTTCTGTATTAGCTGGAGATGTGGGAAATGGCCGACGTGTTTAAGCCGCATAGCTATCAGGAGTTTGCGATCAAAAAGATACTGGAATTGCCGGCGTTGGCACTCTTTTTAGATATGGGTCTTGGCAAAACGGCCTGCAGCCTTATTGCTATAACACATTTGCTATGGGATTACTTTTCGGTGTCTAAGGTTCTAATCGTGGCGCCGAAAAAGGTTGCAGAAAGTACGTGGGATAGTGAGATCAAAAAATGGGATATCACGCAGCAGCTTAAAATATCAAAGATATTGGGTACAGCCAGCGAACGCCAGAGGGCACTGGCAGCCGAGGCTGATATTTATATTATCAACCGCGATAATGTGGTCTGGCTTATGGAGCAGTTGCACTGGCGACCTAAGATGTTTAATATGCTTATTCTTGACGAAAGCAGCAGCTTTAAAAATCATCAGGCAAAAAGATTCAAGGCACTTCGGAAAGTGCGGCCGTATTTTGAGAAAGTGTTAGAGCTGACAGGCACACCGGGCGATAAATTAATGGACCTGTGGGCACAGATTTATTTGCTGGACGGCGGGAAAAGACTGGGTCGGACAATAACAGAATACCGTAACCGCTGGTTTGTTCCAGATAAAAGCAATGGCTACGTGGTTTATTCATATAAGCCAAAACCTGGAGCCGAGCAGGAGATATATGCAGCAATCAGTGATATTACTTTCAGTATGAGTGCTGGTGATTGGCTGGAACTGCCGGAGCGTATCGACAATGTGATCAGCGTCGATATGGGTACAGGGGCAAGAGCCAGATATAAAGAGCTTGAAAGACTTTTGGTTTTAGAACTTCCGGAGGGTGATGTTACAGCTGCTACCGCAGCAACACTTTCAAACAAACTTCTGCAGATGGCGAACGGAGCTGTTTATGACGAGAACAAAGGCGTTATAGACATTCACGATGAAAAGCTGGTCGCATTGAAAGAAATAGCAGAATCAGGAAATCCGATACTGGTCTTTTATGCATACAGGCATGATCGGGACAGGTTGCTTAAATGGTTCAATTATGCAAGAGAATTGAAAACGCCTGAAGATGTCAACGATTGGAACGCAGGCAAGATAAAAATGCTTATTACGCACCCGGCTTCTGCCGGCTACGGACTGAATTTGCAGGCCGGCGGCAATACGATAGTCTGGTTTGGACTTACATGGAGCCTGGAACAATATAAGCAGGCTAACGCCAGACTATACAGGCAAGGCCAGCAGCAGACCGTAATAATACACCATTTGGTTACTAAAGGTACTATGGACGAGCAGGTAATGGCGGCGTTAGCGCATAAGGATGCCAGCCAGGCAGAACTGCTGGCAGCAGTTAAAGCAAGGGTCGAACAATATAGAACAGGAGCTGAGTGACTAATGACGGAAAAAGAATTTATACAAGCAGTAAAAAATAAATTGAATTATATACAGGGGATGTTTGAGGTCAAGAATGACCAGTATTCAACAGATAAAGATCCCTTGGCGAATTTTACGACCGGAGCGAGACTGATGTATGGGGATAATGGCTTTTCGGTGCAGTACGAAGCGCTGAAAGCATATGCCGCGAAACATGTTGCACACGTTTATAATAACAGGCTGACCGGTGCCAAAGTACAGGAGAGTATCGATGACATAATCTGCTACTTTGTAATTGCGTCAGTTTTGGCAGATCAAGAACTGAAGGAGCGTGTTTAGAGTGGCACATAAGTGTAAGGGCTGCGTGTGGAGCCGTCAAGTAAGCGAGAATAAAGTTTACTGCCGCAGGGTAAATTGTGTAAAAGAAAATCGATTCCGGAGCGTGATCGGTATGTTAGGGCAGGTGCAGCATGGTCATCAGCTGAGTGAAGCTGAAAGTGCTGCGATAGACGTTGCTACAGATGTTTTGCGGGCAGAGGGGTGATGCGATGCCTACGACGGATGAAATAAAGCAAAGGTTAAAAAGTGCATGGGTCTGGCAGAAGCAGCTTGAAGCGGATTTACAAATGCTGCAGGATCTAAGAGATTTGGCAGAGCAGATAACTCCAGTCTATAGCTTGGCGCCTGGGGGCGGTTGCAACAATGACAAATTAGGCGGTACGGTTGCGAAGATGGCTGACGTGGAAATGTCTATTCAAAGCGATATTAAGATGCTTACAGAGGCGTTAGCGGCGACGAGAGCGTTAATAAAAATGCTTGACGACGAGAAGTTGCAGCTGATATTGTTCAAACGTTACTTGAATTACCAGCGTTGGGAAGTTATTGCTGCGGATTTGGGGTATTCGTGGCAGTATATACACAAAATGCATTCTAAGGCACTGCAAGAATTAAAAGAGGAGATAGAATGCGAGTATTGACCTGTGTTATACTGTATGTGTAGAAATTGACAAAAGCCGTTGATCTGGTTAAGGATCAGCGGCTTTTGTGGTATAATAAAACCATCTAAAAATGGATGGTGATGATGTTGAGTGAATTTTGGCAAGCGATAGTTGGGTCTGCTGTTATTAGTACAATAATAAGCAATCTATGTTTATGGTGGCATAAAAAGAACGATTACAAACGTGACTATTACAAAAAAATAATAGACCACCGCATAGAGGCGTATGAAAAACTATCGATTTATCTGGATTCAGTTTGGACCAAAAAACGTAGTACTGCTTTAAAACATGAAACGGAAATATATTCATGTTTTGAAAACGAGGAAGAATTGATAAAAGCTCGCCAGTTATTGCTTAGTTATTGTCCTGGAATTCATTGGTACTCTGAGGATGTGTATAGTAATTACTATAACTTAGCTAGATACTTAGTAGATACACTAGATGTTTTAAATGGAACAAAAGAAGAAAAAACAGTCCAAGCGCAAAACAATTGTACGGTGTTAAATGATTACATAGCAGATACAATATGCAAGCTTAAAATTGCAGTCGCAGAAGATCGGATCAGTTTTGACAAGGTTGAGGATTTTTTTAATAATCAAAAGCAGCAAATAGCAAGAGCTAAATAAACAAGAAGAAAAGCACTCACTAAAGTGAGTGCTTTTCTTATGTACATTTGCAGGAGAATTTTCATAGGTTCTTTCTGTGGATAACTTTCTTTGAGGGTC
>ERZ791810.1214-NODE-1214-length-18818-cov-3.379150_pt1 | contig 18818 bp, 10 predicted proteins | sample MGYA00510304_ERZ791810 | MGnify/ENA primary metagenome ERZ791810 (study PRJEB30046, sample SAMN00791967) | human gut metagenome | study: EMG produced TPA metagenomics assembly of the A metagenome-wide association study of gut microbiota in type 2... | reverse complement strand
CGGACACTTCATCACAACTATACCAGTCCCGTGCATAATCATTGGCATTCATCGGTATACGCCCCATGGAAAAACGTAAAGCGCCTTCTTTCGAAAAAAGATTACTTAATACTTCCTTCTATTGTTCAAAGGGCAACAAATTCAAAGCATCCCATCCCAGTTCGTTGAGACAAGTTCCCCATCTTTTGAATACCTGAATGCTTTCTGTTGTATCCACCTTTAAAGCGGGTTCCTTATCAGGCTTTAATTGTAATCTGATTTTCGATTCTTTCCACATATTTCCTTCCGTGCTGTAGATCCATGTGCAGGACTGGGCAAATACACTTTCCACCCCCATCAACAAAACTATAAATATAAAAGTTATTCTTTTCATTTTCTCCTTTTTTAGAATATTTCAATTAACTAAAAATCAGATAAATCTATCCGAGATACCCCCTCGATACCTGGCAACATAATCCCATCAGCCTGTTGAACTTTTATGACGATAATATGTTCCTCCGCGGTCTGATATACATGTGACGGAGTGTTTTTTCCTGCAAACATCTCAGATTTATCATCTCCCCATTGAATATTACCAGACAGTTTACTGCCTGTAAATTCAAGAAAACCAAATGATTTCCCGCTATGCTCTATTGTTACAAGGCAATAGTCCTTAAAAGGGTCTTCTTCCGGTCCCTCCTGCAAAATATCCTCTCCACCGCTACATGAATATACCATGAAAAAAATTAAAGTCAGTCCAATATATTTCAATATCTCCTTCATATTCTCCTATTTCTTATTTTGATTACCTATTGCAAAACGTATTCTTTTTTCTTCATACTCGTCTTCATCCTCTATTTTCTTCCGGAGCACAATGACATACTCTCTGTCAATCAACTCACTTGTATCAATCCGAATCTCCGGGTTATCATCATTAGTAATTCCTGAAAATACCACGTTATTAGTTAGTGAGAGCACCTGATACTCTACCTGGGGACAAGTCTTCAGACTAATCTTCTTATTTTTCTTATCATAAGCAAAACTGGTCATTTTTTCCAAAGGCATATCTTCCTCCTTGAGAATAATTTCAGATTTCAATAGTGAGCCACCCCGCAAATATTCCCAATCCTCTGAATATTTACCCTTGTAATATACTCTAATCCGATCTCCGGCCTTTATTGGTAGGGTTATTTTACAGAAACAGTCTGTTTCACTATGGTAAGAGTCTGCCGAATACTTAACAGGGATTTCCTCGGATATATATTCTTTTATAGTTCCGTTCTTGCCTACTAAAGCTATTCTCAGGTTTCCGTCAAAAGCTGACCGTCCGATGTTGTTAACAGCTCCTATACTTATTTTAAATTCTTGTTCTGGCTGAATATTAACAGCATCCATTACAAGTCCTTCATAATAGACACCATTCACTTCCTTCCTAATAAGAACCAAATTATCTGTAAAAGCAGAGGTGCCATCCTTATCTGGTATCAAGTTAAAAAAAGCAGCTTGCTCTTGAGTGTATCCACCGCTAGAACTGCCGGAACCCGGATTTGACGGATCCATAACAGTCAATAAGTAATAACCATTCGAACTTCCACTCCACCCCCAATTAACATGATAATAATTTTCCTGGGTATAGCCATCTATTACAAACATATGCCCTCCACCGGATTTAGTAGAAGCTGTATATAGAATCGGCCTTTTTGCATCAAGTTCTTTCCTTAACATCTGATGCCATTCACTCATAACACGGGTAGCCCGATTCTGCATATGAGTCCCCTTATTATATTTCATATACTTTATCATACCTTCCAGTGCATTCTCGTAATATGCCCACGTAGACTTCCTGCCAAACTGTGACTTTGAAATAATGCCACAATCATATATAAGAGTTGCAACCTCATCCTTTATATCAGTATCCGAATTCTTATCAACTTTTACCGGCATCTTGCTCCAAACATAAGGACGATCAAAAGTTTTGCTTGGTATCTGGGTATTCTTATCAGCTTGTAGAGTATAAACAGGTACAGTTCCTACACCCTGATCCGGCCATTGATAATATTGCATAATAATCGCCATTGCAGTAGCTACACAGCCGGTAATTGACTTTCCGTCACTGGTTGTCGGAGATAGTCTGTTGAAAGGCGCTTGCTGGTCCCACAAGGCTGTGGTTAATTTCACTATTGGCGTACCAATAGCGTCTGATGCCCGCGTCCAAGCTTTCGAAATATAAGAAGTGCCCACAACATGTTCCTCCCGGACCGCATTAATCTGATTGCGTAATTCATCCATCCAATCAAGCAAGTTGGGAGGCATATTTTCAACTACAAAATGATTCGAGCAAGAGTATCCTAATATCGGCATGGTAACATCATCTCCCGAGATAATCACAAACCCATCACTATCCATACGGTTAAACACATAAAATGCGGGAGATGATCCACCTCTCGTAGTAGTACTTTCACCATCCCAGACGAGCTGAAGTCTGGGAATTCCACCACGGGATCGTATCGTTTCACAAAAAAAACTCATAGCCACTTTTCTAGCCTGCTCCATTGTAATTTCATTAGCAAGAAGAATATGCTTTGAGGAAAATAATATAAGAAAGAAAAGAATATATTTCATAAAAAAAGTATCAGATCACATTGCTGTAGTTAAGAACAGGATATTGGAGTATTCTCTCCTGCCGGGGAGACACTCCAATATTATTTTTATAATTACCATCCGGGATTCTGTCCCAAATTCGGATTTTTAAAGCGTTCTGTATTGGGTATAGGATAAAAATACATATTATCAGTTACCGCACGGGTTTCGAGTAAGAATTTCTCATAACTGATTACCTCATTATTCTTCGTTATTTTTACTCCATATATATTGGCCGTCTGTCCCAGTTCCTTCCAGCGACGTACATCCCAAAAACGATGACCTTCAAAAGCTAACTCAACACGACGCTCATTCTTCAGGCGTTTAACGAAATCTTTTTCTGTAATATCCGACGGAAAACCGGGCAACGAAATATTTGTACGACCACGAATCTGATTTACCGCTTCACGCGCACTCATATTGTAAACAGCATCTTTATAGTTGGGATCATGAAAAGCATTAATCATAGCTTCTGCATAATTAAGCAAAATCTCACCATAACGGAACAATACCCAATTATGCTGTTTTTTCGTAACAGTGCTGCCAGCCTCGAAACTAATCGTGTTATTTACATACTTTTTCAAATAGTATCCTGTAGTAGTGGCATTCTGCAATGGCAATCCGTTAGTTCCTCCTTCCCATATTTCCACAGGGTCTACAGGCCATTTCATTTCATTGCAAACAATCGTATATTTCATACGAGGATCACGATTATCGTATGGATTTGACTGATTATTCCATACAAAAGGAGTACCATCCTTCATATCATACGCTTCCATCAAGTTTTGTGTCGGACAGGTAGATGTCTTTCCACCCTCCACTCCAATAGGAAAATTAGCCTTCTCAAAGTCACCGCTCTCACCTGTCGGACGATACAATATCACCTCAGCTTTCTGATTATTAACGTCATTAAATATTTGAGGATAAGGAACCAAGTCCAAGCCTAAATCTGTTTTCTGTTTAATAATATCATAAGCAGCTTCTGCGGCTTGTTTCCATTTATCTTCACTATCTTCTGAAAATAAAGGGCTGGCCATATACAACGTAACACGCGATTTTAATGCCATAGCAGCTGCCCGCGTAACACGTCCTTTCTCTTTTGTACTGAAATTATCATAATTCACAGGCAAAATCTGTGCAAGATCCGAACATTCATCCACGATGAATTTAGCAATCTTCTCATAAGATTCAGGATTTACCCCGTTAGCTTCATTCTGTGCCAAGACATCTAGTACAAAAGGAATATTGCGATAACGCTTGATTAATTCAAAATAGAAATATGCTCTAAGGAAACGGACTTCATATTGATAATTAGTAAACTCTTTCATTATAGCCTCATAATCATCCGAATATTTCCATTCATCAAATGTCAGTCCGGCAGTTTCCTTCAAATAGAAGTTGGCTGCCCGAATTCCTTCGTAATAATGTCCACCAAATTATTGGCAGACCATGTACCATCCACAAACCGCTGGATATTGGAAGACTTGTAAATATGGACGGCATCATCCGTAGCCGCATCCAGCATGGCCCCATCTATAGAACAAAAGTCCGCTTTTAAGAAACCATATACATTGGTTGCCAGTTGCTTCACACGATTATAGCTATCAAGCACCTCTTGTTTGGTAAAGTTATCAGACTCATCACAATCCATAAAACCACATCCTGTCATCATCAATAAAGATAGAAGCAGTACTATATTTTTAATCTTTATTTTTTTTATCATTGTCTCTCCAATTTAGAATTGTAAATTAAAACCAAATGTATATTGTTTCATCGCAGGATGAGTAACTCCCAACGCCTCCGGATCAGCAATATCAATGCCATCCAGACATAACAGGTCGTGTCCGCGAACATAAAGTTTCACCGATTTCACAACATTCTGCCTACGTAGCCATTTATCAGGTAATTGATAATAAACTTCTAATGTTCGTAATTTCAAAAACGAAGCATCTGTCACCCATAATGAGTTATTATTATAATTATTCGCTGATCCTAATGTAGTTAGCCTGGGTAATGTCCCATTCGGATTATTCTCGCTCCAACGATTTTCCCAATAATATCTGGAAATTGTATTATTGTTAATCAATGGTCGGTACACACTTCGTGTATCCAGCACCTGGCTATAATTGGCCACTCCCTGAAATTGCGCCAAAACTCCCAAGCCCTTGTATTCAGCACCTAAATTGAAACCATAATAAATCTCCGGACAGGTAGCGTTATATCCCATGGCAACTTGATCATATTGATCGATACGTTTATCACCATTCTGATCTTTGAGTTTTAGATCACCGGGACGTACCTCCGACAAATATTGTTTTACCTCACGTTGGTTTATTTCTTCCTGATTCTTATAGATTCCCTCTACTTCATAACCAAATATTTGACCGACACGACACCCTGTACGCTCCAAATAATCATACGGACGATATTCTTCATTCATATTGATAATTTTACTCCGATTGAAGGAGAATTGCCCGTTTATCTGATAACTGAACTCACCTATCCGGTCATTCCAACCTGCCATTAATTCCACTCCATAGTTATTGACAACACCATCATTACGCTTGGGAACGGTCATTCCGAACACAGAAGAAATCGCATTACCACCATCTACCAGAATATCAGTCCGATGATCATAATATCCATCAATAGTTAATGACAACTTCTTCCATACCATGAAATCCATACCAACATTCAACTTATGCGACTTTTCATAAGTAAGCCCGTCTACAGCAATTTGCTTTTCAGTCATACCACTTTGGCTGGCCGGAGTATCCTTGAAATAATAACTATTACCACTTCCCATATAATACTTATACAGATTTACCCCAAAATCCGCCCTTCCAACTATACCATAAGATGCTCTCAATTTTAAGAAATCAACCGATTTTCCTTTCATCCAGCTTTCTTCTGAAAGAATCCAACCAGCACCTATTGACGGAAATATTCCCCAACGATGATTCGGTTCCAAAACACTGGATGCCGAACCCGATAAAGCAAAATCAAGTAAATAACGGTTTTTATAGCTATAATGCGCTTGTCCAACCATATCCATATATGCCCGGGAAGCATTCTGTCCATCACGATCCATCCGGTCCATAGCATAAAGTAAAACTGTATTCAGCCGATGTAATCCCCAATTTCTATCATAATTTAATTGGGCATTAAAGTTAAAGCGGCGGACAATTTCTCCTGTACTGCTGCTAAAACTCAAAGCAGATTCATTACGCAAGTTTTTATATTGGTCTTCTTCTCCATCCCATCCTTTCACTGAAGACTCATAAGCAAAGTTACGAGTATTGGAATCCCAGTAACTAGCATCGCTGTCAAGCCCCACTCGGACTGAAGCAGATAGACCGGGAGTAAGAGTACTCAAATCCTGTTGAATATTCATATCGGCATACAAAGCACGATTTTGTGAACGCGCATATCCCTTACCTGAAATGAGAGCAATAGGATTATTGGAATAAATAGTAGAACCTCCCCATACCTCATTCTTTGTTTTAACAGGAAACACTCCTGAAGGAACCTGGTACAAAGCTGTGAAGATATCATCTAGCTGTGCACCCGGACGATTGTGTTCTGAGAAATTACCTAGCATACTCAATTGCACTTTCGTGGTTTTGGTAGCCTGTATATCAAGATTAGTCCGTATATTCAACTTTGAGAATTTAAGCTGGGTGGAATAATCTTCATTGTCATTGGTCGGCTTCAGAATTCCCTGATCATTCAGATAATTCAACTGTGCATAATATTGTACCTTATCACCCCCTCCCTGAATGGAAAAGTTTGCATTCTGACCAAGGCTATGATTCCGCAAAGCCTCTCCCCACCAATCTACGTCCGGATAAAAGTCTGGGTAAGTACGATCTCTAAACGCGTCTAGTTCACGTTGAGTATAACGGGGGCTAAGATGATCATTTTTCAACCCTTCATTCAAAGCTTGGGCATAAGTATATCCATCTACCATTTCCGGTAAACGGACCGGAGTCCCCATATTAAACTCATAATTGAAATTAATTACCGGCTTGCCAGTCTTTCCACGTTTCGTGGTAACATAAACGACCCCATTAGCTCCTCGTATTCCATACAGTGCCAAAGCTACGGCATCTTTCAAGACAACCACAGATTCTATTTCTTGCACTGTCAGGTCTGATATGGAACGTACAAAGCCATCAACCAATATCAGCGGGCTTTTGCTGTTTGTAGTCCCCAAACCACGTACATACATAGTAGCACCATCTGCCCAGGAACTGCCGGCATTCTGTAACACATATAGTCCTGGAACAGAACCAAATAATGAGTTAGAAGGATTAACACTCGTTTTATGGGATAATTGCCCTGCTGTCACCATTCCTCCCGCAGTAGTAGATTCTTTCCAGTCAACCGAAATACCTCGACCGTACTGCTGTATGCTGTCCGTTTCCTGTGCCAGCATATTTGCCGACACCAGCAAACCTGTCATTACTAATTTTATAGCTTTATTCATAGTATTCTTTTATTTCTTTATTCATTGAATGATTTTCATGATCACCATCCCGGGTTCTGTACTAACCCGTATCCTTTATTCACTTCCTTATCAGGAAATGCACTCAGATACCATTTTGCAGAAAATCCTCCCGGCTTTTGCCATGCTCTTTCCGGCAACTGCGGAAAATCAAATTTATATTCTTTGGTAGTTTTATGGCGATACACATTAATTCCATGCAAATGTTTTGTAAAATCAGATTCACGTTTCCAACGTATCAAATCAAAGAAACGGTTTTCTTCCCATACAAATTCACAAGCGCGTTCTCGAAGTACTGCTTCGCGAAACTCTGTTTTCTCATCCAGTTTTCCTTTCAATACCAGCCCTGGCAAACCAACGCGTGCTCTAACTGCATTGATATACTGATATGCCTCACTGGTACGCCCACATTCATTCAATGCCTCTGCATAAGCAAGATATACTTCAGCCAAACGTAAATAAGGCCAATGAATTACACGGTTATTGTACTCCCCTTTCCGGTCAAGAGCGAATTTACGTCCGGCAATCCCTGTTGACAAACTCTTACTATCCAAATTGTTCTTATTCCAATCCGCACCTTTGGGATAATTCTTTTTATCATTAGCATCTTCCTTGAATACCTCAGCCTTTCTACCTTGAAAATCGTCACCATCCAATAAGATTGTTTCACACAACCGAGGATCACGATTTATAAAAGGATTTTTCTTATGAACAGGATTATCCCAATCAAAATCATCACCATTCGCCATCGGGAACAAGTCAAAACATTCTTTTGTCGGACACCATGCGCCCCAACGTAAACTTTGCAGCAACGTACTGATACCATTTGTCCTAAAATGCCTGCGTACAGAAATTAGGCTCTCTGTAGTACCCCTGGTATAATATGCATCCTGAAATGCCTGACGAATTGTATTTTTAGTTGCCGTTTCTTTTTGTACCAATTCATAAAAACCACCTTGTTTCCAAGATTTGAAAAAATCTTCCCCCGCTTTTGCCGCATCTTTCCAGCGTTGTTCACTATACCCGCCAAACCAAGTCATCAATTTATCAGAGGCTTCCCCCGGAAAATAAGGCTCGTCAGAATTGAACAACGGACTGGCTACGAACAACAGTACTCTTAGCTTTAATCCCATGGCAGCCGCCCCTGTCATACGTCCACTCTCATTACTCAGATCATCTTCCGGCAAAGCCCAAGGTAATTCTTTGCATGCAATAGCCTCATCCAACAACCGGGTTATGAAATCCACAGTCTGTTGCAAAGTGGCACGCTCCGGTAACCCCATTTCTTCCGGCATAATAGCATGGTCAACAATAGGTAAGGCTCCATAATGACGCAACATTTCAGAATACTGCACAGCAATGGTAATTTTGGCCTCCGCCTTCAAACGCAACTTCTCTTCCGCCGTCATATCCGGTACTCGGTCCACATTATTAATAAAGACCCATGCATGGCGAATCCCTTTCCAAGGATCACGTGCGTACATATTGTATTTAGTTGCATGATCCTCTCCACCTGATTCGTCTTCACTTCCGGCATTATAAAGTCCCGGATAATACAACTTATCCGCTCCTGCATAACCAACATATGACTGTGCCAGATCAGTCAACGATTCTATTGAACCCACACGCATCGAAGTCGAATTATTATAACCGGTAGAAAAGCCATAAGGCAATTTCGAATAAGCATACCATAATACTCTCCGGGCATACTCTGCCGTCGAAAAAATAGTGTCGATAGTAACATCCCCGCTAGGAGGTTTCTGAAGAAATTTCTCCCCTAAAGCAAAATCCTCGCATGATGTAAAAGAAACATATGAGAAGATCAGTAACAGATAAATATATTTTCTTATCTTTTTCATGACTAACTTTATTTTTATAAATTAAAATCCTACTTTCAAGCCCATATTTATCACCATTACTACCGGATACATTGCATTACCGTTGGGACGAGATTCCGGATCTACAATTTTCAATTTATCTAATGTCAACAAGTTATAACCTGTTGCAAAAACTCTCAGACTTCCAATATTGATTTTGCTCAATATTTTTTTAGGAAAATTATAACCAATCTCCACATTTTTCAAACGCAAGTAGGAAGCATCACGTAACCATAAATCCGAGTCTCTGTAATTATTTACTTTATTCGTAAACGAGATGGCAGGAGCTTTAGCTGAATTTCCTTTTTCCGGCGTCCACATGTCATCTATCATATATTTCATTAACGAACGAGAATCTGTGGCTCCAAACGGTTCACGAAAAATATCATCCAATAAGCGGGAAACTTTTGTTGCGCCGGACCATGTCATACTGAAATCGAATCCTTTATAGGAAAATCCCAAATTTATTCCTCCTGTAAGAAGTGGGTAAACTGGATAACCGATAGCGGCAACATCGTACTGGTCTATCTTATGGTCATTATTTAAATCCTTATATTTCACATCACCCGGCTTAGGAATATACCCTGTTCCATGATCCGGTATTGATTTACCACGTTCGGTCTCATACTTTGCCACATCTTCTTCCGAAAAGAATCCATCGTATTTATACCCCATCTGTTGCCCAACCGGCTTACCGGTCTTTCTCATATAATCGTAAGGATAGGGAACTTCATCTTGAAAGACGATCTTATTTTTAGCATAAGCCAGATTGAAACCTATATGATATCTAAAATCATGAATTCTATCTCTCCAGTTTACACTCAGTTCATATCCTTTATTATCAACTTTGCCAATATTGGCAATAGGCAAATTTGCTGCTAAATAAGTTGGCAGAACCTTACGATTTGTGAGAATATCCTTACGACGCTCAATAAAATAATCAAAATTAACTTTTAGTTTGCTGTTAATGAAATAAGCATCCACCCCATAATTCTGCTTTGCAGCCGTTTCCCAAGTTACGTCGGGATTACCAATCTTACTTTCCACTGCACCTTGCCATGCTGTAGATATGGAATTTCCAAAATAATAACTACCTGTCGACGGATTATAAGAATCCGGCAGATAAAGAAAACGATAGTTACCACTCACACGATCATTCCCCACTACACCATAGGAAGCACGAAGTTTAAAATAACTCAACCACGGTTTTAAAGGTTGCATAAAGTTTTCCTCTGTCAGAACCCAACCTGCTGATACTGCGGGAAAAAGACCAAACCGCTTACCTGGCGCAAAATTCTCAGAACCATTATACCCCACGTTCATTTCAACCATATAACGTGTTTTCCAGTCATAAGTAGCACGCCCAACTAAACCGATATAGCTTCGGGGAATAGATTTAAATTCATCCGGATTACTATCCGGATAATATTTCATTGTTTGATTGTACATAGCCAAGGCTGAAACATGATGATCACCAAAATCACGCTTATAATTCATGGCGACCTCCATATACCAGTCTCTGCTCCGGCTTGTACTCTCCGAATATTGAAGATTGGTCTGATCTCCCACTTTACGCAAATTCACTGTACCATCTTCATTTACTATCGTCTCATAATGAGGATAAGAAGTTTTACGCAACTTTTTCAAAGTCACACCGCTATTATAAGATGCTTTTACATGTGCCTTCAAACCTTTAGTGATGAAGTTCAATTTCTGCTCCAGCATAAAATCAAAATTCAGGATATTCCCTGCTGAAGTGTTATATCCTTTTCCATAATATGGATAAAGTCCGTCTCTTACAGTACCCGGCAGACTAAATTCTTTTGTATCAGGCCATATCCATTTTCCATCCATAATACCTACCCCCGACATTGGAATAGCCCAATAAATATCACGGAACAATAATCCGATATCACTACTTCCTTCATAATTCGGCGTACGCTTATCATTAACACGCCCACCTAAATTCATACGCATCAATGTGGTTTTCGTCAGGTCCAAATCCAGATTTATACGATAATTGTAACGGTTATATTTGAAATTACCATCATACTCTTTCTCAAACGACTTGAATAGACCATCTTGCGTCAACACACCCAAGGAAGCAAAATAACGGACTCCTCTTGTTCCTCCGGAAATAGAAAAATTATGTTGCGTTTGCAAAGCCACGTCCTTTATTAACATATCCACCCAATCCGTATCTGGATAAGCTAAAGGATTGCTGTGTGTCCGGTAGGCTTCAATCGCTTCATCCGTAAAAGCAAAGTTACTCTCTATTCCATCCCGACGCTGGGCATTGACATATGTACTTGCATACTCATAACTGTTGGCAAATTCCGGCATACGCGTTGGCATTTGTAAAGAATAAGAAGTAGATACATTTATTTTAGGTTTTCCTTCTTGTCCCCTTTTCGTTGTTACCAAAATAACACCATTAGCACCACGAACACCAAACACAGCCGTTGACGAAGCATCCTTCAAAATAGAAATATCTTCAATTTCATTAGGATCAAGTTGGTTGAACGAACGTTCTACTCCATCTACCAAAACAAGTGGTGACGATAATCCTTCTGTCAACGAACCGACACCACGGACATACATTGTTGCATCATCAGCTCCCGGCTGCCCAGTCTGCTGCACAGTAGACAACCCCGGTAATTTGCCGGTCAATGCATTGGATATACTTGAGACTGGTGATTTAAGAATTTCTTCTGTACCCACAGATGAAATAGCACCCGTCACTGTCACTTTCTTCGTTACGCCATACGCTACAACTTGTACTTCCTGCAACTGCAAAACATCTTCAGATAATTCAACTTTTAAAGTAGACTCGCCCTTATAAACAATTTCTTTACTATCATATCCGACATAAGATATGACAATTGTCGCACCAACAGGAACATCCAGTTTAAAATTCCCATCCATATCTGTTATAACACCTTTACCGGCATTCTTCACCACGACACTGGCACCTATTATAGGCTCGCCATTATCAGTTACCGTACCAACAACCGTCTTACTTTTCTGCTGCATAATATCTGCCGAAACAGCTATACTTTCCGTCACATAGTTCTCTGAAGAAAATGCCTGTTGTCCAAACACAAAAGACATCGCTAGCAGACATACCCATTTTTGGGGTATCTTCATTGGAGTGAAAAAGTCTTTCATTGCATTTAAATTTAAGTTACTAGAATGATTAAAAATTCATCAAATTGACTAAAAAAAACGACCTGACAAAAATGTTTATTCACACTGCGAATATAGTTAGAAAACCAAAAAAACAAAAACCAAAAACGTACATAAGAAGTATAAAAATTATCCTCCCAAGTTCTCTATTAATCATTGTACAAAAAAACACCCTTTTAGTACAAAAAAATCACCATTACAGCACTACTTCTGCACTGATTTACTCTTAGCTTCAATGTCGCAATCCCTTTTCCGCTTCAATGCTTCCAGAAAATAATAATCTGCATAAATCAAAGGGACATCTATTTCGTTTCCATGCGGATAACTTCCAACAGAATGCATCAATAAGAAATTGTGATTTTCACCAATCTTACTCCGATAATCCGATGATGACAAAGAATGCATTACCTTATCTGCCGTCTCTTTATACTTTGCTTTATTCGAATACATGCTCAATTCATACAAGGCGGCAGCCATAATAGCAGCAGCGGAAGCATCTCTTAATTCATGGGGAATATTCACTGCATCAAAATCCCAATAAGGAATCAAATCTTCAGGAAGATTGGGATGTGTACATACGAATTCATAGGCAGCTTCTGCCTGCTCAAGATATTTTAATTGACGTGTATACCTATAACACATTGTATATCCATAAATACCCCAGGCTTGCCCACGTGCCCAAGCTGATTCGTCGGAATATCCCTGAGCTGTGCAACGACTTCGCACCTTACCTGTTCTCATATCATAATCAACTACATGATAAGAGCTCCCATCCATACGAAAATGATTCTTTAAAGTCATATCTGCATGTGAAACCGCCATATTGTAAAAAGTAGAATCACCGGAAAGAGAAGTTGCCTCAAAAAGAATTTCCAAATTCATCATATTATCAATAATAACAGGACACTCCCAGCCTCTTTGTGCCTGCCATCCTGTACGGGTATTCCATGATTGGATAACTCCGGCTCCAGAACGAAACCGAGTGGAAAGGGACTTGGCCGCTTGCACGATAATTGTATCATATGCCTCCTGCCCCATACGCATACCATTTAAATAACTACATCCTATAATAAAGCCGATATCATGATGAGAAGTTATATATTGTTGTTGTTTCAGAGCTTCCGTATACTTTTTCGCCAATGTTTTCCATTTCTCATCTCCCGTAAGATTATACAAATACCAAAGGCTTCCCGCGAAAAAGCCCGAAGTCCAGTCCCATACGTTACGGGCATATACTATATTTCCTTTAGTATCTACCGTACGAGGTGCCCAAGGTTTACCATTTTTTTCCAGTTTTTCTATCAACAAATCATATTGCGCCGCTGCATACTCAACGTTTTCTGAAAGATAATTTTCCTCTACCCTTTCACAAGCACACACAAAAGTGAAAAACAAGGCTATACAAATTGAAATAATAGTTTTCATAAATAATTCATATTATTTTGAGAAAACAAAAATACGCATGCTAATCACAAAAAAGGGATAATATATGTACAGAAAGAGGATGTCAAATATATACAATGAGACAAAAAGCAGCGATGTACAATAAACGACCTAAAATGTACAATAAACGACAAAAAAAGAAAATACACACATACTCTTTATTTAATAAAAACGATATATTTGTAATCTGTATAATAAGATCTAGAATATGAAAAGCAGGATTATAATCATTTTTTATTTACTAATATACACATTATCAGGAAAAGCACAAAGCATATCATTTCTTCATCTGACAACCGACGATGGCCTACCTAATAATTCCATTTCTTCCATTTATCAGGATGAACGTGAATTCATGTGGTTCGGTACTCGCAATGGAATCGGCGTATATAACGGAAAAAAAATTAAAATCTATCAAAAGGAGAAAGATATTTCCAACAGCATTTTATACAATGATATATATCATATTACCGGTGACCGGAACGGACACGTTTTTATTATGACCAACAGAGGTATCTCCGTTTATGATATAGAAAAAGATTTATTTAGTACGATAACCAGAAATAATATGAAAGCGCAGTTCTTCTCCGGTTATTTATACGCTGCAACATCCAAACAAATATTTAAATACAACGGCAACAAGCTGGAGCCTTTCTATAAATTTCCGGATAACGAAGGATATATCAGAAAATTATATATACATAATGATTCCATACTCATCGGAAGTGACCGGGGAGTATATATACTAACTCCCCAAAAAGAACTAACCCATCCTATTACAGCAGGGAATATTTCTGATATTTTCAGAGATAGTAACGGAGAGTATTGGATAACCGCAAGTTCCGGTCATGGGCTGTACCGCATTCAAGGCGAACAAATTGACAGGTTTCAGTGTAAAGAGGAAGATCCGACGACAATCAGTTCCAATTTTACTCACAGGTGTTGCGAAGATACAGAAGGCAACATATGGATAGGAACTTTTAACGGGTTGAACAAATATGATAAAAATACAGGAGAATTTTACAGATATTTTAAACAGGAACATAACAAAAGTTTAAGCCATTCCTCTATTTGGGGATTATACTGTGACAAACAAGGAACTATCTGGATAGGAACCTATTCCGGCGGCATCAATTATTTCAATCCACAAAAACAGATTTATCGCGAATATCAGGCCTCTTCCAAAGAGGAGGAAGGATTAAGTTCTCCCATTATCGGACGTATGCTAGAAGATTGCGAAGGAAACTTATGGATATGTACTGAACGGGGAGGAATCAATAAATATAATCCTGCTACCCGGACTTACAAACGTTATCTAAGCAAAAGTAGTTCCTGTAATCTACCACATGATAATGTGAGGGCTGTCTACTATGATTCTCTGCAACAAGTATTATGGCTTGGTATACATCTAAAAGGACTGAACAGACTAGATATGAAGACTGGGCATTTCACTCAATATAAAAATAAAAAAGGAGATAGCAGTTCTCTTCCGTCCAATCTTGTGGAGGATATTATTCCTTATCAGAAACAATTGATATTGGCCACAGCAAATGGAGTCACGCTATTTAACCCACAAACAGGCAAATGCAAATTGTTATTTCAGGATAAGAATGCGCTTTATAATACGATATCCACTATAGGGCTGACTTTAGACCACGAAGGTACATTATGGATAGCCAACAATAACAGCGGAGCGTGTGCTTATCATTTTGACAGTCAAAAATTCTCCATTTACAAACATAAGAACAGTAATAAACACAGTCTCAGTAGCAATAGCATTAATTCCATTTACGAGGACAGTCAAAAAAGGCTCTGGTTTTGTACAAACGAAAATGGACTAGATTTATATAGAAAAGAGACTGATGATTTTATCAATTTCGATAAACGTAAAAACGGGCTTGCCAGCAATGTAATATATAATATTTGCGAACTATCACCTGAAAAATTGTTAGTGACAACGGATAAAGGATTCTCAATATTAGATTATCAACATAAAGAATTCAGGAACTATGATGAATTGCCCTTAAGCTGTATAAGTGAAAATGCGCTCTATAAAAGCCGGAAAGGAGAAATATTTATTGGTGGAACCACCGGAATGATTTCTTTCCAGGAAAAAGATTTGGAACAGGCGCCACGATCTTATCGCATACTTCCATATCGTCTAACAGTGAACGGAGAAAATATTCAGACTGGAGACCAAAGTGGAATATTACACCGGAATATTACATATACCCCAAAAATAACCCTAAAATCTATTCAGAACATTTTCAATATCGAATACACAACTACAGATTACATACCTTTCAATAAGAATAAAATTGTTTATCGATTGGAAGGTTTCTCAGACACATGGAATGTATTGGAGCAAAACACTATTACTTATACTAATCTTGCTCCCGGCAATTATACATTAATTGTAAAAGCAGAAAACGTAAACGAAAAGCTAGTTCCCCCTAGTCGATTACAAATAGAAATATTACCTCCCTTTTATCGTACAATATGGGCCTATTTAGCATACATTATAAGTATCATCATACTTACATATTATATCATACATACATATCATCATCGCCTAAAATTACAGGAATCTCTTAAATACGAAAAAAGACATATCGAAGATATCGAAAAACTAAATCAGGCAAAACTACGTTTTTTCACCAACATATCCCACGAGTTCCGAACACCGTTGACACTTATTATCGGCCAAATGGAAATGCTACTGCAAGTACGTTCTTTCAACCCCAATGTGTACAATAAGATTTTGGGAGTTTACAAAAGTTGCCTGCAGTTAAGAGAACTTATAACCGAATTACTGGATTTCCGGAAACAAGAACAAGGACATATGACCATCAAAGTCTGCGAACACAATATGGTTCATTTTATATATGAACACTACCTGCTGTTTCTGGAATACGCGGCACAACGCCAAATCACTTTTAATTTTGAAAAAAGCAGTAATAATATCAGTGTATGGTTTGATGCCAAACAAATGCAAAAAGCTATTAATAATCTTATTTCTAATGCATTCAAATATACCAAAGCAGGGGGAACAATATCTATCGCAGTCAGGAAGAGAAATCAGGAAGTGTTAATTGAAATAACAGATAATGGTTCAGGCATTGCTGAAAAAGATATTGATAAGATCTTCAATCGTTTTTATCAAGCAGACATAGATTCCCCATCACATACAGGTACTGGTATTGGTCTGGCTCTCACTAAGGGTATCATCGAATTGCATCATGGAAATATTGATGTGTCCAGCGAGCTTGGAGAGGGAACAACTTTCCGCATCCACCTAATGACAGGAAAAGAGCATTTCACAAACGACCAAATTTGTACAAATTCCAATACTTCTTGTTCAAATGAAGTCACTAATTTGAATTTAGTCTATCAACAGCCTCTAGAGCAGGAAAAGGAAAATATAGATAACGAAAGTATACCAAAAGAAGGAAAATACAAAATACTAATTGTAGAAGACAATGACTCGCTTAGAGAAATGTTAGTCAACATTTTCAAATCACTTTATACAGTAATTACTGCTGTTAATGGTAAAGAAGGGTTGGAAAAAACGTGTTCGGAAATGCCTCATATTGTTATCAGTGACATCATTATGCCTGAAATGTCAGGTACAGAACTTTGCCTGGCTATCAAACAGAATTTCGATACTTGCCATATTCCCGTCGTTCTGTTAACTGCCAAAACTACAATTGAACACAATCTGGAAGGTTTGAAAATGGGAGCAGACGATTATATCGCCAAACCATTTAATATCAATATTTTATTATCAAGATGCAATAATCTCGTTAATAATCGAATTATGTTACAGGAGAAATTCAGTAAACAACCGCAAATAAATACTCTAATTCTGACCAATAATATCCTGGATAAAAAGTTTATGGATAAAGTCACAGAAATTATTGAAAATGAAATTGATAATGTGAATTTTAGTGTAGACCAACTTGTTGCCCAAATGGGAATTGCCAGAACTAAATTATTCACCAAACTAAAAGCAATAACAGGACAGACTCCAAGTGACCTCATTATGACTATCCGTTTGAAACGAGCTGCATATTTGCTAAAGAATAATCCTGAATTAAATATATCCGAAATATCTGACCGAACAGGATTCAGCTTTCCAAAATATTTTAGTAAATGTTTCAAAAAAAAATATCATGTAACTCCACAAGCTTATAGAAAAGAAGAGATTCAGATATAGAACTTCAGAACACTAGCAGAAAATTATTCGAATTATATTCTTATTTCACATTAGGGATATTCTCAAAATAAATCGGAATATTCCTAAAATAATAAAATGTAAGACAACTAATTCATCGCGAGTTAATAACTTTTTTGCATCTTTAAGTATTTCTTGTGACAAAAAGTCGCACAAGTAATTGTTCAACATTGCGTCTGAACTCATTGTTCCGTCAATAGTAGCCTAAAAAAGCGTGCATTACCAATAATGGTTTAGTGCGAAGCTCTCTTGACAATATGGTTCTATACAAAAAGATCCAATGTATAGACTGTTAAACTGACCGATATGAGTAACATAAGGAACCGCCATACCACCCGTAATAAAGAAATAACTTACGGATATTGAGAAGCTATAACCAAAAGTCAAACAGGCAGGATAGTGTTATAAAATATTCTTCAAAAAACACTTTTCTTTATACATTTTACCTCAATCTGCACAACTTTTTATAACACTTTGTCTCCTCCCAGGAGTTATGTATATTACCACTCACTTCGTTTACTGACTATTTGCCTCCAGCTAACTCGATGATAAAATCTAGGCTGTTTACTTTGAATGCTGTCTTCTTAAAGCATAATGAATTCAAAAAAAGAGTGCACATAAATGAATTTCTCAAATAAAACGTTTCTTTCATAGAGAAATTCATCCTTTGAATAAAAACTGTGGCTATTTTATTTAGCGCATCATAAAAACAATATTATATCTTGCCGTTTTTCTCATAGGACCATATCAACCTCTAAATTATTAGATAACCTGAAACATCATTGGCATTACCTAAAACACGAAAAGAGCCCCATAACCCTCCGCTGAAGTAGAAGCCCTTTCTTAATACAAAAACTTAACTTTGACTTTACTAACTATTCCATTTATTGAGTTTCACAACCCACATGTTTACGTCCTGCAAAATTATAATGGAAATTTATATATCGCAAAT
>ERZ791810.1205-NODE-1205-length-18929-cov-3.076189_pt1 | contig 18929 bp, 17 predicted proteins | sample MGYA00510304_ERZ791810 | MGnify/ENA primary metagenome ERZ791810 (study PRJEB30046, sample SAMN00791967) | human gut metagenome | study: EMG produced TPA metagenomics assembly of the A metagenome-wide association study of gut microbiota in type 2... | reverse complement strand
ATCATTCCGGCGGCCGCTTATTGGTTTCCAGCAATACGGAGGATGTCTTTCATTTATGGGTATGCGGCACCATCCGTTATGGAAAGCTTTGCTTGAACTTCAATAGTGTAAACTCTATAAAAGTTTTTCTTCGTTAATAAACCAATCCGAACCCATCGCCAATCGGCACAAGTTCGGATTCACGTGAAAAAACAAAGACTCTTTTTGACACCAAATGTGAACCTCTCCAACCTTGTGTGCAAGGGTCAAACGGTATGTGCTTCTTTTAATTTTTTGTTTTTAATCATGGTGTGCATTCTCGTATGCTTTCCGTACATCCTCCGGCAAACCGTTAGGAATCATGCTCCGCACCCGATCTTCGCTGCCATCCTGCGATGCCTGCCCATAGTACCAGCACTTGAATTTCAGCATATCCAACACTTGGTTCATATGGGCAATTTCCGCCTCCAGTGTTTCCCTTTGCTTTTCAAAGAGTGCCTTTCTCTGGGAGTAGGTGGATGCACCTTTCACGCACCAGTCCATAAATTGCTTAATATCCTTGATTTCCAGTCCGGACTTTTTCAAACACTCAATAACCCTCAATGCTTCAAGTTCGGTATCACTAAATTTGCGGATGCCCGATACTCGCTCCATCTCCGGAAAAAGTCCCTGTTTATCGTAATAGCGCAAGGTAGAAATGGGCAAACCGAACATTTCTGAAACTTGTCCAATCGTATACATACGCTCTCCTGAAAAAATTACAAATAAATTTTCAAATCCATCTTGACCTAAAGTCAGGTTTATGTATTACCATAACTATAGCAGAAATGCAAAACCGATGCAATGGAAAAAGGAGATTTTTCGATGCGTAAAAATGTTTTGATTATTTCTTCCAGTCCTCGTAAAGGCGGCAATTCCGAAACACTGGCAGCATCTTTTGCAAAAGGCGCACAGGATGCCGGAAACCATGTAGAAACAGTCTGGCTTCGTGAAAAGCAGATTGGGTTCTGCAAAGGCTGTCTGGCCTGCCTCAAGGCCGGTCATTGTGTAATTAAAGACGACGCGGCGGAGATTGCCGCAAAGATGCACGACGCAGATGTGCTGGTGTTTGCCACCCCGGTCTATTACTACAGCGTCAGCGGCCAGTTTAAAACCATGCTGGATCGTGCCAATCCGCTGTTCGGTACGGACTATGCTTTTACAAAAGCTTATCTTCTGGCAACGGCGGCGGAGAATGAAGCAGCGACGGTAGAGGGCACTGTCAAGGCGGTACAAGGCTGGGTAGACTGCTTTGACCGCTGTGAATTGGCAGAAACCATCTTTGCAGGCGGTGTCAGCAGCGTTGGCGATATTGCCGGACATCCTGCACTGGAACAGGCTTATCAGTCAGGCAAGGAGGTATAAACGTGGAAAATTTAGAATTGACCCAAGAATGGGATAAGGTCTTTCCCAAAAGCAACAAAGTAGACCATCAGAAAATCACCTTCCATAATCGCTATGGCATCACGCTGGCGGCGGATATGTATACGCCAAAAAATGCTGCCGGAAAGCTCTCAGCCATTGCGGTCAGCGGTCCTTTCGGCGCGGTGAAGGAGCAGTCTTCCGGGCTGTATGCTCAGACAATGGCGGAGTTTGGATTCTTGACCATCGCCTTTGACCCGTCCTTTACCGGCGAAAGCGGCGGCAGTCCCCGTTATGTGGCATCCCCGGACATCAACACGGAAGATTTCTGTGCCGCGGTGGATTTTCTGTCCGTGCAGGAAAATGTTGCCCCCGACCGCATCGGTATCATCGGCATTTGCGGCTGGGGCGGCATGGCAGTCAATGCCGCTGCTATGGATACCCGCATTAAGGCAACCGCTGCCATGACCATGTATGATATGGCTCGTGTGAACGCCAATGGATATTTTGACAGCGAAAACACCGCCGATGCCCGTTACGCAAAGAAACAGGCGATGAACATCCAGCGCACCGAGGACTACAAAAACGGCAGCTACGCTCTTGCCGGCGGCGTGGTCGCCCCACTGCCGGAGGATGCACCGCAGTTTGTGAAGGATTACCATAGCTATTATAAGACCCGGCGCGGCTACCATCCTCGCTCTCTCAATTCGGGCAGTGGCTGGAATGTCACTTCTTCTCTTCCCTTTATAAATATGCCGATTTTGCAGTATTCCAGCGAAATTCGGTCTGCCGTCCTACTGGTGCATGGAGAAAAGGCGCACTCCCGTTATTTCAGCGAGGGTGCATATGAAAAGCTGACCGGAGACAACAAGGAATTGATGATCATTCCGGGTGCAAACCACGTTGACCTCTATGACAGCCCGACTGCAATCCCCTTTGAAAAACTGAAAAGTTTTTTTGAGGAATATCTTAAATGAAAGAACGGATTTTTCTTTGTCTGCTGTTAGCGACTGTATCGCTGCTCTGCAGCTGCTCTGAGCAGCGGTATGTTCCAGACAGTATATCGTCGCATGCAGAAATCACCGCCAAGTCGAGAACTACGCGATCTGAGAAAAGCACCACTCTGCCTGGGCCCGAGCCACAGGAAAAAGAACTCACGATGATCGTAAATGGTATGGCGTTGGATGTCTCGTGGGAGGATAATGAAACAGTTGAGGAATTGCTCGTCTATGCCCAAAACGGAACAATTACAGTAAACACTACGATTTACGGCGGCTTTGAACAAGTGGGCAGTCTGCCTCAGAGTTTTTCCAGAAATGATGTACAGATGACCACCGAGCCGGGAGATATTGTGCTGTATTCCGGTAATCAGCTTGTGGTGTTTTTTTCTCAAACACTTGGAACTACACCAAACTGGGGCATATTAACTTGGCTGCGGAGAAACTGGCGGGATTGTTGGGCGGTGACTCAGCGGTTATTGAAGTCAAATACGAATAATCGAGCAGAAAGGACGTAAGGAGTGCGTTGACCTTATAATTCTACCTGTTCGTATTATGCACAACATCCAGCTCTAAAAATCAAAAAGTTTATACACAAAAAGGCACTACGGCAACCAAGGAGTGGTCGCCGTAGTGCCCGCTTTCCTTAAATGGCAGGGACTTTGCAAAAAGAAACTGGACACCCGCTCTGATACACATTGTGTCAAAATTGGTGTCCAGTTATGGTGGAGAACCACACCTTAAATCCGAACCGAGCGCCGACTCGATCTCTTCAAGCGAGATCGTCTGCGTCCCGTGCTGATAGTTATAGGTCAATACCAGTTTGTCATCAAACACATACACCGAATTCACGAACGTGTCAATCAGGCGTTTCTGAAAATCCCGGTTTTCCGGATCGCCGTGTCGGAATTGTTCAAACCATGCCGTCATCTGTTCGCGGGTAAGCTTCGGTTTTTGCAGTTCAGCAGTCTGGATATTGACAAGGATTTCTTCCTTCTGTGCTTCCAGCTCTTCGAGCCGCTGCTTGGTGGACGTCGTAAACATACCCTGCTCGATGGCTTTTAGAAGATTTGAAATCGCGGACTCTGTTTCTGCAAGCTGTGACCGCAGTGCAGGCGTTGTTGTGTCCTCCTGCTCCTGCATGACAAGGATCGCATCAATGAGCCGGTTGATCTTTTCCTCGTCCATGACCCGCTGCATCGTCAGGCGGACAACGACTCGTTCGATCCAGTCCTTGCGGACGGCTTTTTTATCGCAGCCTTGCCGACGCTTTGCTCCGCCGCACTTGTAATAATAGTGCATGACACCCATATGGCTTTTCCCACTCTCACCGACCATCATACGCTCACACTTGCCGCAGAAGAGCTTTGTTGTCAGCAGATAATCCTCTTTGGCCTTTGACATAGCGGGCGCATGGCGGTTTTTCTCCATACGCTCCTGCACCCGATAGAACAAGTCCTCCGGAACAATGGCAGGAACACCGCCAGCAATGACAACATCCTGATACCGATACTCGCCAATGTACTTGCGGTTTTTCAAAAGGCTTCCGAAGCTGTTGATATTGAATGCGCGTCCTTTTCTCGTCCGCAGTCCACGGGCATTAAAATCCTCGACGATGGAACGAACGGTTTCTCCGGACGCATACCGTTCAAACACTTCAATAACCAGCGGTGCAGTTACCGGATCAACAACAAGCTTCTTCTCTTTCTTATCCAGCAGATAGCCAAGCGGGATGCCACCGCCATTATTTTTGCCTTTCAGCGCATTCTCTTTCTGCCCTCGGTGAATCTTTTCTGACAGCTCCGCAGAATAAAACTCAGCATAACCTTCCAGCATTGCTTCCAAAATAATGCCTTCCGGTCCTTCGGAGATGTGCTCTTTCGCGGAAACAACCTTCACGCCGTTCTTTTTCAGAATATGCTTATAATGCGCGCTGTCGTAACGGTCGTGGGAAAAACGGTCGAGCTTCCAGACAAGCACAACCTCGAACAGCTCTTTTGCGCTGTCCTTGATCATGTGCTGAAATTCCGGGCGGTCTGCCGTCTTTGCGGACAATGCGCGGTCAATATAGGTTCCAACAACGGTCATTCCGTTGCGTTCAGCATACTCCCGGCACTCACGGAGCTGCCCCTCAATCGATTCCTCACGCTGGCTGTCCGAGGAATAGCGGGCGTAGATAACAGCGTTCATTCTTCATCACCCTCGTTGTCTTCGCCACTTTCCAGCGCAAGCTCTGTCAGTTCACGCAGCTTGTTTTGCAGGAGCGTCTTGTCAGGAAGACAAAGCCTATAATCTGCAACGAGTGTGGGCGACATACTGCGGCTTAAAGCATATTCGACAACTGCGTCATCCTTGCTGGCGCAAAGAATAACGCCCACACTTGGATTTTCGTTTGGCTTCTTCACATCGCGGTCAAGTGCTTCGAGATAAAAATTGATCTGCCCGATGTGTTCCGGCTTGAATTTCCCGATTTTCAGTTCAATCGGGACAAGGCAGGAGAGCGCACGGTTATAAAACAGCAGGTCAATGAAGAAATCTGTATTGCCAACCTGAACGCGGTACTCTTCCCCGATAAAGGTAAAGTCCCGACCAAATTCGAGTATAAACTGCTTCAAATTTTCGATGATCGCTTTGCGGAGATTCTTTTCAGAAAATTGCTCCGGCAAGTCCAGAAACTCAAGCACATAGGTATCGAGGATGCTTTCACGCACATTATGCGAAACGGATTCAGGCATTGGCTTCTTGGCGGAAATCATCGAACGCTCGTAGTACGATGTGCCGATCTGACGCTCCAACTCGCGCTTGGAATAATGTTCCTTTGCGCAGAGTGCCATGTAAAAATGCCGTTCCTCTGCTGTCTTAGAGCCGGACATAATAAGCAGATGGTTTGTCCAACTGATTTGTGTCACCAGTGGTGTCACAAATTCATCATCCTTATAAGTCTCGTAGAATTGCTTCATACGATAGAGACCGCGACGGTTGAAACCTTTGATGTTGGGGTTCTCTTGCGCAATGTATGCGGCAACTTCGTCAATAATCTTATCGCCAAAGCTTGATGCAGAACAAAGCTCAGACAAATACGCACCGACGCTCCAATACATCTGGATAAGCTCTGCATTGACCGCTTTCATGGCGCGGCTGCGGGCGTTGTCGATGATATGGATGACCTCATCGAACCGTCCCGGATTATGGGTTAATTCATTGCTCATGTCTTCGCCTCCCCAAGCATTTTCAGCATTGCTTCTTTCAGTTTTTCGTTCATCGGTGATTCCGGATCGAAGCACATCTCAACGAACTTTCTAAGTTCAGGATTGTTCGCGTCAACCGGAGGTTTCGCTTCATACAGCTTGCCATGCGGATCATCGCAGCGGGCGAAGATGTAGTCCATTGAAACGTCAAAGTAGTCCGCATACTTACGCAGAAGCTCAACTGTCGGAGTTGCCTGACCGTTTTCATAGCGGTTGATGCTGGACTGTGTAGAGCCGATCACATCGGCAAATTTTGATTGGGATAAACCAATACCTTCCCGCAATGCGCGAAGACGTATACCCAGTTGTTTCATGCCATTCAACCTCCAATTCGGGTTAAGAATAGTATAATCAAAATCCGAGCAGATGTCAACCCGGATTTTGAAGCTTTTGCGTGAACATTTCAATTTTACTAGATGGAAAGCATTTTTATTACTACATCATCTGTCATTACAGCCTTTCTATTTGAAAAATCTGCAACCCAATCGCATTCTTTTGCAAACAATTCTTGGCACAAGCTGTTGATATCATGTCCGGCAGACAGACCTTGAATCACATAGCTCAGGAAATCATCTACATATGAATGAAGATTTTCAACAAGAAGTGCCAAATAAGGCATACTATCACCATTGTGAATAATCAGATTTCTATTCCTATAAATTCTCATTATTTGCCACTTTACTCTCTCCGCATGTTTTTCAACAAACTGATATACATCATACGGAGTGCTGAAAACTTTATTGTAATACTCTATACGTTCCCTGAAAAGAGGAAAATCACCGCATTCTGTTAAGAAAGAATCGCGATCAGTTTTATGTTCATTTAGCACAACAAATTCACACAGTTTTTGGATTATCTCAGCCTCATCAGTGCTTTCACCGATAATTTCACGATATTTCTCATCATTATAGTTTTTGAAATCTATGGAAAACTGAGAAAATAGAGAATAAATGTATCTGCGCTTCAAAATTGGGACAAGATACATACACACTTGAACAATTCTATCTGATGTGTGCTTGTTACTAATGTCGAGAATTGATTCAAAAATTGCCCACAAATCAAGTAATTGATTCTCTTTAGAGATACTATCAAGAGAATGAGAATGGAAACGAGCTGCGTTAATAAGCGCTACTCTCTCTCGAACAGATCTTTGATTGTTGATCGCTGTTTCTAAAGTCTCCATATTCTTAACAATTTGTTCTCTAGAAGGCATTTTAACATGCGATACTGCACTTTTTTCTTGCTCAACTCTAAAAAAATCCGAATCACTATACACGCCGCATTTTGCGGTATTTATGTCATATCGATAGCCATGGTTGTTTAATCGATACAGGGAGGCGTTGATAGAAAGTGTTAATCTAGCACTATAGGCAGCTTGATATGGATCTAAAGCTTTTCGATCTATGATTAGATAGGCTTGATTCCTATTTTTTGTAAAAATACCTTCTCTGCATGCGATTCATACCTTTGTTCAAAACTTTCTATACAAGACAGGTCCTCGATGTGGTCAGTAAATTGACTAATACGTCCTCTGTTTACGATGAACACTACTGTATAGTTGCTTTTTTTGAATGGAAATGCAGAGAAAAAGTCATTAATCACGTTAGGCGATACTATGTCATTATTTGAATTCCAGAAAACATCAAACATAACTTTTTTGATGTAATTTTGGCTGTATCCAAAGTTAATTAGCTCTGTTAACAACGATTTTACAAGGCTGAATAAATCAAGTTGATCCGATTCTTCATTGGATAGAATCTTCTCTATTACTCTGGTCTTTAATGTCTCATAATACTTGTTGTCTTCAAAGAAACGCGAGTCAATTGCCAATATTGCCTTTTTGATCTCGTCATAGTTTAGCTCCGAAACACTAGTGCTAATTCTGTATCGCTCATTTTGGTACTTTACAAAATATCTCAAAGGACTGTTATTAATAAGATCAAATGCTGGGTCTTTTGTCAGGGAAATGTACAATTCTTCGGCTATGGGCTTGAGTGTTCCTTCAGGGACACCGTGTTTGTCGATTCCATTTATAGCGCTAAGGGCATCTAGACAGAGATAATGGCTATTAAGTGTAGATATTCGATTAGACGGAATAGAATAATCAAAAAGGAGTTCATCAACTAACTGAGCAAAAAATAACAAATTTTTGCACGCAGAAATATCTTTCCATTTGACCAGATTACCCTGTTTCATTTATGGTATCCTTTCTGACTCTCAATTTAGCTGTAAGCTTCAGCACACAAAAACATTTGATTTCATACATCCACATCTGCATCCGTATCAAACAGCGCGTCCAGAGCTGCGTTATCAGTGATCGCCTTGACTTTGTTCCGCACTTGCACCTTCGCCATATCTAAGCGGTAGAAATGTTCCTTGCGGTCTGCGCCCACTTTCTTTCGGATAAGCTGAATACGGTTATAGGTAAATTGGTGCTTGTCCGCAAACTCGGCTAAGCCAACCGCCTTTGCCACATTGTCGGTGCGGCTCGGATCGTGCGGCTCCAAGATACTGTACGAATAATCCTCACCGTCCTTTTCGACGATAAGCAGGTCGGGGTACATGGGAAGAATCTTTCCCGCGCTCCGATAAGGGATGCAGAGAGACCAGGGCTTGCGGTCAAGATTTCTCAGCCACGCATACGCGCCTTTTCCGATTTCTTCAAGCAACAAATCATGTTCCCACGCATTGAGCGTAGTTTGGAAAGTGCCGTCCTGTGCGATATAGATGTGCTTATCATAAGCGCGGCTGTCCTCACCTACGGTAAAGCCCACGCTTGACGGCAAGTGCCAATCTATATCCTGTGGTCTGTCGGTAGCGTCAGACAGGCGTTCATACTCCATACGCCGAGCATCGTTCAGCTTGCCGATTTTGGCGCGGTATTTGTTATACAGCTCCGCGAACTTGTCTTCGCACCAATCGTTGATACGCTGCATAGCGTCATTATGCCCTGCCAGCACGACAACCTCAATTTTTGCGTCCTTATCATCAAGCCCCTGATTATGTTTGAAAATCCAGTAGGCATAATCCAAACCGTCACCGAGTTTTTTACCCGCAACCTTGAAATATCGGTCAATGTCAAATTCGGTCACGATCATGTGGTCAGCTTCGTCCACGCGATAGGCGTTATCGCCATAATCAAAAGTCAGCGATTTCAGATTAAAGCCTGTGATCGCCTGTGCAAGCGCATCGTATTCACCCGCATTTTTGATACTTTCGATTTCATCCGCCATAAGCTGCACAATCGATTTCTGCATATCATGGTGGATATTGATATCGATCATATCGTCCTTGATAGCGCGGCAAAACTGCATGAGCCTACGCAAAGGCGTGATTTTACGCGCCGTTTCAATGCGGTATGTAATCAATTTGCCATCCATATCCGCGAAAACATCAGCAAATTGCGGACCTTGGTAATAGGTCACACCGGTACGATTGGTGACGGTATCGGTGGGGATAATGTCCTCGCCGCTGTTCAGCGCGTCCACAACCTCTTTCACAGTCTGTTCGTTGTAATAGGGCAGGAACAGGCTGACTTCGTTCAGTTCGTCATTGGATGGTATGCGCCGCGCCAATGGAGTACGCACCATGCGCCCCAAAAGCTGCGCGATATAGGTGTAGTCCTGTGCGCTGCGGAACGACATCATAACCTCGGCGCGGGGGCAGTCCCATCCTGTGGAAAGGCTCATTTTGAAAATGACAAAATTGACCTGATCGCTTTCCTCAATGCGGGACGCTTCCATGTAGGGAATCGTCCATGTACCAACGGTCAGCAGCTTCTTGCTGTCCATACAATGCACAACTTCGCCGTTCACAAGGGGACGCCTAAGCTGTGTTTCAAGCATGGCAAGATAGGATTCAATTTCCGTATTGCTGACGATCTTATCGTTGCCGTCCTCAACCTGAATGACAAGGACGGGCTTGACAGTCTTATCCTCGCGTTCTTTTTCGCAATACTGCGCCCATTGCTCCGCTTTGCGCTGCCAACTTGCAACCGCGCCCTGAAACATCGTCATATCGGCATTGATGGCGATTTCGGGATAGTGAATCACAACACGGTCTTTAAGCAGCCCGGAATCACGCACATCTTCGGGCTTGATAATCACTTTGAGTTCGGGGGACTCGGTATTCTCGATCAGCTTATGAAAACGCTGAGGGGTAGCGGTAACGCCAATCACAAGGGGCATTTTGCATAAGCCGTCCGGCGCACTTCCCATGATAAACTTCTGCATGATGGATTTTGCAGCATTTTCGGCTTTTGCGGAAACATTCGTGCCTCTGTGCGCCTCGTCAATGACAAGGTACAGCTTGCCTTTATACTCCCGCACCGTGTTGGTCAGCGTTTCCCAGATGGTATACTGTCGTTTGTCCGATTTATGCGTCAGCAGCTTATCGTTGCCGAGCTTCTGTGTGTTCAGAAAGTAGATATTGCCGCACTCCAGAGTTTCGCTGTCGAAAACAGAGTCGATGGTATGAATATTGCGGACACGGATTTTATCGGATTTGCTCTCGATTTTGCGGCGGGACTGCTCGTTGAGTTCGGGCATATCGGACAACCATACAACAATAGCGTCGGGATCGCCCTGTGTTTCAGCCGAACCGAAAAATATGTCCTCAAAAAGCGCGGTCATCACAATGGTCTTACCCGATCCTGTTGGGGCAGAGAAAGAAATGATAACTTGTTCTTCTGCGTCAGACAGGAGCATACTGTTCGCACTGTTGATGCGTTTATGGAGATCAGAGAGTGCGTCCTCCTGAAATCCGAATAGTTTTTCCCTCATGGTCAAATCCTCCTGCTATTGATAACAAAATTGTCAATATAGTCCCTGTATAGCTGTGTCACATTTCGGGTGCGAATCCGCGATCCCATTTCCCTATAAGCGTCCTCCGAGTTGGTGACAAGGTAAACATACTCAATATTGGGACGCGCCTCTATTTCAGCCAAAAACGCACCAAAATAACGTTCATCGATCAGCACCGCAAAATTGCTGCTTTCAGGGATCAACATATCGGGCAGTTCTCCATCGGCAAGGACAGGACGCTTGCCAACCGCGCCCGCTTTCAGCCAAAGCATAGGAAGTATCTCACGAAACTGCTGACCGAGGGCAACACTGCTCTTATCCAAAAAACCGAGTTTGAAATACTCCGCATTGGCGGCAAAACCGTCTGCCATTTTGATCTTTGAAAGTTCTGGATATATCGCTTCTTTCGCCTTTTTGTAAAATGTTCCTCGAATTTTTCTTCCGGTATCCGGATCTGTAATTTCACCTTCTACCTCGACCATTTTTTCAATCTCACAACCGTAATTACCTTTCAATTTGTCTCCGTGGATATCAACACCCTTTATGCTGCAAATTGTCCGCGGCCAGGTGACATATCGGGCAATACCGAGTTTTTCCCATTCCTCGTCTCCCGGTTGATAGCCCTGCTTCTTTAAGGTTTTTGCCTCATCGTCGGAAACTTCGTTATTTGTAACCAAGATGCAGCGGCGATTGCCGCCGTCCTCTGCGTTGAGTAGATTGACTGCGTGGAGCGTTGTGCCGCTGCCTGCGAAAAAGTCAACGATGAGTGCATTAGGCTTGTCCGCAACGAAAAACCGCAGAGTGTCACGAACAGCATATAGTGACTTCGGGAATGGAAAACGCTTTTCACCGATTACAGAGGTCAATAAGGTTGTCCCATTTTCTGACGCATTATGACTTGCAATTTTCCATTGTGTTGGTGGCATACGCAACTCGTCAACACCGAGTTTCTTTTTATATGCAATCATTGAGCCATCGTCAGCATAGCCTTGAATCGCGTACTCACCTTTAACAACTTTTGCATATTCGCCATCGGGCAAATAGTTTATTACAAAACCGTATGCTGTCGGTCTGCCCAAGCGGACACGCCCTTGCTGAATACGATTTTTTAATTCAACATTGCCAACTTGCCATCTGCCTTGTGTGCCATTTCGTCGCAAGGGTAAAACTTGAATCAAGCCGGGGATTTCTTCTGCGCGATCCTGTCCCATCGGGATGGAAGTTCCAATTTCCTTTATAGTCCTTGTGTCTGGATCAACATAAATTGGGTAATATAGATTCGGGCTGTCTGTCCGCATGGAATCTGTACCTCGCCTCATCATAGATGTCCACCCCGGCTCAACACTCTTTTCCGCCTCATCATCGTCTGTTTTTTCCTGTGCAGATACAATCGCAGATGATGACCATTCATTGGAAAGAGACAATCTCGCAGGAGTGCATTCTCCAAACATTACAAAGAAAATGTATTCATCAGAACGGCTAAAACCATCACGCGCACAGCCCTTTGGATTGATAACACTGCTTACCATTTGAATATGGGCTTCGGGGAACATATCTTCTAAAAGACAGCCTAAGTGCAAGTATTCTTTTTCATCAATCGTTACAATCAGAACAGAGTTCTGAGGATTAAGAATCCGTTTAGCAATTTTCAGCCTGCGCTGCATCATAGACAGCCACTTGCTATGTCGGTAACTGTCTGTGGGATCAACATAATCGTTATTATATTTCCAATCTTTTGCTCTACTGTTATACGGCGGGTCTATGTAAATACAATCCACTTGTTTCGGGTAGAGGTATTCAAGAAGCTGCAACGCATGGAAATTGTCAGCTTCGATCAGCGTATGCCACAAGTTGCTATCGGGTGCATTTTCTACACTGTCTATCGGGATAAGGGACGGAAAAATAGGCTCGCCAAATTGCGCCACAGCAACGAGCGTATCAAGCGGACGCTCGCTCTTTTCGCCTGTGGCTTTATTGACAATTGCTGCCCTTCCGTTAGAGATCGCGGACACAAAATATACATCGCGTATGTCCTCTCCCTTAACCGCAACAAGCGATCCCTTGCGGACAGCTACGCCATACAGCGGCGTACATTCGGGAATGTGATCCTCAAACACAAGCCCGAACTTTTTTTGTTTGCTCAAACGCGCCACTTCCTGCTGTAAGCGGTCGCGCAAATTTTTATCCTCAATCTGTCGAATGAGATCGTTTATCGCTGCCATACTGATTTCCTCCATGCGTCGTACAATAAAAAACTATCGTCGTAAATGACCTTTCCCGTATCGGAAGGACTAAATGTGCCCGCTGATCCTGCTGCGTCAATTCGCACCCGCGAGGGGTAGGGCGTGTCCCCTTTTCGAGTCAGAGTCGCTGATATAATCTGCGGCTCATTTTTCGTTTTCGGCGGGCTTCTTGATATACTTCCCGTTCTTGATTCTCGCGTCCGCCGGCTTCTCTGCGTCCTCTGGAATCCCCCAGACCGAGCCAATGCGGATAGCGCCGGGAACACGCCCCTCGCCGCACAAAATCTGAATACGGCGAGTGGAGATACCCCAGCGTTCGGCGGTCTGCGTGATAGATAAATACTTCATGGGCAGTACTCCTGTTGCAGTTCGCTCCTGCGTCTGCTTATAAAATCACAGTATAATTATAATCGTCAAAGCGAATAAAAGCAAGGGCTTTTCGGAAAAGTTCAGGAAGTATTTTCAACTCAAAAATCAAGGGTTTGGGGCTTCCCCAAAAATCAAAATGGGCGTATCGGCCGCAAAGCTGAACCGCTCATTTTTCCGGTGTGTACGGACACCGGATGTGCTTGCTACTCTCTCAAATCTCATATCCGCAGATACAACGCGCTCCCGCTTTCGCAAAAGCAGGAGCGCATATTTTTTGAAAATTTCTCATTTCGATACCTGCGTTTTGACGAAGAAATGTCTGTTGAAAAGTGAGGAGCAGCGAATCGCCAATGCCCGCGTCCTCAAAAATTTTCTCTGTGGAGACCCCCTAATCCGCCGAGAAAATGTCCGTTGTAATGTGAAAGGAAAAATTTTTGCTGCCATACTCAACAAACGGCAAAAAGGTGTCCGTTGTAAAGTGAAAGGAGTTCTTTGATATGCCTGACCGCACACGACCCATCCGCAAGGAAATCTGCCTGAACGAGCAGGAATTGAGCGTAGTTCGCCACAAGATGAATCAACTCGGCACCCGCAATTTCGGCGCATACGCCCGGAAAATGCTGATCGACGGCTACATCATCAAGGTCGATTACACCGAGCAAAAGAAGTTAGCTGCCGCTGTCAGCCGTGTCGCCTCGAACGTCAACCAGATTTGCCGCCGCATCAACAGCACCGGGCGTTGCTACGAGGACGACGTTGCCGAACTGAAAGCGCGGCAAGCCGAGATCTGGGAGCTGCTGAAAGCGCGGCAGAGGGACGAGCTTTGACCACAACGGGATTTTCCATGTGTGGGTTTTCCGTCACCGGTTTTTCGGATGGTGGACAAGCTGACGCTCCGGAGCGTCCCGCAACCGGATTTCAGGACGACGGTTTCCATGACGCTCATCGGGACTGAAGTTCATCCTCTAACTAATAAGAAATAAATCAAGATACAAAAAAATCATCTATCAATCAATCAACACAAAATGGATGGATTGATGGATGGGATAGGAGGCAAGATGAAAACTTTTTGCAAGCTCACAACACAAAGCCCTGCGGCGTCCTATGTGCCGTTCCCGAGGTTTCTTCTCCAGGACGAAACGCTGCGGGACATCAGCAACGACGCAAAGGTGCTCTACGCGCTGCTGCTGGACAGAGCCAGCATCTCTCGGCAGAACGGCTACGTCGAACCGGACGGCACCATTCGGCTGTACTTCACCTTGGAACAGGCGCAAACCAAACTCCACCGCAGCCGCCAAAGCGCCACGCGAATCTTCCGGGAGTTGGAGTACAGCGGCTTGATTATCCGAAAAAAGCAGGGCTTGGGCAAGCCCGCGCTTATTACGCTGAACTACCCAGCGGACGCAAAGCTGATTCAGCCAAAAGAGGATGGCGCAACATCGCACGAATAAAGGTCGAAAACAAGGTGTTTTCCGCCCTACAAGCGCTGAGAAAACACAGGGGAATATCTTTTCTTATGATCGTCCCCGAATGCGCCTAAATGTTCTACAGAAGCGATAAAGGAGGAATCAAGTGAACGCAGAAAAAGCCAATATCCAGACTGGTGTTGATGCAGCCAAAATTCCGGAATACGTCTTTGAATCGCTGGCACGGAGTCTGCTTCCAGTAATTCAGGAGTACTATGAAAGCGAGGACGGCAAAAAGGCATTTGCCGATTGGAAAGCAAAGAGGGAGATTCCGGATTCCGCGTCTACATAAAGCAACCGGGAGGATTGCCACAATCGGCAGTCCTCCCGGATTTTCTATTACCAGTCTTCAATTTTCTCGATAGAAACAATAAATCCGAACCCATGACCAATCGGCACAAGGTTCGGATTATATTGTTTTGGTGGAGATGACGGGAATCGAACCCGTGTCCGAAAAGAGGTCCACGCTAGTATCTCCGGGTGCAGTTCACCTACAGGATTCCCCCATCGGCAGGCCGGTAAACGGGCCGCCGCTTCGGTAGCTTCATCAGTTCATGGCAGCAAACAAAGCTTGATGCTGCTCACGTGCACCGCTAAATGATGCCTTGACCCCGGCGCGCGGTAAGCCGGGCAAGACAGCTGCCTTTAATTAGGCAGCGACAGCTAATTTATTGTTGTTAGCTATTTTTTTGGAGGCGTTTTAAGTGCGTCCCCCGAGCACTACCCGCTGCTTTCGCTTTCCTCTCCCCGTCGAAACCTTTACATCCCCATATAAAAGGCTGTTCGATGACAGCCTTAACGGCGCTGCTCTTTCATGGCGCGGTCGATGTCCCGTTTTGCTTCCCGCGCCGCCATATCGGCTCTCTTGTCATAGAGCTTTTTGCCTTTGCACACACCAAGCTCCAACTTTACTTTACCACGTTTGAAATAAAGCTGCAAGGGGATCAGTGTATATCCTTGCAGCTTCTGCTGCTCCTGCAGGTGTTTGATCTCCCGTTTATGCACCAGCAACTTGCGTTTACGCACCGGGTCCCGGTTAAAAATGTTGCCTTTCTCATATGGGCTGATGTGCATGCCCAAAACATACAGCTCACCGCCGTCGATCTCCACCCACGAGTCCTTCAGATTTACTGCGCCGGTACGGATGCTTTTCACTTCCGTTCCCACCAGCTCGACGCCCGCCTCCATGGCTTCCATGACAAAATAGTCGTGGCGTGCCTTGCGGTTCACTGCGATCAACTTGCTGTTTTCCTGTCCGGCCATTTTGTCACCTCCTGCCGTGGGATAATAGAATACCCGATTGCGGCCCCTTTGTCAAGTGCTTCGCCCGCACACGTCACAATTCGCCGCGGTTTGCCAGTGAACGCCCCAGTGTTACCTCATCGGCATACTCCAGATTACTGCCCACGGGAAGGCCATAGGCAAGCCGCGTGGCTTTCACACCCAGAGGCTTGACAAGCTTCGCCACATACATGGCTGTCGCCTCCCCCTCCACCGTGGGATTGGTCGCCATAATGATTTCCTTTACACCGCCTGCCTGAATACGCGCCAACAGCTCTTTGATGCAGAGCTGTTCTGCGCCCACACCGTCCATCGGAGAAATCAGCCCGTGCAGCACGTGGTACAGCCCCCGATATTCCCGCGTGCGTTCAAACGCCGTCACGTCCCGCGGGTTTTCCACCACACAGATCACGCTGTGGTCCCGCGCCTCTCCGGTACAGATGGCACAGATCTCATCCTCTGTAAAATTCTGGCACACTCTGCAGCGATGGATTTTCGTATGGGCTTCTTCAATGGCGCGGGCAAAGTCCAGAGCTTCTTCTTTATCCATGCTCAGCACCTGATACGCCATGCGCGTGGCGCCTTTCCGGCCGATGCCCGGCAGCTTGGCGAATTGTTCGATCAGCCGTTCCAGCGGCGCCGCGTTATATCCCATAATGCGATTCTCGCTCCTTCTGCGTTCTTCCCGTTACAGACCCAGCCCCGGAATATTCAGTCCGCCCGTCAGCGCACCCATTTCCTTTTCCGATGCTTCGTCCACCACACGCACAGCTTCGTTTACCGCCGCAGCAATCAGGTCTTCCAGCATTTCCACGTCATCTTTTTCAACAACGTCCGGGTTGATTTTCAGCCCTGTCACCTGATGTTTGCCCGTCATCTTCAGTTCTACCATGCCGCCGCCCGAGGTGACGCTGTACTCCGTGTTTTCCAGTTCCTCCTGCTTCAGACGCATATTCTCCTGCATCTGCTGCACCTGCTGCATCAGCTGCTGCTGGCTCTGCTTGCCGTACCCCTGCGGTAATCTTGCTTTCATTACGATTTCTCCTTTATATCATTCGTTTTCGTAAACTATTTCAACACCCTGCCGTTCCAGCTGGCTTAGAACGTCTTCGGCACTCTGTCTGGCCTCTTCCTCCTGCCTTTTGCGCTTGTAGGGTCCGATGGCATATCTTGTGCCCGTCACTTCGGCAATGGTTTTTTTGATAAGGTCTGCCGAATAGTCATTTTTGCGCATATACTCCAAGAAAAGGTCGCTTCCGTCGATCAATACACGCTTGCCATCATAAAATGCATTGGAATTGCGCAAATAGACAAACAAAAGCTGATCCTTGGCCTCCATCGCCGCAACGACTTTTTTCCATGCCGCAAACGGCTCCTGTACCACACCGTCCGCCAACGGCGGAGGCGGCGCCAGAGATGGCGCCGCCGGCTTCGGCGCGGAAGGTTCCTTCTTCGGTGCCTGCTGCGGAGAGGATACAGCCACAGGTTTGGCTTCGGCGGCTGAAGCAGGCATTTGGGCAGAGGACACAACCGCCGGTGCAGTTTCAGCAGCCGAAGCAGCTGCCGCACTTAACTGCGCTCCCGGCGCAGAGACAGAAGCCGCCGCAAACGGCTGCGGGGCGGCAGGCACAGCAGCAAAGGGCTGCGAAACAACAGGATGAACCGTCTGGACATCCGGCGCATCCTCGCACAGCTTGAACAACGCGACTTCCAGCTCGATGCGCGCGTCGGTCCCCTTCCCCATCTTGTCCAGCGCACCACATAAGATCTTGATGGCGCGTACCGCATCATTCTGAGGAACTTTGGGCGCAGCCTCCAGATACTTCCGCTCTTCTTCCGGGCTCACACCTACCAGCAGACCTTGTCCGCCGGACATTCCGGCAAGCAGCAGATTGCGGTAATGCAGGATCATTTCATCGCACAAGCGCTTGATATCGATGGATTTCTCCCGCAGCTCCGCCACCAGGCGAAGCGCGCCCGCCGCATCCTGCCTTGCCACGGCACCGGCCAAATCAAACAGGTAGCTTTTATCAGTCACGCCCGCCATACGGCGCACAACGTCCGCATCCACCTGGTTCGTCACGCCTGCGCATGTATCCAAAATGGAAAGCGCGTCGCGCATCGCCCCGTCGGCCAACCGCGCGATCAGCCCGGCGGCATCCGGCGTCAATTCGATTTTCTCCTGCCCGGCCACATACAGCAAACGGCCCTCGATATCCTGAGGCGCAATGCGGGTGAAATCATAGCGTTGGCATCGGGACAGAATCGTCGCGGGCACCTTGTGGATCTCCGTGGTGGCCAAAATAAAAATAACGTGGCTGGGCGGTTCCTCCATTATTTTGAGCAGCGCATTGAACGCCGCTGTGGAGAGCATGTGCACCTCGTCGATAATATATACTTTGTATGTGCAGACACTGGGCGTGTAAGCCGTTTCATCCCGCAGATCCCGGATATTGTCCACGCCATTGTTGGATGCGGCGTCGATTTCCACAACGTCCATCACACTGCCATCGTCAATACCCGTACATACCGGGCATTGTCCGCAAGGGTCTGCGCCATTCCGGCTTTGACAGTTCACTGCTTTGGCGAATATCTTGGCGCAGGTCGTTTTACCGGTGCCGCGCGTGCCTGTAAAAATGTAGGCATGTCCTACTTTGTCGTGCAATATCTGGTTCTTCAGCGCCGTGGTAATGCCCGCCTGGCCCACAACGTCCTCAAATGTTGCAGGACGCCATTTACGGTAAAGCGCACGGTACATATTCACGGCCTCCTTTTGAAGATGCGGCAAAAAACAGGACAGGACGCGGCGCTAAACGCCCGTTATACGGCTCGGCATACAGAGGACAGGCTGCCTGCGGCGCACAAGGCAGGCCACTTAATGCTGCTCGGTTCCCCGCCTGACATGGTTCATGGAGCCCCGTCGCACAGGGCCCGCCCTCTGTATGCCGAACAGTACAAACCTTCGCCCTGTCCGGTTGTTCTCTGATGCGGCTCCCCGGCCGCCGCACCTTCGCCTTTATACGGAACTGCAGACATGCGTGGCCACGGCCGCGTCTCCGGGTGTTTCGGGTTATATTATACTATATTTTCAAGCCGAATGCAAGAAAAAAGCGGGACGCGGCAAAAGCCGCGTCCCGCCTGC
>ERZ791810.1200-NODE-1200-length-18962-cov-2.796901_pt1 | contig 18962 bp, 14 predicted proteins | sample MGYA00510304_ERZ791810 | MGnify/ENA primary metagenome ERZ791810 (study PRJEB30046, sample SAMN00791967) | human gut metagenome | study: EMG produced TPA metagenomics assembly of the A metagenome-wide association study of gut microbiota in type 2... | reverse complement strand
AGGTCATTGCCTTTACTTCATCGGCCCCCCGATAGGGATGAAGCGTGACCTTGAAATAAATCGTATCGCCCGGGCTGGCTACGACCGGAGCTGCCATAGCCTCCGTAATACGTGCTGTCTTTTGTGCCTGGGAAATAGACGTAGTAGATGTAATGTCGAGTACAGGGTAATCAATGAATTCATTATGCTTCAGGATATCCAGCACATTATACAGTTCATCGATACTCTTTTCATTGACATTATTTTCTGAATAATACATGTTATGCCGCGTAATATCCTTATCGCGGCCGTTGGCCGAGCGGATCGTATACTCGATCGTCGCCGTACCGCCGCCTAAACGGTCAATCGTCTTATTAACTGTATTATAGACAGACGTTGCCGCCAGAACCGGTGTCATTTCGTTATCTTCAATGATTTTAACGCGTTTAACATTATGGGCTCCCGTATCCTGATCGCGTACATCCATGACGACAGGGATGCCCGGTGCCAGGGAATAATTGCCGGCAATCCCGGCGCCCCGGTCCTGATCGATGCGGCCAATTTCAGCCCCGATAGAACCAAGCTTGAAAGAGCTTTCCATATTATTGACGATCGTGAAGATATACGCATTGTGCATGAAGTAATTGATACTCCCCTTCTTTAGGAAGGGATGGCCAAAGGCTACAATATGATCGTGATCCACATAGGTAACCGTGCCAATAGCGCCCAGCTTCAGATCGCCATTGACAAAGGCCGCAGCTACGGAACTGCCCGCTTCTAACGGCTGGGCCTGGCTATCAGATGCAGCCGTCGCCGTATCGACAGGCAAAAACTTATATTGCGGCAGCTTTTCCTTCATCCAGTTCATCGAAAGCGTGTCAAAGCCGCTGGCCATGAGCGGTGTATCAACCGGAACAAGTGACGATTCACGGGCATTAAAGGGCCGGATTTCTTCCTTTACGGGTACATTCCAGAGTTTGACCATATCTTCAATAGGCGTTATCATACCTACCTTTGAATTCGTAAAAGACCAGCCGTACGCTACGGCGCCCAAGAGTTTCCCATTTATGTAGACCGGGCTGCCGCTCATCCCCTGGGCAATCCCGCCTGTGCGCTCGATCAAAGGTCCGGAAAACCGGGCCAAAACGAGATCACCGGAAGGGCCGCTATTCTTCATGACGCCCAGAATTTCTACAGGAAAGGTTTCCATCGTCGTTCCCTGGGTTACCGTCTTCGCATAGCCCGTCATACCCGGCTGGACATCGCGGACTGACATAAATTGTTCCGCATATGCGGTGAAAGAGACGGCGCAGCAAAGGAATGCTGCACATAAAGCCTTTACTGCGTGCCGCCACGTACGTAATCGTCTCATAAGCTCCTTCTTATTTCGTTTCCACAACAACTACGACAGTGCCCTGTGTGACTGCCGACCCCGGCTGAATCGTGACCGATTTGACAGTGCCACTGCTATTCGCCCGGGCTGCCGGCATAGGACCGGCCAGGGATTCTACGGTAAGCAGTACGTCGCCTTCAGCGACAGTCGTTCCTACGGGAACGACACTGTCTACCTTACCGCTCAGGACAGATGTATACGACACATCTGCGGCCATAACCGAAGAAACTGCCAGGGCAGCAACCATCGCTGCCAGTGTGAGGACTTTCCTTTTCATGGACATCATGATGTATCACTCCTTTACAGATTACAAATCATCAAAACTATCTTTTAACCGGCTGATTTCATTGAGTGACTTGCCGGCCCCATTGGCAACGCACAGCAAGGGGTCGTCGCAAAGATACGCGGCCATGCCTGTCGTCTGGGAAATCAGACGATCCATGCCGTCTAGCAGGAGGCCGCCGCCGGTCAGGATAATGCCGTGATCGGCAATATCTGCAGCCAGTTCAGGCGGTGTTTTTTCCAAAATCGTAAGGATTGTGCGCAAAATAGCCTCAATCGGTTCCGACAAGGCCCGGCGGATTTCCTGTGAGTCAATATCGACCATAGCCGGCAACCCCGTTTCGGTACTGCGGCCCCGTACATCCGCCGTCAGCTGGCGGCCATCGGGCAACGCCGTACCGATGAGGATTTTCAGCTCTTCTGCCGTACGCTGGCCAATGGTAACGTGTTTAATTTTTTCCAGGTAGCGGATAATCGCTTCGTCGAACGTATTGCTGCCAATACGCAGAGATTCACTGATGACAATACCACTCAAGCTGAGTACGGCTACATCTGTCGTTCCTCCGCCCATATCGACGACCATAGACCCGTTGGAGCTGGCAATATCCAGGCCGGCGCCAATAGCGGCAGCCAGCGGTTCCTCCATGACAACGGTTTTGCGGGCACCGGCCTGCATGGCCGCTTCAATAACGGCCCGCTTTTCTACATTCGTCGCCCCGGAGGGTACACAAATAATAACCCGTGGCTTAAAAAGCAGCGCTTTGCCAATGGCCTTGCGGATAAAATAACGCAGCATATACTCGGTGGCATCATAATCGGCAATGACACCACGGCTCAAGGGATGATAGGCGTGGATATGCTGCGGCGTCCGCCCCAGCATGGCCTGGGCTTCCCTGCCGACGGCGATGACCTGACGGCTGTTCGTATCTAACGCGATAACAGCCGGTTCATTGACTACAATACCACGCTTTTTTACATATACAATAATGTTGGTCGTACCCAGATCAATGGCAATATCACTGCCAAACCAATGGGGCAGAAACGAACCATGTCCGTTCTGGGCCGGCGGCACATTCTGATTTTTCTTTTTTTTAGTCAATATTGACCCGAACAATGTCTGCACCTAACCTTTGTAGCTTTTGGACCAGGTTATCGTAACCACGGTCTATATGATATAGATAACCAACCTTTGTTTTTCCTTCTGCTACGAGGCCAGCCAGCACCAGAGCGGCACCAGCCCGTAAATCCGTAGCATTGACGTCTGCCCCTTTCAGCTTGGCCACGCCTTCCACAATAGCACTGCGTCCTTCAATGCGGATTTTGGCACCCATCCGCTTGAATTCATCAACGTGCATGAAGCGGTTTTCAAATACCGTTTCCGTAATGACGCTGGTACCTTCGCAGATCGTCGTCAAAGCCATGAACTGCGCCTGCATATCCGTAGGGAAACCAGGATAGGGCAAGGTCTTAATATCGGCCGGACGCAACGGCTTGTGGCCAATGACGCGGATACCGTCAATGTCTTCTTCAACGGTAGCGCCTACTTCCTTTAACTTGGCGACGAGCGGTTTTAAGTGTTCTGACAGGGCATTTTCTACATAGACGTTACCGCCGGTCATAGCGGCGCCGACCATAAATGTCCCGGCTTCGATACGATCGGGAATAACGGCATGGGTTGCACCATGCAGTTCTTTTACACCTTCAATCCGGATAACATTAGTGCCGGCACCACGAATATTGGCACCCATGCTATTTAAATACGTAGCCAGGTCCACGATTTCCGGTTCTTCTGCGGCATTTTCCAGGACGGTTTTTCCTTCTGCCAGCGAAGCTGCCATGAGGACGTTTTCAGTCGCGCCGACGCTGGGAAAATCCAAATAAATCTGTGCGCCCTTGAGACCGCCTTCAACGGAAGCTTCAATGTCGCCATTTTCCAGATGAATGACAGCCCCCATAGCTTCAAATGCCTTGAGGTGTAAATCAATAGGCCGGGCGCCAATAGAGCAGCCGCCAGGCAGGGAAATCTTAGCTCTGCCTTTACGGGCTAAAAGAGGCCCCATGACCAAAAAGGATGCGCGCATGCGGCGAACCAGGTCATACGGTGCCGCTGTCGATGTTAACTGGCTGGCATCAATAACCAGTGTGCCTTCTTCAGGCTGGGAAATATGTACGCCTAAGGACGAAATGACCTCACATACAGTATGAACATCATCCAACTTGGGAATTTCCGTCAAGACACTTTCCGTTGTTCCCAGCATAGATGCTACAATAATGGGCAGCACAGCATTTTTTGCTCCGCTGACACGAACAGTACCTTCCAAGGGCTTTCCACCACGAATAACAAGCTTCTCCAATTCTGGTGCCTCCTAAATAGATTGCGAATGTATAGTTCTGATAAACAAAGCAAAGCCAAGTTTATCAATCTTTTGTATTTTTGCTATCAAGTCATTGTACCATAAAAGGCGCAAATCTGAAAGAGCCTCACCTTTTTGTTTAAAAAAGTAACAATCTGCCCTTCCTGTCCTTCCTCGCACCGCCAGCGGGCACGCCTGGACATAATTCGCCCGGCAGGAACTTCAGCGTTCGCTGCCGGGCGACGAATCAATCATATACTAGCCTTATTTTTGTTTGGTAATGACGTCGCAATGCATATATGGACGCAATGCTTCCGGTACGAGGACAGAACCGTCAGCCTGCTGGTAATTTTCCAGGATGGCAGCGACGGTACGGCCTACAGCAAGGCCGGAGCCATTCAGGGTATGCACGTATTCCGGTTTTTCCTTCGGTGTACGGCGGAAGCGGATATTAGCACGACGTGCCTGGAAATCTTCCGTATTGGAGCACGAAGAGATTTCACGGTATTTGCCCTGTGCCGGGAACCACACTTCGATATCGTAGGTTTTGGCAGCAGAGAAACCGATGTCACCGGTGCACAGCGTGACGACGTGATAGGGCAGGCCCAGTTCCTGTAAGATTCCTTCGGCATCATGGGTCAGTTTTTCCAGTTCGTCATAGCTCGTTTCCGGTGTCGTGTATTTTACCATTTCGACTTTATGGAACTGGTGCTGGCGGATGAGGCCGCGCGTATCACGGCCGGCAGAGCCTGCTTCGGCACGGAAGCACGGCGTCAGGGCTGTAAAGTATACAGGCAGCTTGCTGCCATCGATGATTTCACCACGATAGTAGTTCGTCAACGGCACTTCTGCCGTCGGAATCATGTACATTTCTTCGCCTTCTACGTTAAGGCGATACATATCTTCATAGAATTTCGGCAGCTGGCCTGTACCGGTCATAGAATCACGGTTGACGATATATGGGGGAATAACTTCTGTATAGCCATCGTGTTCCGTATGGCGGTCGAGCATGAAATTATATACGGCCCGTTCCAATCTGGCGCCGGCACCGATGTAATAGTAGAAGCGTGCACCCGTAACTTTGGCAGCCCGTTCCGAATCGAGGATACCCAGATTTTCACCGATTTCCCAATGGTTAAGAGGCTGGAAATCATAGCTTTTGCGTTCGCCCCAGCTGCGTACTTCCGGATTCTGGCTGTCATCTTCACCGACAGGAACCGACGGATGGCACATGTTTGGAATCATGAGCTGAATGGCAAGCATGTCCTTCTCAATTTCTTTGACTTCCTTGTCCAGGCTGTCAATGTCATCGCCCAGCTTTTTCATGGCAGCAATCTTGTCATCAGCATTTTCTTTATTTCTCTTCAACTGGCTGATTTCTTTCGTTACCGTGTTGCGTTCATTCTTCATCGCTTCTACGCGCTGCAACAATTCCCGGCGCTTTTCGTCGAGAGCAATAAACTGATCTACGTCTGCTTTTGCATGGCGGTTCTTGATGTTTTCTTTTACTTCATCTGCATGTTCGCGGATAAATTTTGTATCTAACATGTTTTCTCATCCTTCCTGTACATAATACCTGTTACATTATATACACTATAGGCCCTTTTGTTCAATACCGCTGTACAAATAACCCATATGATTTGTCGAGTTCAGTAATACGAGACGCCATTTGCCGTCCTGTTCTTCCAGCACATTGATACACGTATTGTCCTGTTTGATTTGCCAGAAGTGGCTCATATCGAGACCGAGAAGATCGCAGATAATCGCCTTGTTAACCGCATCATGAGCCGCTACGAGGACTGTCTTGCCGGCAAAGCGGACAGCGTAATCATCAAAGGCAGCGCGCACGCGGCGGCGTACATCTTCCAGACTTTCCCCGCCGGGCATGGTGACCCGCTGGGGCTCACTATGCCAGAGAGCGAATTCGGCAGGATACTGCTGCTGAATTTCATCTGCCAGGCAGCCTTCCCAGACGCCGTGATTGATTTCAAGCAGGCGGTCATCCGTTTCGACAGGCAAATGGTGCAGGCCGGCACAGAAGGAGCAGGTCTGAAAAGACCGTTCCAGCGGGCTCGATACACAGACATCGAAGGGAATGTCCTTCAGGCCCTGGGCCAGAAGCCGTCCCTGTTCGAGGCCGCGCGGACTGAGATGCGTATCTTCCTGCCCCTGATAGCGTCCTTCTATATTCCATTCCGTTTCCCCATGACGCACTAATATAATCCGTACCATAGCCTGCCTCCTCAATGTGTTTCGCAGTGAATCAGTTTCATGTCGATAATGCCTTCAATGCCGCGCAGTTTCAGCATGATGTCGTTCGGAATATCATCCTGTACGGCAATCGCCATAATATTCGTACCGGCCTGCGTCATTTTCGCCAGCTGCATGCCTGTAATATTAATATGGGCCTGCCCCAGGATAGTAGAAATCTGGCCGATCATGTTAGGCTGGTCGATATGCGGCGCCAGGAGCAAATAGCCTTCCGGCGTAAAGTCCAGGCGGTATTCGTCGATCTGTACGATCTTCGCTTCTGTCCGGTTGAAGAGCGTGCCCACGAGGGAGTGTTCCCCTTTATTCGTCCGGATCGTCACGGTAACGGCATCCGACAAATAGCCCTGGTCCTGGCTGTGTACTTCTTTGACAGAAATATGACGGGAGCGGGCCACTTCCGGTGCGTTAACGAAGTTAACCGATTCCTGCAGGATAGGGTTTAACGCACCTTTCAGAACGGCCGTCGTCAAGAGGCCCGTTTCTGTCTGTGCTAAGGCACCTGTATATTCTACACAAATCTCTTTCATAGGGCCTTCGGAGAGGTAAACGCCGATGATCCCCATGCGTTCCATGAGATCGAAGTACGGCTGGATCGTGCGGTAGACATTGGCCGGCAGCGGTGCCATATTGACGGCCGTCGGCACCGGTTCTCCGTTCAAAGCAGCAATGACGCCTTCGGCTACGTCGACAGATACGCCAATCTGGGCTTCCTTCGTGGAAGCGCCCAAGTGCGGTGTAATGACGACATTGTCCATATCGAGGAAGGGATTGATGTCTTTGGTCAGCGGTTCCGTCGGGAATACGTCAATAGCCGCACCGGCTACGTGGCCGCTCTTTAATGCAGCGGCTAAGGCGTTGATATCGAGAACTGCACCACGGGATACGTTGATGACCCGTACGCCGTCTTTCATTTTGGCAATTTCGGCTGCGCCGATCATGCCGCGTGTTTCTTTAGTCAGTGGCGTATGCATCGTAATATAATCGGATTCCCGCAAAAGCGTATCGAGATCAACCAATTCTACGCCCAGCTGTTTGCCCCGTTCTTCCGGAATATACGGATCATAGCCGATGGTGCGCATTTCCATAGCCTGCATGCGTTTGGCAATGCGCGAACCGATACGGCCGACGCCGATAATACCGATGGTCTTATTCTGCAGCTGAATACCTGTAAACCGTTCGCGGTCCCATTCACCGGCCATAAGGGAATTATGGGCCTGCGGAATGTGGCGCGTAATGGCCATGATCATAGCACAGGTATGTTCAGTTGCTGCCACTGTATTTGCCGTAGGCGCATTGACGACGATAATCCCCTTGGCTGTCGCCGTTTTAATATCAATGCTGTCGACACCTACGCCGGCACGGCCAATAACCTTTAATTTTTTGCCTGCATTGATGACCGCTTCCGTTACATGGGTCATGGACCGCGTTACCAAGCCGTCATATTCACCGATGCAGGCAATCAGATCTTCTTCGTTGAGATTGATTTTTACATCTACGTCATATCCCTGCGCACGCAGTACTTCTACACCTTTTTCCGACACATCATCGCTAACTAAAATTTTCATGCTGCATGTCCTCCTCTTGGAAATACCCCTGATTGCTTATTGTTTTTTCTTAAATTCATTCATAAAATCTGCCAGGGCCTGGCAGGCTTCCTCTGTTACGGCGTTGTAAATTGAGGCCCTGCAGCCGCCTAAAGAACGATGGCCCTTAATACCGATGAGATCGCGCGCTGTCGCTTCGGCTACGAATTTTGCTTCCAGCTCCGGCGTCGGCAGGTTGAAGGTCACATTCATGACACTGCGCGAATCCTTAGCTGCATGACCACGATAAAATCCGTCACTGCCGTCAATGCAGTCATACAAAAGCGCGGCCTTTTTCGCATTGCGTGCTTCTATTGCCGTCAGACCGCCTTGCTCTTCCAGCCAATGGGCTACGCGATTGACAAAATAAATGCAAAAGACCGGCGGTGTATTATAGGTCGAATCATGATCGGCAAAGGTACGGTACGACAGCATATCCGGCAGTCCTTCCCGCACGTGTTTCAAGAGAGAATCCTTAATGATGCCGACGACGACACCGGCAGGGCCAACATTTTTCTGCACGCCTGCATAGATGAAATCAAAGTTCGTCACAACGACCGGGCGGGACAGGAAATCGCTGGACATATCGCAAAAGAGAGGCACATCTACATGCGGAAAGGTCTGCCACTGCGTCCCATGAACCGTATTATTGCTCGTCATGTAAATATAATCCGTATCCGGCTTGACCATAAATGTATCTTCCTTGGGGATATACGAAAAATGATCGGCTTTACTCGAAGCCACTTCGTACACTTCTCCATAATAGGAAGCCGCCTTCATAGCCTTATCAGACCAAATTCCCGTATTCAGATAGCCACCGCGGTGTTTGAGGAAATTGGCGCCATGCATGAGGAACTGCATACTGCCGCCGCCCTGCATAAAGATGACGTGATAGTCATCGGGAATCTGCATGAGCCGGCGTAATACGGCTACGGTGTCGTCCTGCATCTTCTGATAGGCTGCACTACGGTGACTGATTTCCACAATACTCATACCTGTGTGATCAAAATCCAAAAACTCAGCCTGTACCTGTTGCAATACCGGCAGCGGCATAGCCGACGGACCGGCATTAAAATTGAATACTCTTGCCATGAAAATCCCCCCATTAGTGATAGATATAAAAAAGGAGAAGCTTCTCTCTTGGGACGAGCTTCTCCTTCTCGCGGTACCACCCAATTTGCTGCCTGGCCGGAAAATAAAAATACTCCCGTCCCTAAAAAAGGGACGAGAGTAATATATTCCCGCGTTGCCACCCAACTTGCCATACAGCCAACTCTTGCCGCTGTATCGGGCGGGACCCGTCAAATTCATCATTTGCCGCTCCGGAGCGGAACGCCTTACACGCTTACTATCTCACACCAGCCGATAGCTCTCTGATAAGCCTTGTAACTTGCTTCTCCATCATCACATCTATGAAATTGAGTATATTATAGCATGCACCCTGGCCTTGTCAAGAGGCTTTGACGGTTTCTTTACATCAATAGCATTTGCTCCAGCCACAATTCTTGCACGTATTGCAGCCGCCTTCAAAGACGAGCGGTTCACCGCACTGGGGGCAAAAGATATTTTCTGCCTTCACCTTATCCGTTGCCCTGGGTTTCGCCGGTTTTACGCGTACGGCTTTCTTCGTACCACTCGTTTTATGGTGCAGTTCTTCCTGCACTTCATTGTACATATCGAGGAGTACGTTGCCTACTGCCATAGGACAACAGGAACCGCGGCTCGTATCGCCACGTGTAGCCCGGCGGACAGAATAGCTCGGGCAATTGCCCGTCGAATTCAGCTGGTCGATAATCGTGTAAATGTCGATACCGGCGCGGGCACTGATAGAAATCATGCGTGACAGAGCGATCATGAAGTTGTTGCAGCCGCCTGTCGAGCCCTTGCTCAGATAGGTTTCCAGGAGCGCCCCTGTTTCTGTATCAAAGAAGGCCATGCAATGCAGGCTGCCACAGCCTGTTACGAGCTTACGCTTTTTCCCGATGACGTCGTCATCGATAGCCACGATTTCACCGCGGGCCAGGCCTTCACCGGCAATCGGTACGGCGGCTTCTTCCTGCGTATGAGTGGAAAGGATACCTGCACGCTTACAGCCATCGCGGAAGAGCGTAACGCCCTTACAACCGTTTTCATAGGCCAGCATATAGAGCGCTTCCGTGTCTTCTACAGTAAAACTATTCGGTACATTGACTGTTGAACTGATGGACGCATCAATGTGCTGCTGCCATGCGCCCTGCATAGCCAGGCGTTTCTGATACGGCAAGGTCAGCGCCGTCACGAAATACGGCGGCAGCTGTGAGTCATCGGTCAGCTCATGTTTTTTCATATATTCCGCTACGATAGGCGTATAAACTTTATAATACACATCGGCAGCGTGGAGGGATTCCGTTTTGCGTTCATAGAAGTTGGCATAAATCGGTTCGATGCCACCGGAAATGCCGAGCATCGTCGAAAGCGTACCGGTCGGTGCAATGGTCAGGAGCTGGGAGTTGCGCAGGCCATACTGGCGGACCAGTTCTGCCGTCTTTTCTGTCGTATTCGCTTCAAAGTACGGCGTCTGCATGATTTCATCTACGTGGCACATTTCGTATGCGCCCCGTTCCTTCGCCAGCATGGCTGAAGCGGCAATCGCCGTATCGGCCATGGTAAAGCCCAGTTCATGGCAGAAGGCAATTGCCTCTTCACTGCCGTAGGTCAGTCCCAGTTTGAGGAGCATATCGCCCAGACCCATAATGCCCAGGCCAATCTGGCGCCATTTTTTAACGCTGTCCCGTTGTTCCTGCAGCGGATGAAGCGGCAGGCCTTCATCGAGGACGTCATTTAAGGCCCGTACGCCGATCGTTACGCAACTCTTGAATTCATCAAAATCAAAGGCCGCTTCCGGCGTAAAGGGATGTGTAACAAATTGTGTCAGATTCATACTGCCTAAAAGACACGAACCGCCGGCCGGCAACGGTTCTTCTGCACAAGGGTTCACGCCGGCAAAGGTAAATTCCTTCGTATTGGCCAGGAGGTTCCACGAACAGATGCGATCCCAAAAGAGGGCACCCGGTTCGGCATAATCCCAGTTCGTTTCTGCCAACAGATGAAACACATCGGCGGCCTTGACCATCGTTTCAATAGTCTGGCCTGTTTCCTGCCGCGTATAATGAAGACGAAATTCCTTATGCTCCTTGACAGCCTGCATAAATTCATTGCTCAGGCGGACAGAAATGTTAGCCTTTGTCACCTTATTGAGGTCCGTTTTTAACTTAATGAAATCCAATACATCAGGATGACTACAGTCAATAGAAATCATGAGGGCACCGCGCCGGCCATTTTGTCCGATCAATTCCGTAACCAGGGAATAGAGTGTCATAAAGGAAATGGAGCCACTCGTTTCCTTGGCTGCATTATTAATGCGCGCGCCTTTAGGGCTGAGGCGGGAAATATCGATGCCACAGCCACCACCATAGCTATAAGTACGGGCTAACTTACCGGCCCGGTCAAAGATACTTTCGATATTGTCTTCCGGTGGTGTCATGACATAGCAATTCGACAGGGTAATCTTTTTCCCTTCGTATTCAAGACCCCGGTTAGCCAGAATGCGGCCGCCAAACAAGAACTTCTGCTGCCGTAATAAGTCAGCTACTTCTTCGTCATGGCCGCTGACCCGGCCGATCCAGTCTTCAAAGGTTTCCTCGTTATCGCGATATTTATTTTTCCAAATGTCCATACCCAGCTGGTTGCCCTCGCCGAGCCATTCCTTTTCGTCCATAGGTCCTCCTTCGTATGCATTCCATGAATTCAAATATATTGTTATTTATTATGAGTGCACATACTATATATAGTAGTACTGGCAGATTCTATGATACCAGGCAGGACCCCGTACGTCAAGCATCATACGTTCTCTTCAAGGAAATGAGATACGGTCCGGACATAGTCAGCACGGTCCGTTTCAATGCCAGCTGCATGAGGCGAGGACTGGAAAATGTGGATGTATTTTTTCTGGCTGCCACAGTTATCGTATAAACTGTGGGCCGTCTTTTCCGGCACCAACTGATCCTCACTGCCATGCAAAAAGAGTACCGGCACATGAATAAAGCGAACGGCCTGAGCCGGTTCTATATTTGCTACCAGCTCGTGCGTATGTACGAACATGGCGGCCTGAAAAAACGGATCGAGTAGATTATACCCCAGAACGAGGCGCTGATCTCCTGTCCAATGCAATAGTTTCTCCCGGCCCAAGGCAATGATATTGCCATAGGAGCTATCGGCAACAACGAAGGAAAGATGGCCGTCCCTATCAGAACCGGCATACAAAAGGGCCATTGCAGCCCCCAAGGAGACACCATGCAGGCCAATAATCGACTGGCCGTCTTTCCTTTCCAGCCATTGTACCCATTTTTGCAGGTCCGTTACTTCCGAAAGGCCCCAATCCGTATGGGCGCCTTCACTGTCGCCGTGGCCGCGTAAATCGACGAGAAGCACGTTATAGCCCAGATTCCTGTACATAGGTACGTACGGAAGGCACATCGAGCGGTTTTGATATAAGCCATGCAACAAGATCACCGTCTTGTGGGAATGACTGGGACTCGGAATGTACGTGCCCCGCAAAATCGTGCCGTCTTGTCCGTTAACACGGACCGGTTCCCAATCGCGTTCCTTTTCCAGCGTCCGTATATACGTCAGCTGCTGTTTCGTATTATTTTTAATGCCTAAGATTTCATCCCACGGCGCTTCACGAAACTCATGATAGGCCGTGTTACCAATATAGGCGCCGACGGCTGTACATAACAGCAGGAGCAGCACGACGACGCGTAGGAGTCCTTTAAAAAAATGATGCAGCATATGGTCTTTCCCCTTCTCACCTGTATAGTTCTGCCCTCTTTTGAGGGAGCATTACCTTTATCATATACCTTAGAGCCGAGTCTAAGTCAAAAAAAGAAAGAGTGCAGCCTTCTTAGGTGCACTCTTTCTGACGTAAAACGACCTGGCTGCAGCCATCTACTTCCTGCAGCTGCACGGAAATATCCTCGGCCCGTGAGGTCGGTACATTTTTACCTACATAATCGGCCCGGATCGGTAATTCCCGATGTCCCCGGTCTACCAATACGGCCAATTCGATATAGTGTGGCCGGCCCAGTTCCATAATGGCATTTAAGGCTGCCCGTACGGTCCGGCCGGTAAACAAGACATCATCTACGAGAATGACTGTCTTGCCATCAGCAGAAAAACGATGCTGGCCGCTCGTAACCGTATTAATACTGTTTTGGCGCTGATCATCACGATAAGCTGAAATATCCAGATCATAGACTGGCACAGGCGTGCTTTCAATGGCGGCCAGCTCTGCAGCCAACCGTTTTGCCAAGGGCACGCCCCGCGTGTGGATACCGACGAGGACTGTATTATCGAGTCCCTTATTCCGTTCAATAATTTCATGGGCAATCCGTCTGATGGCACGGCTCATGGCCTTGTCATCCATTAAGATGGTTTTTATTTTCCACATGACACGTTACCTCATTTTCTCTGGGCCGCCCGTTCGAGGCAAGCCAAAAAATCAGCCGGTGCCGGTGCTTCAAAATGCATATTTTCGCCCGTCACAGGATGAACCAAATCCAGGCTATGGGAATGGAGGGCCTGCCCTTCGATGGGGAAATGGTCCTTCTTATAGCCATAGAGGGGGTCGTTAACGACCGGATGCTGAATGTAGGCCATATGGACGCGTATTTGGTGCGTACGTCCTGTTTCCAGCTTGCATTCTACCCAGGTCAGGTCGCCGTAGCGCTTCAAGACGTGAAAATGCGTTAGTGCTTCCCGGCCGCCTTTGGCGACGACAGCCATTTTGATGCGATCCTTCGGATGGCGTCCTAACGGCGCGTCGACGATGCCCCGGTCTTCAACGATATTACCGTGTACTAACGCCCAGTACGTCCGATGTGCCGTATGGGCCTTGATCTGTGCTGCCAGGCCATGATGGGCTTCATCGGTTTTAGCCGCTACCATGACGCCGGACGTGTCTTTATCCAGGCGGTGCACGATCCCCGGCCGGATGACACCGTTAATGCCGGATAGCTCGCCGCGGCAATGGTAAAGAAGGGCGTTGACCAGTGTGCCAGCGGGATTTCCCGGTGCCGGATGCACTACCATGCCCCGCGGTTTATTGATGACGATAATATCTTTATCTTCATATAAAATATCCAAAGGAATATCTTCAGGCACGGCGCGCAATTCTTCCTGAGCCGTCAATTCTACGCGAATCTGGTCGCCTTCCTTCAAACGATAATTAGGTTTCACAGGCCGTTCATTCACCACAACGTGTGCTTCTTCAATCAACTGTTTGGCAAAGGCCCGGGATAACTCCAGCTCCTGTGCCAAATACGCATCAAACCGTTTACCCGTATCCGATGCTTCCGCTTCTAACAGACGTGTTTCCATACTACCTCCGCTCATCCGAATTATGTGTCCAGCAATACCATAACAAGAGGGCGACGCCTGTTACGATACCAATATCAGCAATATTAAAAACGGGCCAAATACGGAAATCAAAGAAATCCGTTACGGCACCGCGCCAAAACCGATCCAGGGCATTCCCCAGGGCACCACCCAGGAGCAATCCTATTCCAGCCTGGGCCACCAGGCTCTGGGGCAGTTTATGGCGAAAGAAAAAACAAGTCCCAAATAATAATGCTGCAATAGCCAGGAAAATCCAGCGCTGGTTTTCCAGGATACCAAAGGCAGCCCCTTTATTCAGGATATATGTGATATGAAAAAATCCCGGCAAAACCGGAATAGACTCATGGAGCAACATATATTGCCGTATCAGAAACTTACTTCCCTGATCCAGCAGCGTAATCAACAAGGCTACACCTAAAACCTGCACAAATACCTCCTCAATCCTGTTCACACATACGAAACAACTTGCCCATCCGTTCACGTACCAGTAATGGTAACGCCTTTATCCTATCATAGAAAAGGGATAAATTCAAATTCCACAACAAAAAAAGGAGACACCAAAATGTCTCCCTTTTTGTACGTGACCATTATGCTTATTCAGCGGAAATGGCACCAGTCGGACATACGGATTCGCAAGAACCGCAGTCGATGCAGGCGTCAGTAACAACGTACTTCGTTTCGCCTTCTTCAATAGCGCCTGTCGGGCAAGTGCCAGCGCAGGAACCGCATTTTACGCATTCATCGGAAATTACGTGCATGTTTTTCACCTCCAATAAAGTCCATGGAGAATTAATTTCCCCTTGTCTTCATCATTATTACACGAAACATTTAAAATGTCAATCAACACTCTGATAGTGCAGTTTTAAGCCTTTTCTTACAAAAAAAAGAACCGACGAGGGGAGTCGGTTCTTTTCGCAAAGTATCATCGGGGGAAGACGATACCCTATGGTCAAAGATATAAGATAGGGGTGTTCGAGGGGTATATGAACAACTTATATCTTTAACATTTCGTAGAATCATTCTACATATACTATGATATCAGGTTTTCTTTAAAAGTAAATAAGCCAAGATTAAAATTAGATTAATTTTAATCTTATGTTTTCTTTAGTTATACAATTGTTTGTCATATGCGAATTTTATATGGATGCCATCAGTCCATTCAGAAAATAAGAGGGCCTGGATATACAAAAAATCATATATAATGTATAATACATATAGTGTTAGAAAGTAAGAGTCATTTTGCTTTCTATCGTTACGGGAGGTCTAACTACTATGAATCGTAAATCTCATATCTTAATCGTAGAAGATGAGAAACAAATTGCCCGTTTCCTGGAAATGGAATTAGAGCATGCCGGCTATGAATGTACCAAAGAGTATAATGGCACGGCTGCCATGGACCGGATCGGCCAGGAACATTTTGATTTAATCCTTTTGGACATTATGTTGCCCGATACGGATGGACTCTCGCTCTGTCAACAAACGCGAAGATTTTCTAATGTGCCCATTATGTTTTTATCTGCCAAGGATGACGTGGAAACGAAGGTAAAAGGCCTGGACATGGGCGCCAATGATTATCTTACCAAACCCTTCAATAGCCGGGAGCTATTAGCCCGTATCCGCATTCTCCTGCGGGACCACAATACAGGAGAAGATTCGGAAGATACGTTACAGCTCAAGGATATGACCTTGTATATTGACCGTCATGAAGTTGTCGTAAACGGGAAAAAACTGATGCTGACAAAGAAAGAATTCGAACTTCTGACGTATCTCATCCGTAATAAAAACATTGTTCTTACACGGGAACGGATTTTAGAAGAAGTGTGGGGCTACGATTATGCCGGGGATACGAATGTCGTCGATGTATACATCCGTTATATTCGCGGCAAAATCGGCCAGACCCAGGAAAAAAAATATATCTATACCATACGCGGAGTAGGCTATGCGGCAAAAGATTAAAAACAAGATAAAACAGATTTCTCTTCTGACGCTGCCCCTCTTTGCTAAGATGGTCCTGCTCTATTCCTTTATCGTCTTTATCATCTTATTGATCGTCTCACTGATTACCGTAACTAGTGTACATTATATCATGGAACGGTCCATCGAGCAGGACCTCTATAGCAGTGCCGATTCGACCTTAGAGTATCTGAATGCTTCGGGCAGCATTGATTCCGCCGTCTTTACGCGCTCGAATCTGCAGCCTTTCGTCAATTTACAGGTATACGATGCCGCCGGCAGACTTCTTCTCGATAATGGACCGGCCCACTCTATCAAAAACCTCAGTGACCGTTATATCGACGACGCCATCCGCAGCGACAATGCGATTTCTCTGCCGGAAACCATAAGGGGCAGCGAAACAGGCATGTTCGTATACTATAAGAAATGGAAAAGCCGGGACAACAAGACGTATTACCTGCGCTTTTCCCGCGTTCCTGATAAGGAAAACGCCTTCATTTCCCTGCTTTCCAAACAACTAGTAGCCTCTGTGCTCCTCAGCCTGATTTTGACGGTCATTTCCGGTATGTACCTTACGCGCAAATCATTGGCGCCTCTATCGCTCATTAATGAGACATTAAAGGGCATTGAAGTAAACAAATTAAAACAGCGCATTATCATTCCGGAAGCGGCAAAAAAAAATAAAGAAATTCAGAATCTGAGCCAGTCCATCAACCAGGCGCTGGATCGCATTGAATATGGCTATAAGCAGCAACAGCAATTTATCAGTAATGCGTCACATGAACTGCGCACCCCTCTTACGGTCATCAGCGGTTACATCAATCTCCTCGACTGTTGGGGAAAGAACAACCCGGAAGTCTTAGACGAAAGCATGAGTGCCATAAAATCAGAAACGGACTATATGCAGCAGCTCATTGAACGCTTGCTCTTCTTCGCCCGTTCGTCCACAGGTACGCTGGAAGAACATTTTGCCGAGCTCAATTCAGCCAATATACTGGAAGAAGTCTATACAGGTGTTTTACTCATTGCGGACGGACGAAAAATAGTGATACAGCGTAATGACGCTGTATCCATCTATGCAGAAGAAGGCAGTATTAAGCAAATGCTGCGTATCTTTATTGACAACGCCCTAAAATATACGCCTGCCGGCGGGTCCATCTATCTGTCCTGTGAAGCGACGGCAGACGAGGTCTGTTTCAAAGTGCGCGATACGGGAATCGGTATTCCCGAAGAAGAACTGGCACGCGTATTCGAACGTTTTTATCGCGTCGATTCGTCCCGTACGAAAGATACAGGTGGTTCCGGCCTCGGCCTGGCCATTGCCAAATACATTGCCAAGGGCAATAATGCCAGATTGGAATTGGAAAGTAAGCTCCATGAGGGTACAACCGTAACAGCGATCCTGCCCCGTTATTATAAAAAGAAAGAACACTCACAGGAAAGCAACGACCTGGTACGTATGGACGACCATACGCGTATGACGTAACAAAAATCCCTGCAGATCTGCCGTAGCAGCTGCAGGGATTTTATTATTCAACAGCGATCAATGTTTCTGGGCAAAAGTCAGAAAGCCCGGATAAATGGCACCATCGCCTAAGCCTTCTTCGATTTGTAGCAAGCGGTTGTATTTTGCTACACGTTCGCTGCGGTTTGGCGCACCGGATTTAATTTGGCCGGCATTAATAGCGACAGCCAAATCAGCAATGAAGGAATCTTCCGTTTCACCGGAACGATGGGAAATAATCGTGCGATAGCCATTACGATGAGCCAGTTTAATGGCTTCCAGTGTTTCTGAGAGGGAGCCAATCTGGTTTAATTTAATGAGGATTGCGTTGCCGCACCCCTGAGAAATGCCTTTAGCCAGCCGTTCTGTATTGGTAACAAAGAGGTCATCACCGACGAGCTGTACCTTATCACCTAATTCCTTAGTAAGCTGTGCCCAGCCTTCCCAATCTTCTTCATCCAAGCCATCTTCAATAGAATAAATAGGATACGCCTGGACCAATTTCTTCCAATGAGCAATCAGTTCTGCCGACGTGTATTTCTGACCACTCTTAGGCAAAACATATTCCCCTGTCTTAGCCCCTTTCCATTCGCTGGCAGCGGCATCCAAAGCGAGGACAAAATCTGTTCCCGGACGATAGCCGGCCGCTTCTATGGCACGGATAATATATTGGATTGCTTCTTCATCGCTGGCCAGGTTCGGTGCAAAACCACCTTCATCGCCAACGGAAGTCGTAAGGCCATGCATTTTTAAGAGAGCTGCCAGGGAATGATATACTTCCGAGCACCAACGCAGACCTTCGCGGAAAGACGTAGCACCGGCAGGCATAATCATAAATTCCTGTACATCTACTGTATTGGACGCATGGGCGCCGCCATTCAAAATATTCATCATCGGTACAGGCAGCTGATTGCCATTGATTCCGCCAATAAAACGATATAGCGGCTGGCCGAGCGATTTCGCAGCTGCATCGGCAGCCGCTAAGGAAACAGCTAAAATAGCATTAGCGCCAAGCTTCGATTTATCTTTCGTACCATCAGCCTTCAGCATGGCCTGATCAACGGCAAAAATATCGTATGGAGAAAGGCCCTTTACAGCTTCACGCAGCGTCGTATTGACGTTATGTACGGCATGTACGACGCCTTTGCCACCATACCGGGCAGTATCCTTATCGCGTAATTCCAAAGCTTCAAACTGACCCGTCGACG
>ERZ791810.1199-NODE-1199-length-18965-cov-4.472713_pt1 | contig 18965 bp, 17 predicted proteins | sample MGYA00510304_ERZ791810 | MGnify/ENA primary metagenome ERZ791810 (study PRJEB30046, sample SAMN00791967) | human gut metagenome | study: EMG produced TPA metagenomics assembly of the A metagenome-wide association study of gut microbiota in type 2... | reverse complement strand
TTTCATAACCCGGTATGTTATTCATATCTTTCATTATTTATCTTTTGATGATAATGTCCGGCAGCGTGCCGCTTGTTCAGTCGGTTTGCTGTTTGTTATCATTGTTAAAGAATCTTCTTACATCATAATTTGCGATAGTTCTTGCCAATGATTTAGGAGATACTCCATTGTTGTTCTCTATATCGGGATTAGCTCCATTTTTCAAAAGGTGTTCGATAAAAAAGCCATCTCCCTTGTATTGCATAACAGCTTCCCATAAAGGAGTATTACCATTTGCATTTTGCATATCTATATCTGCATTATGATTCAGGAGTAATTCAAAAATACCTTTCAACTGATATTGAACAGAAAGATATAATGCAGTGCGTCCGTCTTTCCTTTTTTCATTTATATCCAACCCTTTTTTTACAAATTCGGGTATAATTACACCTGCGGGATGTACGATACTCTTGTAATTCATTATATAGTAATGAAGTAGATTACTCCCATATTTATCTTTACTATTTATGTCATAATCTATTAGAGCTTGTATAAACCTGTTTGAGTCATCACTCAATAATTCAAGTTTCATATCTTCTATTGTTCTCATTTCTTTGATTCTAATGTAAACAACGATAATGTCCGGCGGATAATCGACCTTTCTGGGGAGATTGATCCGCTTGTTATCTGCCACTATTCACTTTGATAAGTTTCAACTACATACAAATCAACGTTAGGATAATCGTTTGAAACTTTGTTCAAAACAGCTTTTACATCATCCCATTTTAATCCTCCTAATCCAGCACCGATTGCAGGTAAGGCTATTGCCGTTACATTATCACCACTGGCTAACTCAAGCATCTGTATCAGTGCCTTTTCGATATACTCTATTTTAGCTCGTGTTCGCCACGTTGCTTGAGTGCCAAGATTATATATATGCCCGTTGCCATAATCATAATCAAATACATCTCCGGGGCAAAACTTGTTTTCTTTACACAATAGCTTATATTCAAGATACATATCTGGATATTTGTCTTTGAACTGCACGGCAATGCCTTTACCCATTGCACCGGCGCAATTACATCCGTGCGCATAACTACTTACACCCTCAATGCGGAATATGTCGCCTTTCTCAATATACCTAATCATTGTTTTTTCTTTTTTATTGTTATTTTATTCTGGCAGATAATGTCCGGCAGATAAACCACCTTAAATGTTTCATCTGTTTGTTAGCAACCTCTTTTTGTTTTATAGATTATTTCAGAATATCCATTTGGAAATGATTTGGTGATGGAGTCTAAAGCCCCATCGTCCTGATATTGGAATATGTGAACCAAGCCTCCAGCGTTTTCCCCCTCTTCATTATACTGTTTGATTTCAATATGTGTCAAGACATTTCCATCATAGATGTAACTCTCTTCACGGCTACCATAATTACCACAAAGTAGCAACCGATTCAGCTTTCCATCCTTGAAAAAGTAATGACATACATTCATCAGATGTTTGCCATTATCATAGAGAATACTTTTCACAAGATTGTCAGTATAAAATAGGAAGGTGTGATAGAATTGATTTTCAATCGAACAACCAGCCTTTACTTCAATTATTTTTGCTTGATCATTAAATCCATATATACAAAGATTTTTGCTACTTTTTATTGTATCATGACGTTTTACAGGCTTCCCTTGTTTGAAACCATTACGCTGATAAGAGAATGGGGTAAGTTCATAAAACTCACTTTTATAATATTCATTTCTTACGACCTCTTTTTCAATTTGTTGCCTTATAAGTTCAAAGTCGTTTTTATATGCTTCAAATTCAGCTTTTAACCTTTCGTTCATCATATATTTTTGTTATTTAGGTTGCTAATGGGTTGGAAAGGAACGCCGTTTAGGAGTTAGCTTTCCTTGTTATCAATTTTATATTCTTCATATTCAAGAAACGCAGTATCAACATCTCCTTCTAACAGGTAGTAGAAACAATCTTGTATTATATCAATCCATTCAATAATTTGCTTTTGCTGTTCTTGTGAGACAAAATTAGCCCCGACAATCCATCTCCTGCCTAAATGTATAATGCTATACACATCACTTATTAGGGTTTGATTGATTGTCGGCTTCATAAAATCATCCGCAAGAACTTTAAGACATTCCATTATCTCCATAAAATTACACTCATATAGTTTTCCTCGAAATGGACGAAGTAAGCCAAGAAAGCCATTTTCCCATTTCTCATTTTCTATATCATTGTTTCTACAAGAATGAAAACTTAATAAAATATATGCTTCTTCTTTTGTCATTGCGTTTCTGTTTAATTGTTGATAATGTTTGGTGGCTAACCGACCTTTTCAGGGGAGGTTGAGCCGCTTGTTATCGTCGGCTTGAAATATTATATTCAGGAATCATTTCCGGAATTTTCATTTTCTCATACTGCTCTATTTTAGGTTTATTTCCTTCAAATTTAATTCCTCGCAAATCACAACTGATAAATCTTGTTCTTGTAAAATTGCAATTATAGAATTTTGAGGCTCTAAACTCTACATTTTTAAATTCAGCACCGGTGAAATCACAATTATAAAATTTTGTCCGCCTGCCACCATATTCATATCCATATGTTGTAATACCAAATTTAGCATCAATAAAGCAACAATTCTCAAAAATGGCATCATTAGCATTAATTACCAACTTAGATTTTCGAAAATTACATTCTTTGAAAATTGATTTATCCATTAAACAACCGTCAAATTTCGTTCTGAAAAAATCAACATTGTACAAAGAACTTTCAACAACAGAACAAGAAAGAAATGAATAAGACATGTTGATTGTTTCAAATTTTGATTGTTTCAAGTATGCTTTACGCAACTGAATAACTGATGATTTGCAACTAAGTTCTATACCCGATAGATCTAAGTTTGACATTTCGATGTTGCTTTGGGTAAATTGCTCTAAAACAGGGCTAATTTGCTCCAGAAATATTGGATCAGACCATTTTTCTTTAATCTTATTCATTTCCTTCTATTTACTTGACGATAATGGGATGCAGCTAACTGCGTTTAGCAGTTTAGGTGATTGTTACCAATGTTTTCTAAAATTAATTGATGAATCCTTTCTGACAAATTCCATTGTAGTGAGACAAATTTTTGTTTCATTGGTAGATCAGAGAACGAACCAATGCCTGAAAGTGAGGCATCAATTTCATGGAGATTTTGATAAAATGATTCGCAATCTTCTTCGCCTTCTTTTATTAGTTTCAACTTATTCTCATACCAAACCGCTTGTTTATGCCAACCTGTTTGATGTAGTAATTCTATCATTTTCTCCAATTCATCAATTAATTTATTTCTCATTTTTAATTTTATATTATTGGTAATGTTCGGCGGATAATCTCTCTTACGGAGATTTATCCATTTGTTACCGATGTGCCATTTATTTCTATTTCTTTAAATTTTAAAAACTCATTTGCCTTATACAAATGAAGTAATTGCATTTTCATATTTTCATTGACAATGTTTTTATAAAAACCGTATTTATTCCACCCTTTTAAAAAGAACCCATCTACAGATGAAGGTATTTTAGACATATCTAACACAAGTGTACTCATGCATTCAAATTCTTCTCGTTTGGAATGAATATTGTCAACACAATCAATTACTTCATTAAAAATAATTGCCATATAATCAAGTGGGAAATCTCCATGTACTGAAACCCTTTTTAAAGAAATTCCTTTTATGGAGGACAATTCGTTTATATTCAATATATCTTCTCTGACAAGAAACAAATGGCTGACTTCAGCAAATTCTGGCATTCTTATTTGCCCAAATCCAGATATACTTTTAGCGATTAGCCCCTTACCTTTGATAAGAGCTTTTATTTGATACCTTTCCGATGAAGATGAATCTATAATTCTTTGAAAATTAATTTCTTTATCTTCATATATAAACTCCCACGAATATGTAATACATTTCTTCCATATTCGATTTTCTCCATTCAAGTATATTTTATACCATTTCATATTGTCATTGTTAATCGGTAATGTCCGGCAGATAAACCGCCTTCAATGTTTCATCTGTTTGTTAGCAACCTATTTTCTATCAATCTTTTGTAAAAGTTGATTGTAATACTTCTCTAACATTTTGATGTTATTTTTTCTGTCAATTTTTCCACTTTCATTATCTGTGTATGCAAACCACTTAAATAGCAATTCAACAAAAATATGTTTACCAATTTCTGTTAAAGAACTTTCCTTAATAATTGAAGGCATGATTAGGTTTCCTTCATTATCACATGGATTATCACACAAAAGTCCCTTTCCGTATGCGTAGTTTAATAAGTTCTGACAACAGACTTTCGCATAGTCTTTATCTCTCTGACGGATTTGAGCTTCTATAAGTCCGTCAACATCAAAAATTATTTGGTCACTCATATTCTTTTTAGTTTGTAAAGTTGCTAATGTCTGGTGGATAATCGACCCTTCGGGAGATTCATCCGCTTGTTACCGACGCATTTTGTTACTGATTATCTTTTTATTATCTTACTCGTAATTGTATGTACTACAATATCGCTCATACGAAATATTATTCTGATTCAGGTAATCTTCAAAATCGACATACCGAGCCTCTTGTTGTAGATATTCTCTATATGCGACATAAAATCTTCGGCAATCTTCTATAAGAGTTTCGTCATTGTCAATTTTCAGTTTGTTTGAAATAGCTTGGAACCTGTCAACGGAGCTTAACATATTCGGTATATCCGAGATGTTTGCTCCATTCACTCCATTCAAAACGCCAAAAGGAATTTCATGTATTGAGTACCATAAATGCTCTTTCCCGATGAAATACTGTGCTTTTAGCGCATCTTCATTATCAGGATCTTTTTTAAGAACCATATCAGCTAACTGAATTGAACTGTATTTATAATTATGCTCATTAGAAAATATAGATACAGGACTTGTAGTTGATATATATTCAATCCCATCCCTGCCATGCAGACAATAGAATAGGAACTTCAATCCTTCTATGCCTCCGTTTTGAAAGTCCTCATTAACTGTTGGGACTATTGCCTTTTCAATAAAAATTTTATTATAGCTTACATCTTTGTATTTGTCCCAAAACTCATATAATTCAGGAATAGTTGGATTGCCATCTGCATATTGAGCCTTAGCCCATTCCGTTAAAAGAATGTGCCGCTGCTTTCGTTCTGGTTTGCTAATGTATTCCTTTCGGAATTTCAAGCATATTTCAATATAATCAGTTAATATTTGTTTCATTGTTTTTGTTTTCTCGTCGGTAACATGTAATTATCAGCGGTTTTCGCTGTTATTTTCTTATTTAACTATCTCATTATCAATTTCAAGAATATCATCCAATGGAGTGCGGATGCTGCTCTTGAAAGTGTCGGCTATATGCACGTACATTTCCGTCGTTTTCAGTTGGTTGTGCCCCAACAGCTCTTTCACGATTTTCAAGTCCGTGCCTTGCTCGATAAGATGCGTGGCGAACGAGTGCCGCAACAGGTGGGGGTACACCCGCTTGGTGATTCCGGCTTCCTTCGCCGCCTCTTTCAGCTTCTTCGACACGATGCTCTCCGTAAACGGCTCACCCTTGTACCGCTCGAACAGCCATTCCTGCGGCTTGTACAGCTTGGTGTACTCGGTCAGCTTCCTGACAAGGGGCTTCGACAGCAGCGTGTAGCGGTCTTTCCTCCCTTTGCCCTGCCGTACCCGTATCAGCGAACGGCTCACGTTGATGTCGTGGGGCTTCAAGTCCAGCAGCTCGCTGATTCTCAACCCGGCGGAGTAGAGCAACGAGAACATGCAGAACAGCCGGATGTCCGGACCGGTTGCGTCAAGGATGGATTTTATTTCCTCCTTGCTCAGCACGTCGGGCAGCGTCCGTTCCCGTTTGGCTCGCTTTACCTCGTAGCATTTCCGTTCCTGTCCCAGCACCTTCTCGAAATAAAACTTGATCGAGTTGATGCGCAAGTTCTGTTGGCACGACGAAATCCCCCGTGTGTCAATCAGGTGCACGATGTAGGCGTTGATTTCTTCCGGTCGGATGTAGCGAAGGTTTCTTCCCGCAAAGTATTGCTGGAACTCCCTGAAATAGACAGTGTACGCACGGACGGTATGCTCGCTGTACCGCAGTTGCCGCAGCGTCTCGGCATAGCCGGGCGGGATGGCGGGGCTGGTTTTCCCGCTCTTCTTGGGCAGGGTGTTTTTCAGGGCGGAGTAATTGATATACGCCGTTTCCACATGGCGGTCGAAAAAGCCGGATAGGTCGAAGCCTTCTTCCGGCAGGTAGGCTCTGTCGCCCTCGAACCGCACACCCTTCTCTTTCGACAGCGACAGCCGGATGGCATCGTCCTCGTCGAACTCCACTTCCACGTATTTCTGCCCGTCACGGATGGCAGGTGAAAGCGTTATTCTCGGTTTGCTCTGATAGACTTTCATACGCATCGCATGGGTGGCAATGACAGACCGTGTCCCTCATTACCCATATTTTACAAATATAGTGAAAACAACGAATTATCGCCGTTTTCCGGAGGAGAAAAATGCGTGCGGGGCATGATTTTTTGGTATTTTTCACAGGAAAGGGCTGCGACAAACCTGCGAACCGGACGACAAGTGCGGACAGCCCGCCCCGGACTTGCACGTTCCCCGTGTTTCTCCCTCTATATTTACGCCCGGTTTCGTTTGAGAACCAATAGTATTCATCATTTAAAAACATTAGATTATGGACGAACGACCGGACAGCAGCCAGCAGTTGATGGACATCCTGCTCGTCATGGACGAGAAAGGCACGCTCCAAGCCGTCAGCGGAGTAAAGGACGGCGAGTTACAGACCAAGAATCCCTTGGAGGACAACAACGACCTCCTGCGGGTGGATCGCCACGGCGATATGTTTTCGAATTTCTTTTCCAACCTCTGGAACCAGTTGAAAGACCCGACCCGCTTCCACTTCTTCCGTGTGCCGGAAGAGGAGGTGCAGCGGGTAGCCGCCGATTTCCGGCAGCGGGAGAGCCAGTCCGTCAAGACGGGCGAGCCGCTCGTTGCGCAGTACGAGGTGCAGCCGCCCGTGCAGGCACAGCAGCAGACCCAAGCCGGGCAACAGCAACAGCCCGAGGTTGCGCCGCAGCAGTCCGCCGGGCAGACCGAACAGAACCCGCAGTACAAGTACCGCCCGGAGGACATCGACTGGAACAGCCTCGCCGCACTCGGCGTGCAGCGGGAGCAGATCGAGGGCAACGGGATGCTCGACCAGATGCTCCGAGGCTTCCAGACCGACAAGACCGTCCGGGTGCATTTCCACTTCGACGGCATCTCGCACAGCAACGACAGCCAGCTCTCGCTCAAGCCCGGCACGGACGGCAGGCTGACCGTGTGCAGCCACGGCATCCTCGACCCGGAGAAGATGCAGAAGCAGTTCTTCGGCTACGACATCACCGACTCCGACAAGCAGGTGCTCAGGCAGACGGGCAACATGGGACATCCGGCGACTGTCACCAACCGGGCGGGCGAGCAGGTCGAAGCCCTTGTCAGCCGCAACCTCAAGACCAACGAGCTGGTCGCCTTCCCGCTCTCCAAGGTCAATATCCCGGCGGAGAAGAACGGGCATACCTTCACCCCGGACGAGATAGCCCGGCTCAAACAGGGCGAGGCGGTGGTCTGCCAGTTCCTTTCCAGAGCCAAGGAGGGGGAGCAGCCCAAGCTCTACCCAGCACCCGTGCAGTTCAGCGCAGCCAAGATGCAGCTCGAATTTCTCTTCGGCGACCGGGGCAGGCTGGCGATGGATGCGTACAAGGCGAACCTGAAACAGACCGCCAATCAGGAGGTGCCGAAGACCTTCCGCAAGCAGGAGCTTACCGAGAAGTCCCGCCTCGAACTCGAAGCCGGGGGAACGGTCAAGGTTTCCGGCTTGGTGGACAAGAAAGGAAAAGCCTACCAAGGCTACATCACATGGAAGCCCGGCGAGAAGCCCGCCTTCATGTTCCCCAAGGACTACAAGGCGGCGCTCGAAGAGGGGCGTGTCAAGCCCGCCGTGGAGAACGAGGTGCAGGTGGCGGTCAATTCCGAGGGCAAGACCGTCGAGGCGACCCGCAACCTGAAAGAAGCCCTGCAATCCGCACAGCAGCGACCCACCGGGGAGCAGAAACAGCAGCAGGAGCGCAGGCAGGAGCAGAAAGAGGACCGGAAACAGGCACAGAAGCAGGAACAGCCCGACAAGCCCAAGCGCAGCCGGGGTGTCCGCCGATGATTTCCCCCGCCATTCTGTAAATGAATTACCCGGTTATCCCGTCCGAGCGACGGGATAACTTTTGTCAAACCGTTAAAAATTAAAGAAATATGATTACAGCAGTCATCGCTGAAAAGCCTTCCGTAGCGAAGGATATAGCAAACGTGTTGAATGTCCGGGAGCGGCACGATGGCTACCTCTCAGGTAACGGCTACCTCGTTACCTGGGCGTTCGGCCATCTCGTCCAGCTCGCCATGCCCGAAGCATACGGCTACACGGGCTTCCGGCGTGAGAACCTGCCCATTCTGCCGCAGGAGTTCAAGTACATTCCCCGCCAGATACGGGAGGGCAAGGAGTACAAGCCCGACCCCGGCGTGCTCAAACAGTTGAAGGTCATCAAGGAGGTTTTCGACCGTTCCGACCGTATCGTCGTGGCGACCGACGCCGGGCGTGAAGGCGAAGCCATTCATCGGTACATCTACAATTACCTTGGCTGCCGCAAACCCTGCCTGCGCCTCTGGATCTCCTCGCTGACCGACCGTGCCATCCGGGAGGGGCTGGATAACCTCAAGCCCGGAAGCGACTACGACAACCTCTACCGTGCCGCCGAAGCCCGTGCCATCGCCGACTGGGAGATTGGGCTGAACGCCACCCAAGCTCTCAGCATCGCCGCCGGGCAGGGCATCTACTCCCTCGGACGGGTACAGACGCCCACCTTGATGATGATCTGCTCCCGTTATCTGGAGAACAGGGATTTCACCCCGCAGACCTATTTCCGGCTGAAGATCACGGCGGAAAAGGACGGCACGCCCTTCGCCGCCATCTCTGAATTGCGTTACGAAACCCTTCCGGCGGCAAACGCCGCCCTCGCCGCTGTAACCGCAACGGGGACGGTGCAGGTTGCCGACGTGCAGCGCAGGGAGGTGAGCCAAGAACCTCCCTTGCTCTACGACCTGACCGCCTTGCAGAAAGAGGCGAACGGCAGGTACGGCTTCTCGGCGGACAAGACCCTCTCCGTCGCCCAGTCGCTTTACGAGAAGAAGGTGTTGAGCTATCCCCGTACCGGCTCCCGCTACCTCTCGGAGGATGTGTTCGACGAGATACCCGACCGCATCGCCTTGCTGGAGCGGTACCCGGCTTTCGCCGCCCATGCCGCCGCCCTGAAAGGGGCTTCGCTCAACCGCCGCAGCGTGGATGCGGGGAAAGTTACCGACCACCATGCGCTCATCATCACCGAATGTCTGCCCGACGAGCTGTCCGCCGACGAGCGCACGGTGTACGACATGGTAGCCGCCCGCCTGCTCGAAGCCTTCTCCGCCTGTTGCCTCAAGGACGTTACCACCGTCTCTTTCACGGCGGGGAACAGCGTGTTCACCGCCAAGGGGACGGTCGTCAGGTCCGCCGGATGGCGTGCCGTGCGGAACGAGCGGGACGAGGACGACGAGGGAACAGCCGCTTTGCCGTCCTTGCAGCCCGGCGAGGCTTTCCCCCTGCAATCGGCGGAGTGCGTGGAGAAACAGACCAAGCCCCGTCCCCTGCACACCGAGAGCAGCCTGCTTTCGACGATGGAGCATTGCGGCAGGGAGTTGCGGGACGACGAGCTGCGGGACAGCCTGAAAGGGAACGGCATCGGCACGCCCGCCACCCGTGCCTCCATCATCGAGACCCTCTTTGCCCGTGACTACGTGCGCCGGGAGAAGAAGAGCCTCGTGCCGACCGACAAGGGGCTTGCCGTGTACCAGATAGTGAAGGACAAGCGCATCGCCGATGTCGAGATGACCGGGCAGTGGGAGACCGCCCTCGCCAAGATCGAGAGCGGGGAGATGAATCCCGACACCTTCCGCAAGGGCATCGAGATCTATGCCGCCCAGATTACCGAAGAACTCCTGCAAGTGCAGGTATCGGTGGCGGACGGCGGACATATCCCGTGTCCCAAGTGCCGTTCCGGTCGCATCCTCCTTTACCCGAAGGTCGCCAAGTGCAGCAACGTCGATTGTGGGCTTACCGTCTTCCGTGGCAAGGGGGAGAAGCAGCTCACCGACAGCCAGATTGCCGACCTTGTAACCAAAGGCAAAACATCCCTTATCAAAGGCTTCAGGAGCAGGGACGGCAAGCCCTTCGATGCGTACCTCACCTTCGACAAGGACTTCCGCATCGTGTACGGGTTCCCGCCTCGCACGGACAAGCCCAAAGGAAAGGAGCGCAGGCGATGAACGGCATCGGTTGGATCACCGTGGCGGAAGCCGCCCGGCTCTGCGGCACGGACGAGCTGCGCATCACCCTCTGGATGAACGGCAACCACATCGCCTACGCCCGTTTCGACGGCATCCTGATGATCGACGGCACATCCCTTGCCGCCCTGTTCAGCCGCAACCGGGTCGCCACCATCTACGAGGACGTGGCGCAACAGCGGGGCAAGCCCGGCAGACCGGGCAGGCTCCGCCGCCTGCTCGACACCCCGCTCGACACCTTCGGCTTGTCGCAGCGCATCGTCCGGGCGTGCCGGGAGCTGGGCGTCTTCACCGTGGAGCACCTGCTCGTCCACCTCCGCCGCTTCCGCTTCTCCCGCCTGTACTGTGTCCGCAACTTCGGCAGCGGATCGGCAGCCGAGACCCTCCGGCGGCTCCGGCAGGACGGCTTGACAGACAGCGGCAGCCCACGGGATTTCAAGGTCTTGTACCCGTAATCCCGGCAATATTCACTATCTTTGCCAGCCGATTATATAAGAAGGCGGATTTGTCTTTCCCATAACCGACTGGCAAATACTCGAAAGGATTTCGAACCTATTCTGTTCATAATATGAAGCGTTCCATTTCCCTTTAAACAGCCTTTTTACAGCTCAAAAAGGGTTAAATGCTTGAATTTGTGGACATATATTCGAAAAATATTGTATTTTTGTACCCGAAAATAGGACGACAATGGCTAAAAAGCACTCATTATCTGTTGAAAACATAGATCAGGTTGCTATTGATTTTATAGCGACAAAACCTTCATATTCAATCAAAATAACAGATTGCCAAGAAGGTAAATTAAAAAAAATAGCAATAACTCATAATAAGGAAACTGGTATCTTAAACTGTTTTATTAATGGCGGGCAAGTTTCTTATAGTACGCAAGGAAAAGCACATTTAAAAGGAATATGTGAAGAATGTTGGAACGTTATCCTTCAAAATACTTCAATTCCTTGCCCTGATAAGAAAAGCTTTACGGCAAAAGGAATAAGTGAAGAAGATTTTGATGCTTTTATAGATGTATTATCGGAAAGTGATGAAATCGAAATAACTACGGTCAATACAGATAACAATCCTGCTATCAGGAACCAATATCATTTAAAGGGGAAATATGATGCCAAGGTATCTATTATTTTTTATAATAATGGGACTTTATTTTTACAGGGAGCTGTAACAGCTTTTTATATTGAGCTTATTACAGAAATAATGGAGACAATATCTTCTGTTCCAACCGAAGTAATGGAAGACTTCTTGGCTATTCAACCTTTAGTAGGATGTGTGATAGAAAAAGATTTGAATAAGCATTTCACGAAAACTGAAAACATTGAAGGAAGTATTCTTGAAGATTTTCTGAAAACATCTATTGCTCTTGCTAACTCCGGTGTTGTGGTTGATGATTACGGGTGTTATACATTCGGTATAATGAAGGCTTTGGATGGCTTGATTAGCAAAAGACTCTTGGAAGACGCACCGGATTTTAAAGATTATGGTACATATTTTGAGAGAGGTAAAGATGGAAACTACCATTTTTTGGAGAATGTGGGAACTTACAATGGTAATCCCTCGTTAAAAAGAGCATTGGAAAAGGCGTATGACTTTTATAACAAGAATCGGCATACAACTTTCCATATTGATCGCAGGAACTTAGAAACAAGCAGAACCTTATATTATGATGAAGCGGTGAACATAATAAAGGATGGACTTGTTATTATAAATGACTTATGTACTAATTGGTAAAGAAATGAAGACAAAAGATTATCAAATAATCTCTTTAGGAGAACGAAGTTTTTTAGTAGTAGTTCTGTCATTGGAAATGACGGATTACTATTGGACTGCTCTCCAATCAGAATTGGCAAAATATAATGTTGCCGATGCTGAAGTTTATTTTGATTTTCTATACCGTAACGGATTAAAAAATAGATTTTTCAAAACTAAGCTCATGGGAGTTAGTCTATTGAATAATTCTTTGAGAAAATGTAAAGCTACACAAGAGTGTATTAGTGCTTCTGATAAATTCTTTACTTTGCATAAGGATGTGATTGAACATAGCGTATTATCGTCTATTCAAAAAACATTCTTTAGAAAGAAATTAGACAGAACTAATATTCTTCCAACAAATGTACTTTAACATTATAAAGGAATTAATATATTAGAACAAAAGGTGCATCAATGATGCACCTTTTGTTTATACTTCAAATTTAGGCATCAGCAAGACCTAAATTCAACATATCTTTGTCATTCCAACTATTTCCGTTATCTTTGCACCAGTAGAACCTGCCAAGCCTCTTGATAATGCTCAAATCGGCGGGTCGTTTTTTTATAACCCGTCATCCTTTCCTGAATGACCCAAGCCACTTTTCAGTGGCTTTTTGCATTTCATGGGCATACCCTTCCGTACACCGTCCGGATTTTCCCGTCCTCCAATACCTTGCTCGACCGCACGATCCACGTCCTGCCGTCGTTCAGCCCGCACTCCAGTGCCTTCTCGCCGCCGCCGACCAGCACCGGCACGGTTATCACCACGATTTCGTCCGCCAGCCCGTTATCCAAGAGCAAAGCCCCGGTTTCCGCTCCGTAAGCCGTTACCGTCCCTTCGCCGTCCGCTTTTATTCCCCGCAGTTCCGCTGCCGCATCCCCTGTAACAAACCGCACCCGTTCCTTCTCCGTCAGGTCAATACAGCCGTCCGTCACGACCAAAGTCTCTTTTGCCGTGAGCGGCCAGCCCAGATGGTTCAGGTAAATGCGCAGGTAGGTTTCCTCGTCGATCAGCACGCAGCCGGAGGCGTCCACCGCCGCATCGAAATACTTGTCCGATCTGACCGGACAACCGTCAATGGATTGGTACACGTGCAAGGTAATCTGTTTCATATCAATGTGTTTTTAAGGATTATGTCCGCCTCGCACCCAAAAGAACAGCGTGAACTCACACTATTCCGAAGTAAAGGTACTGGTATTACCCGATAAGCAGAATAGGCAAGCCCACGCCGTATAAGCATACAGCATGAACATTGCGCCATTCGTCTTGCTTATCAAAAATTACCAGTTTTTTACTTCAAGACGTTCAGCGAACGTACAATATGTATATCAATCCCCGCCTGCTTCCAAGCCGGGCATGAATCTTCTATGTCACGACAGCGACCGTGCCCGAAAGCACCGCCTTCTGTCTTCGTGCGAACAAAGATACGGAAACTTCCCGAATAACAAAACAATAGCCCCGCCTAATCTCACGATCCGGCAGGGCTTCATCCACTAAAAGCACCGTCAGAAAAATGTCATTCTCACGGGAACAGCCCCCTTTTCCTGCGCCTTTCCTCTTTCCGGGCTTCCTTCTCCTTGCGTTTCGCAGCCCGTTCCTCCACGTCGGCGAAACGGGTGCGGATGAACTCGTGCACGTCCTTCGTGCGGTAGAACACCTTGCCGCTGATGGTGAAGTACGGCAGCACCCCGATGGCACGGTAGCGTTGCAGCGTGCGGATGCCCACCTTCAGCAGCAGGCACAGGTCTTGGTTGTCCAACACCTCCTCGCCGTCGAGCGTGTTGTTCTTCTTCAGCACCCTTTCCAGCAATTTCTCCGTCCGGTCGAAGCGTTCCATGATGCGCTCCATCCAGCCCTCAAACTCTTCCCTGTCCGTGTACATAGCAGTCGCCCTCCTTTTCGATGATTTCCTTTTCCCGCATATAGCGGATATAGCCTTTCGCCGTCCGTTCCTTCACTTCCAGCATCTCCTGTATCAGCTCGCACAGTTCGATGTAGCCGTACTTCTCCTGCCGGGCGAACGCCTCCCGTGCCATCTCCGCCAGCTCCTTCTCCTTGCGCTTCTCTTTCTCCGCCCTCGGCTTCTCGCCCACATAGACGGGCATCCCGGCTTGCTTGTCCCACCTGAACTGCATCAGCGGAATATCCAGCGGGCTGCCGTCCCTGACCTTCAACGCCTTCACCACCGACACCTCCGGGTTCTCGTCCTTCTCGATGGAGAGGATGGTGGCGGACTTGCGTTGCAGCTCGCTGCCGAGGTGTCCCCGCAGTTTCAGTCCGTTCGGCACGAAATGCACCACGGCGGCGATGCACGTGCGGTAGATTCCCGCCAGCCGGTAGATCTCGTCAATCAGCGCCACGCTTTCCGCCTCGTCGTTGGCGCAGCGGATCAGGTCCGCCACCCCGTCGATGACGACCAGATGGATGCCCCCGTGCAGGTAGTGGTACCGGTCCATGCTCTGCACGATGGCGGTCAGCCGCTCGCTTCTCGACATCCCCGTCAGGCAGTACACGTGCAGGTACTCCGGCATCCGCTCACGCCCGGCACGGCGCAGCAGCCGCCCCGTGTTCTTGTGGAGCTGTTGCTCGCTCTGTTCCGTGTCGTAGAGCAGCACCGCACGCCCCTTGCGGTTCGGTTCCACCCGCACCCCCAAGAGATCGGCGTCCGTCTCCCGTTCCATGATCGCCCCGGCGACCAGTGCGGCGGTGTAGTTGCTCTTGCCTGTCCCTTCGCCGCCCGTGATGCAGAGGATGTTCTCTTCCGAGCCTAACGGCACGTCCCCGGCGGTAACGATGGCGACCGCCTGTTCGGGCGGGTGGTCATAGTCGATCTCGCACGATTTCAGCATCGCCAGCGTGTCCCCGTACAGCGTGTCGAGCAGTTTCAGGAACAGCCCCATCAGCTCCTCCCTCGTGTGCCCGGCTTTGAAGTAGTCCGTCACGTCCTTCTCCGCCTTCGTCCCCGGCAGCGGCAGCACCAGCCGTTTCACCCCGTACTCCGCCAGTTGCGCACGGTGCTTCTCCGAGCATTCCAGCCCCGTCTTGTCCGTGTCGTACAGCAGCACGATGTGCTTGAAGCGATAGACCAGCTTGCGCACGGTCTTCGCCGGGATGACCGAGGTCTCCGAGTTGAAGCAGATGGCGTGGAAGCCGTGCGCCGCCAGCGTCAGCACGTCCTTCTCGCCGCCCGTGAGGAAGAGCAGGTCGCCCTTCGAGGGCAGTTGCTCCAGCCCGAAGCAGTAGTTGTCGCCCGTGTGCCCGCCATAGACGAAGCGCACCTCCGACATCGGGCGATAGACCTTCACGCCCCATTTCCCCCTGTACCCGAACATCGGTTCCGCCGGGGTGGAACTGAAGCCGAACGCCTTGCCCTCCCTCGTCTCGCCCCGGTACTCGGCGAGCGATACCGTCCCGTAGCGGCGCAGCACCTCCACGGTGATGCCCGATGCGCCCCAGTAGGCAAGCTCCCCCTCGGTGAAGGGCTTCTCCGCCGCCCGGTAGGGCTTCGGCTCGGGACGGTCGGCGGACGCTGCCGCCTCTTCCGTGTCCGTTCCGGCTTCCCCGGCACCGCCGCCCCTTGCGCCCGTTACGGGCCGCAATCTCCGGCAGCCCCCGGTTCCCACCGTCCCGTCGGTCGGGCTGTCCCCGTCCAGTCCGAGGCACAGCTCCCGGTCGATGGTGTGCAGCACCTCCACGAAGTCGGCGGCGTTCCGGCAGTCCAGCCCTTTCAGCTTCGCCACGAGGAAGAAACAGTCGCCCGAATAGTCCCCGTTGCCGAAGTCCTTCATCCGGTACGTACCGCTCCGGCGGTCGTAATACACGTTGCACGAAGCCTTGCTGTCGGCGTACAGCGGGTTCAGGAAGTTTCTGCCCACCCGCCACTTCACGGGCAGGTAGTGGCGGAACACGTCCAGCCCGTTACTGGTTCTTGCCAGCACTTCTTCCTTTCTTACCATAGCTGCCGTTTTTTCGGTTATGCAGGGGATGTTCCGCTATCATCCGGTCGATCTTGGCGGCGGGCGTCTCCACCATCCACCGCTCACGCAGGCTCTCGACAGCCTGCCGGGGATAGCGTATCTGCCGCCCGATCATCGAATAGGGAATGATATGCTTCTGCCGGTAGCGTTGCAGGGTGCGGTGGCTGATGTCCAGCGCCTCGCACACCTCCTTGTGCGTCATCCACTTCGGGTCGGCTTTCCGTCCCTTGGTCGCAGGGCTTTCCGCTTCCTCTTTCCGTTTGCGCTCCGTTTCCTCCCGGTTCCGGGATTCCTCCACGTAGGCGGTTATCTTCTCGATCTTCTCCACGAGCAGGCGGTAGGCGTTGCTCTCGATGGTCATTATTTCCATTGTCGTACTCATTTTTAGGTTTCTGCCGCAAATGTCGCCCGATTCGCCGGTTTTTCCTGCCACTATATCAGCACCTTGGCAAAGTTTTTTTTTCGGGGCGCATTTTCGCCCTTCCTGCCGTTCCGGGCGGTAAAAAGGACCGAGACGGGGTAAAAAAGAGCGTCCGGAAGGCTCTTTCCAGCCCTTCGGACGCTCCCTTCCCGTGTCCTGCCGTCTCTGCCGCCCCGTTGCCAACTTGCTACCGGCTATCCATGTCCCGCATCTTCTTCAACAGCCTCTCCTTCATCTCGTCCAAGAACGCCGTCGGGTTCTGTTGCCCCCGCATCCTGCCGAAAGCGTGGTACACGTTGCCCAGATCCACGTGGAAATGCTTCTCGAACAGCGCAGCCAGCTCGCCGATCTCGGCGTTGCCCTCGTCCACGCTTCCCGTCACGTGTATGCCATAGACGAGCAGTATGGCGGCAACCTTCGTGTTCGTCCAGCGGTGTTCCTTCTCCGGCACGGCTTCCGTCTCCGTCCCCTGCGCCGCACGCTCCATCCGGCGGCTCAGGTGTACCAGCAGCATCTCCACCGAGATCAGCCGTGCCGCCAGTATGTCGTAGCCCGTGGAGAACTCCGCCTCCTCGTCCAGCACGAAGCTGCCGCTCTCGGGGCTTAGCTCGCCCTTCGCCCGCAGGAAATAGTAGCTGTCCCGGTACGTCGCCCCGCTGTGGTAATACTGGTAAAAGGGCAGATAGCGTTCCATCATCCGCTCGGCACGCTCCATCGCCTTGCGGTAGTACGGTTCGGCGACACGCAGGCAGGCGGGGCAGCCGCTCTCTATCTGGTACACCCGGTAATAGTACAGCAGCCTGCCCGTCAGGGCGGGCTTGTAATACTTGAAGTAGAGGATCTCCTTCGCGTCCCCGGCGAACGGATGGGCGAGGGCGTACTCCTTCAGTTCCCGGTTCTTGCCTTTCAGGTACGAGACCATCTCACGGCAGACGCCTATCACCTCCTTGCCGTCCATGCCGGAGGCTGTGGTCGCCATGCGCTGATCCACCTCCTTCAGCAGCCCGTTAAAATATTCTTCCATATAAATCTTGTTTCATGTTGTTTATAAGGGCGCAAAGTTAGCGGACGGCTGGGAAACGGACGTTCTGAATCTTCACCGCCGGATTCGGATTGTCCGCCAATCGGCTCCGGACGGTCGGTTTTTCACGGCAGGGCTGGATAAAGGGAGGCTAAACTGTACGGGCGCACCGGGCGATTTCACGGATTTCGGCAGGAGTAGCCTTCAGGTGCTTCTTGCAGAAGTCCCACAGGTAGCTCGGAGTGGCGAAGCCGCACACGTCGGCAATCTCTTGAAGGGGCATGTCCGTGTCCGCCAGCAGGGAGGTCACGTGCGCCTTCCGCTGTTCCGTCAGCCAGCGGTGCGGAGTGGTGTTCAGCTCCTCCTTGAAACGCCGTCCCAGCGTATTGACCGACATGGCGCATTCCCGTGCCAGTTCCTCCACGTTCTTCACCTTGGGCAGAGCCAGTGCGATTTCTTCCCGGAACGAGCAGCCCCGCAGGTACGGCAGGTACTTTTCCACCTCCTGCAAGTCCGCCTTGCCGAACATCGGCGGTATGCCCTTGCGGTACTCGGACGCCCGTTCACGGCGGAAGCGGAACAGCAGTCCCGCCAGACGGTTGCAGAGCACGTTCAGGTGCGGGTATTCGTCGTAGGCGTTGATGCTTGCCTGCATCCGGCAGAGGAACAGGAATCCTCCGCAGTCCCTTTCCCGGAAATACGCCTCCGCCGTTTCCAGCAGGAAGTCTGACGAGCTTCCGTGGCGGTGATAGGCGACCAGTATCAGCAACCCGGCTTCCTCCTTCACCCGGTACGAAAGTACGGGGCGGTGTTCCCGCAGCAGCTCCACCAGCCGTACCATCCGTCCATTCTCCCGTGCGAGCCGTTCCGCCGCAATCCATGTCACCGGACGCTCCGCATCCGTTTGCGGCAATACCTTGCGTACCTTTTCCATCCACTCCCGCCATCCCTCCCGGACGGCTTCATTCATTAGAATTAGTGTAAGATTCTGTTTCATTTTGTTTCAACACGATATTAAATAATACAAATCTTACACGAAATTACAAATTGTTTGCAATAGATGTCCTGCCGACACCCCGTATCGGTCACGATATTTCCTTGAATTACAGATTCGGATTTTGCTCCATAGGTTCGGATATTCAATCGTGAAAAACAGAAAGGCTGTACCGGTTCCACCCGCAGAACGGCATGACAGTAAGCAGGGGGAGCCGGAAGAAGGTCATTCGCCGGTTGGTAAGTGCGTCTTTTCAACGGGATATTTACCGTCCCGTATCTCCTGCAACCTTTCGATCAGCGGTTGCTCCTTGGAATGGTTCTTTTGTTCGGCTATAATGAAGAACGATGCAAAAC
>ERZ791810.1198-NODE-1198-length-18966-cov-3.636455_pt1 | contig 18966 bp, 17 predicted proteins | sample MGYA00510304_ERZ791810 | MGnify/ENA primary metagenome ERZ791810 (study PRJEB30046, sample SAMN00791967) | human gut metagenome | study: EMG produced TPA metagenomics assembly of the A metagenome-wide association study of gut microbiota in type 2... | reverse complement strand
ACAAAATCGCAACAATAAACATATCAAAAAAACTGTCTTTCATTTTCTTATTTCAAAAATCATCAAACAAGCTGTCAGCTATTATCACGCATAACTAAAAAATCTTTCTAAAATTTTCTCCAGATATACTTGGTCATATATTCCCATAGTCTCCCTTGAAGAGTGCATCGCAAGAACAGGTACACCCACATCAAGCATCCTCATAGGAATATTTGCAACCGTTATTGTACCTAATGTACTTCCTCCCGGAATGTCTGAACGGTTCACAAACCTCTGGCACTTTATATCATATCTGTCACACAAGCCTTTAACAATTCCTATGACAACCGGATCACTTGCATAGCGTTCTCCTGCCGAAGTCTTTATTCCAAATCCATGATTTAGCAAAAGTTTGTTGGTAGGGTCATTCTTTTCCGGCATATTCGGATGTATTCCATGTGCTACATCTACCGACAATCCTACGGCATCTGCCAGTGCACACTCTGCAGTTTCCTCATCATATCCGAATTTTCTAAATATCCTGTCTATAATATTCCTTATTATGACAGAACCTGCCCCCTGTTTTGTACCACTGCCAACTTCTTCGCTGTCATATATCACAGCCATGTTGAACCCATCATCCGGTACATTGCTTTTTATGCCTTTCACACAAGCCTGAACTGATGTCATATTATCAAGTCTTCCTGCCGAAAATAACTCTCCGTTTAATCCAAGAACGCACGGTGTCTCAACAGGATACAAAAACATATCATAGTCAAGAATATTTTCTGCTCCAACTCCAGTCTTATCCGCAAGATATGTCTCCCAGATATTTTTTGTATCTTTTATATCTGTCGTTTCAGACAAAGCCATAACCGGAATCATGTCTTTCTGTCTGTTTAACTCCACTCCTTTGTTTATCTCACGGTTCATATGAATGGCAAGATTTGGAATAATAAACAATGGTTGTTTAAAATCCACGAATCTGACTTCCGGCTTCATAATGTCATCCGTCTTTATTATAACCCTGCCCGCCGCAGATAACGGTCTGTCAAGCCAGGTATTTAAAATTGCACCTCCATAAACTTCAACATTCATCTTTATGTAACCATTTGATTCCATCTGACAGTCAGGCTTTACTTTAAGACATGGAAAATCTGAATGTGCCGCCGCAAATCTGAAATTTTCACCCTGCCAGTTTTCTCCGACACAAAAAGAGGCAATAGTAGAATCATAGACATTTACATAATACTTTCCGCCCTTTTTAAGTTTCCATTTTCTATCAAGAAAAAGTCTTTCAAAGCCTGCTTCGTCAAGTTCTTTCATAACATACAATACTGTATGAAACGGTGATACCGATGACTCAATGCGTCTTTTTAGCTCATCCGCTGTTTTATTATCCACTGTGCTTTCCTCCTAAAGCCTGACAAAAATCTCAGTTTCTTTTCTCAGATCTTCAGCTATCGCCTGATTTTCATTCATTTCATTTGAAATAATCTCTATATCGGCTGCAAGATCCTGAACGCTGTCTGCTGTTCCATTTACTCCCTGTGCACCTTCATCAATAGCATTGCTTATTGAATCAATAGCTGTTGCTATCTGTTCCACCGTATCTTTAAGCGTCTCCGTTTTTTTGTTAAATTCGCCCATAGCTTCTTCGATATATGTAGCATTATCACGATATTCCGTACCTGCTTTAACAAATGTCGAAAAATCTTCCATGATAGACTCATTCAGATACTCTATAAGATCCTGTGAATGTCCCGCAAGGCTGTGTACAGCTTCAACTATAACAGTATTTATTTCCTGAATATGACTTGCGGTGTTTCTGCTTGCATCAGCAAGATCACCTATCTCGTGTGCAACCACTGCAAATCCTCTTCCGACTTCTCCTGCTCTGGCTGCCTCTATCGATGCATTGAGTGCAAGCAGATTTGTCTGTTGAGCAATATTCAAAATATCTCCCGTCAAATCATTTATCTTGTCAATACTCTTGCTGTCTTCTATAGCTTTATTAAGTTCTGACAATATAAGCTCTACTTTTTCTTTTGTCACATCCATATTTGTCTGAGCCATTTTTTCCATATTTTCAGCGTGCTCTTTCATTTCAACTGAATAGTTGTTTATCTCTGAAGATCTGTCAGCAATAACAATAACATCCTGATTTACTGATGCTGCATTATCATTAATCCTTGCTGTGTCACTTCCTATCTGTGTCATCGTTGCAGCAAGTTCTTCCGTAAGTGATGAAAGGTCTGACACACTATTATTAGAACGGTGTACTCTCTCTGAAACCTCACCTGCAATCTTATCCATATTTTTTGAACTTCCCGAAACCATACCAAGTATGCCCTGCAATCTCTCTATAAAAGTATTGATACCCATTCCAAGAGCTGAAATCTCATCATCAGACTGTACTGTAATCCTCTTTGTAAGGTCACCTTTTCTTTCATCTATATCATTGATAATATCATCAATTTCTTTTTTACTCTTAACAATAGGTGATATTATCTTCCTCTGTACAACAACTGCTGCAAACAAAAATGCAACAACACATATTGTAATACTGACAATACTTGTCACCAATGCTGACATATAACCTTTTTGCAATGTAGTTTTAGCTTCCTGAGATGACTTCTTTGCATTTTCTATCATCCTGTTTATCCCGGAATACATTGCCTCTGAAGAATCTTTTAGTTTGCCGTTTGCTATAGCAAAAGCGGCTTCATTTTTAGTGTCTGCACTGAGTGCTATCATTGTAGATATCGAATCCTTAAATACAGTATATTTTTTAACTATATTATTATATACACTTTCCTGACCTGTTGAATATTTTTTCAATTCATTTATCTTCTTATCAAGCTGTGTTTTTTTTGTATTTATAATTTTAACATAGTTTATCATAGAATTTGAATCCGTTGCAACAATGTGCGACAATCCGGCTGCATGAATATCCTTTGCAATCGCCTCAATATCGGATAGTTCTGTAATACCTACAAGATATGTATCCGATATAACTGTTGCTTTTTTATTAACCTGTCTTATATTGTGTTCAGATGCAATATTGGATATAACTGCTATCAATCCCAGTATTATAATAGGAAGATATACCCAGAATCTGATACTTGACCTAATTTTACTTTTCATAAAACAATTCCTCCTTTTTTCCACGCTGCAAAACGCATCCATATTTGCTTATTGTACAGTCGATGCATTTATCTGTTTTACAATCTTATCAAGATAATTTTGAAGATTTCCACTTATTGAATTGTTTGCTAATGCTTTTCCAAGATTTGAGGAAGGCGTCCAGAAATTTCCCCCAAGTCTTTGCAATTCTGAATATGTCTGCTGTGCAAGTATCGCCTGAACTGCCTGGGATTTTTTTATCTCATCCGCCTTACCTGCCTTTATATTTGAAGGTCCCTGTCCTCTCATCTCAAATCTCAGCTTCTGATTATCCTCATTTGATATGTATTGTGCAAGCTTATGTGCCCACTCTTTATTTTTTGAATATGGATTTACACCAAGCATCTTATACCCAAAATATGTAGACATCTGTACTTTTTTTCCGTTACAGTTGTATGCAGGAAGCATTGCCGCTGCATAATTTTTACCATACATCTTCTTTATAGCCGCTTCATCCCAGATACCGCTGACACACGCAATAACTTTGCCTTTCTTTATACCGGTAAGCCAGTCGGTTGTATTTTCAAATCCCTTGTTTTTTCCAATTCTTATAAGTGAATTAGCAACATCCGTTCCTTTAATTTGATTTTGCGTTGAATTCCAGTTACATGAATTTGTAACTCCATCTTTATTTAATTTAACCTTAAGTCCGGTCTGACCATAAAACGCATAAAGATACCAGCCTGATGTCCAATCCATTGCAAATTTTTTATTATTTTTTGCCGCAATAGACAATATCCTGTCAAGACTTTTTACATCAGAGGCTTTTAAATATTTCTTATTATAATACAAAAAATATCCATTATCTGCAGTTATAGGATATCCATATATGGTATTATTGACTGTAACTGCCTTTACTGCTGATGCAAGATTTTCATTTTTTACAGTATCTGCATTTTTAACCGGGTCAGCGGCTCCGCCTGCTGCTATCGCACTTATATCACCATCCGTAGTTGTATATACATCTGCACCTTTAAGTACATTTCCAAGAAGATTTGATCTGCACTCACCCTCGACCATATCTTTATGTATAATGGAAATATCCGCTTCTGAACTGTGTTCTTTTATAAAGTTGTCTGCTACTTTCTTTAAATACTCCCTGTCCTCTGCTCCTGCCCATACAGTTAATTCAACCTTTTCAGTTTTTTTCTTACTGTCATCTGCTGCACTATTGTTCTTTGCATTGTCCGGTCTGCCCGAACATCCTGTAAGCATACTAACAGCCATCAATGCTGCAAGCATTCCAGCTAATATTTTTTTTCTCATAAAATATTTCCTCCTGCTAAATCTTATTATTTATTTCAAGCTGCCTGATGAATTGTTTAATCTTTTCCGGATCTTTGCCGCTGCCACTGTCATATTCAACACCTGAAGATACATCAACCACATCCGGATTAACCAGTTTTACAGCTTCTCTAACATTTGAATCATTTAAACCTCCGGCAAGTATAAAAGTTTTGGCATCACGCTTTATGTCATTAAGAATACTCCAGTCAAAAACTTTTCCACTTCCGGGAACTGCTGCATCGAACACATAACCCACTATTTTGGCATTATTTTGATATTTGTGTATATTTTTTATGTCCTTTATATTAAATGCCTTAAAAACCGGTTTGCTTATTTGTTCCAACAGCCTGTCTTTAATCTCACCATGTATCTGGACATAGTCAAATCCTGACCCATTTATCTGCTGTATCTCGCTCTCATCCGGTGATACAATAACAGCTACCTTTTTTATATTTTCATCAAGTTCTGCCATTATCTGTTCCGCTTTTTCTATACTTATATTTCTTTTGCTCTTTGGAAAAAACAAAACAAATCCGGCAAAATCAACCTTGTTTTTATTTAGATAGTCTGCTTCTACTGTATCTGTAAGGCCACAAACTTTTACCAAAACAGCTCTATTATCTTTCAAAACAATACTCCCCCTAAAAACTCATATTTATCTATATTATATAGATAATTTAAAGTGAACGATATGTTAATTTAATAAAATTATACCCGATTTTACCAATAAAAGCAATTTTTATTAACAAAAACAGTATATTTATAATTAAACAGTTCAGCCTTTCATTTATAATTCAACTTGATAATTTTCTTTAGAGAACAGTTTTGATTTTATGAAGATTACAATCAATGCATTAACTATTACTATAGATAATCTGATATTTTTATTTTTTTTAAATCTGACCCTTTAGAAACCACAAAAATTATATTATGATTTTTTAGGTTTTAGATTCGCAATGCTAATCTTAAATCTCTACTACACAAAAGCTTAAAGCATTGCAGAAAAGAGGAAAAAATGAATAAATCGCTTAAAAATCTGGTTATGGCAGCTTTATTTGCCGCCTTATCATGCGTTGCAACATCAATAATCCGTATTCCCACACCAGGAACAGGTGGATATATTCACCCCGGTGATGCAATCGTAATCTTATCCGGAGTATTCTTAGGACCTGTCTACGGACTTTTCGCAGGCGGTATTGGTTCAGCACTCTCTGATTTCATCGGTGGTTATTTCGTATATGTACCTATAACTTTTGTTATAAAAGGACTCATTGCATTTATAGCCGGCTATATTTTCCAGAAAGCTGCAGCAAACAATCATTCAAAACATTTAGCCGTAGCATTCGGTGGTGTTGCTGATATCATTTTAGTAGCAGGCGGATATTTCATCTGTGAACTGCCAATGTACGGAATAGGAGCCGCTGCAAGCATACCGTCAAACATCATTCAGGGTGTAAGCGGTCTTATAATCGCAAGTATTCTCTATCCGTTACTCAACCCTGCACTCAAGCCACTCTTATATAACGAGCGTTAAGAATATAACAGAAATTTAATACAATCAAAAACATCATTTACGATTACCATTACGGTATGTTGTAAATGATGTTTTTTAATAAGAAATTTATCTTCTAAGATGAACTCGTCTGAAACTTCGGTAGTGAAGTTTATGCAAAGCACAAATCTTCTAAGATGAGCTCGTCAGTAACTTCGATAGTGAAGTTTGTGCGAAGCACAAATCTTCTAAGATGAACTCGTCAGAGTTCATCATATGATGCGTCTTGCACAATATGCTCTGGAATAATTAAGGTTTGATTTTACGATTCCCCACTTCTTACCCATAGCCTCAACTGCCTTTCCGTCACCTATATACATAACGACATGACCTATTCTGCTGCCATGACGATAAAATACAAGGTCACCGGGCTGAAGATCTTTTATATCAACTTTCTTTCCACAATTTGCCTGACTTGCCGAACTGTGTGGCAGACTATATCCAAACTTCTGATATACGCTCATAACAAATCCTGAGCAGTCTGCACCCTTTGTAAGACTTGTGCCTCCCCAAACATATGGGTTTCCAACAAATTTAAGTGCATAGTTTACTATCTGATTTCCAAGCTTTTCGTCTGATTTTGAAAAACTTAATGTCTCCTCTGCCGCATCCTCTGAAGCCGCCTGTTTTTTCTTTGTATCTAATATTGTCGCTGTGTCAAACTTACGGTAAGTGTCGGTATATTTCCTGGCAACATAGCCTTTGCGTCCATTTACCCTGACTTTAAGCCACTTTTCACCTTCTTTTATAACGGTGCATACATCGTCATCTTTAAGCTGTGTTACGATAGATGCTGATAAACTTTTCTTTCTTCTCAGGTTAAGAACATCAACGCTATCTTTTAACTCCGCATAAGTTGTCGCATATTTATCCGCTAGTTTTTCAACTTTTACACCACCCTTAACGAGTGACTTTTTCCACACATAACCCTTTGCTTTGCCTGACTTAACCTTAACCCAGTTGCCGTCTTTAGAATTTCCGATAATATTAACGGCATCTCCATTTTCCATTTTCGCAATTTTTTTACCGTTTCCTGATGGAGACTTTCTTATATTTATAACATCATCCTTTGAAACTGCCACGGCTGTATTCTTCCACTTTTTATCAAGTGCCTTTTTCTTCTTTTCAGCCTTTTCTTTATTAGCAGCTTTTTTTGCCAAAGCATCTTCCTTTGAAGTCTTTTCTGTACCAGACTGCATTGTCACTGCCTGAGATGTACTTACTGCTGTGCCTGTGCTTATCGCTGCCTGTGTGCCGACTGCTGCACCCGTGCTTACTGCTGCCTGTGTGCTCACTGCCGCACCCGTGCTTATCGCTGCCTGTGTAGCCGCTGTCACATTTACCTGTGCATTATCTGCACCTGCCATACCTAATACCGTGCTGTCAGATGATGTACCCGCACCAACTGACACACCGGCATCATAATAATTATCTAAAACACCGGCATTTGTCATAGCCGATGCATCTGTTCCCGAAAAACCCATACCTATTGTAATAAAACAGGCTGCCCCTAAACCAGCCGCTGTTTTTACCCAATGTGTTCTGTTCATTTTAATTCTAAAACCTCTCTTCACTTTTATTACAAAACTATTACAATATGTTAAAAAGTATAGCACCGTAATCTTTGTATGTCAACAAAACAATTGTGTATTTTTTATGTTTTTCTAAATTATTTTTGTTATTTTTTGTCAAAATTGTGTTTTTTTACATTTACTTTGATTATATTATTTTCAATCATTATAAAAATTATACAACTTTAATTCCAAAGAAAAAACAATTTTAATCTACAGCAGTCGTAAAAGTTTTTCTTTATGTGATGCAGAAGTAAAAGCTGCCATTATGGCATTTCTCTCAAAATCTATTATATCATCTTCATCAAATCCAAAAGTATCTGCAAGCATGGTAAGTTCTTTTTTTATATCTGTTCCGGATACCATCATATTGTCCGTATTTATCGTAACTTTAACACCTGCATCCATAAGCTTTTTAATAGGATATTCATTGATATTTTCATATATGTTTGTATTGAGATTGCTGGTCGGACATAGTTCTAAAGTGATACCACCGTATGAAAGTTTCTTCAATGTATCCGCATTTTCCACTGAACGCACACCATGACCTATCCTTTTTGCTCCAAATTCAAGTGCATATTCTACACTTGTAGGATTATCTGCTTCTCCTGCGTGTATTGTAAATGGAATATGTTTTTCACGAGCAAGTTCAAATATATCCCTAAAATCTTTTGTAGGAAAAAGTCCCTCTGCTCCTGCCAGGTCTATCGCAACAACCCCTTTGCCAAGATATTTTTCGGCTGTCTCAACAGTTTCCATATTTTCAGCATGATTATCATTTCCACGCATACAGCACAAAATAAGACCTGCATCCAAAGATGACCGGTTTAGTCCACGGACAGCGGCTTCAACTGCCATTTTCTGTGACATCCCTTTTTTCGTATGAAGCTGCGGTGCAAATCTTATCTCTGCATATATAATTCCTTCACTTTTAAGTTCCTCGATAAGTTTATATACGGCAAAACTCAGAGCCTCTCCAGTCTGTAAAAGCGTCAGCGGATATTCAAATTTTTCAAGATATTCATTGAGATCTTTGCACTCATGTGACACCTGCAGCCTTTTTAAAAGTTCTTCATCCGTATTCCCATTTTTAATCCCCTGCATACACATGAGCTCTTTAACCGTCTCAAGAGATAATGAGCCATCCAGATGAAGATGAAGGTCAACAAGTCCTATATTATCTAAGTTTACATTTTTCACACTACTTTTTCTCCTTTCCTTTACAATGTACTCTCGGTATCTTCTCAAAACGAGTCATTTCGGCTGCATTTCCGATATACTGTTTCCATTTTCTCGTCGTACACACCGTGTACGCACTGCGAAAATGTCATTGTATATCAAAAATCCATCTCGAAATTCTTCGTTCAGAAGATTCCGAGAGTACATTACACTGCTGCCCTGCTAAGCGTAACCACAACTTTAAACAAATCCCCATCTACAAACACCTCAAGATTTCCATTTTGAAGCTGCATGAGATTTTGTGCTATTGAAAGTCCAAGTCCACTTCCCTCCGTATTTCTTGACTTATCACCTCTCACAAATCTCTCCATAAGTTCATCACCTGAGAGGTTAAGCGGCGTTTCAGACATATTTTTTACGGTTATAAGCACTTTATCTGACAATATTTTTGTTTCGCTGTCCTGCTCTTTTTCTGATAGCTCCACATCAATATAAACCCTTGTATCAGGCATTGCATATTTGTTTATATTTTGGAATATATTATCAAAAACCCTCGACAGATGCCTACCATCCGCATTTATCTCAAGCTCGTTTTTAACCTCATCATCCATTCTGAAATTAACTATAGGCATGAGATTTTTCTTTTCAAATTTAGATATATATTCTCCGAGACTTTGCTCAATAAATACCGCAATCCCAAGTTTTTCCATATTCACCTCGACATTACCTGTTGATGATTTTGACAAATCAAGCAGGTCATATATAAGATTTTTAAGTCTCAATGACTGCCTGTCTAACACATCTATATATCCTGCCGCTGTTTTGTTTTGCAAATCCTCTTTCTTTAAAAGGTCTACATAACTTATTATCGCCGTAACAGGAGTTTTTATATCGTGTGAAACATTTGTTATAAGCTCCGTTTTCATTCTCTCACTTTTCATCTGCGACTCTACAGCTTTTTTCATTCCATCGCTGATACTATTTAGAGAATCTGCCTCCATTTTAATTGGAAGCATCATTCCCTTTGTATTTATCTTTCCATCAACACCGCCGGTTGACATTTGTTCTATACCCATATGTAATTTAGAAATATCCCTAATTACCCTCGCTATAATAATGGTTCCTAATATTTTTGATATAAGTACCGTAAAAAATGCAATCTCTGAACCACTGACAACAGCAAGAACACATTCTGTAATACCAGCCACCCAATATACTCCAAATACTATAACACTCAATTTTACCATTGATAAGACTGCTTTTATTATCTTTGCAAAACTAAGTATCACCCTCGTTATAAACATATTATCAATAAGTATGCCTGCCTTTACCTGGGCACAAAAAACAGTATAAAACAAAGTGATAAAGATTCCTGCGATAGTGCCTGCGATTAGACCTCCGATTATAATATTTGAAATGCCATATTTTAAAATACTCTTTATTTTTTCTATGTCTATTTCACTGCTTACAAATAAACTATAACCTGCCGCTATGGCTGCAATAAGTACGACGACTAAGATGTCTGCAGGCATTCTGTAAAATCTCCTTACCTTACCCTCTTTATTTTGTTCAGCATTTGCAAAAAATGCGATAAATATTGACGATATAATAAGCAGAATCCCCGAAAAATATGTCATGAATGAAATAAAATGCTCATGCTCTTTATACCAAAAAATATAATAAAAACTATCCCCTGTCTTTAATTGACTGCGTATATTTCCCTCAATACTATAATCACTTGTTCCTACATGATACTGTGTTGCTTTTACATAATAAAATCTATTTTTTCTATAGACACTACAGGAACCTATTTTGAATTTTCCATTCGCTATCTCATATGCATTTACACTTCTGCCATCACATCCCAGCAACACTGCTTTCCTAAATTCTCCTATAAAAATATCCTCACTGTTTTTTCCAAAATATGTTGCAAAATCTGTTCCTTTCCAATCATTTTCAACCTCAGCCCCCTCAACATCATTTTTCACTTCTCCACGATCACAAACATCCTCTGCATAAACACTGTCATACAAAACTCTGCATATAAGATTTCCATTGTAAATTTGAAACTTTATGCTTATTCTGTCATATGGGTATAACTTTTTTAATTTATTTATTATTGTATTCTTGTACTTAGGTATATACTCTCCGCCTGACACCCCCAATTCATAAGTATATTTAATTGCATCATTATAAAGTTTTTTGCCGTCAAATTTAAATTTAAAATCCCCATAATCATTTATTATATATCTATTTGTCTGTTCAGACATATCAACACAATATCCGTTCATAACTTCTTTTGTCATATTGTATTTGATGCTTCCTACATATCCGTCATATAAAAACATAAAATTTGAATTTTTATCACTAAAATACTTTTTCTTTAATCTTGACATCTCACTTAATTTATTAACATAATTCATCTTTTTTAAAGCTTCTTTATTTTGCATAAGTGCAGCATATCGCCCGGCTATCTTTGTCATACTGCTCACCCTGCTTTTTATCTCACTTTTTATGCTGCTTTGTCCAAAACCATATTGTCCGATGCCTACAAGATAAACTGTCCCCATCACAATAAAAACAGCCAGCGATACAGCTTGAACTACATTAAAAAATGCCCTTAAAATTCTTCTGTTGTTTTTCCTCTTAGCAAAAATATCTTTCTTCATAAAGATTCCCGCCCTCCCTTATCTTCCCATACAACATCTTATAAGACTTTTTACACATAACCCGCCAATCCATAAGCAGCCTTATAATCAAACTATATCTCTAAATCTCACATTTATATCCCTGTCCCCACACTACTTTTAAATATCGTGGCTCTGACGGATTTATCTCTATTTTTTCCCTTAAATGTCTGATATGTACCGCAACCGTACCTTCACTCCCGATAGGTGCGTCATTCCATACTTTTCTGTATATTTCCTTTGGTGGGATAACTTTCCCCGGCTGTTTTAAAAATAGTTTAAGTATCTCAAATTCAGTCGGAGTAAGTTCTTTTTCCTCACCGTCCACAAAGACTTTCTTTGACGAGTCATTAAGTTCTATCCCACCCAGAACAAACTCAGACTCATCATTTTTACTTTCTACCTCTCCGCCACCTAATGTCATATAACGCCTAAGCTGAGCCTTCACCCTTGCTATAAGCTCTACCGGATTAAAAGGTTTTGTAACATAGTCATCTGCTCCGACATTAAGTCCAAGTATCTTGTCCGTATCCTCACTCTTTGCCGTCAGTAAAATAACAGGGACATTTGAATTTTCCCTAATCTTGCTCATAGCTGAAATACCATCCATGACAGGCATCATAATGTCCATCACAACCAGGTGAACTTTCATCCCCCCTACAAGCTCGACTGCTTCTTTCCCATTATACGCTTTAAAAATATTATAACCCTGACTTGTAAGATAAATTGCTATGGCATCCACTATATCCTTTTCATCATCGCAAATAACTATATTATACATTTCTTTATACGCTCCTGTTTTTTATTTTGCAAAATATCAATTACTGCTTATCCAAATTGTGCAGCAACAACAAACATCAAAAACATTTATCTCCGGTACATTCATATTATCTCAAAAAAATTATTAAGAAAAAAGCTGGAAAATGTTTAAGATTTGTTTAAAATATTATTTATAAAAACCTCTATTCTTTTGCACTTATTATTTTATCCCTATGATAATTATTTAGCAACCTTTTTGTTCATCTTGTAAATCCATTACTTTCATTTACCACTTTAAGATAACAAAAAGACAGCAAACCTATTAAAAGCCTGCTGCCCCGGCACTAAACCATCAATGTTTATTATTTAATTATCAAATTTCACCTTTTTTCATCTTTTATACATCCATCAACCATATGTATTTTTACATCTGACAGAAGTTCAATGTCTTCTTTGTTATGGCTCGCTATTATAATCAATACTCCTTTTTCTTTTAACTCCAATAACAGTTTTCTTACATCTCCTATGCTTTCTTCATCCAGTGCATTTGTCGGCTCATCAAGAAGTAAAAGTTTTGGATGCTCAAATATTGCCTGTGCTATGGCAAGTTTTTGTTTCATTCCTAATGAATATGTTTTCACTTTCTTCTTTCTGACATCATGAAGTCCTACTTTTTCAAGTGCCTCGTTTATATCTTCGTCCGTTGCCGTCTTTCTTACCTTTGATAAGATTTTCAGATTATCAAAAGCATCATATTGTGGCATAAGCTCCATGTTTTCTATTATTACCCCCATATCATTTGGAAAACTTATTTCTTTATGTAATATCCTGCCGTCTATCAACACTCTTCCATCTGTCGGAAATATAAGACCTGCTATAGCACGCATCAGCATTGTCTTTCCTGAACCGTTCCTGCCATAAAGACCATATATATTACCACCTTCAAACTTATATGAAACACCATCAAGAACATTTCTGCCCTTTAATTTTTTTGTATAATTTCTTACATCGACTACCATCTGCTTTTCCTCCCCTTCATCTGCTTACTTTCAGACAATATCCCTCTTTTCATAAACGACATCTGCAAGCATATATATACCTGTTGTTATCGCAATATCTCTCACCCTTTTTAAGAACCATATCACAGCCTGTACGCTTCCTCCAAGTGACATTGTATCTATCACCGTTAATCCAAAATACAGATTGTCAATCTTAAGATAATAAACCATATACAGATTGACAGCCACCGCCATTAACAATGATACTATCTTTAACCTTGTGATAACATAAAACAACAGATAACAGACTCCCCCAAAGCTAAAAATAATAAATACCGCGATATAATAAAATATCATGTTCTGATAAAAATGCTTACTTATAAGAATATCCATATCTACAAAAACACTTACTCCGACAAGCTGTACCAAAACATATATAAATGTAAAACCTGCACTTAATGCAAGCATATTTAAAAAACATCTTTTCATAGCGGCTCGCCGACCTATCCGTGATACCGATGATGTCAAAAAAGGATCAACCTCTTTAAAAACAAACATCAGAAATAATGCCATATATATAAGTGCAATATACATATAATGTCCATAACCGCCCTGAGTTCCGACTATCATCTTAAATAATTCTTCTTTTTTCTCTGTATGTATCAGATAGTTTTCCTGTTCATACCAAAATCCCGCAAATACTATCAATACACCCAGATATCCATACGCAACACTTCTATAATTCATCCTGTCTCACCTTAAATATAAATGTAATTAAACTTATTCCCAAACCTACACCGACATAAAGCATTACTGATTTAATAAAATCCTCAAAACCATACTCTATAAACGGCTGTGTGGCATATGTAAGATTATACGGTGTTGTCTGAAGCCACATCCATATAAAAAATCCCAAAATATATGTGATAGTATATCTTTTGCTTATAAATGCTAATGACTGCGTTATCAGTCCACAGATTCCGGCTAAAACTGATGTAACAAAAATATATAACAAATACATCTGATTAGGGTATTTTCCCTCTAACCTAAACCACAACTCATTTTTATCCTCAAATAATGTTTCTATTCCTAAAAAGCTGTATCCTCCCCTAAAAACAATTTGACTTAAGATAAAATTCACCAGCAAACTGATTGCCAACACACAAAATGGTATTAAAAATGATGAAATCTATTTTGTCATATAATATTTCTTTTTTGATCCCCTAGACAATAAAATATTTACATATCCTCTTTTTTCCTCCGAAATATATCTGTCACTTATCATATTTAATACAAAAAACGGAAGTAACCATAATAACAGCATCTGTGATGCATGCCCTTGTGTATTTCTCGCTAAAAATGATGCATTTGCCGGATGACTTATCCAATTAGTAAAATATTTTGCCCCATCTTTTTCACATTCTTTTTTCATCATTAAATCTCTGGCAATTATTTCTTTTTCATGTTTTCTTGCATATGCAACATTCATTTGTTTATATTCTACAGACAAGTCAATTATTGGTATTATTAAAACAAGCAAGATAATCAAAAATGTACGCTTATCTTTCAAAATTCCTATTATCTCTTTCTTTAACACTTTTATATTTCCTCCATCTTTCTTTTAGTAAATATATACTAACACAAAATTTTCACATTTTTCGACTTATGTACAAAATAGTAGTGCTTTTGTCGAAATTTAAAGGTACATCATTATTTTCACAAAAAAATCCGTATCATTGTGCTCTATATCCACTGTCTCAGTATGCTTTTCTACTGTTGCCTTCACACTCCTTAAACCGATACCACGCATACCCTTATCCTGTTTCTTTGTAATTATCCTGCCATTTTTATAATTCAATTCTCCATTATAAGAATTTTTTATATTCTTTAATGTCTGCTCTTACCATTACTCCCATTTTCTTTGGCTCATTTTTTCATATTTGACTTGACATTATTTCCATATACCTTTTCCTTATTTCTTTTCTCCTAGATTGACTTATCGAGAACTCTGTCCCATCTGTCATTGTAACACTGTCATATCTAATAGTTTCAATGTATCTGTAATTTATTAGATATGATTTGTGTATAAATAAGAAACCATATTGTTTTACTCTTTCATACACCTTTTCCAGTGATTCATAAAATGCATCTTTTTCCTCTGAAGTAACCACTGTTACTTTTCTGTTATCTCTTATAAAATACATTATCTTGTACAATTCTACTTTTTTATGTGAATAGCTCTTCCTATACTCAAAAAAATTTTTCATTCCTCCCATTATGTCTATATAAATATCTATTACTCTTTCTAATTGCTTGTCTTCTAAAGGTTTTACTATAAAGTCAATAGGTCTTACCTGGAACAGTTCCATTGCATACTTTTTTCTTCCCGATACATATACTATCTGTGTAATATTATCTTTTTTTATTTCCCTTATGTATTTACCTATTTCTATCCCATCCATTTTAGGAAACTCAATATCCAAAAATATAAGGTCATACCTTATTTCATCAAGCATACGGCATAGTTCTTCTCCTGAATTAAAAATGTCAATTTCATATCCTATGCTTTTATTTTTTAAAATACCCTCAACTTTATTTTCAATACAAACACACATTTCATTTATATCATCACATATTGCAATTTTTATATCCATTTTTATCCTCATTTCTACACAATGACTCATATACACATCTTATACTAACGCATAAAGTTTTTCGGTTGTCTGCTTTATCTACGACACCTGAATATATGTATAGTGTAATTTTTCTTCAATGTAAATATTATACCATATTAATTCTATATTATTCAATAAAAACTGGGATAATGTTTTTATTAATCGAGTAGGCAGGAATATCAAAAGCCTGCTACCCCGGCACTAAACCATATCTCTTCCTGCATTGCTTGACACCCCTGATTAGTCAAATTATAATAGCACTGTAAAGGAAATCGTACAGCTGTCTAACTCTGTCCGGCTGCATATTCGATTTGCAGATGATGAGAAAAAAACGATTAGAAATGACTGCTGTGCTCTAGTGTACTGACCTGTTGATATTTTGCCGCTAGATTCCATGCAGACATCGTTGCTGTTGTATTTAGCACGCCAGTCACACAACTCGTTCAACCCTTTCGTAAAGGAAGAAAAGCGAAAATCAGCCAAGGTGTTTCATGACGCATTGGTGGCTTTCGCAGAAAGGCGGATTATAACTATGAAAAAAAATTATCATCTACACTGGCAGATTCACCTCTGTCTCATCATTTTACTGCTTCTTTTTTGCAGTTCAAGCCAGGTATCTGCTGCTACAAAAATAAATTTAAAAAATACCAGGATTAAATTATCAGCCATAAAGCTTACCTATAATAAAAAGGTACAGCGTCCTAAAACAAGAGTAACTTATAATAGAAAAGTCTTAAAGGAAAAGAAAAACTATATTATAAATTACTCTAAAGGCTGCAAAAAAGTAGGAACTTACACGGTTCAGATTATTGGAAAAGGCATTTATACCGGTACTGCCCAAAAACAGTTTATCATTTTACCACCAAAAGCCCAGATAATGAATATCTATGCCAAAATATCAACTGCAACTGTAATAATAAAAAGGCAAACTACCCAAACCAGAGGTTATCAGCTGTGCTATGCCACTAATTCCAAACTAAAAAATGCAAAAACTATAACAGTCAAAGGTAATAAAAACAACACAATTTTTCTTAATGATCTCTGTGCCAGAACTACATATTATCTGAAAATCCGCACTTATATGACCGTTAAAGGAAAAAAATACTATTCTAAATGGTCTTCTACAGGCCATTGCACAACAAACAACACCCACCAAGGTGCAACGCCTACGCCCACATCTGTACCGATTCCGAAATTAACATTCAAATATGGTGCCGAAAATGTTACATTGGAAAATGGGAATCCCTATAATATCCAGGTATCCAACAATATCAAAAATATTGATATTTCTAATCCAACAGTAGCATATTCTACAGATGAATCTATTAATGGCAACAGCTGTTTGTTAAAAACACTTGAACCTGGAGAATGTGTGATCACTATCACAGACATTTATGGACAAAAATTAACATCCACAGTTTCAGTAACTCAAAAACTTGATGATCCACATACCCAGACATCTTATACAGCTACATCTGAAACTGTTGACAGTGCTCTTCCGGTCCCAACGATTAAATCGATAGATTATGGGGATGGATGGATGTACACTGCCGTGGAACTCTTTCTCAATCTGATTCATATATTGGTTATGAAGGTTATCTATCCTACAACAACCAATTTAAGTATAGCATTCAGGTTTCACAAGCTGTTAATGTGGTTGATGGTGCAGGAAATGTGTGTTTCTCTTCTTTAGATACAGGTTACAGCTATTATATTAAAGTTCGTTCATACACCCTCCACAACAATGTAAAAATAGTTGGACCATGGTGTGAAATCCGCAAAGCTGATCTGCCTACATACGACAAAAAAGGAACTACACCAGCTAAATATACATATGAAATTTATGGTCTTGACAAACAGAAGGCAGATATTTACACCGATTGTTCCAAACCTCTTTTTATAAAGACAGACAATCCGGATCCTAACTCTTTTTCCTGGATTTTTAATGGAAATGACTCTCGGATTAGTGCATACAGAAGTGGAATATCTCGTTTCTATAGAGATATTCCTTTAGAATACAATGACTCAGAAACTACTTTATTTGATAAAGTAAAAGGTGGTTATATCGGATATATGCATTTTTCCGAAGCAGGAACCTACACTGTAGAATTCAGGGAATATTCATTATCAGGTTATACGGTTGCAAATACAGTGACATTAAATGTTCTGGATTATGAACAGGCAAAAAACGCATGGATGATTGACATTATTAACAGAACTACAACTGCTGATATGACTCCTTTTGAAAAGATGGACGCTATAAGTGCCTACCTCAAAGAACCAGGCCGTTTTAAATATTTAACCAGGTATAACGATGATGTAGTCTCTCTGGCAGCAGATCCTATTCAACCATTTTTTGTAACTTACCGTTGGGACTCTAGCACATCACCGGCAATTCTCGGTGAGTTCGCTGAATTAGTAGGTGGATTTGATGATATTCATTATTGCTTTGGTGATTATCCGGTTGGCTCTCCATCATGGTCCATATGGCATTATGTGGTAAAGCTTACTATAGGAAATGAGACTCAAAACTATGCCGTTTGCCCAATGGGTTCAACCGGTGACATCGAAGAAATCAAAATGATTGATTTTTCTGATCTGAGCAATATGCGAAAGTTCGGATAATCTTAACTTAAGAAATATATTGACATTTTCATTCAATTATATATATTATATTAACAAAAAGCCTTATTATATGGGCTTTTTGTTGTACTTCATACTTTGTCTAGTGTATCAACACATACCACATCATACTGATTGGCTATCCTCAGTAGCTTTTTTTATTAAAAAAACAGCCTTGTCATGCAAAGCACAACAAGGCTGTTCTCTATATAAAACTCTAATTTGATGCTGTAATATAAGATTACTCTACGATTGTAGCAACCTTTCCAGAACCTACTGTACGTCCACCTTCACGGATAGCGAAGTTAAGACCCTGCTCCATAGCTACTGGATGGATGAGCTCGATTGTCATCTCTACATTATCACCAGGCATACACATTTCTGTACCTGCAGGTAACTCACAAACACCTGTTACATCTGTTGTTCTGAAGTAGAACTGTGGACGATAGTTGTTGAAGAATGGAGTATGAC
>ERZ791810.1190-NODE-1190-length-19122-cov-3.385588_pt1 | contig 19122 bp, 18 predicted proteins | sample MGYA00510304_ERZ791810 | MGnify/ENA primary metagenome ERZ791810 (study PRJEB30046, sample SAMN00791967) | human gut metagenome | study: EMG produced TPA metagenomics assembly of the A metagenome-wide association study of gut microbiota in type 2... | reverse complement strand
CCGTGAGGAGCGGGGCCCCTCGGAACGGTTGCGCACCCTGCGGTGCGGCACCCCCGCCTCCAGGGCGTCCTTATTCATAGCCCAGGGTCTTGAGGGCCTTCACGTCGTCGGACCAGCCGCGGCGCACGCGGACCCAGACCTCGAGGTGCACGCGCTTGCCGAGCATCGCGGCGACGTCGGTGCGAGCCAGACGGCCGATCTCGCGAAGCTTGGCGCCGCCCTCGCCGATCACGATCGGCTTGTGGCTTTCACGCTCGACGATGAGGGTCGCGACGATCTCGGCGCTCTCCTCGTCCTCCTGCCACTTGTCGATCGTCACGGCAATGCCGTACGGAAGCTCGTCGCCGAGCAGGCGGAAGGCCTTCTCGCGGATCGTCTCGGCCGCGAGGAAGCGCGGCGAGCGGTCCGTGTAGGTGTCGGGATCGAAGAACGGGACGCTCTCGGGGAGGAACTTCTTGATCTCGCCGAGCAGGTCGCCGAGCTGGCGGCCCTTTTCAGCGGACACGGGCACGATGGCCGCAAACGGGAACTTCTCCATCGAGGCGGCCATGAGCGGAAGGAGCGAGTCCTTCGACTTGTTGAGGTCCGTCTTGTTGATGGCGAGGATGACGTTCGACGCATCCTTGGGCAGAAGCTTGAGGACTTCGAGGTCGGCGGGCTTCCAGCCGAGGGACTCGATCACGAAGACGATCGCATCGACCTCGCCGAGCGTGGAGCGCACGGTGCGGTTCATGCGGCGGATGAGCTGGTTGCCGACCTTCGTCTGGAACCCCGGGGTGTCCATGAAGACGATCTGGGCGTCGGGTTCGGTCACGACGCCGAGCACGCGGTCGCGCGTCGTCTGCGGCTTCTTCGAGGTGATCGAGACCTTCTCGCCGATCAGGTGGTTGATCAGGGTCGACTTGCCGACGTTCGGACGGCCGATGACGGCCACATAGCCGCAGCGGAAGCCCTCGGGCACCTGCACGGAGGCGGCGCCCGCCTGCGCGAGCATGCGTTCAAGTTCGGCGTCGGACATTGCCGGCACGGTCTTTTCTTCACTCATGTCTGGACCTCCCGTTGGTGGACTCGCGGTTCTTCAGAATCTCAAGCGCGGCGGTGGCGGCCTCCTGCTCGGCCGAGCGTCGGCTCGCAGCATGGCCCTGCGTCGTGATTTCAAGCGACGGAATGCGGCACTCGCAGTTGAAGTGCTGGGCGTGCGCGGCACCCGTCACGCTGACGACGACGTACTGCGGCAGCGGCAGGTGGCGGCCCTGCAGGTACTCCTGCAGGCGCGTCTTGGAGTCCTTGCCGAGCTGTTCGGCCGTGGGCGCGGCGAGGATCGGCTCGAAGAGGCCGAGGATCACCTTCTGGGCAGCCTCAAAGCCGCTTTCGGCGAACACGGCGCCGAAGATGGCCTCCATGGCATCGGCCGTGATCGAGGGACGATGCGCACCGCCCGTCTTCATCTCGCCTTCGCCCATGCGAAGGAAGGCCGAGACGTCGATCTGTTTGGCGATGACCGCGAGGGTCCTCTCGCAGACGAGGTTGGCGCGCACGCGCGAAAGGTCGCCTTCGGTGAAGTGCTTGTCGCGCTGGAAGAGCGCGTAGCCCACGACGCAGTTGAGAACCGAGTCGCCCAGGAATTCGAGGCGCTCGTTGTGCTGCGCCGCGAAGCTGCGGTGCGTCACCGCACGTTCGAGAAGCTTGCGGTCGGCGAACTTGTAGCCGATGCGCTCCTCAAGAATCGAAAGATCTTGCATTTTTATTCCAAACGGTGTCTGTCAGACCGGGTCCGCTCAGCGGAAGGAGCCGATGCGGGACATGTCGCCAAAGTTCGCCCAGATGAACGTGGCGCGGCCGACGAGGCTCGAGTCATCAACGAAGCCCCAGTAGCGGCTGTCCTCGGAGTTGTCGCGGTTGTCGCCCATCATGAAGTACTTGCCTTCGGGGACCTTGCAGATGAAGCCCGTGTTCGTGTACGTGCACTCGGGGACCTTCTTCAGAATGGCCTGTGCCGGAACCCAGGACGGACGGCGGCCGTCGACGGCGATCATGTGCTCGACGCCCGAAAGGTTCTCCTCGCGCTGGTCGAGCGTGACGTGGGAGTGCGTGTCGATGAAGTCGACGTGGCCGGCCTGCTTCTGCTCGACGCCGTTGACGTAGACGACCTTGTTGCGGTATTCGATCGTGTCGCCCGGAACGCCGACGACGCGCTTGATGTAGTCGACCGACTCGTCCATCGGGTACTTGAAGACCACGACGTCGCCGCGTTGCGGGCTGCCGAGCGGAATGATCTTCCAGTTGGTGACGGGGAGCCTGATGCCGTACTCGTACTTGTTGACGAGGATGAAGTCGCCCACGTGCAGCGTCGGGAGCATCGAGCCCGACGGAATGCGGAACGGCTCGAAGAGGAAGCTGCGCACGAAGAAGACGATCGCGATCACGGGGAAGAGGCCCGCCGTGTACTCGAGCCACCAGGGCTGGCGGATCTCGCGGGCGTAGAGGTCGTTGCGCGCGTCGATCACGGCCTTTTCGCCGCGATCGATCGCCTCGCGGTTGTCAGCCTCGAAGCGGCGGGCGGCCTCTTCGGCGCGGGCCTTGCGGGCGGGCAGGAAGCTGCGGCGCTCAAGCACCCAGAAGATGCCCGTGACGACCGTGAGAATGAGAAGGATCAGAGGAAAGTTCATCAATGTCTTCCGTTTCGTTCATGCGGCGAAGCGGAGGTCCGTCGTCGAACCTCCGCTTTGCGGCGGGATTACTGTTCGTCCTGCTGAAGGATTGCAAGGAAGGCTTCCTGCGGAATCTCCACCGAGCCCACCTGCTTCATGCGCTTCTTGCCGGCCTTCTGCTTTTCAAGGAGCTTGCGCTTTCGCGTAATGTCGCCGCCGTAGCACTTGGCGAGCACGTTCTTGCGCAGGGCCTTGACGTTCTCTCGGGCGATGATGTTCGCGCCGATGGCGGCCTGAATCGAGACCTCGTACATCTGGCGCGGAATCAGCGAGCGCAGGCGCTGTGCGATTTCGCGGCCCCGGAAGATCGCGTTGCTGCGGTGAAGGATGGAGCTCAGGGCGTCCACGCGGTCGCCGTTGATCAGCATGTCCACGCGCACCACGTCGGAGGCGCGGTATTCCTTGAACTCGTAGTCCATCGAGGCATAGCCGCGGGTCATCGACTTCATGCGGTCGAAGAAGTCGAGCACGATCTCGGCGAGCGGCAGCTCGTAGGTGAGGTGCACCTGGCGGCCGTGGTAGGCAAGGTTCGTCTGGATGCCGCGCTTGTCCTGGCAGAGCTTCATGACGGCGCCCACGTATTCGTCGGGTACGAAGATCGTGACCGTGTCGATCGGCTCGCGGATCTCGTCGATCTTGTCGACGGGCGGGAGCTTGGACGGGTTCTCGACGTGCACCACCGTGCCGTCCGTCTGCAGAACCTCGTACACCACGGACGGGGCCGTCGTGATGAGGTCCATGTTGTATTCGCGTTCAAGGCGCTCCTGGACGATGTCCATGTGCAGGAGGCCGAGGAAGCCGGCGCGGAAGCCGAAGCCGAGCGCCTGAGAGACTTCGGGCTCGAACTGGAGCGCGGCGTCGTTGAGCTGGAGCTTCGTGAGGGCGTCGCGAAGCGCATCGTACTGGTTGGACTCGACGGGATAGAGGCCCGCGAACACCTGCGGCTTCACTTCCTTGAAGCCGGGCACGGCCTCGTCGGCAGGATTCTGGGCGCTCGTCACGGTGTCGCCCACGCGAGCGTCCTTGAGCTCCTTGATGCCGGCAATCACGAAGCCCACTTCACCCGCGGAGAGCGAGGTGCGGCTCTGGGACTTCGGCGTGAAGACGCCGAGCTGCTCGACGAGATGATTGGCGCCGGTGGCCATCAGGCGGATCTTGTCCTTCGGACGGAGCGTGCCGTTGACGACGCGCACGAGCATCACCACGCCGACGTAGTTGTCGAACCAGGAGTCGATGACGAGGGCCTGGAGCTTGGCGTCCGGATCGCCCTTCGGAGGCGGAACGTCGCGTACGACGCGCTCAAGGATGTCGTCGATGCCCATGCCGGTCTTGGCCGAGCAGGGAATCGCGTCCGTCGCGTCGATGCCGATCACGTCCTCGATTTCCTCGGCGGCCGCATCGGGGTTCGCGCTCTGAAGGTCCATCTTGTTGAGGACGGGGAGCACGGTCACGCCGAGGTCGATGGCGGTGTAGCAGTTCGCAACCGTCTGGGCCTCGACGCCCTGCGTAGCGTCGACGACGAGCAGCGCGCCTTCGCACGCGGAGAGCGAACGGCTCACTTCATAGGAGAAGTCGACGTGCCCCGGAGTGTCGATGAGGTTGAGTTCGTAGACCTCGCCGTCCTTGGCCTTGTACTTGAGGGAGGCGGTCTGCGCCTTGATCGTGATGCCGCGTTCACGCTCGAGGTCCATGCTGTCGAGCACCTGGGCGCTCATTTCGCGGTCGGAAAGACCGCCGCAGCGCTGGATCAGGCGGTCGGCGAGCGTCGACTTGCCGTGGTCAATGTGGGCGATGATCGAGAAGTTGCGGATTTTCTGCATTGAAGAGACTGAATGGGTCGGAATTTGTACGGGCCGCCGGCCGGAGCGCAATGCTCGACGGGAACGGGCGACTCTTGCAAAACATGGCCGTCATCGGGCCTTTCTAGGACCTGTTATTGTACCATTCAGGCGCCATTACACATTGAATTTCCCCGAATCTTTTGCACCGCAGCGGATTCGGGCGAATGCCGTCCGCTTTGCCAATAAGGAAGCGCCGCGGGTTCCTGCACGGAGGACGTGCGGGAAGCCTCGCGGCGCCGGACGGGAGCCGCCCGCAGGCGGAGCTCCCGTGATCGGATATCGGGATCAGAGGCCGTTGGTGCGGCGGCAGATGCCCGAGAGCACGGCAAGTGCGGCGGGCAGGCTCTGCGTGTCCTGGATCTCGAAGTCGGCGCGATGATGGCCGTGATGGTTGCAGCCGTAGAAGAGGAAGGTCGCCTCGGCGCCGTGCTCGATGGCGCGGCGCGCAAGAATCGAGCAGTCCTCGCTGCCGCCCGCAGTCTCAAGACTGGTCACGTGATCGCGCCCGAACACCTCCGCGCAGGCCTCGACCGCCAGGTCGCAGGCGGCAGGCGTCGCCTCGAAGTTCGTGGCCTCGCCCGCCTTCGTCACGCGACATTCGACGCCGTAAGAGGCGGCGCAGCCCTCGACGATGCGCCTGACGCTCTCGAACATGTATTCGTTGATCTCCTGCGTAGAGCCGCGGGTCTCGCACTGCATGAAGGCGTGCACGGGCGTGACGTTCCTGCCCTCGCCCGCCACGAGCCTGCCGACGGCGATGCGCGTGTCGCCCTCGCCGTGGCGCGGAATGCCCTGCATCATCACGGCGGCGGCCGCCGCGGCCATGAGCGCGCTCCTGCCCTTTTCGGGATCCGAACCCGCATGCGAGGGCACGCCCGTGAACTCGATGTCGATCTTGGTCGTGGCCAGGAAGCCCTTCTTCACGACGGACGCCTCGCCGATCCTGCAGTTGCAGCCCACATGGGCGCCGAAGAACCAGTTGAGATCGTCCACGACGCCTGCGGCGGCCATGGGCGCCGCGCCGCGCGTCCCTTCTTCGGCGGGCTGGAAGATGAGGCGGAAGCGCCCCTTGAGCTCGTCCATGTGATCCGTGATCCAATGGGCGAGCGTCACGCCCGTCGCCGTATGGGCGTCATGGCCGCAGGCGTGCATGTGTCCCGGGATCTCGGAGTCGAACCCTTCGGCCGCGGGCAGGTGCGAGGCGTCGTGAAGCTCCTCGACGAGTACGCAGTCCATGTCGAAGCGAAAGCCCGTGACGGGGCCTTCGCGGCCCGTGTCAAAGTTGGCCGTGAGCCCCGTGTAGCCGCCCGTGGCCTTGAGGAAGGATTCAGGCACGCCGTGTTCGGCCGCTCGGACCATCGCCTTCTCGACGAGCTCCGCATTGCGGCCCATGACGGCCTCGGGCCTGATCACGTCCAGCCCCATGCGGATCGTCCAGCCGAGCGCCTCAAGCGCACGGAAGACCTTCCACTGGGTCTCGAATTCGGTCCAGCCCTCTTCGGGGCGGCGGTGGATTTCACGGCGAAGCCTCGTCATCTCCTCGACGTACCTGGCGCAGTCCTGCATGTCGTTCTCCTTTGATTGGAAAGAATGTCATGCAGACATTTTCCTCCTCTTTTGAGACCGCGGGAGGAGTGGCATAAAAAAGGCACCCGCCTCAACGTGAGGAGAGTGCCCTTTTGCGCATGCGGATGGTCCTGCGGACTGCGCAGGAACAAGCCGCCTTATTCAGTCCAACGCTTGTAGATCACCGTGGAGTTCGTGCCGCCGAAGCCGAAGGAGTTCTTCATGGCGTAGTTGATCTCCATCCTGCGGGCCTCGTTGGGGCAGCAGTCGATGTCGCATTCGGGATCCTGCTCGAAGACGTTGATCGTCGGGGGCGAGACCTGCTCCTCGAGCGCCTTGATCGTGAAGACGGACTCGACGCCGCCAGCGCCGCCGAGAAGGTGGCCCGTCATGGACTTCGTGGAGTTGACGACGAGCTTCCCGGCATGTTCGCCGAAGACTTCCTTGATGGCCTTCACTTCGTTGACGTCGCCGACGTTCGTGGACGTGCCGTGCGCGTTGAGGTACTGGATGTCCTCGGGCGCGATGCCGGCGTGGCGGAGCGCCATGCGCATGCAGCGGGCGGGACCGTCGGTCGACGGGGTCGTGATGTGGAAGGCGTCGCCCGAGAGGCCGTAGCCGACGATTTCGGCGTAGATGTGGGCGCCGCGGGCGCGGGCCTGCTCAAGCTCCTCGAGAACGAGGACGCCCGCGCCTTCGCCCATCACGAATCCGTCGCGGTCCTTGTCGAAGGGACGGGAGGCGGTCTTCGGATCGTCGTTGCGACGGGAGAGCGCATGCATGTTGTCGAAGCCGCCGACACCCACGGGATGAATCGTGGACTCGCAGCCGCCCGCCACCATCACGGTCGCGTCGCCGCGGGCGATGATGTGCATGGCCTCGCCGATGGCGTGAAGGCCCGTCGAGCAGGCGGTCACGTGGGCGATGTTCGGGCCCTTGAGATTCTTCATGATCGCGAGCTGGCCCGAGGTCATGTTGATGATGCAGCCCGGAATGAGGAAGGGCGAGATGCGGCGGGGACCGCGCTCGTTGCAGGCCTCGTTGTTCGTGCAGATGAGCGGAAGGCCGCCGATGCCCGAGCCGATGGCGCAGCCGCATTCGGGCGCGAACTCGTCGGTGATCTCGAGGCCGGAGTCTTCAAGCGCCATGATGCCGGCGGAGACGCCGAAGTGAACGAAGCGGTCGAAGCGGCGCACTTCCTTGACGCCGAGGTACTTGCCCGCATCGAAGTCCTTCACTTCGCCGGCGATCTGGCAGCCGAAGGCGGAGGCGTCGAAAGCGGTGATGCGGTCGATGCCGGACTTGCCTTCGAGGGCGGCCTGCCAGCTCGAGGCGACGTCGTTGCCGATCGGCGAAACCATACCGAGACCGGTAACGACAACACGACGGTTCATCATGGTGGTATTCCTTGCTGTGGGTGTTCTGGGAAGCCGAACAATCTGATACGACTTTCGGCCTTAGGGACTAGCGGGTCGGCGTTATCTGCCTTCCCCTTAAAACAACTGTGGGACCCGCGGAGGCGGATCCCACAATTCGGGCGCCCCTGAGGACGCCGTTCACATCGAGTTCTCTCGAGGCGAAATTACTTGTTGACGGCAGACTTGACGTAGTCGATGGCCTGCTGGACGGTACGGAGGTTTTCCTGTTCCGTGTCCGGAATTTCGATGCCGAAGGCGTCTTCGAGGGCGAGGGACATTTCAACCGTCGTGAGGCTGTCGGCGCCGAGGTCTTCGATGAAGGAGGACTCGTTCTTGATGTCCTCTTCCTTGATGCCGAGCTGTTCAGCAACAATCTTCTTAACCTTCAGTTCGATATCTTCCATTTCTTTAACTCCGCTTTAATGGGGTAGGACCCCGCAGGCGCGGGGAAAAAGTGAAGGGACAACTCCCTTCGGGGTTTAGGTGATTGGATATTTTACCAAGCAAGAGGCGCTTTGTGTGAAGGGAGGCACCCTCCGGAGCGCCTCATGCCCGGCAGAAAGGGCGTCAGCCCATGAACATGCCGCCGTTGACGTGCAGGGTCGTACCCGTCACGTAGGCGCCCGCATCGCTTGCGAGGAAGAGGCAGGCGTCGGCGATCTCCTGAGCGTCGCCGAGGCGGCCGAGCGGGATCTGAGCGCGGCCTTGTGCTCTTCGGGAAGACCGGCCGTCATGTCCGTGTCGATGAAGCCCGGAGCGACGCAGTTGACCGTGATGCCGCGAGAGCCGATCTCGCGGGCGAGGGCCTTGGTCATGCCCATGAGGCCTGCCTTGGCGGCGGCATAGTTGACCTGGCCGGCGTTGCCCATGGCGCCCACGACGGACGTGATGGAGATGATGCGGCCGGAGCGCTGCTTCATCATCGGGCGCACGCAGGCGCGGGCGAGACGGAAGGCGGCGGTGAGGTCGGTCTCGACGACGTCGTTCCAGGCGTCGTCCTTCATGCGCATCACGAGCGTGTCGCGGGTGATGCCAGCGTTGTTGACGAGAACGTCGATGCGGCCGAATTCGGCGACCGTGTCGACCACGGCCTTGGCAGAGGCCTCACCGTCGCAGACGTTGAGCACGATGCCGCGGCCCTTGCCGCCGAGTTCGGCGATGCGGGCCGTGATGCGTTCGGCGCCGGCTTCGCTCGTGGCCGTGCCGACCACGGTGGCGCCGGCCTTCACGAAGGCTTCAAGAATGGCAGCGCCGATGCCTCGGCTCGTGCCGGTCACGAGCGCGACGCGGCCCTCGAGCGCATTGGCGGAAAACGTCGTCATATGTCTTTCTCCAAATATCAGTTCAGCTTTTCGAGCACCGCGGCGAGCGAGGCGGCGTCGAAGATGTTGTGACCGTTGATTTCAGGCGCAGTGCGGCGAAGCAGGCCCGTGAGGACCTTGCCGGGACCGCACTCGACGATGTCGGTGATGCCGGCGGCCTTCATGCGCTCGATCGTGCGCACCCACTGGACCGCGCCCGCAGCCTGGCGGGCGAGCGCCTCGCGGATGGCGTCGGGCGTCTCGTGCACCTCGACGTCGATGTTGGCGATGACGGGAATGGCGGGCACCTGAATCTCGGTCTCGACCAGACGGGCCGCAAGCTTGTCGGCGGCGGGCTGCATAAGGCTCGAGTGGAAGGGTGCGGACACGGGCAGCTCGATGGCGCGGCGGCAGCCGAGGGCCTTGGCGCACTCGATGGCGCGTGCGACGGCGGCCTTTTCACCAGCGATCACGACCTGACCGGGCGCGTTGAAGTTGACGGCCTCGACGCGGCCCGTCTCGCGGGCCTCGGCGACGGCGGCCTCGACGTCGTCGTCGGCAAGACCGATGACGGCGGCCATGCCGCCGACGCCGACGGGCACGGCGCTCTGCATGGCCTCGGCGCGGAAGCGCACGAGACGCACGGCCGTCTCAAGGGACATCGCGCCTGCGGCGCAAAGAGCCGAATATTCGCCGAGCGAATGGCCCGCCATCATTTCAGGCGTGCGGCCGCCGGCGGCGAGCCACGCTTCATAGAAGGCGACCGACGAGGCGAGCATCGCAGGCTGGGTATTGACCGTGAGCGAAAGCGTTTCGGCGGGGCCTTCGGCAATGAGGCCGGTGAGCGAAAAGCCGAGCGCCTCGTCGGCGCGGGCCATCACGCCGGCGACGGTCTCGTTGCCGGCAAAGCCCGACAGCATACCGACGCTCTGGCTGCCCTGGCCGGGAAACACGAATGCAATGCGCATGGAACTGGTCCTATGGGGTGAATTGAATCGGTAGGAGTTTAGCAGGTGGGGGATCGACCGAAAACAGGATTTCCCCTCCCGTGTTGGCGGGGTTTTCGGGCTTTTGAGCCCCGCTTACCAGCGGATGAGCGCCGACCCCCAGGCCATGCCGGCGCCGACGCCCTGAAGCAGGACGAGCTCGCCGGGCTTCACCATGCCCGCGCGCACGGCGCGGTCGAGCGCAAGCGGCACGCTCGCGGCCGACGTGTTGCCGTGCTCGGCAACGGTCCTCACCATCCTCTCCTCGGGAATGCCGAGCTTGGCCGCCACCATCGTCATGATCCTGAGGTTGGCCTGGTGCGGCACGAAGAGCGCGACGTCCTCGGTATGCACGCAGGCGAGGTCAGCCACTTCACGCGCGCTGCCGACAAGGCCCTCGACGGCAAGACGGAAGACCTGACGACCGTCCATGCGGATGTATGGATCGCCCGAGATGACGCCGTGGTTGAGGGAGGCCGTGAGGCTCAGCACCTTTTCGCCGTAGTCGCCGTCAGCGTACATGCGGGCGGCGAGAATGCCGGGATCGGACGAGGCCTTGAGCACGACAGCGCCCGCGCCGTCGCCGAAGAGCACGCAGGTGGAGCGGTCCTTCATGTCGAGCACTCGGGACATCACCTCGGCGCCGATCACGATCGCGGCGCGGTAGGGACCAGCGCGCAGCATGGCGTCGGCGGCGTTGAGCGCATAGATGAAGCCCGCACAGACCGCCTGCACGTCGAAGGCCGCGCATCCCCTGGCGCCGAGCGCAGCCTGCACGCGGCAGGCGACGGACGGAAACACCATGTCGGGCGTCGTGGTGGCCACGATGATCAGGTCGATTTCGGAAGTCTCGACGTTCGCGGCCTCAAGCGCCCTGCGGGCGGCGGCCACGGCCAGAGACGACGTCGTCTCGCCCTCGGCCTCGTCAGCGAAATGGCGGCTCTCGATGCCGGTGCGCGTGCGAATCCACTCGTCGCTCGTCTCAATGCCGTCGCGGGCAAGCATGGCCGCAAATTCCCCGTTGGTGACGATGCGCTTCGGAAGCGCACTGCCCGTGCCTAAAACGCGTGAGTACATGGAGGCTTTCCTTCTCTATTCGTGAAAACCCCGAAATCATAACGAAGAAAGGGGAGCGCACGCGGTGCGCTCCCCCGGCATTTGTAATAAGACGCAAAACGCCCGCAGGACTTAGCGGACGAGCTCATAGGGCCACTGCGTGACCCCGAGGAAGTTGTAGACGTGGCGGTAGCCCGAGGCTACAAGCGCCTCGCCCGCATATTCGGCCCTGCGGCCCGTGCGGCAGTAAATGAGGACGGGCGTGTCGGGATTGGGCGAGAACGGTAGGCGCATGCCCGGGCGGATCGCATCGACGGGCACGTTGACGGCGCCCTTGATGTGCCCCGTGGCGAACTCCTCGGGCGTACGGACGTCGAGCACCACGACGCCTCCGCGCTCCATCATCCTGCGGGCCTCCTCGGGACGGATCATCTGGTAGGCGGGAGCCGCGGCAAGCAGAGCGGCGGGAGCGCAGGAAAGTGCGGCGGCTGCACAGCCTGCGGCGAGCAGGCTGCGGCGGTTCATCATGGTCATGGGACGTCTCCTCGGAATTACCTCAATGGAAGCATCAATTCTACCTCCCAGCGCACGGGAGGCGCCTGGCCCCTCAGCGGGCCGCAAGGTCGATGGCGGTCTGCACGTACATGGCGACGCCGCCCGAAAGTGCGTCCTCGTCGACCGTGTATGACGAGTGGTGCTGTCCGTAGACGGCGCCGCAGGCCTCGTTCCTCACGCCGAGGAGGCCCATGCAGCCGGGCGCGCCCGCCGCAAAGTGACAGAAGTCCTCGCCGACCATCGAGGGGCCGATCTCGTAGAGAGCGTCGGGTCCGAGCACCTTGAGGGCGGCCTCGCGGGCAACCTGCGTCACAGCGGGATCGTTCACCGTGGGCAGCGCCTTCTGCTCATAGCGCACGACGGCCTCGGCGCGACGGGAGGCGGCGATCGTCCTCGCAATACGGCCGACGGCCTCGGGCATGCGCGCCGCGGTCTCAGGCCTCAGCGTCCTGACGGTACCCGTGAGTCTGGCCTCGCCCGCAATCACGTTCCAGCGGGTGCCTGAATTAAACGTGCCGATCGTCACGACGGCCGTGTCGACGGGCGAAACCTCGCGACTCACGAGGGTCTGCAGTCCGTCGACGATCGCGGCGCCCGCCACCAGCGCGTCCACGCAGTGCTCGGGCTGCGCGGCATGACCGCCCACGCCCTTGACGTCTATCTCGAACCTGTCGGTGCCCGCCATGCAGGGACCAGAAATGAGACCGATCCGTCCTGCGGGGACGTCCGACCAGACGTGCATCGCGAAGCAGGCGTAGACGCCCTCGAGCGCCCCTTGGGCGATCATGGAGAGTGCGCCCTCACCCGACTCCTCTGCAGGCTGGAAGGCGAGCCTGACAACGCCGCCCCATTCCTCCCGCGTCTCCTGCAACACGAGTGCGGCGGTGAGCAGCATCGCCGTGTGGCAGTCGTGTCCGCAGGCGTGCATGACGCCGGGATTGCAGCTTGCGAAAGAGGCTCCCGTGGTCTCGGTGACGGGAAGCGCATCCATGTCGGCACGAAGAAGAACGGTCCTGCCGGGCTTCGTGCCCCGGATCTCGGCAAGCGTGCCCGTTTGAAGCCCGCAGGGCCTCCATTCGATGCCCGCCTTCGTGAGCTCCTCCCGAACGAGGGCTGCGGTTTCAAACTCGCGGCCGCTCAGCTCGGGATGAGCGTGAATGCGGCGGCGCATGCCGATCAGGAAGTCCGCCTTGCTGCGAACAATCGATGCGAGGTCCATGTTGCGTGTCCTTTCGTGCGTATCTGGAGTCACGGGCCTCTCGTCGGCCCGCGCATGAGGCGATCATACGCCATGGACGCATCGGTGCGACGGAGCCGTATGGGGGCAAGGGACATAAAAAAAGGGACCCGTCTTGACGGATCCCTCTTTCTATGACTTCGACGATCTTTTCAACGTCTTCCGATGCAAGCTGCAGTGGAGCCTAATCCTTGAAACCTTCACGCGAGTCAGCTTGATCTCTCACTCACCGTGGGGTTCGCGCGTTGCATCCTGCGCGCAAAGACTTGCCGGACGGCATGGCGCTGCCAACGGCTTCGGAAGGAAGCTTCTTTGTCGAAAAGACCGGCAGACGCTAATTATTCGTCAGCCTTCGTCGCAATCACCTTCTTGCCGCGGTAGAAACCGGTCGGGCTGATGTGGTGACGGCGATGCACTTCACCGGTCGTAGCTTCGATCGCGGTGGGCGGGTTGGTCAAAAAGTCGTGAGCACGATGATTACCGCGCTTGTTGGTGGATTTCTTGTTCTGCTGAACAGCCATGGCAAACCCCACGTATACAAAACGAGTGACATTACGAGTGGTCTGCAGGACGGCACTCGATAACTAACCTGCAGACTTCCGGAAAAATCTCCGCGTCGGGACGCTTTCAAACCGTTGGCAATCAACCGTTTGAAGGGGCCGGCACAACCAACCACCCGTGGCGGCAGTTCAGTCGAAACCGTATCCCATCGTGGAAAGTGGCGAATTTTACCAAATTCGCCGAAGGTTGGCATCTGTCTAACGCATTTTTTTTGATTTGCGTTTCGGATGCGCATGAAAAAAGGGGAGGCATCACGCTTCCCCTTTCCTCTGAAACCTGGAGCGGGAGACGAGTCTCGAACTCGCGACCTCAACCTTGGCAAGGTTGCGCTCTACCAACTGAGCTACTCCCGCATTTTTTGACAGAACCCACACCCTCTCAAAGAGATAATGGAGCGGGAGACGAGTCTCGAACTCGCGACCTCAACCTTGGCAAGGTTGCGCTCTACCAACTGAGCTACTCCCGCATTCGTCCTGCGAAGGATTTGAATTTTACACAGTTTTTCAGGATTGGCAAGAGCACTCTTCCAAAAAAAACGAAAAATACCATAAACACGGTATTCGAAGATCCTTTTTCAGGCGTTTTCAGGCGATTCGAGGCGGAAGAGCGCCTTTAGCTCGTCCGTACTCAGATCGCCCACCCAGCCTTCGCCTGTCGCAACCGTCAGGTCGGCGAGCTCACGCTTGCGCTCGAGCATGTCGTTGATGCGTTCCTCGAAGGTCCCCGCGCAGAGGAAGCGGTAGACGAGCACATCCCTGCACTGGCCGATGCGGAAGGCGCGGTCGGTCGCCTGATTCTCGACGGCGGGGTTCCACCACAGGTCGTAGTGCACGACGACGGAGGCCGCCGTCAGGTTGAGGCCCGTGCCGCCCGCCTTGAGCGAGATGATGAGAAGGGCGTCCGCGGGATCGTTCTGGAAGCGGTCTACCATCTCGGCGCGCTTCGCGATGGAGACGCCACCATGGAGGAAGTCGGGCCTGACGCCCGTCGCCTTCTCGAACCAGTCCTGCAACCTCTCGCCCATCTCGGCGTACTGCGTGAAGACGAGCATCTTGCGCCCGTTCTCCCTGCACTCCTCGACAAGCTCGAAGAGCGAGTCGGCCTTGCCGCTGTCGGGAAGCCGCGGGTGCCTCTTTTCATAAAGGGACGGGGAGTTGCAGATCTGCTTGAGGGCCGTGATGAGGCTCAGCAGCATGCTCGACCTCTTCATGCCGTCCTCCTGTCCGAGCCCCTCAAGCTTCTTCATCCAGTAGTCGAGCGTCGTCTTGTAGAGTGCGGCCTGCTCGGGCGTGAGATCGACGTAGCGGTCGCAGACCACCCTGTCGGGCAGATCCGAGATGATCGACTTGTCGGTCTTGAGGCGCCTGAGCATGAAGGGAGCGGTCACCAGGCGGAAGGCCTCGAGCGCACGCTCGTTCCTGTCCGTCTCGATGGGCTTGGCGAAGGACTTCATGAATTCGTCCTGGGTGCCGAGGATGCCGGGCTGCACGATCGACAGGAGCGACCAGTACTCCATCAGCCTGTTCTCCACGGGCGTCCCGCTCATGGCGATCACCTGTCTGGCGGGGAAGTCACGAACCGCCTGCGTGATGCCGGAGCCCGTGTTCTTGACGGCCTGCGCCTCGTCGAGCACCATCAGCCTCCAAGTCTCGGCCCCAAGGACCGCCGCATCGCGCTTGAAGGTGCCGTAGGTCGTGATCGTCACGTCGGGCCGCTCCTCGACGGGCGCAAGCTGCCTGGCCGAGCCGTGGTAGACGGATGCAGTGAGGCCGGGCGCGAAGCGCTCGATCTCACGCATCCAGTTTGTCATCAGGGTGGCGGGCACGATCGCGATCGCCTTTTCCTTCGCAAACTCGCCTCGCTCCTTCATGGCTAGAAGCGTCGTGATGACCTGCAGCGTCTTCCCGAGGCCCATGTCGTCGGCAATGAGGGCGCCGAGTCCGAGCATCAGGTTTCTCATGAGCCACGAATAGCCTCTTTCCTGATAGGGGCGCAGCACCGCGTTGAGGCCCGAAGGCAGCGGAATCGAATCCACGCGCCCGAACTCACGGGTGCGCTCAATCAGGTCGTCGGGAACCGAGACGGCCGTGCCGTCGTCGAGTTCGCCCGTATAGACGGCCTTCATCATGTCGAGATATCCCGCACTCTCCATGAAGTCGACCTTCGCCTTCAGCTTTCTGAGCACTTCGGGATCGAGATACACGAACTCGTCATTGAAGGGAATGACCTCTCCCACATGAGCCATGACAGCCTCAAATTCTTCCTTGGTGAGCACCCGCTCTCCCAGAGACACCTTCCAGTCAAAGCTTCCGACGGACTCCTTCGTGATCATACCCTTGCCCGTGCTGCCCGACATGGAGACGGACAGCTTCGGCTTGAGGAGATTGCTGAGGCTCTTGGGGAGCATGACGCGGGCGCCGAGCAACTCGAGCGAAGGCACGGCGTCAAAGAGAAAGTCGCGCAGTCCGTCCTTCGGGAGCGTCGCTGGCTTGCCCTTTGAGTCGAGCACTGCCCTGAGCTCGTTGCAGTAGACGGCGAGGGATTCGAAGACGGAAAGGATCGCCAGACGGTCGGCCTCGAACTTCTCCTCCTTGAGCACGTCCCTGTAGAGCACGGGACGCGCCTTGGGACCGGCGTTGCGGGGAAGGACGCCGAGATTAACCGTCACGTTGCCGTTCTTCGCAGTGCGGACCGTCATGACGGGAACCCAGGAGAGCTGCATGAAGGCGAGCGAGAACGGCTTGAGGAACTTGCGCACGAGCGTAATGTCGGCTTGGGCGATGCCGTAATCGAGCGCCGAGCTCAGGGGCCTGGCCATCAGGGCGTAAAGCGGATCGCCCGCAAAGGTCGAAGGCACGCGCGCCGAGAATTCGACATATTCGGTCATCAGCACGGAGAGAAGCGTAAAGAGCCTGCCAGTCCGCGTGGATTGTGCGAGCGGGCACCCGCTCTTCTTGAATATGCCGAGAACATCCTTCGAGAGAATCGCGCCCGTCTCCTCGACGAACCTGCGCACGCCAACCGCCTGCATCGCAGGCATCCACATCGCCGCCACCTTGTCGCGACCTTCCGTCTTGAGGTGCACGAGCACGGGGACCGCAGCCCCCTGCCTCAGGAGCATGACGGCGGCCTTCGCGACTCGGCTCCAGGGTTCGAGACCGGGGGCGGACGCGGGCGTGCGCCCGTCGAGCTCGGAGAGCGAGATGATGAGGCGACCCCGGTCCATCATCGACGCATCGAGACTGCGGCCGCGCGGTATGCGAAGCGACATCATGAAGCGACCGTCCGCCCAGAGAAGTTCCGGCAGCACGCGTCCACCTGAGAAGGCGGACTGGAACTTGTTCCAGAGCTCGTCAACGTCATGCCCCTGACCTTCGTGGGAACGGGACCTGCTCATCACGGGGGCGACGAGCTTTTCATAGCGGTAGCGTGAAAGCGCCTTCCCGCCCTCGACCGATGCGGGCAGAAGCGACGCGAGGCGCTTGAGATATCCGCCCTCAATTTCCTCGAGCAGAGGGAGCGCTTCGCCGTCCCCCTCTTCTGCCTCCCCCTTGGGATCGGCGAGCGCAAGCCAGACAAGAGGATCCGGCTCGAACAGCGAGACGGACTTGTCAAGATCGATACCGCGATCGCGCAGAAGTCCGGGCAGATCAACGCCCCTGAAGTGGAAGACCCACATCGGGTCCGCGTCGATCGTCTTCACCATTCCGTAGTAGACACCCGCAATATGCTTGCAGGGAACCGCATCGTCGGGACACGAGCAGGACATGCGGAACTCCCTCCACGACTGCGGGAAGAGGCTGATGCCGAGCTCCGCTACAATCTCGCCTACCTCGGGGTCGAGCTCGCCCTCGAGAAGCTTCGCAAGCAGCGCGGGCCTCTCGGCAACAGCATCGACGAGCCTCGTGACGTCCTCGGACGGCAGGGGCTTCAAGTCAATCGCAACCTCGTAGGGCGAGTAGGCGCTGCCATGCGCAATCGCCTCGACCCTGAGCTTCGCGGGGTTGAACTGCATGTCGTCGATGCGCCCCGTGTTGTAGTAGGTGCGCCCACGGGGCAGCCTGTTCTCATAATCCAAATGCGTGAGTGCGTCGATCCACTGCTTTCCCCACCATGTCGTGCCGAACTGTACGCGTCTGCCCATGCCTGAGCTCCCTCATGTCCTCAAAAGTTTCAGTCTACCAAGTCGAGCTGAAATACATCTCCTCCACGACCGAAGCCGCCTCTCAACTTTTGTAGATCTCCCCATCAATGTCTTCGGCCTTGAGCTTTCGAAGGAAGACATGGTGCGGCTCGACAACTTTCAGCAGACGGTCTTCGTGAATTTCTCTAAACCGGTACGTCAATCGTCTGGATCTGCCCTTCTTGAGGGTAGACTTCCGCATAGTCAAGAGCGCGCCTGCGCCGACAGCATCCGAGCCGAAAGCATCTGCGCGAACCTTGGCCGCATGAAGCCCGAACATTGGCCGTAAGAACCCATCAGGAGAACCGCCCCGCGCCAACCATCACGCATCCCGAAGAACAACTGCTTCTCGACTGTTTTTTTCCTACAGCTGGTTCGACACCATTGACTACGGACGCCAAGTCGAGTTGCGCGAGATTACGAAGGAGAGGGTCAAAAAGCTGCTCAACGACTGGAAGAAGGCAGGCTGGATGGAGTTGATTTCGCGCTACAACAAGGTCTTCGACATCCTACCCACGGAAGACTTCTTTTGGGAGATGGGCGATCGTTATCCGCACGAGATTTTCAAGGCCGAAGTCCAAAGGCGCGGCGAGAGGTACGCCAGGGTCAATCGCAATGCCATTCATGTTGTTGATGTCATGTTCGGCATTTTCACTGCCTGTGCAGACCTCAAGAACGGCAAGTCCGTCGAAGATCAGACCGCCGGGATTCGGAAGCTGATGGACGAGCCGGACGGCCCTTAAGCTTCAAGAAGACGATCAAGGCTTGGTTGGAGGATCCGAAGTTCCGGCCCATGTTCGTCATCCTGCCCGATGAGGTGATGAATGAGTGGGCTGAGTGGCTCGCAAAGAAGAGCTTCGACTTGACGGCGACCGGGATCTTTTCGGTCGAATTGCCGGCCAAGCAACTCGGCTTGATTCAGGCGTGCACGCCGAGGTCAACCATCAATAGGCTTTATTCTCTTCGCAACGGCTTCTGGCTTTCCGAAAGCCCTTGGGCCTACGTGGGCACCATGCACGATGACTGGCCCCGGATGATTCTCACGGCCATGCGGCAGCTGGTTATGGAAAACGATCCGGCGGCCGCCTTCAAGACGGCGCGTGCCGCTCAGAAGGCATCGCTTTGCACCCGCACGTTCCCCGAGATGACGGCCAATTGGTTCTACGGTCAGATTCTCTATGCCAACCGCGACGTGCCGAAGCGGGTCTTGAGATAGATCTGCGACTCGCGGTTGAAGATCGAGCCGTCCTTGCCGAGCGCGCCGCTGTCGGAGCTGGAACCGTTTTCAAGAATGAAGCCGACGGAGAGGCCGTTGCCCTGGTCTTCGGAGCACTTGAGGCCGAGGCGGGAACCGGCGAAGTTGCCCGAAGTCATTTCCAGGCTGTTGCCGCCGCTCTCGGCGACGTGCTTGTAGGTGAGGCCGGTGTCGATGGCGCCGTAGACCTTGACGCCTGCAGCGGCACAGGTGCCTGCGGCGAGGAGCGACGCAAGGGCAGCGGCCGTTTTTCCAAACTGCATGATGTTGTCTTTGACGAAGTCTGCTGAAGGGTGAATGAGGAGAGCCTTCGGAGGTCCAAGGGGCGGAATGGTTTTAGGTCTTGATTTTTTTTGAGGAATTCTTGACATTTCCAAAAACCTATGTAAAATACGACTTCTCAGATGCGGGAGTAGCTCAGTTGGTAGAGCGCAACCTTGCCAAGGTTGAGG
>ERZ791810.1165-NODE-1165-length-19377-cov-4.790964_pt1 | contig 19377 bp, 8 predicted proteins | sample MGYA00510304_ERZ791810 | MGnify/ENA primary metagenome ERZ791810 (study PRJEB30046, sample SAMN00791967) | human gut metagenome | study: EMG produced TPA metagenomics assembly of the A metagenome-wide association study of gut microbiota in type 2... | reverse complement strand
AGTATCTCTCCTTCCGACAAGGTGGTCACACAGCTGACTCCTTTGTACTATTTTTTCTTTTTTGTCATTTTCACTCTGATTCTGTGATATTTCGTAGATTTTGTTGCGTCCGTCTCTTCAATGGTCGTTTCTCTGCTACCGCTCATGGCGGCTACCAGTCCCCGCAATAACAAAGGCTTGTTCATTTAGAACGGGATGAAATTGTCAAGGTACAAATCCGTTACATCATTTTGTGTAACTTTTTATTGTTTTCATGAATATTTTAAGCTATAATGTAACCGAAGTCCAAAAACTTACGGTAACGCTAACGGTTACGAATTAACGATTGGAATGAGGTATGATATGCCATTAAACTGGAATGATGAAACGATTCCATCAAAAGCAGATAAAACAACAGATATATTAGGATTTAAAGAAATCGGTGGTATCGGGCAACTGATTTACCACCCTTTTCGATTCAAGAAATATGAACTTGATATTGATAAAAGCGATGAATATTGTGCAACACCATTTTGCCGCCCCGGATATGAACCCATCTTTCCTAAAGAAGATTTTCTTTCCGGACAGGGACTGCTTACCAGCCTTTGCAATCTGGCAATGCAGATAAACAGCTTTGATAATAAAATTCCATATACACAGCTCATCATGGAATGGTGTACAAATAATATGCATCCATATAATATTGATTTCATTTATTCTGAATTGAATGAATCGTTTGATATAAATAGCTTCGATGCAGAAATGGTAGAAAAAGACGGAACATTCGAGATTAACAACTTCTTAGATGACCTCGGAAAATTATATAATGCAGTCATGTTTTATGTTGCTCTCGAAGGTATCTGTATTGCCGATGACGAAGCTGCATATGATTTATCCAAAGAAGGAAAATACTTTGAGGGCTACTCTTTCTTTGATAAATATAAGCATCCTATCGTTGCAATACCGGATGACTTAGATTATGGGGATGCAAAAGGAAACCTCATAGAAGAAATGCGAATTGATAATGAGTACATTAAAAATCATCCGGCAGAAAAACCTCCAACCGGAGAATTTGCTACTACACCATATGACGATTACGATGAATTGCGGAATGCTCTTATTGACATCATTCCGGAATTTACCATGAAATTAAAGGTAGATCCCCGCACTAACCGATTAGAATTTTCTACCGATATTGATTCCGTGTTTGATATTGCGTGGCTAACACTTGCAAGAATGCTTTCCGAAGACCCTGCACCAGAAGATAAAGGGAAATCAGATAATCGACCAGAAGGCATTATGATTCGTTGCCGGAACTGTGGTAAATTCATAATACGAAAGAGCAACCGACAGGAATTTTGCGATTCTGAGGATTGTCAGAAAGCTCGAAATGCCAGAAAACAAAAAGCATATAGAGAGCGAAAAGCCATTAAAAAGGCTCAAACTAGTAAGAAAAAAGCACATTAATTCATACTATTTGGCGTAAATACAAATAAAATATTGTATTTACTGTAAGCCAGTTATATGCAATTGTGTGCTATGATATTATATAAAATATGTTAAAAGACACCGGAATCCCCCCTATGCAATTTCGCGAAAAAACGTGTGTGAGGGGGCATCGGTCTTTTGAATGAAAAGTAACAGAGATAATACTCCCCCCTGGGGTAAAGGAGGAAATAAAAATGGATTACGCATGGCTTGAAAACGGAGAATATTGGATTCAAGTTGAGGACATGAGAACATCAATCATGAGAGATGCTATTACAGCAAAAACTGAAGCTCAAACTGCAGAAGCATTTCAAAGACAGCTTTATTATTTTGTCAGATTACACACGGGTGTTGAACTTGATTTTAAACAAGAGACTCCTATAAAAGGAGGATTGACACACGATTTCGGTATATTAAAAAATAGAACATCCGGAAGAGGTCGACTAGATGCTGTCGTAAATAATCTTATTATCGAATACAAGAAACATTCAAAGCTCGAAAAAAAGAACGATCAAGATACCGCAACTAATCAGGTCAAGGACTATCTAAAAACTTTATTTACTAATGATGGAGTAAAATACAACGCAATTTTAACTGACGGAATTAAAATATCTTATTTTGGTTTCAATGGTGAAAAAATTGAATCTACTGCTTTTAAAAACATTGAAGCAAAGGACATTGATAAAATTATTCGTGCAATATTAACTAATAATTGCAAAAAATTTATTCCTGAAAATGTTTTAAAAGATTTTGCAGTAAACAGTGAAACAAATTCTATATCAAAAGAGCTTGCATGTGAACTTTATCAAAAACTTATAGTCAATCCAACTGACAAAACAAATATGCTTTTTTCCGAATGGGAAAGTCTTATGCATTTATCATTCGATGACAACGGAAAAGGAAATGATATAGAGAAAAGACGTTCTGAGCTCTCTCTGATTTTCAGAGATAATATTATTAACCCCGTAAAAGAATATAAGGCATTATTTGCACTTCAAACAGCTTATGCAATCATAGTAAAACTTATTGCATGCAAAGTAATAGATAAACTTGAATATGGTACTTCTACCAAGAACTACTCCGACTTAACAAAAGTCACAGCAACAGAATTGCAAAATTTTTTAGAGAAACTTGAAGATGGTTATGTCTATAGAAGTAGCAATATAATAAACCTATTAGAGGGCGACTTCTTCTCATGGTATTCTGCAAAAGAACAATGGGATACCGATTTGTGGGAAACTATCATTAAAATAATCACGTGTATTGACGAGTATTCAACGTTTTCTTTTGAAATAATATACGAACCAGTAGACATTTTCAAAGATTTATATATGAGCATCATGCCAAAAACCGTTCGACACTCAATGGGCGAATATTTTACCCCTGCATGGCTAGCTGATTATGTTGTATCCGAAGGATTAAAACTTCAACCAAATAAGGATTGGAAAGCAATCGATCCATGTTGTGGTTCTGGAACATTCATTATCGCACTAATTAAAAAGATAGTCGGAAATGTAAACTTATATGAGCTCTCCGAAGATCAAAAACAATCCATTACAAGAAAAATTCTTTCTAGAGTATATGGTATAGACATTAATCCGCTCTCTGTTCTATCTGCCAGAGTTGGATACTATCTAGCGCTTCGACCTTTTGGTGATATAAAAGACATAGAAATTCCTATTTATTTAGGAGATTCAGCCATTACACCAACGAGAGAAAACATTGAAGGTATTTCTTGCTATAAATATTCAATACGTAATAACAAAAAGTCCTTTGATGTAATATTACCTTCAAGATTCGTCGAACAAAAGAACTTTGGTAAAATAATGGCATCTTTACAAACTGCTGTGAAAACAAACAACGCTGAAATTCTTTATGAAATGATTGTTGGTCAACTATCCGATACCGAAAAAAATTCAAGGGATTTAATTACAGCTATTCAGTCAATGTCAAACGATTTAGTTGAACTTCATAAAAACAATTGGGATGGAATATGGATTAGAATCGCAACCAATTTCATGCTAATTGCTAGATTACAAGAATTTGATTTAATTGTTGGTAATCCACCATGGGTTAAATGGGAACATTTACCTTCAAATTATGCTTCCAAAATAAAAAAACTATGCAATATTAGGCACATTTTTTCCACAAGAGGACGCTTTGGTGGCACTCAGTTAAATATATGTGCACTCATTTCTAATGTAACTGCTACCAATTGGCTAACAAATACAGGTGTGCTCGCATTTCTAATGCCAGACAGTATTATGTCCCAAAATTCATACGAGGAATTTAGATATTTCTATCTTGATTATGAAGCAAAGGAAAGATTATTTCTGCAGAAGATAGATAAATGGGAAAAACCACTTAAACCCTTTACTTGTGAAGATATTGTTGTATCACAAGATTTCAACACATACTATTATTCAAGGAAAGAAGTAGATTATAAAAAAGGCATTGATGTTACAACAATCTCTCGTACAAAAGGCATTCCAGATATTGTACTAAATAAAGAGACTTCCTTTGCCAAAGTAAAAAAACATCTTATCTTTGGCAAGAAAATCGCTGCTCAAATGTCTGATGCAACATCAGCATTTTCATATCTATCTGATGTACACGATTTTAGGAAAATAATAGGTGATTCAGCATATGAATACAGAACTGGAGTAGAATTTACACCTCAAGAATTATATATGCTTATAGGTATGGGGAAGTCTAGCACATCATCACACTATAGATTTATGAACAAAAAATTTACCCGTTCAAAGTATATTGTAGATGATATGCCCAAAAATGGTTGGGAACTCCCTACAGACCACATATATCCTATTGTGACAGGTCCTTCCTTGACACCATTTAGATGCAACTTGGAAAATGAATATTGTATACTTCCATACTCAGAGAATAAAACTAATGCGCCAATTGGTATATCTGAATTAATGACTTCAAATCCAGAATTATTTGAGTATCTTTTAAACCATCAAAACTTGATTGATAACCAATCTGATAAAAGTAAGGTAATGCGTCGTGGCGAAGAATTTTACGCTCTATCAAAAATAGGACCATATACTTTTTCAAAATATCTTGTTGCAGCACGTGATAACACCAAGTTTTGTGCTACTGTTATTGAGCCCCAAAACACACCATGGGGTGAAACAAAGCAATCAATTTGTGTCAAACACACCATGATAATCGGTCGAACAGTTGCAGGAAGATTCATAGAAAAAGATGAAGCGTATTATATTGCCGGTATTCTCAATAGTAATATTGTAATCCAATACATGCAAAGTACCTTTAAAAGCAATGGCTATAGTTTGAAAAAATCACATTTCTACTTACCTGAATTTGATCAAACAAATCCTTTGCACAAAGAAATTTGCAAATTAGCCAAAAAAGCTTCTAAACTAACAGACCAAGCAAAAATTGCTATAATTCAAAGTAAACTCTCAGATGTATACTTAAATCTATGTTCTTCTAGGTAAAATCGTAAAAGCCACAATCCCGGTAGTCTCCCTACCAAAGATTGTGGCTTTTTATGTTCAATTTTTTGTATGTGTGCCATCGCTTAGTAGTCAATTACTACTAAGAACATCTCCCAATTTCTCCCTCTATTCTGCCGTATCCCCCATGAGCCTTAGTAGTCGAAACCGTAGTAATTCCAAGGCTTTCCGCCATATTCTGCCATGTATTGCTCCAGTCTGCTAAGGTATACATTATCATAAAACTGGAGTGCCGTGGCAGATGAAAAGTACTTTAATCATTATTTTATTTCTCCTTATTTTGCCCCGGAATACCCTGTTTTGCGAGGGGTTCCGGGGTTTGTAAAATGTGTGTATTGGCTGACATCTTGGCAAAATAGGGCAAGATGGAGCAAGTTGTGATGGGCTGTTAGTAGTAAAGTTGGTAGTAAAATGAGAGATATTTACTACTAGGAATTTTTATATTTCAACAGGAACATATTCTCTAAATATATCACGCAACTCCTCAGAAGCACTATCTTTAGACTCAAGCAGCCTTATTACATATTCAATGTAATATTGCTTTTTCCAACCAAACACATTTGGTAAATTAGTAGATGGTAAAAGTCCTTTATTATTTATCACCTTCAAGGCTGCAAGGTAATCTTTGTCATCAATAATTTTTTGTAATTCTTCTCTCACTTTATTATATTCTTCTTGTGGATTCAAAATATCTACCACCCCATCTAAAGATGCTTTATACTCTTCTATCGTACTTGTTGGTTGATTGCAAATATTATTAATCGTATTTTGACATCTTTTCTTTGCGAATAGTAATGATTGCTCCTCTAAATGTTCCTGCAAAAATTCAATTGTTTTTGCTTTTGTTTGTTCCAATAAATCATCCACATTTTCAATATTTTGTTTTTTTGCAACTAATTCAATAACTTTGGGAATCAAGAACAAGTTTTCTATCTCTGAAACTAATGGAACATATATTTTTTCTTTTAGCAGAGAGCCTATTTCTTCTTCCGTTCTTCTATCCCTGTCAACAATACCTTTTATTGTCTTATAATGAAGCATCGGTAACTTGTTGTATGCTTTTGTAGCTTGTATAACAGATGCACATCCTTCTAATGGCATAATACTATACTTTGGAAATAGTCTAGAATATAATTTTCTATCAATACTTTTATCCTGTGTTCCTTCTACAAATAAAACCCCTTGTCTATTGCCCAATATTTCAAGTAACAAATCATCTGAAAACTCATTTGAATCTAACAATGCATAATCCCACTTCTGTTTGTCAATCATATTTTTTATCCAAACAATCTGTGTATTATTTCTAGTTCTCGCAAAATCCAAATTATGTGTTATATATAAATATACACAATCCTGTCTCGCAGACTCTATCTCATTCCAAAGCCTTTCTAATATTGAATTATGCAAATGGTTCTCTGGTTCATCTATAATAATTAAAGAATTTTCCTCTGCCGAAACCACCTCTGCAATAAAATGAAATATGGCTCTTTCACCATCACTCATCAAATTTCCGTTGTATGTTTCTGAAATTCCCTCTATACTCTCAACTTCAATTTTACCAGCACATATTTTCAATTTTCTATGTGTTATTACTTTTTCCCATATCTTCTTAATCTTTTCTAATTTTGTTTCGTTATCAAACTCCTGATCACCATCTTTATGCTTCTCTCGATATTCAATACTTTTTTCAAAGTTTTCTGTCATAAGTAACTCCATAAGTGGCCGATAGTCATCTAACATATGAATTTCTGGCTCATTCCCCCATCTACTACTTTTCTTTCCATATCTTTTTAGCCAATCTCTATTATCATTTGTAGTTCCATACAAAAATTTATCTTCTGCTTTCTTTAATTCAGTTGGACTCACATATTCTGGCATATTAAGAGATTTTTGTGCAGAGATTCTATGTATATTTAATTCAGGATTATTCTCATCAATCCATACACTCATTCTAGTTTTTCCAGCTCCATTAGCTCCTAATAACACAATTGACTGTTTATCTTCAATGTAACATTCTTTATCATCAACATTGGGTATTCTAATTTTCATAATTATTCCTCCATCTCATAATAAAGTAATTAAAAAAGCTTTCGTCCTAAAAAGGACGAAAGCCAATGTTCCGTGTTACCACCTTTATTTACAGCCTGCTTACGCAAAACTGCCTCTGTGGGTATCTGTCAATACCTCTGTGCTGTAACGTGCACAATCCCGTCACCACCTACTACATCTGCCATCTGCAAATGTATTCAATGGGAAGCTCAAAGATGTATTCACAGTATACTCATCATGCACCTCTCATCTGCCGGTTACTTTCTGTATGCCTCTGTGTACTGCTACTTCTTCTTATCACAGCCTGTGTTCTTTATATTATTATGATCATAATGACCACAAGAATAAGGTCATTATATGCATAAAAAATTGATTTGTCAACTCATAAAATTTATCATTTTATACGGTTTTTCATACGGTTTTGGATTTCAATATCCAGCTGTTTCTCATACGCTTTAACATTGATCGTACTGTTATACATATCCACATAATGATCCCATGCTGCATCAAATTCGTCCGGCGATGTCATGATAAGTTTCGGCAGCCATTCTTTTTTGAGAAGTTTCATATCTTCTTTGGCTTTTCCATATTCCGTATCCATTCCCCAGTCTTCTGCACTAGGATAGATCGGATACCATGGATCACCTTCTCTTTCTTCTCCTAAAAAGTCTGACCATATCTGATAACCATAAGCATCTAAGACCTTCTTATCATATGCTGATAAGGACGCATAATATTCACCCGGCTGTTCTCTCGGAAGTACGGTATTGATTCCATCCGGAAGCATTCCCTCGTACGTTGGAAAGTATTCATATGTACAACTGTTCTGCTTGAGATAATCATCATTGTCCCAGTTATCCCGCTGCTCTTTGGTGCGGTAAAATACACCATTTTCACCCACTTCGTAATCTCTGCCTTCTTCTCCCCAGTAGCGGAGTTTCATCACTTCGTCCGAAAGCAGATCGTTTAAGAACTGTAAGGCACCCTCTACGTCCTGACAGGAAGTAGAGATTCCGATTCCCTCCCCTGTCTGCAAGTTGTATTCTATACAGTTATAATCAGGCTTGATATCTTCTGATGCGGTAATTGGGAATGGCACATAAGTATATTCCTCTTTTCCATTTGCATACAGGCTGTTTTGTGCACTCTGGATCTCCCAATATTGATCTACCATGCCAAGTACATTTCCCTGCTTGATTTTTTCTATATACTGATCATAAGAGAGCATAAAGGTTTCCGGATCGATCACACCTTGTTCGTATATGCTGCTTAGTTTCTTATAGTACTGCTTTGCTTCCGGTATCGTATCATAGACTTTCGCTGTCTGCGTTTTTCGATCAATGACCGCACAGCCGTCATTTGGGTATCCGGCTAAAAACATCGGTGGATTTTCCAGACAGAAATACCGCCAGTCATCACATAAGATCTCAAATCCGATCGTATCTTCTCCGTCCGTCTTAGGATGTTCTTTCCGATAATCACAGATAAGATCAAAATAGTCATCAAGTGTCTGCAATTTAGGGTAACCTGCCCATTCCAGCACTCGTTTCTGTATCCAGAATGCCTCTCCCGATTTCATTACTTTCGTATCATGCCCACGGATCACCCCATAAGATGGAATAAAATAGATATGTCCGTCTTCTTTACGGTAGGATTCCCACTGTTCATCTGTCATATAATTTTTAAGATTCGGATAGTCATCTAAATAATCCTCAAGCGGAATAAATGCCCCTGCATCCAACAACTCCTTTGTAGCATCACTTCCCTGAATAAAATCAGGATATTCCCCCGATACGATCATACTTTTTACAAGATCAGATGGATTCTGCCCATCTAACCATGTTACTTCTGCTCTTGCTCCTGTAAGTTCGGCAATCTTATCTTCAATATAATTATCCGCTTCCATTTCACTTCCCGGAAAAGCCAGCGCTGCCGTAAAAACTTTGACTTCCTTCTGCTGCGAACTGACCATATGCCAGATACATCCCGTCGTGATAATGACTATGATCCACAATGCAATACCAATTTCCCTTCTCCTGTTCATATGCTAATTCCCCCTGCCAGACTTTTTAAACTTCATACGATACTGATTCGGTGTGATCCCATATACTTGTACAAATTTATTGATAAAATAATCTGCTTTGCCAAATCCGGTTTCTTCTGCAATACGATAGATCCTCGTATCTGTATCTTCTAATAATTCTTTTGCCTTCTCTAAACGAAGCTGGTTCAGATAATCCCGGAATACGATATGATACCGCTTTTTATATAGCTGTCCTAAGTAAACATTGTTGATATAAAACATTTCTCCTAAAGAACGCAGGCTGATCTTTTCCATATAATGTTCTTTGACATAAGCATCGATTTTATCTAAGATATTCCGGTTTTCCTGACTGCGTACCTGTGCAAAATAACCTGCATAATCTGCAAAAAAATCGGTAATTTCTTCCGGTCTGCCCATCATTACAAGATGATGGAAAGATTCATTGCCGATATATTCAAAAATCTCCTGCTGGTTCGTTTCATCATCAAATTCTTTTACCATTTCCATCAGACGGTATAAAATATGATAGATACTTGCACTGATCATTTCAAGATTCATCTCACTGTTTCTGATCCCGGCAAATACCTTCTGGGCTGCTGCCTCGATCTTTTCCCTGTCGTTTTCTCTTACAGCCGATAAAAGTGTATCAATATCACTTTCCGATATTTCAAATGATGTCTTTCTTCCTGCTGCATCTTCATAAAATACCTTATTCTTATCTTCACTCAACCCATAAAGACAACGGCTTACCCGCACTGACCGGAAAGACTTTCTGATATCCTCAAGCGAATTTTCCTGACTGCCTGCATATACCTGAAACGTCTGTGAAAAATGATGGCTCATCCGCCTTTGGAGTGCATCTAAAAATTCTGCCTCTGTCTGGTTATTTTTCTGATACATTTCCGGTATTAAAAGCAGTGCAGCCCCGCTTATTTCTTCTTCTGTTTCCATGATCGGTACTCCATGTCCGCAAAATTCTTTAAGGATCGCCTGTAAATAGGACACTATTTCCTGTTCCTCTGGTTTTAGCTGAGAATCTGCATCCATACATTCGATGCTGACATACTTCCACTGATTCGATGGAACCACATGGCTATATACGGTTTCTAAGTCATCTTCGGTATATTTTCCATGCACTACAGCTGAAACAGCAAAGAAATAATGCTCCTGTTCCTTTACCTGCATGATCTGATGTTCTTTGTTTAATTTATGGAGGATATCGGATAATTCTTCTTTCTGGATCGGTTTTAACATATAATTTTTTACCTGCATACGGATTGCCATTCTGGCATATTCAAAATCCGCATATCCTGTTAAAATTACAAACTGTATATTACGGTGCAGTTTTTCCTGTACATACTTGATCAGTTCAAGCCCTGTCATCTTCGGCATACGGATATCCACAAACACGACATCTACCTGACTTTCCTCTAAAATAGCAATGGCATCTACTCCATTTCCCGCTTCACCGATGATCTCATATCCATATTCTTCCCAGTCTACTAACTGCCTTAGCCCTTCTCTGATATACTGTTCATCGTCCACAAGTAAAACTTTTATCACATACATTCCCCCCATTTCTATCTGGTTTTATGACTGTTCTCTGTGATTTGGCATACGGATACAGATCTCCGTTCCCTCATCGATTTCACTGCTGATCTCAATCTGTACTTTATCCTGATAATATTGCCTTAATCTTAAAACGGTATTTGCGATCCCGATACTCTTTTTTGCCGTCTGGATATAACTGATATCGGTCTGTGATACGGTTTTCTGAAGCTTTTCTAATTGTTCTTCTTCCATACCGCTGCCGCTGTCAAGTATCTCAAAATACAGATCTTCTCCATCTTCTGAGGCAACCACTGTGATCTGCCCGCCATTGATACTCTGCTCAATTCCATGCACACAGGCATTTTCCACAAATATGATCAATACAAAACGTGGGATATAATACCTTCTGGCGGAATCCTGTATGCAAAGAGAGAATTCAAACCTGTCACCAAACCGGTACTTTTGAATTTCTAAATACCTCCGGACATTTTCACATTCTTCATCAACCGTTACAAAATCCTGACTCCACTGGATATTTTCCCTCATCAAAACAGCAAAATTTTCAAGGATCTTTGCCGTTTCCATCTCTTTTTTCAATACACTGTGCATTCTTATACTCTCTAGGGCATTAAAGATAAAATGCGGATTTAACTGGCTCTGTAAGGCATTTAATTCTGCCTGCTTTTTGGAAAGTTCAAGATTCTGCTGTTTCTCTTTATTTTTATATACCACTTCGATTAATTCCCGGATACGCATGATCATCAGATTATAACTGCGGATCATGCTGCCGACTTCATCGCTGCCTTCTTCACAGTGAATGACTTCATAAGTCCCTTCCTTGACCTGATCCATACAATGCTGTGTCAATGCAATCCTGTCATGTAAGGAATGATAAAATAAATACAAGACCACACATGGAAGAAGCAGATTCATAATATATAAGAGTAATAATCCGTATCTCTGACTATTCAGGACTTCTGACAAACCATGATGATCCTCTGTCAGTACAAAGAAAAACTTTTTTCCATAAAATTCTAACTCTGTTTCTTTTTTGCATTCTTTGAGAAAAGAATCTGACCAATTCTTCATCTGCTTTTTCTGCGTATTTTTCTCTGTTGTAGAAAAAAGTATGGTATCATCCGTACAGATATAACAGTCTGCACTACCGCTTTCCATCTGGATCTTTTTTAACAGCTTATCATAATTAAAATCCATCATTACAAAATCATTGGTATTTCCTTCAATCTTACGAATCCAGACAAGATGTCTGCCCTTTCCGATATATCCACCGGATTTTTTACCATCTTCATAAAAACTGTATAACATGACCTGCTGGCTGCTTTTTTTAAATGCCTGATACCAGTCGGCATCTCCTACCGTATCACTCTTCACAAAATATGAACCATTTGTGATCGTCCGGTTATCTGTGCAGACTGTGATCCCATAGGCAGACTGCCCTGTATAATAATACTGGATGACATCTGCTCTCTGCAAGCGTGTATATGCACTATAATAATCTGATTCTGACTGATAATATGTTCCTAAGAAATTTTTGAGTCTTGCATCCCTGTGCAGATAATCTGCAATGGAAGTCTGCTCAGCTACTGCGTTCTGAAATTCATACACGATCGCATTTATACTGTTCTCTAATGTTTTCTGCTGTTCACTGTCACTTCGTTTTTTCATATTCCAGAAAATAAAGCTGTTTGTCGTGATCAACGGAACAAATACACATACGATGATCAGAATTGCAATCTTTTGCTTTAGCCCTATGTTGTCCATACTCATTCTGATTTTCTCCATGTCCGTTTCCTATTCCTTCCACTTTCCATGCACAATAAAATCATTTCTCTCATTATACCATAGATACAAGGATAAGTGTATGGAAATATAATAAACCGGATATAAGAAAAACCGCGCAAAGGGCGAGCGCGGCTTTTCATTTTCAATTTGTCATTTATTTGACTTTGTAACTGGATGTCTTTGCTTTTTTCAGCATATTCTTGTAAGCCTTTGCTTTTCCCTTTGGAACTTTAAAGGTTGCTGATTTTTTAATTTTCTTAAACGCATTCTTTCCAATTTTCTTCAGATTTTTACCTTTTATTGTTACTTTTGAAAGTTTCTTATCACCATAGAAGGCATTTGCACCTATCTTAGTAACATTCTTTCCGATTGTAACTTTTGTCAGCTTCTTCTGCTTCTTAAATGCATTCTTTGAAATTTCTGTTACTTTAAACTTCATCTTCCGGTAAGTCACAGTTGCCGGGATCGTAATGCTCTTTAACTGCTTCTTAGAGCCGATAACGGTTACTGTTTTTACTTTTTTGCTGCAGGCTGTGACTTTATAGGTCAGTTTCTTTCCAATCGTAAAGGTCTTTCTTACATAACTCTGCATGGAATCCTTTGAAGGTGTCTGGGTATTACCATCTGTACCGCCATTTGTCGGTTTCTTGGTACTACCATCTGGTTTTTTGGTATCATCATCCTTTTTACCACCGTCTGAGATTGTTGCTTTTGCTGTATTGTATGCCTTGCTTAAGCTGTCAAATACTTTATCGATCTCACCCTGGTCTGCATCTGCTTTTTCTAATAATGCTTTTGCTTCTGCAATTGCTTTTTCTAAATCTGTCTTTGCACTTCCTGTCAGACTGGAAAGTAATCTTTCTGCTTCTGCGATCTTACTGCTTAATGCTTCTGTCTTGGTATTACCTGCTGTACCGCCATTTGCCGGTGTCTGGGTATTACCTGCTGTACCGCCATTTGCTGGTGTCTGGGTATTACCATTTGTGCTGCCATTTGTCGGTTTCTGGGTATTACCATCTGGTTTTTTGGTATCATCATCCTTTTTACCACCGTCTGAGATTGTTGCTTTTGCTGTATTGTATGCCTTGCTTAAGCTGTCAAATACTTTATCGATCTCACCCTGGTCTGCATCTGCTTTTTCTAATAATGCTTTTGCTTCTGCAATTGCTTTTTCTAAATCTGTCTTTGCACTTCCTGTCAGACTGGAAAGTAATCTTTCTGCCTCTGCGATCTTACTGCTTAATGCTTCTGTATTGACCTGATATTCACCAAAGCTGTAATAATCAACATTCATCAGATTTTCTGCCTTACCTTTAAATACAAGGAATACATTGTGTGTATCTGTAATACGGTCAAGTTTACAACTGAATTCTTTAAATGTATTTTCACTTCCGGTTGCTTCTACATTTACCGTACCAACTAATGCTCCTTCCGGGCTGTCCATATGGATCTCGATCTGTCCACCGGATTTTGAAGCTGCCTTTACTGTAAATTCTGCTGCACCTCTGTCACCAAATGCTGCCTGGGCAACAGATGTCCAGTCACCATCCTGAAGATCTGTGATCTGTCTGTTAAAGTCTTTGAATAATTTGCCTTCTTCTGCACAGTCCGCAATCTTAATACCTGCATTCCATGCAACTGTTTCAGCATCAATTCTCTCATAAGGATTGATCGTCTTTAACTGGCTGATACCTTCATAAGTTCCTGCAATCGGACGAATCGTTCCATCAGAATTCAATTCAATCGGATCAATATGTGTGGAACGATATCCTTTTGTCAATGTACCGGATGCAAGTCCCTGTGCTTCTTCCTGTGCTTTTGATAAAGTCTGTGCATGGTATATGAAGTATGATTTTCCTTCATATACAAAGGTTGCATGATGGTTATTTCCACCTACACCAAACCAGATCTGTGGATTTTCAAATACTTCACCTGCATATTTAAATGGTCCCATCGGATTGTCACTTACCATATAGCAGATAGTTCCATATCCCGGATATCCATCTTTATGCGGGCTCATAAAGTTTGAACAATAACTGTAATAATATTTATCACCATATTTGAAAATACCGGAATCCTCGAACATACATGGAGCATCAATTTCTTTTGCCTCACCATCAATGCTGATCATATCTTCGCCAAGTTTTGCAACTCGTGCTGTTTTTGGATTGTTCTGCTGACCATTTGGTACACCACCGCCGAAGTAGATATATGCACTTCCATCATCATCTACAAGTACTGCCGGATCGAAGCACCATTCAACACCTTTACAACCCGGTGTTTCTTTTGTCAGTAATGCCTTTTTAATTGGATCTTTCCATGGTCCAAGCGGAGTATCTGCTTCTAATACACCGATACCGGACGCATCATTTGCAAAGTATAAGAAGAACTTATCTTTTCCATCAATCTGTTTATAGGCGATCGCCGGTGCCCATGAGTGACTTGCCCATTTTGCTGCGCCGTCCTCTCCTGCTACCTTAATCTCTCCGTGATCTGTCCAGTTGACCATATCATCAGAAGATATGATACGCAATGTTTTAATATAACCAAAGGAGTTATTTAATACATTCCCATCTGCATCATATTCATAATCATCAGATGTCATGTATACATAAACTCTGCCATTATATACGATTGCATATGGATCAGCACCAAAATCAGTTGTTACAAGTGGATTGCTGTATCCTAATTTCTTAGCAAGTGCTTTTGTATTTAAATATTTTTCTTTGATATCTAAGCTGCAGGCTTTAACATCATATTCTACAGTACCTTTATCTGCAGTAATATAATCAGCGCTGACATTTACCGTTGTATCTTTATCTGCATAACCTGTCATTTTTAATGTTACAGTTGCAAATAATTTATCTGCTGCTTTAAAAGTAAGGTCTTTTCCTGCTGCCTGTAATACAAGATGACCATTTTTAAAGTTCCATGATGTTTCACCATTGATCGCATCACTGTTAAATGTAACATCTTTTACATCCATGCCTGATGGAATGGATAAGGATGCTTTTAAGTCTGTATGACCTTCTCCGGTCAGTTCATCCATTGTTACTTTTACTGTAGCCTCACTGTTGATCACACCATTTATTTCATCTGTTCCGCTTAAAGATGCTGCGTGGTCTTTTGCTTCCAGTGCATCTGTTCCTGTTAATTTATCTGTTACACGGAAGTAATCAAAATCTGCATAACCGCCTGTAGATTTTGTTGCATAGTTAAAGATTGCAAATTTACTTCCCATAAAATGTTTCAGTTCATAACTTAACTGCATCGGATCACCTAACTGTGTCCATGTGCTGCCATCAAAGCTGTAATAGAATGTGACTTTATCTCCACCTGCAAAGTTAAAATCTTCTTTCAGGTAAACGATATCTGATTTACAGTCCACACTTGCTGCAACTCTTGGCTTATCCGCATCTTCTGCCTGGTTATTATGTGCATCTACCATGACAAGTTTTGCAGCGGTACCCTCTTTTTTCACTGCAATATAACCATAGTTATAAGAGAATGCTGCAAGTCCTGCATAATCTCCATTTTTCATTCCGGAGATATCCATTTTGATCTTACCGGAACAGGTCGGTCCAAATGTTCTCTGTGTCAGTGTATTTCTTGCATTTAATATACTTGTTGCTTTACTTCCTGTTGTCAGACGAAGCCAGCCTGCCCTGTCTGTCAACGACCAGTTATTGTTATTTGGATTGTGGTTCCACTGCCATACCAGATCAAGATCTGAACCATTGTAATCGTGTTCTCCTGATTCAGCCGGTTCTTTATCTACAACCTTCTCTTTTACAGTAACATTATCCACATAAAAATCCATCAAATCATCTGTCTTAGTCGGTGACTGTGCCCAGCCTGTTTCAAAGAAAATATAGTTCTGGTTGGTGATCGCATCATCCGGCATTGTATATTCTCCTGTGATCTGTGTCCATTCACCTTTCTTTGCTGTTGCACTCTTGATTACTTTACGGTATTTATAATTTGGTCCATTCTGGATCGTCATATTAAAAGATTTGCTGTCAACAGCATCTTTTGCGTCATATTTTACCCATGCAGATACAACGTAGGTACTTCCCGCACTCAGTTTATTGCTGACATCCTGCGATGGTCCCTGTGCACATGCCTCTCTATTAATAGCTGCAATATATTTACTTCCGTCCTGTGCACCCTTTGCATCATCTTTGATTTCGATCGTACCACCTTCAAATCCGTCCCAGTTTGCTTTTCCTTTTTCAAATGAACCATTCTTAACGATATTATCATCTTCTGTTGTCATGGAGAAATCATCGAGATAATATGCCATCTGGTCATTTTCTGCTGTTGGATTTTGTGTCCATGGTGTTTCAATAAAGATAAAATTCTTTGTTGGATCAAATGGGAAACTCTCACTCTTATCATGTACGGTATAAGTACCTTTAAATGTAGCCCATTTACCCTTTGTAGCATTGATTGTTACCAGATTTTCTCTCCAGTTATAATTATCACCATTCTGGATCGTCACCATAAATTTCTTTGTATCCGGTCCTGTCGTATATTTTAATTTACCGGATATAGTATATGTTTTACCAAACTCTAATTTTCCACTGATATCCTGACATGCACCCATTCCGGTTGTTAATCTGTTAGCAACAGAAAGACAATATTTACCGGATGCTCCTTCTTCTGCAACTGCTGTTAATACAGCATTTTTTTCATCCTTTGCATCTGGTTCCTGTGGTGTGGATCTCCATCCGGTAGTCTTTCCGGTTTCTACATCTCCATTTGTGATCAGTTCGATGAGATTATCATTTTCTTCTTCATCCGGAAGATCCGATTTGTTATAAGTAACAGAAACATCATCTACATAGAAATCCATCAGATCATTCTCTGCAGTCGCTGAAGGTACCCATCCTGTTTCAAAAAACATGGTATTTTCTACAGAACTGAATGGTTTACCTTCAGTAGATTTACCCGGTACATAATCACATTCGATTTCTGTCCATTTACCCTTCTCAACATCAACACCGCCTGCAACCTGTCTGTAATTCCATGCTGTACCATTCTGGAATGTGATGTTGAATTTTCTTGTAGCAGGTCCATTCTCATTATCATATTTGATCTTTGCTTTGATATGATATTTGATACCTTCTACGATCTTTCCTGTCAGATCATAGGCAAGACCGCTTCCTGTACCTGTTCTGCCTGTGATCTTTCCGTAGTGATTTCCACTTTCATCGGTTTCTACACTGATCGTGCCACCTTCAAACGCTCTCCAGCCTTCTGTTCCGTCATTAAAACTGCCGTTTTCTACTAATTCTACAGTCTGATCTTCCGGTGTTTCAGCCGGATCTGTCTTTACGTCATCTGCTCCCGTAGCATCTATATCTGCTGACATCATAGCCATATGAGATTCTGTGCCCTCTTTCGCAGCATCGAATACTCTATGTTCTGCATCATTGTAAAATTCATCCGATTTTACCAGTGATTTGCTCTCACTTCCTTCTACCGGAAGTTCCATTTCAGCTTCTACTGTCTTGCCATCGCCGTCTTTACCAAGCATTGGCCAGCCGTCGATCCATGTACAATCAGTAAGAACCGGTGTACGTCCGATCGCACCATGATCCTGGAACATAAATCCGTACCATCTGCCATCTTCTGTATCGATCACACCACCTTGTGCGACACCTCCACTCGTTCCATTATTCGAAAAGTTTGCATTTAAAATCTCTTTCGTTTCCCATGTGCCGCCGATAAAGGATTTGCTTCTGTGACACACTTCAATTCTCGGCTTCCCACTCGGCCAGCAGATATTGAACACATAATAGTAACCATCTTTTTTCATCACATGTGTTCCTTCAAAAGATAAACCACTATCAAATTTACCCGCATCTGCTCCACTATGAGCTGAGAATAAAGTTCCGCGCTTTCCGCCCTCTTTTTCTCCGGAAAGATCTTCACTTAATTCTACATATTTGATCTCACCGCTTCCATACACGATATAAGGCGTATCACCATCAAAGAATAATGCCATATCATGGTAGAAGTTTGCTAATTCTGTCTTTGTCCATGAACCATTTTCAATATCATCTGTGGTATAGATGTAAGCATGTCCTGTTGTATTCGAATTAAACGCAACATAATACTTGTTATTATGGTACTGTAAGCTTGCTGCCCACTGTCCATTACCATACATGCTTTCACCATTTCTTAAGTTCATGGCATCTGTATCACCGAGAATGTCATATACGTAATTGACGATCTCCCAGTTGACAAGATCTTTTGACTTCATGATTGGACATCCCGGTGAGAGATGCATTGTCGTACTTACCATGTAATAGGTGTCATTCACACGAATGATATCCATATCCGGTACATCCGCATAAATAACAGGATTGGAAAATTTTCCGCTTTCTACGGCAGTTGCTGATGTCTGCGCCATGCTGCTTACCGGCAGCATTGTAATAGTCATTGCGGCTGCCATCATGGCTGCACATGCCTTTTTCCATCCTAGATTTTTGTTTCTTTTCACATTAAAACCCCCGTTTCTTAAATAATATATGTTATTATCACATAATCTGTTTTGTCTAGCATCCATAAAAACTATATAATTTGCCAAAAAATTGTTAAAAATATATTTTGTTTTTGGTAGTTTTTTGCTATATTTGCAATACAACTATAATGAACCTTACCAAAAAATTGTTAAAAATATATTTTGTTTTTGGTAGATTTTTTGCTATATTTGCAATACAACTATAATGAACCCATAAATTAAGACAAAAAATCGTTGTTTTTATGTTGGATTTCCCTTATGATTTTATAGGCGTTTGCGAAACACCAAAACCTCGCATAAATACGGGATATTTTTCATTACAAAATAAAACAACTCCTCACTGATTTATGGTAAAATAGAATTGACTATAAACTACTAACCATATCCACCAGTAAAGGAGTCGTACTTATATGATAACATACAAACAGCTTTCTTTG
>ERZ791810.1120-NODE-1120-length-20163-cov-2.678088_pt1 | contig 20163 bp, 20 predicted proteins | sample MGYA00510304_ERZ791810 | MGnify/ENA primary metagenome ERZ791810 (study PRJEB30046, sample SAMN00791967) | human gut metagenome | study: EMG produced TPA metagenomics assembly of the A metagenome-wide association study of gut microbiota in type 2... | reverse complement strand
CGAAAGAGTCGGTGGACCTCCTTTGTTATTTGGGTCTGTGTTATTTCACAGCCCCGTTTTTCTATGTATTTCTTCACTGGGCCGCTGGCAGATAGCCTTGCTGCTCGCCGGCAAGCTTCGTACGGACAATACGTACGACCTTTTCATCGACCAGGCGGCGGAAGGAAGCATCCTGCTTATAGGCCTTCAAGAGGCCTGCATACGTTTCCTGTTCGTGCGCATATTCATGGCACACGAGCACCAGATCGGCGCCGGCCTTGATAGCCATGACGCCCATATCGGCAAAGGCATAGTGCTTGGCCATGGCGCCCATTTCCATATCGTCGGAAATGATCAGCCCCTGATAACCAAACTGCTGCCGCAGAATGCCCGTCATGACCGGTTCGGAAACACAGGCCGGCAGGCTGGGATCTAAGGCCGGGAAGGTGACATTGGAGACCATGATGAACATGTGCTGTGGCGACTCCGTATGGATCAGCTCGGCAAAGGGCTTCATATCCTGTGCCAGCAGTTCCTCCTTGCTGGCCGTCACGACGTCGCCATCAATATGGGGGTCCGTCTTAACCCGGCCAATACCGGGAAAATGCTTGAGGGAACACCAAATCTTTTCCTCTTCATATCCGGCGATGGCCTCTGCCGCAAAGGCGGTGACGACAGCAGGGTCCTTGCTGTACGACCGTTCCGACGCCGAGCCCAGATCGACGACAGGCGCAAAATTCATCGAAAAGCCCATATCCTTTAACTGCTTGCCTGTCTTTTTCGCCCATTCCTTGGCCGCTGCGGGATCACCGCTTTCGCCCAGCTGCTGTTCACTGGGAATGCGCGGGAAGGCCTCGCGCATTCGCATGACAAAGCCGCCTTCCTGATCGACGGCAATAAACGGCGCAACGCCGCCGCTTTCCTTACGGATCTGCCGGGTCAGCGTCCGGTTCAGGTCTTTTACCTGCTGCGTCGACTGCATATTGCGGTCGAAGAGGATGATATTGCCCATGTGGTACTGGGCAATCTGATAGGCTGCGTCCTGATCTACGCTGGTCCCCTGAATGCCCACCATCATGAGCTGGCCGACGCGCTGCTCCGGTGTCATGGCGGCTACTATAGCTTCGGCCTGTTCTTCTACAGTGCCGCTTTGCTTCATACCAGTCGTTTTCGTATTGCCCTGGCCCGTGTGCTCGTACCAGGCAAAGAGGCAGCCCGCCACGAGCAGCAGTGCCGCCAGGAATCCCAAGAAGGCCAGGGCCCGTTTATGTTCTTTTAGTATCATTTCGTTTCCTCATTATAGACGAGATCTCCATGAATGACCGTTTGCTTGACGTGGAAATCGTCGCTGTCCAAAATAACTATATCCGCTTCCTTGCCTTTTTCCAGCGAGCCGAGGCGGTCGTACACCCCAAGGTCTTTGGCCGGGTTCACCGTCGCCAGGGCAATCGTATCCGGCAGGGACGCCCCTGTATTGACCATAAAATGCAGGAGCGATTCATTCATTGTCGCAACGCTGCCGGCCAGGGTACCATCGACCAGGCGGGCTTCGCCGTTTTGAACGAGCACCTGCTGGCCGCCTAATTCCGACGGCCCGTCGCCCTGCAGGCAGGCCCGCAGGGAATCCGTCACGATGATCAGGCCGTCCCGGCCTTTCATGCGCCAAGCCAGCTGCTGCGCTGCCGGATGAACGTGGAGATTGTCGCAAATAAGTTCGCAATGAGCCCGCCTGTCGAGGAGAGCCGCACCGACGAGGCCGGGCTGGCGGTGATGGAACGGTGTCATGGCATTATATAAGTGCGTCACATGGTAGACGCCGCTTTTTGCCATGGCGTCCTGTACGTCTTCATAGGTAGCCGCGCTGTGGCCGAGAGAAACAAGGATGCCCGCGTCGTGACATTCCTTCAGGAACGTTTTGTGGACGATTTCTTCCGGTGCCAGCGTGATGATGCAGATCGTATCGGCATAGGGACGGAGCCAGGAAAAATCAGGCCGTACAATATGCGTGTCAGCCTGGGCGCCTTTATAGGCCGGGCTGATAAAGGGTCCTTCCAGATGGGCCCCTAAGATACGGGCGCCGCTGCCCTTGCCCCGGGCCGCACGAATCCGCTCCAAGGCCCGTTCCAGACGGGGCCGGTCATAGGTCATGGTCGTCGCCACAAAGGCCGTAACGCCTGTAGCCGGCAAGGCCTGCTGCAGCGTCTGCAGGGCCTCCGGCGTTTCATCCATAACATCCGCACCGGCACAGCCATGAATATGTTCATTAATGAAGCCCGGCACGACAAACCCGCCGTTGGCATCGATTAATTCCGTACAATGGCCCAGGCGGAAGCCTTTACGCGGTACAATATCCAAAATTTTTCCGTCTTCATAGAGCAAAATATGGCCGCCTACAATAGAATCAGGCAAGACGATCATGCCATCGATAATTGCTTTCACTTGTTATCACTCCTGCTAAGAAAATTCCGGCAGGCCAGACCTGCCAAGATGCTGTTTACAGTATATCACAAAGGCGGCCGTGTCAGTAGCCTTTCCGGCCCGGCAGATTGCCGGCACAGCCTGTCTGTCAGGCTATACATTTGTCCTTGTACAAAGGACCGGCACTTCGTTTTTCTTTCTACCAAACCTTTACGGTTCCTTTACAAATCCCTATTTCTGGGCATTCCCAGGCTTTTCCCCTGGAGGATTTTGTATTTGTGGATAACTATGATAAAAATGGAAAATCCTCTGCCCGGACACGTGGGGACAAGGTATATATCCTTTTCTTGTGGATAACTTTTGCCGTTTCAGTTATCCACATTTTCACACAAGTTATGCACCCGCTATATTCCCTTCTTTCACAATCTATTAAAGTGCATGGTTAAGCCATTTATAGAGGTTATTCACTTATGTCAGCAAGTGTTTTTTATCGAGTTATCCACATTTTTTCCAGAAATCCCCTAAAGCTATACACAGGCATCGTTGGCCTATTTACGCCATTTTTTTAATATATCCACAAACGTGCACAAGTTATGCACCATTATTGTGCACAACTTGTGGATAACCGGAAAAAAGCTATACACATACTAAAAAAGCAGATTTCAGATCCTATTCATAGTACCTGAAATCTGGTTTACACTGTTTGACTTTTCCTACATGTCTTCTACGGGACGGCTCCAATCGATATGTACACCGAGGGGCAACCAGATATAGCCCAGGGCCAGCTTCAGCGTTTCCAAATTATCTGTAGCCGCCGCATTGACCGTTTCGTATTGGGAAAGGGTCACGTAGCGATGCCAAGGATGTACTTTGGTCAAAAATTCCCGGGCTTCCTTTTCCTTTTCTTCATCAATTACTTCATGAAGCATGAGCTGCAATTCTTTCGTTTCCGTATTGTAGCGGATGAAGCCGTCGTTATGGCCTGCCGTATGTGCAGCCACTGTAAATAATGCCATTATGTATTCCTCCTCACCAGAATTATATACTATAGTGTTTATTTTTTTTCATGAGACATTTCCCAAAGGAACCCCTTCATGATTGCCTGCCGGCCAAAGCGCTGTTGCAATTTATCGATGGCCTCTGTCACCTTTGCCTGCGTTTCCGCATCATCAGAAAAGAGATCCTCTTGCACCTGATACGGGCGCAGCTGGCTCACGGTCAGGCCCAGCAGGCGGACCGGATGGGTTACCTTCTCTTTATTATACAATTTTTTCGCAGAAAAATATAACTGTTCTTCTGCGCACGTGCCTATATCCTCTAAGGTCAGTGACCGGGTAATGGTCTCAAAGGACGCATAGCGCACTTTGATCGTAATCGTCCGGCCCATGAGTCCGTTTTGCCGTAACCGCCAGGCCACTTCATTCGCCAAGAGGCGGAACTGTTCATCAATTTCCTCCGGCCGGATCAGGTCGTGCAGGTACGTATGCTCGTTGCCTACGGACTGGGGCCGGCGGCTTACATCGAGCTGCCGGTTGTCACGGCCACAGGCCAGTTCATACAAGCGGTGCGCCTGCTTGCCCACGACGGGACGCAATGCATCCTGGCCGGCCCGGGCAATATCGCCAATCGTTTCAAACCCGGCTTTACGCAAGGCCGTTTCGGTCACCTTGCCGACACCCCAGAGGCGGGACACAGGAAGCGGCGCGAGAATTTCCTGTTCCTTGCCGTAGGGAATCCAAACCAGGCCATCGGGCTTTTCCAAATCCGAAGCCAATTTGGCCAAAAACTTATTCGGCGCAATACCGGCCGACGCCACAAGGCCGGTAATACGCAAAATATCCGCTTTGACAGCTTCACCAATCGTAATAATTTCCGGATAGTGCAATTCCATGCCCGACACATCGAGAAAGGCCTCATCCAGGGCTAAGGGCTCAATATAGGGCGAATAGCGGGACAAAATCACGCGGATCTGATGGGATATGCGGCGGTAATAGGCCATGCGTACCGGTAAAAATACGCCATCCGGACAGAGCCGCCGGGCCTGGCGCATACTCATGGCCGAATGCACGCCATAGCGGCGCGCTTCGTACGAGGCCGTAGCGACGACACCGCGTTCACTCAAGCCCCCGACAATGACCGGTTGTCCCCGTAAAGCCGGATTATCCCGTTGTTCAACAGATGCATAAAAGGCATCCATATCGACATGCATAATCCAACGCGTTCCCATAAGCCGTTCCCTCCCTTTCACTTATTGTATTATACAACGATTTCCATTCACAAATATAGAGGAAAACAAAAAAACCTATGCCCTTACGCTACAAGAACATTCTATTATGTCTTGAAATATGGTAAGATTACAATATATAAAGAGAGGTGACGCAGGCCATGGATCTATTCCAATTAACGTACTTTGTCGAGGTGGCGCATAAGAAAAGTTTTACCAAGGCTTCGAAATCCTTGCACATCAGCCAGCCATCGATCAGCAAAGGCATTAAATCACTGGAAACACATTGGAACGTAACATTATTTAACCGCAGCGGCAAGCAAGTGGAGTTGACGGAAATGGGGGCCTGGCTGCTGCCCCGGATCGAAACGCTGATTAAAGATATGAGTCAGCTCAATGAACAAATCGGCTCCCCTGATTTTCTCAATTCCGGCAAGCTTGCCGTCGGCATTCCGCCGATGATCGGTTCTTCTTTTATTTCCCCTTTTGTCAGGAAATTCATCTCTACGTACCCCAAAATAGAGCTGGAATTGCTGGAAGTCGGCTCCAACGACATCATTTCTTCCATCGATGAAGGCCTCATACAGGCCGGTTTCGTCGCCTTGCCTGTATCGACAGAAATGCCCTACGACTTTTTCATCTTTAACGAAGAATACTTGGAAGTCGTCCTCTGGCCGGGCCATCCCCTGGCCGATAAGGAAACGCTGACCCTGGAAGAAATCAAAGACGAACCGCTCGTCTATTACCCCAAATCCTTTTCCCTCAATCCCTTCATTAAGACCTTCTATCAGCGTCTGACAGCCCATCCGAAGATCGTCTGTCAAAGCAGCAACTGGGACTTCCAGGCAGAAATTGTCCGCACCCAGCTGGGTATTGCCCTCTTGCCGCACACGATCTGCCAGCGCCTGGATGAAAAGAAATACGTCCACATTCCCTTAGTGGAACCACAGATTCCCTGGACCCTGGCGATGGTCTGGAAGAGCAAGGGATTCCTGCCCCATCCGGCGCGGACCTGGGTACAATCATTTAAACAGTATTATGAAAAACGGAATGCCGAAAAAGGCCGGCAAACTGAAGAAAGCAAGGAATGATCACGTTGAAGACACAGGAGCTAACACAGGCAGACGCAGGAGAGATTTTTTCCCATCAGGCACAGGGCGCCCAAGGCTATTCCCTGGCGCTCGTCGCCGCAGGCCTGAATTATCTGGATACCTTGAAGAGAACCGCCTCGGATATCTTAGCTGGTAAAGACACGCAGGCCGCTGCCCGGCGCCAATGGCTGCAGCTGGAACAAAAATTATATCAGTACACGCGGCGGGAAACGCCCCTCAGCCTGTACGACGCGGCCTATGCCCAGGAAGTGCAGCACTATGTACGGCTGCGCCTCATCTGGCTCGATGCCGCAGGCTTTACCTTTACGCGGCACCGCCTGGCCTTCCTGCTGGAAATCCTGCGCTTTTGCCACCAAGATCCATGTCAGGTGCTGCCCGAACGGGAGGCTCTGGCCCAGCACCTGGAAACCCGCCTGCTCGATGAATACCTGCTCTACGACATGACTCTCGAAAACAGCCAATACGTAGGCAGAGAAGCCGTCTCCAACGGCTATCACGAATGCGACTTTACGCTGGAGCTGGAAGACCTCGTCAGGGACGCCAAAAAGGCCCTGCCCCGCAGGCACTTCCGCTACCTGAAACAAGCCCTGCCCGAAAGCCGCATGGCCGCCTGCACGGCCGCCTGGCTCTATGAGCACCGTCGGGACTTCGCCGCCGGTACCTGTCTGATCGATGACCGGGCCGTGAGACAGGCCTATGCAGCAGGCACGGCACCGCAGCTTACAGCCGACCAGCTGCAGGCAATTGACGCAGCGTACGCCGGCCGGTAATAAAAAAAACTTCTTTTGACACGTTGTCAAAAGAAGTTTTTTTGTATTCCGTTACATGACGCGGCGGGCGCCTACGTAGCGGCTGGACCAATAGCGGCTGTCCAGGTTGTCTATGCTGACGCCATTGTTGGACGCATTGATGAACTGGTTATTGCCAATATAGATGCCTACATGGGAAACACCGGGCAGATAGGTCGTAAAGAATACGAGATCGCCGGGCTGCAAGAACGAACGGCTTACATAACTGCCTACGTTATACTGTTCATCTGCCATGCGCGGCAGATCGATGCCGACGGCAGAATAGACGTAGCGCGTAAAGCCCGAGCAGTCAAAGCCCGACGGGTCATTGCCGCCAAAGACGTAGGGCACGCCAATGTACTGGTTGGCAATCCCCATGAGCCGCTGCGCCCGGTCCGCTACCATGGTCATACCGCCATAGCCGCCGTTACCGAAGCGGCGCAAGGGACCGGATGGCAAAAACTTGCCCGTCAGCTCATAAAAGGTCGCCTGGCCGGCAACACCGTCTACCTCGAGTCCATGCTTAGCCTGGAAATCGCGGACGGCATTTTCCGTACCGACGCCAAAGGAGCCGTCTACATCGATATTGTAGCCCTGATTGACCAGAGCCTGCTGCAAGAGGACGATGGCATTATCGGACGTAGCCGTTACGGCAGAGGCTGCCGGCGCTGCGGCCGCATCACTGCGGAAGCGGTCTGCCAGGCGGTACGAAGACTGGCCGTCCGGCATGGGAGAGCCTACGAGAGCGGCATACGTAGCCGGTCCGACGACACCGTCCGCCGTCAGGCCATGGGCCTGCTGAAAGGCCTTGACCGCAGCCTCCGTCCCCTTGCCAAACACACCATCTGTATCGACGCTGTAGCCCTGGGCGGCTAACGCCTGCTGAATCCCCAGGACACCCGTAGCGGCCGGCGCCGGAGCACTCGTCTTTTGCACGAAGCGGCTGCTCGTATTATCCGGCATATCACTGCCCATGAGGGCCCGGTACGTGGCCGCCCCCAAAATACCATCGGCAGTAAGGCCGTTCGCCTGCTGAAAGGCCTTGATCGCCTCTGTCGTGGCTGTACCATAATCGCCGTCAGCCGTAACACTATACCCGGCTGCCGCCAGTTGCTGCTGGACCGCCACAATCTGACTGCCCCGGTCACCGGGGTGAAAGGTTGCTCCGGCAAAAGAGACGGAAGCCAAAAAGCAGACGCACGTAAGGCCGGCTAATTTCTTTATCTGAAGCATTGTATCCCTCTTTTCTGACAGTACAGCAGGACGGCCCTGCAGCTGTCTGCTTACCTGCTCTTAGTACGTACCCATAATAGGGCACTCTATGAAACAAGCTATCCTGTGAGAAGGCCCACAGGATAGCTTGCTGTTACATGCGTATCATTCAAATCCGTCGTATATTATACCACAACTTCCTTCTATACGTCAAAATACCTATATTGCATAGGTTTCATTACTAACATCATTATTTTTGCTTATTTATAAAAACCGTTGTATGCTCTCACAGTACAGTCAAAAAGACGGCCTCTGCCAAGGCAGGGACCGTCTTTTTTTGCTGCAGCATACAGGAATTATTCGTCTTTCAAGATAGCGCCGAAGTTTGCGCTCGTAACCATAGCCCGGTAGCGTTTCAGGTAGCCCGTCACCTTTTTCGGTGGCTGCGGTACGACCTGCTGGCGCCGCAGGGCGATTTCTTCCGGCGAAAGGAGGAGCTCTACTTTATGGTTCGGAATGTCGATGGCAATCTGGTCGCCATCTTTTACATAGGCGATGAGGCCGCCGGCAGCCGCTTCCGGCGACACGTGACCAATGGAGGCGCCGCGGCTGACACCGGAGAAACGGCCGTCTGTAATGAGGGCACACGTACTATCAAGACCCATACCGGCCAGTGTCGCTGTAGGGCCAAGCATTTCCCGCATACCCGGACCGCCCTTAGGTCCTTCGTAGCGGACGACGACGACATCGCCGGCCTGGACACGGCCTTCCCGCAGGCCCTGGCTGCACGCTTCTTCACTGTCAAAGCACTTGGCCGGCCCCGTATGGACCATCATTTCCGGCAAGACAGCGCCCTTTTTGACGACGGCACCATCAGGAGCCAGGTTGCCATAAAGGACGGCCAAGCCGCCAGTCTGGCTATAGGCATGTTCCCGGTCACGAATGACATCGTCATCCCTAATAGCCGCGCGTTCCAGACGCTGGGCCCACGTGCCTTCAACGGTCCGGGCCATCGTATCGATGAGGCCCATTTCGTCCAGCCGTTTCATGACGGCACTGAGACCGCCGGCATTGTTGAGGTCGACGAGGAAGTGATGGCCTGCCGGATTAAGCTTGACAATGTGCGGCACAGCTTCGCTGATATCGTTGACGTGATTGAGGTCAAAGGCCAAGCCTGCTTCATGGGCAATCGCCGGCAAGTGGAGCATCGTATTGGTCGAGCAGCCCAGGGCCATATCGGCAGCCAGGCCGTTGCGGATAGACGCAGCCGTAACAATCTGCCGCGGCAGCACCTGGTCGCGTACGAGATCCATGATTTTCATGCCGGCGTGCTTAGCCAGGATGATGCGCTGGCTGTCGACAGCGGGAATCGTACCGTTGCCCGGCAGGCCCAGGCCGAGGATTTCCGTCATACAGTTCATGGAGTTGGCCGTAAACATACCGGCACAGCTGCCACAGCCGGGACAGGAGTGTTCTACAATGTCGGCCGCTTCGCTTTCGCTCAGCTTGCCCGTGCGGACCGCACCGGGAGCTTCAAAGGCGTCCGTCAGGGCGACGGTCTTGCCGTTGGCCCGGCCGGGCAGCATCGGGCCGCCGCTGCAGAAAATAGACGGAATATTGACGCGCAGGGCTGCCATGAGCATGCCCGGCACGATTTTATCACAGTTCGGAATGAAGACCAGGCCATCAAAGGGATGGGCATTGGCCATAATTTCTACGGAGTCGGCAATGTGTTCCCGGCTGGGCAGGGAATAAAACATGCCTTCATGGTTCATGGCAATGCCATCACAGACACCGATGGACGGAAATTCAATAGGCGTACCGCCGGCCAGGCGGATGCCGGCCTTCACGGCTTCGGCAATGCGGTCCAGGTGCATATGGCCCGGAATAATTTCATTTTTGGCGCAGACCACGCCGATGAGGGGCCGGTCCAATTCTTCCTGCGTCAGGCCCAAAGCCCGGAACAGGGCCCGATGGGGAATACGGTCGACACCGCTCTTCATCAAATCACTTCGCATACGACATACCTCCTATTTGTACAGGCATTTGGCCAGTTTGATAAACAATTCATCCCGTTCTTTAATGGCTTCGTCCGCCTTATCACCGGAATAATCGTAGTAGCCCTGGCCGCTCTTTACTCCCAATTTACCATCTTCCACGAGGCTGTGCAAATAAGAATTTCCTTCCTTACTATTATCGAGGTCAGCAAAGAGATACTGGGAAATATGATCGAACGTATCGAGTCCGCCCAGGTCGGCAATGCGGAAAGGTCCCAGCGCTGCCAGGCGCAGGCCCATGCCGTATTTCATGACGTCGTCAATATCCTCTACCGTGGCGGCACCGGAATCGACGATGTGCATGGCTTCCCGCAGGATGGCAAACTGCAGACGGTTGATGATAAAGCCGTTGATATCCTTGACGCAGACCGGATTCTTGCCTAAGCCCCGGACGAGGTCTTTCATGCGCGTTACCGTTTCTGCTGCTGTATCCGCGCCGATGATCAGTTCAGCCAATGGCAGGAGGTGCGGCGGATTAAGCCAGTGCTGGCCCATAAAGCGGTCCTTGTGGTCCATCTTGGCGGCAATGTCCGAAATGTGCAGGCCCGACGTATTCGTAGCCAAGAGGCAGTGCGCGTTGGCCAAGCGGGATACCTTTTCCCAGAAGCCCTGTTTGATTTCCAGTTTTTCTACAATAGATTCCAAGATGATATCCACATCGGCTGCGGCAAAGCAGGCATCGTCACAGCTGAAGCTGATCCGCTGTACCAGGGCTGCCGAGTCGTCTGCCGTGATCAGACCGGCCTTGACCAGCGTTTCCTGATTGAGGGCGATGAGATGCTTGCCCCGGTCCAAAAACTTCTCAGCCAAATCATACAATACTACGTCATAGCCTGCTTCTGCATATACCTGGGCCAACGAGGCTCCCATTACGCCGGCACCGGCAACGATTGCTTTTTTTGTCATTGTATCCTGTCTCCTTTGCTGACTCTAGTTGCTGCGTTTAGAAATTTACCTTATCTTTGCCCTTCGTGTGCAGGATTTCCCGTGCTTCGTCAGGTGTCGCAATTTCATAATCGAGATCGTGAAGGATCTTGATGACCTTTTCTACCTGCTGGGCATTGCTGACGGCCAATTCGCCGTTCGGTTTGATATAGAGGCTGTCTTCCAGGCCTACGCGCATGTTGCCGCCCATGATGACCGACAGGGTTTCGAAGCGGTACGCCCGGCGGCCGCCGGCTACCATGGAGAAATTAGCCTGGTCGCCGTAATCGGCTTTGATGTGGTTGACGAAATAGAGGAGGTTTTCTTCCTTCATAGGAATGCCGCCCATAATGCCCGGCACAAACTGGAAGTACAGCGGTGTCTGTACATAGCCCTGCTTGTAGAGCGTATGAATGTTATTCAGCTGCCCTAAGTCGAAGACTTCAAATTCCGGCACCGTACCGGCATCGTGCATGATCTGGAAGCACTTTTTCATATCGGCAAAGGTGTTCTGAAAGACGTTTTTTTCCGAATTCTGGAGGAAAGGCACTTCCCAATCGTACTTGGCCTTGCCTTCAATATTCTTAACGAGACCGGACAGATTGAAGTTGATGGAACCACTGTTGAAGGAAGCGATTTCCGGCTTGAAGACGGGAATCGTAGCCAGCCGTTCTTCAACGCTCATGCCGATGGCGCCGCCCGTAGAAATACCGATGATGACGTCCGTATTGGCATGGATACGGCTCAGGATGGCGCCGTACGTATCGATATCCGACGTCGGTTTGCCATTGTCCTCCCGGGCGTGTACGTGAACCATAGAAGCACCGGCGTTGGCCGCATCAATAGCAGCCTGGGAAATCCCTGCGACGCCACAGGGCAGGTACGGCGACATAGTCGGCGTATGGATGGCTCCGGTAACAGCTGCTGTGACAATGATTTTTCTTTCTTTTTTACTCATACTCTATCCATCTCCATTTATGCAATACAAAAATTATTCTTTATTTTTCAGCATTTCACTGACAGCCTGATGCTGCTGCTGAATGCGTTTGTATACTTCGCCCCGTTCGAAATGATAATCTTCACTGCCATCGGGATAGGCATAGCGGGTAATGTTCTTATCCTGCGGATAGACATAGCGGCCGCCGCAGCCCATGATGGTAATGTGCGTATCCGGGCACACGTCTTTGGCCAGGTATTCCAGTTCACGCGGCAGCACGGACGGATCACCGGCGCAGTTGGCCCAGTTATCGTAATGGTCGGGAATAAAGACCTTCGTCTTCAGGGCTTTGCTGACGCGGACGCAGTCATAGGGAGTCATCTTATCCGTTGCCCCCGGTGCGTTGAAGCCCATATCGGCAATGGCTACGTCGATATCATAATCGTTGCCGATCTGCGTGTAGCCATCGTTGAACCACGTATCACCCATGAAGAGGATGTTGCCGGCGCTCGTACGGAAGAGGAAGCTGACGCAGGCCATTTCGTAGGGCAGTATATCCGGACCGTCCGTCGTGCGGATGGCCGTGTCATCGTAGCACATGAGGAATTCGACCGTTGCCCCTTTCAGAACGACGCTTTCGCCGACGCGGGCCAGGTGGATGCGGTCATCCGGTACTTCAAAGCCCTTCAGCTTCTTGCAGGCCATGTAGGGCGCATAGAATTTGGCATCCGTCGTTTTGAGGGCTGCTTTGACGGCATACAAATCGCAATGGTCCTGATGCATGTGCGTAATGAAAGCGCCGTCCAGGCCCTTGAACTGCCACGGATCGATGACCTGCGGATTGAGGCGCAGCCAGTTGATGGATTTGGCGCCGGCCTGCTTGCAAACGCCGCAGTTGCCGACGGCTTCCGTGTAGAGGGACGGGCCGCAGTACTGATCGATCCAGTAAATACCGCCTTCGTCGGTCTTCAAGACCCAGCTCGGGCCGCCGCACCACCAAAGGCCGACCTGGCCCTGCGGTACCTTATAGGTCGCTATTTCCTGATTCAGGAAGGTACCCCATTCGGGATAACAATCTTCCAGCCACTGCTGCCGGTCAATGTCCTGATTGGCCGTTACATACGTACCGGAAATGATACCTCTGCCATCGTACTTAGGAATAGTCTGTTCTGCCATGATGAAAAACCCCTTTCGTATACTAAATATTGTATGATATTCTGTTGTACGTTGTCTGACAATATATGGTAAAAAAATTAGAAGCCTTAGTCTGCCAGCGTATCCTGTGAAGCTGCAACAGGCACGGGTTCTGTCCCCTCATAGGTTTCCGGCATAAATTTCAGAATAATCCCACAAATGGCGAAGAGAATGGCCGTAATGCCAATGTCTACTTCGAGGCCATAAACCTGACCAAGCATGCCGACGGTCATCGGCGCCAGGACAGAACCGAAGCGGCCCATGTTGAAGCAGAAGCCACCGGCCAAGGCGCGGATGTTTTCCGGGAACAATTCCGAGAAGTACGCGCCGACGACGCCAAACGGTCCGGACATGGCAAAGCCGACGACAGAGCCCCACCAGAAGAGGAAGGTGCCATGCTGGACAAAAACGTAGATGGGAATGGCAATGACGCATAAGACGAGGGAAATGGCAATGGATTTCTTGCGGCCGATCTTATCACCCAGGAAGCCAAAAACCTGATAGCCGATGAACATGCCTACATACATGACGATAGAGAAATTAGCCATCATGACCAGGCTCAGGCCCCGTTCCTTGATGAGGAAGGTGGGAATCCACGTAGCAGCCCCCCAGAACGCGCCGAGGCTGAAGAATACCAGGGCCGTACCCATGATAACGCGGTGCAGCGTTTCCCCGACGAAACTGTTGAAGATGCTGACATGTTCTTTCTTGGCTGCCTTCTGTACGCTATCGGCCGGAACAGCAAAATACGTATAGAGGGCAATGGGCAATGACAGCATGCCCAAGAGGAACAGGATGCGCCAGTCAATGGCCAGGAAAATGCGGCCGGCAAAGGAGGCAAAGACAAAGGCTACAGAAAACATACTCAAGACGAGAGATGTAATCCGGCTCTGGTAGGCCGGTGCCCAATGCTCCATGACCAGGGCGACACACGGTCCCCAGACACCGCCAATGGCAATCCCCGTAAAGAAACGCAGGATCATCCAGTGGGCCCAGGAATCGACGAAGATGACGATGCCTGTACCGAGGCCAAAGGCGATGAGGCTGACGATGAGGGCGAAACGGCGGCCCCTGTTTTCCGCAACGGTCCCCAGGATAATGCTGCCCAGCGCCGCGCCGATCATGGTAATAGAAACGAGCAGCCCTCCCTGGGTATAGGAAATATTAAGTACTCCGATCAGAACAGGCATAGAAATGGCAAGGATGACATTGTCATAATTGTCAAGGATATATGCCAAAAAGGTGGAAATGAAGACAGGCCAGCGGTATTTTGTACCCTTGCTGTCCATCGGATACGAATTCAAGATACTCTCTCCCTTCTTACTGTACAAACGACATATTTCGTTACATCCTTCACTTTTCTTTAGTTACACCTTGTCTGACAACGTTTTATGATGTAATTGTAGCAGGAGAATCGCCCTTTGTCAATCCAAAAAGGCAAAAAAAAATCGCCCCGTCCTGGGGCGATCATCAGCAGTCGTACTTACACGGGCGCTGTGACAAAGCGGATATGGGTTTTCATGGCCGCTTCGGCAGCCTCGCGGTCATGGTCTTCAATTGCTGTAATGATGGCTTCGTGCTGGCCATGCATATCCCTGAAGATCTGCCGGTTATTTTTTGCGGCATGGAGGAAATTGCGGCGTACGCCTTCATCCCAGGCCAGGGTCATGATGAGCATGGTCGAGGCGATGAGCTTATTGCCGGAAAGCTTGCTGATCTGGCGGTGAAATTCTGCATCACCTGCAGCTACCTGTAGCATATCGCCCAGCTCGTAGAGGGCCTGGATGCGTTCGCTAATGGCGCGCAGGTTTTCAATGTCCGCAGGGGTTGCCTTTTGTGCTGCCAAGGCGGCGCATTTCACTTCCATCATTTCGCGAAATTCATTGAAATCAGACGTACTGGCCGCGGCAAAGGCTTCTTTCATGGGTGTAGCGCTCAGAATATCGAGCTTGCTGTTGACGAAGGTGCCCCGCTTGGAGCGCGTCACATAGCCGGATAATTCCAAAGCCTTATAGGCTTCGCGGATAGTACTGCGGCCAACGTGCAATTGTTCACAAAGAACGGCTTCGTTAGGAAATACATACCCTTCGGGAAGTTTCCCGGACATAATCATCTGGCTGATCCTGTTGAAGAGGCGGTCAGACATATTCTGCGCCGGCTGAACGTTCAGGGCGCTCCAATCAAAATTTGTTTCTTCCATTGTATCTCCTCACTCATCGATTTGACTCTATATGCTATCTTGTCTTACATGAGATTATACGCAAAACCAACGCTGCTGTAAACAGCAGCGTCTGATTTTACAGTGCCGTCCCCCGCTTAGGCACGAAAAAGCGGTCCGTATCGACACCTTCGTGCCGGAGGAGGTAGATTTTCTTGGCGAGGCCGCCGGCATAGCCTGTGAGGCTGCCGCTCTTACCGACGACGCGGTGACAGGGCACGATAATCGTAATGGGGTTATGGCCTACAGCACCGCCGACGGCGTGGGGATTTTCTTTCTTCCCCGTTTTTTCCGAAAGGGCCGCAGCCAGGTCGCCATAGGTCACAGTCGTACCGTAGGGGACGCGGCAAAGAATGTCCCAAACGGCCTTACGAAAGGGCGTGCCCGCTGGCGCCAGGGGCAGCTCCAACGGGTCCGGCCGGGCACCGGCAAAATAGCGGTCCAGCCAGTCCGCAGCCGCCACAAGGACCGGCAGATCCGGTTTTTCTTCCCACTGCGCGCCGAGGGTGGCCTTTTCATATTTTTGTCCGGCTATCCAGAGGCCCGTCAGGCCTGTACCATTGCTGGCCAGGAGAACCGGGCCGATAGGCGTCGTATACGTGCGTGTATATTCCATATGTGCCTCCTTAGAATGCATCCCATTCGGCAAAGCGTTCGTTCATGCGCTTTTTCTTGAATTTCGTTTCATCCTTCTTCCCTTCACCAAAGGGCAGGCGGCCTGCTGCGGCCGTGCGTTTATAAAACAGGGTAATGGCTTCGCTTTCGCTCAGGCCCAGGCGGTCGAATACGGCCTTGGCCTCCTTACGGACGCCTTCATCCAGTTCAATTTCCATGGTCCATGCCTCCTTTTTGTTCTTCATGACGGCGGGCAGCGTCGGCGTTGATCCCGTCCAGCGTGTCCATATGCCAAATGGCATAAAAGAGGGAGCGCAAGAGAGTCACGGCCAGGACGGCACCAGTCCCTTCGCCCAGGGATAAATCGGCCCACAAGGGCACGTCATATTCATCAAAGCCGGCGTAGCGCAGGGCAGCGCTCATGCCCGGTTCCTTGCTCATATGCGACGGCAAGGCGTAGTCGCGTACGTCCGGCTGCAACTGCACGGCAGCGGCCAAGGCGGCAGCCGTAATGAAGCCGTCAATGTAAAAGGGTATGCCCTTGTCGGCACAGGCCCGCATGGCCGCCGTCAGGGCTGCCAGGTCAAAGCCGCCTACGTATTGCAAAATATCTGCCCCATCGTGGAGCTGGGGTGCATAGCGTGTAAGCGCCGTGCGGATCAGCTCCTGCTTGCGCAGGGCCAGGCGGAAATTCCCATGGGACGAGCCGTAGCCCGTGAGGCTGGCCACATCGCCCCGGGTAAGGCCCAGGAGCACGGCAGCAGAGGTCGTCGTATTGCCAATGCCCATTTCGCCAAAGGAAAGGAAATTATACCCTTCTGCCACGGCTTTTTCTACGCGTTCCCGGCCGGCAGCAAAGGCCGCTTCCAGCTGGTCCCGCGTCATGGCCGGGCCGTAGGCAAAATCAGCCGTGCCCCGGGCAATTTTATAATCGAGCCCGACACTGTCGGCGCTATCAATGCCCACATCGATAACCTCCCAGGGAATGCCGTTACACCGGCAAAAGCAGGTAACGGCCGACGTGCCGGCCACCATGTGGCTGCTTTGCATATACGTAATTTCTGCCAGCTGCGCCACCGCGCCGGAGCGGCACACGCCATTATCGGCGGCAAAGATCAGGTGCTTGGGACGGAAGGACGTTTCCCAGCGGCCCCAGGCGAGAATGGCCTTCCGGGCCTGTCGTTCCAAAAGGCCCAGGCTGCCGGGCGGACGGGCCAGGTTGCGCAGCCGTTCATCTACTTCTTCTACAAATGTCATACTACAGTAACTCCTTTATACGCCAGATAGAGGTCTTGCAGCCTCTTTGTTTCGTCGTTGAGTACTCCCAGGCTGAGCCCATGGGGCACGGCCTTCCCCGTTGCTTCCTCAATGGACACAAAGGAAGTAAAGCATTCTGCCGCTTTTTCTTCACCGGGCAGCCGCTGCATGGCCAGGTAGACGCCGACACTGCTCGTACCGGCATAGACCAGGGTACTGTCAATGCGGATCGTCTGATCCTTGTGCACAGGCCGCAAAAAGCGCAGGCCATCCAAGGACAGACAGACGATGTGGCCGTGTCCCAAAAAGGCCTGTACTGCCAAAAAACCACATTCGATGAAATACGCTGCTGCCTGCCCGGCAAACAATGTACCATGGGGATTCAAATCTTTTCCCAATACCATATGAGCTGCTGAAACGTGCTGATCTTTCCCTGCCACGGACGATTCCTCCTGTCTGTACATACTATGTATATTATACTATATAGTGCCTTAGGAATGCTTGAAAAATATATTCTTTTGCGTCATAATATAGTGTAGGTTAAAAGGAGGTTCTCCATTGTCTACTATAAAAGATATTGCCAAAGAGGCTGGCGTATCCATTGCCACCGTATCGATCGTACTCAACGGGAAGGGCAAAGAACGTAAGATTTCTGAGGAAACGCAGACCCGTATTTATACAATTGCACAACAACTGAATTATGTCCCCAACCAATCCGCCAAAAAGCTGCGTGTCGCCCAGGAAGACAGTTACGCCATCGCCTTTTATTGGGCAACAGACTTCCGCATCAATTATCTGGCCCGCATTACCTTAGGGATCCAGGAAGGCATTATGAAGCAAAATAAAAATATCCGCCTGACGGTCATGCCCTATAAGGTAGATCAGCTGGAAAAGCTGATGAAATCGACACAAAATGAATTCTTTAACGGCATTATCATTGCCAACATGTCAGATAAGGATATGGAGTTCCTGAATACAGATTTCGTACCACCCTGTCCCATCGTCTTATTCAACCGGGAATCGCCCAAATTCAGCAGCGTCACCATGGACAACTACAAGGTCGGCCAGAGCGTCGCCCGTCATTTCCTGGACAAGGGACTCTTTGACGCCGGTGTTCTCACACATGATACGACCTTCCCCATTATGCGTCAATGGATGCAGGGCTTTCTCGACACGTACCGCGACGCCGGCCATGCCATTGGCGAAGAAAACATTTTCCTCTGCCAGACATCCTCAGCCAGTGCGTTTGAAGTCTGCAAGCGCATTCACGCCGAACGCCGCATGCCCCGGGCTATGTTTTGTGAATCCGACGTACTGGCCCACGGCATGCTCTTCGCCTGTCACGAGCTGGGCATCGCCATTCCTGACGCCGTAGAAGTCTTTACGGTCGGTATCAATATGCCGGAAATCAACGATTACACCGTACCGTCCCTGTCGCGGATCGATATTCCCATGGGGGAAATCGGCGAAGACTGTCTGCATCTGGTCGTCGATCTCATCGAAAAGAAACAGCCCATGCCGACAGTAGAATATTTGGAAGGCAAAAAAATTATTGGCCAATCGTCCCCCCTTGGCTGAACCAACGCAGAAAAAGCCTGATGAGCCGCGCTCATCAGGCTTTTTTAGTGCTTCGTATAGGTGGCGATGAGGCCGTGCCGCTCGGCATGATACCACGCGTCGACGGCAACGCCGGCGTCCGCTAGGCACGCTTGCAGCGGTCCTTCTTCGTCCAGGTCATAGCGCAGGGAAAAACCGCACGTCGACACGATGCGCCCCGGCGTCGGGATAATGCGCACGTGCAGGCCCGCAGCCTTGCCCGTATCTTCTGCCCGCATGGCAATGCGCGTTGACGCAAAGAGGGCTACGCCAAAAGTTTCCGTCATCACGGCCGGACGATGCGGTTTGCCGTACGCATCATTTCAATGATCCGGAACATGTTGGTAATTTCTCCGACGGCTACGTCGTCTGTGAGACCGTAATAATTGAGGCACGCGCCGCAGGCATAAATTTCCACACCGGCTGCAGCCAGCTTCTGCAGGTCTTCCAGGGATTCGGACGTCTTCGTTACCAAGGGGACGCCGCCGTTATAAAAGATAATCCGCTGGGGCAGGACGTCCTGTTCCGTCAGGGTGTAAATAAAGGTCTTCAAGAGGTTGCGGCTGAACTTTTCGTCGCCGACGCCCATCATCGGCGAATTAATGACGACGATATACGCCTCCGACGTCGCTTCCGGCACAGCCGGAGCTGCCGCAGCAGTCGTTTCCGGAGCTGCGTCCGTCTTGGCAATGATGACCGTATAATGGGTCGGCGAATCTACCGTCAGGGCATACGTGTAGCCCAGCTGGTCGGCCATTTTCTTCAGGTTTTCCGTAGCAATTTTATTATCTACCACGGTCGTTACGGCGTCGTGCTCTTTGAGGGCCTTGCGCGTTTCAATGACCGGTAAGGGGCAGGCTTTGCCCAATGCATCAATCGTAAACATATGCTTCACACTCCCTAATCAATATATATTTCTTTTTCCGCTTTTTCTGTGATCACGCCGAAATCGGCTGCCGGAATGCCGGCCCGCTGCAGATCCTGCGTCAGGGCTGCTACTTTTTCCGGCCCGGCGGCTACCAAGAGGCCGCCCGACGTCTGCGGGTCAAAGACAATTTCTTCCAGGCCGAAATCGTCGTGGCCAAAGGCCACCTGCGCCTGGAGATAATCGCGGTTGCGCTGGCCGCCGGCCGTGAGGATGAAATTCTTCACGCCGGCATAGGCTTCCTCAAAATAAGGCAGGCGCCGCGCATCGACGCGGGCCGAAAAGGCACCGTGCAGCATTTCGTGCAAATGACCGCACAGGCCAAAGCCCGTCACATCGGTGCAGCTGTGTACGCCATAGGGGCGGATAATATCCATGGCGTATTTATTGAGGGTACACATGCTCTTTACGGCCGCCTCAAAGCCTTCCCGGCTGATTTCACCGGCGCTGTAGCCGATGGTCAGGATGCTCACACCCAAGGGCTTCGTCAGGATCAGGTGATCGCCCAGCTGGCACGTATCGTTGCGCAGGATTGCCTGGGGATGGACCGTCCCGGTCACGGCCAGGCCGTATTTGACGGTGCGGTCGTGAATCGAATGGCCGCCCGAAAGGAGCGCACCTGCTTCCTGTACGGTTTCCGCGCCGCCGCGCAGAATTTCCTTTAAAATACCAAAATCCTTTTCTTCCGGGAAGGCGACGATATTGAG
>ERZ791810.1105-NODE-1105-length-20414-cov-2.514072_pt1 | contig 20414 bp, 23 predicted proteins | sample MGYA00510304_ERZ791810 | MGnify/ENA primary metagenome ERZ791810 (study PRJEB30046, sample SAMN00791967) | human gut metagenome | study: EMG produced TPA metagenomics assembly of the A metagenome-wide association study of gut microbiota in type 2... | reverse complement strand
ATAATAAAATAGGAAAAGTAAATGCAGGGTTGAAAATGATTTTTCAATTTGCCTTCTCTTTTGAGGTTTATGATCCGGCCATTTTTTTTCGTGTAGATCAGATGGGAATACCGAAAGTGTTAACTACGGACACGCCTGGACGGAAGCCGTCGTATACAAGGATTATTATTCCGTTAGGTGAAGGAGAATTGCCTCATAACTTAGCGTATAACATTGTGAAAAGAACATTGCAGCATCTTTATTATCCTAATTTGTTTTTGACTCATTTGCGAGATATTGCTTATAAGATCGATGATGAGCATATAGGATCGTATAATAAGCTTGTCTTGCATACACTGGAATTAGATGCCCAGACACGGGTAAAGAAAATTCGCCTGATATGTCAATCTGATAATTATCCAGCCGATGAAACGGATTTATGGGTATTCAAACGTCATAGTAATGAAGGGACCTGCGCTGTAGGTTTCCTGGTTGATGCGGCTGGTAATCTACAACCTATAGTAAGAAACGCCTTTTGCTTCTTTCTAACCAAAACAAATACAGGTTTGCAATTCTTAATCCAGGCGCCATTCCATCTGGATACAGACGTGTACCAGATTTTAGATCATGATCCACATAATGAAATACTGCTTCAAACCCTGACGCAGCTTGCGGCAGACGCTATGCAAGGTTTCAAACAAATAGAGAACGAAGTTAATGAGCGCGTTTTGACCGATACGGTTTTTTCTGTCATTCCTTTGGAAAAAGATGAGATGACATCTGGACTTTTTTCTCAATGGCAGCCGCGCTTTTATGAATCTATACACCAGTCCTTTATGACGCAGAAAATTATTCCTACCAAGAGTGGCTATGTAGACCGTGCTCATGCGTACTGGGCGGCAAATAGTGCAATGCTTACCTTGTTCGACGATGCACAATTACGCCGTTTGTTTGACAAGTCTGATGTAGGTTGGATATATCCAACACAAGGCTATGAAGAAATAAAGAAGGACTCTGTAAATCAGGCACTTTATGGATATTTGGATTCTCTCACTACGCTTAAAGTTCCGGAAGAATCTCTTATAAAAGGCCATTATGCTGACGCAGGTAAGCGCATTCGGGACTTTATCGGCGTTACAGTGAAATTTATAGAAGCCCAAAAAGATACGTGGCTCATTAAATTTTATCGCTGGCTACTTGAAAAAAGTCAATACTGGGAAACTGCGAAAACAAAGCCGATTTTCCTGGATCAAAATCGCCATGCTGTTGCAGCCTATAATATTCGCACTAGACGGCCTGGTATCTTTGTCCCACACTCAGGGGCAAGGAACACACAGCCTCTACCTGTCATTAACATGGGACTAGCTGATGCCAGTAGTACACAGGAACTATTAGATCATTTTGGTATACGGACTTATACGAAAAAAGACTATATGGAGTTTATCATATTACCAGGTCTCGATAAAAGCAAGGACATAGACTGCGAGAATTTTAAGGCCGTATTCAACTATTATTGGGAATGCTCTAAACAGGAGCGGTATTTCTTCCTCATGAAATTAAAGTATCATAAATTTCTTATTGCTAGGAATTATAAAGAGCATCCGTTTTATAATCAGAAGGCAACACATGTATATTATCTGCCCGACTCAGTAAGCGGATTGCCAAACTATGAAGAAAAAGATAACTTCGGCAATCTTTTGCACTATGTTGATACGCCCCGCTATATAAAAGCTGTCGGCAAAGATAATAAGCAAAAATTATGGCTTTTTTTGGAAGAATTGGGGGTTGAAAAGAGAAAAGAAAGGATTAAATCTAATCCGCAAAGTGGAGGCAAACCGCCGATACCACCACATGCTGATGACATTCTTAAACAGATATATCTATCACAAAAAATGCTAAAACGATGCCCTTTTGATAACTATTCGTTGTATGAGAAAATCGGCTATGTGAAGAGAAATGATGGGTATGAAAAAAAAGTGAAGGTTTTGTCCTGCCCATTATGTCATAAAAGTTTTATGCAGAACAATTCTGTTCCTAGAGAATTGTATGATAGAGACTATGATGTAAAATTAAGCAAATTATAGAGCATAGTGATAGTAATGGTACACAAGGAAATAGTAGTAACAACGTAATTAATCCAATTGAATCGGGCTCAAAGCCAGGTTATCAAATCGGTTTGATGAAATTTAAAACTCTTATTATTTCCCATAACCCTTATGTCCAATGTATTGCAGGCCATAAGACAATGAAGAGAAGCGAGATTCAATATGATTGCAGGAATGGCAGCAATAAGACGCTTAAGGTTAGAATATGTCGTACTTGCCACAGAGTATATCTTGAAAAAAAAGAAATTCCAGCAGATATAGACTTTACAGCACTTAATGTGCATCTTCTTAATATGGCTACTGCGAAGAAAATCATTGATCATGTAATTAGCTTAGATACTTTAAATCAAAAAATGGAAGAACTTGAGAGCGAAGGTAAACGCATCTTTAGTCCAGAACAAGGTACAGGTATCGTTATCAAAAATGGCATTCCTTTGAAAGGAACCACTAATAGAAAAGAAACGGTTATTGCAGTAAAATTCCTCGAGGATTTGGATAAGATAAGATATTTTAGGGAAAATGTCGCTTTTAAGAATCATGATCTCATCTTTTACTAAGCGGTAAAGCGCCGGCACAGACTAGGGGAAACTGTGCCGGTGTTTTTTCTAAAATAGATAAACTTTAACAGTGGACACCCGTCCGTCCCCTTTACTGCAGTGTACTTACTAAAAATCCATGAATGTCGCATGTTTACCAAAAAAAAGTATGTGATTGTTGGCACGTATCGGAATTTCTGATAGAATGAATGCATAAGTATCAAATATCGGACCGGAGCATAGTAACAGCCCCGGATATATATATACTACACCTCAAAAGGGAGGTTATTTTGATTGAATGCTGAAGAGAGAGTTTATTTTGAAAAATTATCCGCAAGTCATCGGGAGGATGTAAGGACGTTCCAAAAGCCTTCATATACGGGTTGGTGGGATAGTATTACTGATAAATATTCAGATAAGGCGCATTTCCTGTATGAGCTGCTGCAGAATGCCGATGATGCCGGGGCGACGGATGCCCGGTTCATGTTAGAGGATGAACGCTTGATTTTTGCCCATAATGGGACACGTCATTTTTCCATTACCAATCCTGATACGGAAGGAGAGGATAAGAAAAACGGTACCCTCGGCGATATCAACGCCATTACAGGGATTGCCTTTTCCAACAAGGATAAACAGAATAAAATAGGAAAATTTGGCGTAGGCTTCAAGGCTGTATTTCAGTACACGAATACGCCGCATATATGGGAGTGGCATTGTCACTATGAATAGGAAAAATGAAGATGACATAACGGTTGAAAAAAGAGATAATTTTGGAACAAGTTTCTATATTAGTCCTGTTTTTTGCTACTTAAGAAAATATCTGAAATCAGGAGATTATCCTAAAAGTATCATTTTAGCTTGGTATTAAAGATGGCGGGTCCAGCACAATCCTTATGCTTGGGCTAGACCCATCCTTGTTTTTAAAAGCATGTTCGTTAACCAGGAACTGAGCCATGCGGCAATTTGAATCTGAGCCACCTTTGTTCCCAAATTTCTGTTTTCTGGAATTGAATACTTCGCACCAATTAGGCCATTGGCTTGGTGCTTTTAGTCCATACACACTTTTCATCAGGAAAATTTCCACAAAAAAAGCGTGCATCCCGAGAGAGGTTGGAGAGGATGCACGCTTTTATTAAAAACCAGGTAGAAAGGTATTAATCTTAAAACCACGTCCGAACAATAAACCAGGCCAGGCTCATGATGACGACGGAGCAGAGGGCGGCGCTGGTGAGGGGACGGACGCCTTCGTGGGCGATGACGCCGAAGTTGACGTTGAGGCCCAGGGCTGCCATGACCATGCCGAGGATGAGGTAGGCGATTTTGACCAGTGTCGGAACGGCGATTTCTACGGCCGGGATGTACGAGCCGATGGCGCTGGCGATGATGAAGCCGCCCATGAACCAGGGGATAGGAACCTTGAATTTCGAGTTCGTATCGCCGGATTTGCGGCGCTGGCGCCAGGCTTCGAAGACGCCGAGGATGAGGGCTACCGGAGCGAGGAGAAGGACACGGGAGAGTTTGGCGATGATGGCGCTGTCCGTGCCGACCGGGCCGGCACTGCCGCCGGCGGCGACGGCGTGGGCGATTTCATGAAGGCTCAGGCCTGCCATGACGCCGAATTGGGCATTGCTAAAGCCGAGGAAGGGCTGTAAGAAGACGATGACCAGGGTAAAGACCGTGCCCAAAATGGCGACGATAGCGACAGCCAGGACGGACTGGTCGGCTTTGGCTTTGAGAGCGCTGGAAATGCCCATGACAGCGGCGGCACCACAGATGCTGCAGCCACAGGCCGTGAGGAGGGCGAGGATGTGATCGACGCGGAAGAAGCGGGCTACGAAATAATTAATGGTAATCATGATGGCTACGACAAAGACCGCTGCTTCCAGACTTTTCAGGCCGGCGCTCATGAGGATGACCAGGTTGAGCTTGAAGCCTAAAAGGATGATGCCGGCACGAAGAAATTTATTGGCAATAAAGCCTGTGCTTTCCCGTGCCATTTTGGTAATGGATTGACTAAATTGAATGACCATGCCCAAAACGAGGGCCAAAACGAGATGACCGATGAGGGAAAAGCCTGGCAGGCTGGCCAGGGCCTGACCGATAAGGGAACAGGCCAGGGTAAGGATGATGCCAATCATGGCATTGCGGCGATTGGCAAAGGGAAATAACGAAGACATAATGACAACACTCCTGACATACTTGCGTTTAACGCATAATTGAATTTCTAAGATGCAATAAGTATACTCCAGGTCTTCCTTTTCGTAAAATACTAAGATATAATAGATTTCATAGGCATTTACTTATAGGAATAGGATGTGTATCTTTCATGACGTTTCGCCATTTACGCATTTTCCTCACGGTCTGTGAGACTCTCAATATGACCAAAGCGGCAAAGGAACTGCATATTAGCCAGCCTTCCGTAACCCAGGCTATTCATGAGCTCGAAGCCCATTACGGCCTGTTACTCTTTAAAAGGTCCGGGCGCCAGATTTTTCTCACGCCTGCCGGCCGCCATTTGGAGCAGCTGGCCAGTCAGATTATTTCCTTGCAGCAGCAGGCTGAGGCGAGTATGCACGCCCTGCAGCACCAGCTGCCCATTTGGCTCGGTGCCAGCATTACCATTGGCGATGTTTTCCTCGTCGACCTCTTGCAGCACGCCCGCCAGCTTTGGCCGGATCAGGAAATCCTTTCAGCCGTCCATAATACAGAAGAACTGGAACAGCTGCTCCTGGAGGATAAGCTCGACCTGGCTCTCGTCGAAGGGCGCCTTACGTCGCCCCATTTGACGACTGTCCCTATCCTGACGGACTGGCTGACACTCATTGCGTCGCCGGAAAATGAATGGGCCCACAAGACCATTCAAACGGCCCGGGATCTCGATCACTTGCCGGTTTTTGTCCGTGAAGAAGGAAGCGGCACGCGGGAACTCTTCGAACGGGTCATGCAGGAGCATCACGTACCGTATCACGTCATTGGCGTGTACAATAATTCGACGGCCATTAAGAACGCCGTCATGGCCAATCTCGGCCTGTCCTTCTTATCGCGCACGCTCGTACGCAAGGAAGTAGCAGACGGACGGCTGGTGGAAGTGCCCATGGGTGAACTCGAATTTAAGCGTGTATTCCGCATTGCGTACCGCAAAGACAAGTATTTGACGCCGCCCATGGAGGCTCTCATTGACGAATGCAAACGAAGCGAAGAATGGCTCCACGGTGACAGAGAACCTGTATAAGCATGACAAAAGAGCTGGGAAAAGGCGAACCTTTTCCCAGCTCTTTTTGGCGTGTCATTAGCGGATATAGTGGATGCGGCTTTCGTCAAAGCGGTCCTTTTGCGGACGGACCTTTTCGGCATAGCCATAGGCAAAGATGGAGAAGGGCATGAGATCCTCAGGGAGGTCCATGATTTCCCTGACCTTGGCAATGCGGTCGGCAAAAGGCGCTACGCCGACCCAGACGCCGCCCAGGCCCATTTCATCACAGGCGAGCCACAAATGCTCCGTGCAAATGCTCATGTCTACAGGTGCTACGTTTTGATAGGGCATTCCTGTGGCATGCATGACTGTCAGAATGGCTACAGGCGCACGGCCGGCGGGTTGGGAAAATTCGCTGATATGAGATAACTTTTCCAGCACCTCTTTGTTGGTAATGACATAGAATTCCCAAGGCTGCTGGTTGCCGGCTGACGGTGCCTGCATGGCGGCTTTGAGCATATATTCCGTTTTTTCCTGTTCAACAGGACGGTCGGCATATTTTCGGACACTGGTTCTGGTGAAAATGCTGCTGGTCATGGGTAGTACCTCCTGAAAGATAAAATGATCAATACAATATATTGGTGTTTACCTATTAAACATACTATATATAGTATGTATCATGGCTAAATCATAGCATATTTCCTACATATACGCAAGGACACCTATGCCGTTGCTCTGTACGGCCTGCGTGGAAAAGAGAAAAATAATAGCACAAAGATATTGACCAGCCCAAAGTGGTCACGTATAATTAAAGTAACACAAATTAACAATAAATAACATGAAAAGCGTTTCCATCATGTTAACTCAGACAGGAAGGGATGCCTCATGCTGGCAGCAGAACGCAGACAGTATATACTAAACGAATTATATAAAAATAAAGCCGTTGCCATTAACGAACTGGCGGAAGAATTAGGTGTAACAACCATGACGATCCGCCGGGATCTCCATTTACTGGAATCACAGGGACTGTTGGAAAAGAGCCACGGCGGCGCCGTTTTGGCCGAATCCCTCGTAAAGGAAGCAACGTACCGGAACCGTAAATTGGCCCATGTGGAAGAAAAGCAGCACATTGCCAAGACAGCACTGTCGTTTATCGAGTCTTCGATGAGCGTCTACATCGATGCCGGCACGACGACATATGAACTGGCAGAGCTCATGGCCCAGCAGCACTGGGAAGATCTGACCGTCGTTACCAATGATTTATCCATCTCTCAGATTTTGTCGCCTGTCCGGGGTATCGATACGATTATGGTCGGCGGCCATGTTGACCGGGAATCCAATTCGACCGGTGGTGTATTGGCCATAAATATGGTACAGTGCATGCACTTTGATCTTTGCCTCTTAGGCACGCAGGCCATCACCAAGGACTGGCGCATTATGACGGCCAATGCGGATAAGGTCGACGTCAAGCGGGCCTGTATCCACGCAGCCGATCAGGTCGTTTTGCTGGCCGATCATTCAAAATTCCACAAGCACAAGCTGTATTATATTGCCGGTTTGGATGAAATCAATGTCCTCGTGAGCGATTATAAGACGACGGAAGACGAATTCAGAAAATTGGGCGTAGACTACGTGCTCGTATAATACCACTCAGATATAAGGACAGGCCTTTAAGGGGCCGCTACAGCCATAGGAAAAGGAGACTAGTACCATGCATACTTTTGTCGTAATTGCCGATGATTTTACAGGCGCCAATGATACGGGCGTCCAGCTTTGCAAAAAGGGCGTTGCCGCCCGCGTCGTACTGCACGCCAGCGCTGTTACGAGTGACGTAGACAGCGTTGTTGTCGATACGGAAAGCCGCGTTATTGCCGCTGAAGAAGCAGGCCGCCGCGTAGGCGCCGTGGCCCAGCAGGTCATGGAAACAGGCGGCTGCCGTTTCCTCTACAAGAAAATCGACTCGACGCTGCGGGGCAATATTGAAGCGGAAGTGCGTTCTCTTGCGGCTATTTACAAGCCGGACTTCGTCGTCTGCTGCCCAGCCTATCCCTCACAGGGACGGACCGTCAAAGGGGGACGCTTGTACGTACACGGTACGGCCCTCATGGAAACGGAAATCGCCGCCGATCCGCGCAACCCGCTCCATACAGACGTCGTCGCCCAGATCCTCAACGCTGCCTTAGGCGTGCAGACCGTGCAGATGCCGGCAGTGGCCCTGACAGAACAGACCGTCCTGCCAAACGGCGTATATACCTTTGATGCGGCAACGGAAGGTGATTTACAGCGTATTGCTACGTATTTCCTGCACCAGGAGGATAAGAAAATCCTTTGGATTGGCGCGGCCGGCCTGGCTGAAGGCCTGCTCAATGCGCTCTATGCCGGCAAACCGGCCTTGGCTATCGTCGGCAGTATTAGCCAGAAAACGCTGGAACAGCTGGCCTATTGCCAGCAGCAAGGCGTAACTATCGTCAAAGTCGATATGGCAAAAGCCTATGAAGGCACGCCTGCCGATACGTGGGCGCAAGAGGCCATTACGGCACTCCGGGCCGGCAAGGATGTCATTGTCACGGCGACGACGTGCCGCCAGGATTACGAAGATTTCGTAGCCTACGGTAAGGCAAAAGGCGTCTCGACAGACGAGCTGGCCAATTTCGTCAAACATACGCTGAGCCGCCTGGCACCGGTCATCGTGGGCAGTGCGGATGTTGGCGGTATCTTTATGACCGGTGGCGATACGGCCATTGCCGTCATTGAAGAGCTCCACGCCACAGGCTCGTTAATCCGTAAAGAAGTACTCCCGGGCTTCGTCTTGGGGACCCTCTGCGGCGGCCTTTGCCCGGATCTGCCGGTTATTACCAAAGCCGGCGCCTTTGGTTCGGAAAAGGATATCTTTGCCTGCCTGGAAACCTTATAAGTATATACAAACAAAAATAAGCAGTGTTTCTGTCGGCCTCTCTGGGGCTAAGGGAAACGCTGCTTTTTGTATGGGAAAATGAGCCTTTGCAAAATGGCGTATATCCTGTACAATAAGAATATAGAACAATTTGTCACGAATGTTTTCCGAGGGATGACTTAGATGGAAGAAAAGGAAAGGAATAACCATAAGCAAGGCGCCGCAGAGGAAGAGGAAAAAAACGCTGCAACAGAAGCAGCTGCGGCAGAACGGGAAGCGGCCAGTGCCGGTATAGCTGCTGCCAACGGGGAAAGCCTGCGCCTCCATAGTGCCGCTGCCAAGGAACACCTCGCAGCCTATAGCGGCATCGACAATGAAACGGGCCAGCGGCTCACGCGCAGCCTGAAGGATGTAGCAGAGAGCAAGGTCAATCCGCAGTACGCAGAGCAAAACCTGAAACAGCAAGCCGGCTTTTCTGCAGAAATCAAAGAAACGGCAAGGGCCAACGAAGAGAATATCCTGAACAAGACGGGAACGCGTAAAATCCGTACGGACGATATGGGCCGGGTCAACGATCCGCTCTACGACCATATGGAACTGGACGAACAGGGCCGGATCATTCCCGGTTCGGGCGGACAGATGAAATTTGTCGGCAAAAGCCCGCAGGAATGCCTGGATAAGCTCATGAGCACGAAGTACCAAAAGTACGTCGATCACGATGTGTCCTTTGAAGTGCCGTCTGATTATTACGATGGCATCAAAGAGGAAATCGCTGCGCGCACAGAGAATCTGGAACGGCAGTTAGACGCTGCCAAACGCCGTGGCAAGGACGACGTAGCCGCGCAAAAACGCAAGCAGATCGAAAAGCTCAAAAAAATAAAGAACGGTCTGAAAAAATCGCGCCTATCCAACGACGAGGCCTTAGAGGCGCGGCAACACCCCAAGCTTTCTACGGCCAAGGAAATCAACCGCTTAAGTCACCAGACCGGCGTAGGCGCTGCCAAAAGTAGTGCCCTTATAGGCGGCGGCCTGAGCCTCGTGCAAAACGCCGTTGCCGTCATGGAGGGGAAGCTGGATGCAGATGAAGCCTTGGCAAACACGGCGGCGACAGCTGTCAAAGCCGGTGCTTCAGGCTACGCCATTGGCTACGGAACTACGGCTCTTATGGCGACTATGCGCAATTCCAGTACGGCCCTCATGCGGACTCTTAGCAATACGGGGCTGCCGGCTGCCGTCGTGAGTTCTGCCGTCCTTTCTGTGCAGGCCGTCTGCGATTGCCTAAGGGGCAAGATTTCTGCCGGTGATTGCTTGCAGCAAGTCGGGAAAAATACGCTAACTGTAACGTCTTCGATGGCCTACGCAACGGCTGGCCAGGCCTTGATTCCTATCCCTGTCGTCGGTGCCGTCGTTGGCGGCTTAGCCGGCTACGCCCTGACAGCAGGCTGCCTGGCCTCGCTCATGGAAGCCCGTGAATCAGCCCGTCTGGCCCATGAAGAACGCCTGCGCGTAGAAGCAGAATGCAATCAGGCGATTGCGGCCATCCGCAGCTACCGGGCAGAAATGAATCGCTATACTACCCTTTATTTTACGCAGCAAAGGGACCTTTTTAACGCCAGCTTTGCACAAATGAAAAAGGCCCTCATGCTGGACGATGTCGATGGCTTTATTGATGGCGTCAACCATATTACCCGTGGCTTGGGCGGCGACGTGGAATTTAACACGTTAGACGAATTTGAAGCCCGTATGGACGATGATACGCCATTTAAATTATGAATTATTGAACAGAGGAGGTTATAACTATGCCGATTCCCTTTATTTTAGGTGCCGTTGCAGCCGGAGCAGGACTCGTAGGTGCTAAAAAAGCTACGAAGCCCATCAGAAAAATAAACAGGCTGGAGAAATGAACGACCGTGCCCAGCGTATGCTGGATAGATCAAAGCGCCAGGCCAACAGGGCCCGGAAAAGCGCAAATGATGCCTTAGAAGCACTGGGGAAAACGAAACTGAATACGATGCAAGGGCCACTTACCGATTTTGTGCGGGCCTTTGAACAGCTGCATCACATCGATTTGGATGACACACTGACGCCAGAGGATTTGCGTAACCTGAAGGGCTGCCGTGAAAGCCTGAGCGCCATGAAAGAACAGAGCAGTCTTGCCGGCGATATGGCCAGCGGCCTGGCGCAAGGTGCCGTTGCAGGCGGTCTCCTGGCATTAGGTGCCTATGGCGGTGCCATGACCTTTGGCGCAGCTTCGACCGGGGCAGCCATTGCCGGACTGAGTGGTGCTGCTGCTACTAATGCGACGCTGGCCTTCTTAGGCGGTGGCAGCCTCGCTGCCGGCGGACTGGGTATTGCCGGCGGTACGGCCATTCTCGGCGGCATCGTTGCCGGACCGGCTTTAGCCATACTGGGCCTGACGATGGATTCCAAGGCCAATGAAAACCTGGAAACAGCCCGCAGCAATTTGGCCTATGCCCGTCAGATCAGGGAAGAACTGCATACGGTCCGGGACCTTTGCGAGGCCATTGAAAATATGGGTAACCTCTATAGCAATCTGCTGGGAAACTTGGGACAGCTCCTCTGCGCCGTCGTGCAAAACCTGCAGCAGCTGATCCGCCAAAGCGGTACGGATTTCCGCCGTTATACACGGGAAGAAAAGACCGTCGTCGCCGAAGATATGGCCGTAGCCAAGGCCGTTTCAACCGTAATTAATACACCTATCCTGACGAAAAACGGTGCTCTCAACGAAGGCTGCAAACGCATTGCCGACGATGCGCAAACCTTCCTGGCAGCACACTAAGGATGGAACTGAAATTTCCCTGCCTTGCCTGTGGCCTGTGCTGTCGTCGTGCCGGCACAGTACCCTACCTGGCAGACCAGGCAGCGGAAGACGGCGTCTGCTCCCATTTAGACAGGCAGACCCAGCGTTGTACCATTTACACCCGGCGCCCCCTCATCTGTAACGTAGCCGCCATGTACGATGCGTGTTTCAAAGAACACATTAGCGAACGCGAATACATCCGCGAAAACCTGCGCATCTGCCGGGACCTGATCGCCCAAAGCGGTACACCGGAACAATTGCGGCAGATTGTAGACCTCTTCAAGAAATACGAAATTACGTAGGCGGCAGCATGTATGAAAGGCGGAGCTGGGCAAGACTTCGCCGGCAGGCTATCTGCCTGTCAAAATGTAGCCTTTCTTGTTTTACGCCTTTTTGCGAATTAGTTATACACATAAAAACCTCGTCCTGCTGTGGGAGAAGCGGGACGAGGTTTTGTTGTCATATGAGAGAAGGCTTATTTTAAGGCATCTTCGCCGGATTTCGGCAGGTTCGGCATTTCTGTGTTGAACCATTTCTTGTAGAGTTTCTGGAATTCGCCGTTGGCTTTGAGTTTTTCCATAGCGGCGTTGACTTCGTTCATGAGTTCTTTGTTGTCTTTGTTGAAGGCGAAGGCAAGGTATTCCGATTTCGTACCGGGAATTTCGATTTCATTATATTTGTCTTTGCCGTCTTTCGTAAGGAAGTAGTCAGCAACCGGTTTGTCCAGGATGGCTGCCGGCGAGCCGCCTACGGAGAGTTCCATAATGACTTCTGAGTTGTTATCGAACTGCTTCGTCTGCAGGCCGTTTTCTTCCGCATACTGGGCGCCTGTCGTGCCGATCTGTATGGCTACCTGTTTGCCAGCCAGGTCAGCCGCTGTTTTGATGCCGCTGTTTTTCGGCGTCAGGATGACCAGCTTCGATTCATAGAACGGTTCGGAGAAGTTGACCTTCTGAGCCCGGTCTTTGGTAACGGTCATGCCGGCAGCAGCGATGTCCATATCGCCCTGCTGCAGCGTCGGGATGATACCCGAGAAGGCGATGTTGTTGATTTCCAAATCGCGGCCCATTTCTTTTGCTACCGCCCGGAGCAGGTCCATTTCAAAGCCCTGGTATTCTTTGGAGTTGGCATCTTCCTTGAATTCGAAGGGAACGAAAGTAGCGTTCGTAGCGACGCGGAGCGGTTTCGATGCATCGGCTTTTTTATCGGCTTTATCGTTGCCACAGCCTGCCAGCAGAGATGCAGCGACGATACCTGTTAAGCAGACCGTGAGAATAGATTTCCATTTCATAATGAGTTCCTCCTTGAAGTGAATAAATAATTGCTTCGATTTCTGTATTATACCATCTTTTTTAGAAAAGTAAATAGTTTATGCAATAAAAAAGTATAAATTTCAAATATTTCTCTTTCACATAAAAATGATAGAATAATGATGTTATCAAGTACTACACTGTGATTTATCAGAAATTATAAGGAGAGAGGAAATATGCATATCCTGTGAAGCCGAATTTGTATAACTGCTGGAGCTGTCTCAATGTGCAAAATAGGAGAGAGTGGCTTTGAAAAGGGAAACATAATCTAAAATTATTGTACAGGCCTGGGCTATAATGATATAATACCGTATCTTAGTTTACATTTTCTTATCGATAGGAGATGATCGTTTGGAACGTTCAACCGGCTGGATTAGTTTTCGTGGCCGCATGGACCGGAAAACATATACGCGAAAATTTCTATTAGCTTTTGCAGCAGGCATCTTCACGCTGGGAGCCGCTGTATTTCTCATCGTGGCCTTTGGTGTATTGTCCTTTAGTACGGCCATAGAAGAGAATTTCTACATCACTACGTTGGCAGACACGGCCATTGCCTGCTTGCTCTTTGCTGCAGTCAATGCTGCTGTTGCCCAACTTTCCCTGGGTGTTCGCCGCTTGCGTGACCTGGGCCGTTCGCCCTTTTGGGTCCTTCCGGCAGGTGTACTTTTCTGCGTGCCCCTGCTGCTCCTGTGCCTTATAGAAGGTACGGCGGCAACGGAAATAAGTGAAGAAATGCCGGTGACACGTACGGCACCGCCCCTTCACAATGGCTGGATTACCTTTACAGGCCGCATAAAACGGCATGAATATATACAAAAGCTCCTTTCCCTTACGATTGTGGGCCTGGCCCTGCAACTGGTCATCAATCAATTAGCGGATCCGGACGAATACCTCGCTTTAGGGTTTTTGACTGTAATCACCCTCCTGGTCTTGATCATCACCATCGCCACGCTTAGTCTCGTCGTGCGGCGCCTCCGTGACATCAATCGCTCGCCCTGGTGGGTCCTGACAGCCTTCCTGGGCCTTCCCTACGCAATTATCGCCATTGCCCTTTGCTTCAAAAAGAGCCGGTGGTAGAGGAAAAACAGGAAATATCAGCCTTATTTCTAAAGGGACAATGGGCTAGACTATAAATCTTTGACGCAAGAAGCTAGATACTAGGAAGCAGACAACCAGAACGAAATGCTGGAACACAACTGTTCTCAAGTTCTTGCCGGTCAGGAACGGCCCATGCAAGACATCTTCACTGACCTCCTAAAAGATTAATAAATAACAAAACCCCCGGCCAGGATTAACCTGGAACGGGGGTTTTGCGGTACTAACGTTCCCACAATGCATGGTAGACTAGATCAACGCCATTATTCTTTTCAATAGGCTGATAGTTCAGACAGGCTGCTGCATGCTGGCTTTTTACCTGGCCGTTCGCATCGTAGACCGCTTCTCGTATGAATGCAAAACTCTTGGTATAATGATTGAATTTGAGGCGAGCTACTTGCGTCATGCCATTGTACATGGTCTTTATCAGCACTGTGGCTTCGTAGTCGTTAGCCTTGACGGAATCGTTGTCCAAATATAAGGAAACGCCGTCAGAATTAGTAAGACAAACCCAGTTCGTAGCAAACACCGGCAGGCAATAGGTTACCAACGCCAGCACTACGACGAACAACTTTTTCTTCGTTTCTGAGACCTCCTTTCTCTGGTAAGTTGCTTTCTCCCATGCAGGAGCAGAAGGAAAATGTTGCTAAATATGTAAGAAATAACATAATACGGCCTTATTATAGCAGAGTGAATCAGGAAAAACTATAGGTGTTTTTAGTTTTTTTGCGATTTTGTGGAATAGGCTGATACGGCAGGAAAGTTCCCTGTAATTGAGACGTGATTGGCATTTACTGTTTTAAATGATTCTAAAGTAATCGAAGATATAAAAAGAATGCCCCGGCCAATGAGAAGTTGGAACGGGGCATTCTTGAATAGAATTAGTAGGGCCAGATGGCGTAATAGACGGATTCGATCACGCTTTCAGGTGGTATTGAATCATAATTTAAATAGGAAGGATGATAACTGTCAATGACACTGCCATATACATCATATTTAACATAATTCATACAAGCATATGTCTTGTCTTTCCGGTATATATATAGCTTTTGTAAAATACTTTCGCCAGAAGGTTTCACATATTTTACCCAAACGATAGCTTCAGAATAGTTTTTTCGCACAGAAGAATTATCGATATAAATATTTGTTCCAACCTCTGATTGTCCCAAATAATACCAGCTAGCCGCAAAGGACGGCATGCACCACGTGCAGAGAAGCATTAATAAGATAACTAATTTCTTTTTCATAGCCTAGCGCCTTCTTTCTTCCCTATTTCCCCCAGTTGCATAGACCTGCAGTGAAAATGTGAATGACTTACGGAGTAAAGTAGTATTTGTTTTTATTATAACAAATACACATAATAAAAACTACAAAATTTATGCATTCAATTTTGGATTGGGTGACAGTCACTTATCTCCTACCACCTCGCCCGTCCGCCGGAGCGGTAATTTTTTTCTTCGTCGTAACTGTCATCCCAGTCTTGGTCCGCTTCGAGGGAGTCGTTTTCACTTTGCAGGTCGCTGTTTTCGTCTTCCAGATCTCTGATTTTCGATTTCAGGTCCTCATTTTCTTCCCGCAGGAATTCTACGTCCGGATCCTCGTCGTAGTAGACTACCTGCGGCGGCTGCCCGTTTTCGTAGTCCTTTAGCTTTTGGTTGAGTATGGAAATTTGTCCCTGTTGTTGCTGCAGGGCGTTAGTTAGGACCGCGTCGGCGTTCCGTTGGCTGGCAGTGACGGCTTCCTCAATTTGTTTCGGCACGACAAAGTGCTGATAATAGCCAAAGGCACAGGCTGCAATGATAGCGACGACGAGGGCTTCGCCGTGTTTTTCGAAAAATCCTGCCATTGTATTCACCTCCTTATACTGTATGGTGTGACAGATTTTGGCCGATTCCTGATGCGGAGAGAAAAACGAAGATATATAATACAGACTTATTATAGCAAAAATAAATAGAGAAAACTATACGGCCTGAAAAAACCTGACAGACGTCTGGAAATATGGTTGTACACGTATATAATAGAAAACTCATAAAAGGACATACGTATGACCGTATGAGCTGGGAAAATATTTAGTATTATAATTTATTATTGAAGTATAACGTGGACAGTAAGCAAGAAAATAAAAAAAGACCAGGACGCGCAGGTTCTGGTCTTTTGGAAGTATATATATTCTGTTGAGGGTGTTGTGTCAAGGAACTAATTCTGCATCAGGCCAAAGGTAGAGGTACACGGATGCGGCTGCTACATTCGGTTCGATATAGACATATTCTGGCTGACGGACAGGGCCGCCACCTTTGATACTGCCATCAGGATAGTAATCTACAAACGATGTCACGACAATATTGCGCATACTGCGGTTCAAGCGGGCCTGCTCGATCCGCCAGGTGCCGATAATGTCCAATAGCTTTAGCTTTACGACAGCGTTCATATTATCCCGGAGCATGGAATCCTCATCAATATAAAATTTGGTTCCTTCCGCTGTCTGGCAAAGATAATGCCAGGAATCAGCAAATGCGGGCATGCAGTACGTACAGAGTAGTAGAAATACGAGGACGAGTTTTTTCTTCATAAAAGACCTGCCTTTCTCATATCATGCGACAAAAATAATATGAGTAAATTATAGCAAAAACAAATGAGAAAGGCTATATAGGTCAGAGGATATACGTGCCGTGCTGACAGCGTCTTGTACCAAATGATGAAGATGCAGCAGACAGCTATCTGTCCCTTTTAGGCTGAGAAATGACTGGCCTGGCCCACAAGTGCCGGACAGAGAAAAAAACGATACGAGCAAAGATGCTCGGGATTGATACAATATTTTAAATGGTGTGCATAGGCTAAACGTACATATTTACTGGGATTTGATAGTACCGGCAATTTGCTGGTATTTTTTTATGCCTAAAAATAGAGGAGAATATGGTGAGGTACGAAGGCTGGCGAAAGAACAATACGAATACGGAAGTAACGATAGCTTTTTATCGTCAATGCTGTATTATGGATATAAAACAAGAGTCAAATAAACTTTAATTTCATATGTAATGGGCAACGCGTTTTTGATGCTATTGTTGAGGGGAAAAAGGTAATGCTAGAAGTGAAAACAAGCAAGAATGAGCTGATCTTGATCCCTTGGGACGATGTTGTAATACAAGTTGATGCTGTTAAAGACATGAATTTAATAAAATAGAAGTTACCTGATAGTCCTACATTATGTACGGAACTGCAAAAGAAGCTATCTATATTGGCCAAAAGGTCATATAGATAGCTCTTTTTTTATTTATATAGATAGGTTATTGGCTTTTACAAAGCAGCATAATTGGGCATGTAGCTTATCAGACGTTATCATATCAGCCTTTATTTTTTCATCCAGTGCAGCTTTTTCGGCCTCGGACTGCGGATATGAAGGGTGCGGATATATAAAATAGTCAAGATTTTTGGAAGGATCGTAAAAAAGATGACACGACCAATACGTAAAATACGAATCCAATTGTTGGACGATATCATTTTTAAGTTTTGTCAATCGTGTATCTTTGAAGTCCCAGTCGTGATGTTTCCATTTGTTAACAAGAAGTTCTACATCAGATGGGTAATCAAATGGCATAGGAGTGATTCTCAAGTCAGTATCAATACAGAATTTTAAATATTTATTAAAGTCATGTATTAATGCAGAAAGTAACTCTGAATCAGTTTGAGGCCGTTGTTTTGAATTAGACTCTTTCTTTTTAGTATACGGTTTTAACTTAGTTGTTTTCTTTTTTGAGGAGGTCGTTGAAATGAGAGGATTTTGTATGAGTTCTTGGATTTTGGAGGCTATTTTTTCATCTACATCATCTTCAGTACATGTCAGTTTAATTGTCTTAGATTTATTTATAGTCTCTATCAACGCCGTTTTTGCATCATCGGGGATTTTATATAATTCATCAATCAAATTGGTTTGGGTAAAATGCGCATTTATAAAGCGGGCTATTTTCTTTGGAATTGGGCGGCTACCACTAAATATTTTATTAGCAGTAGATTTGTTCTGTTTTTGGGCAAGTGTTATCTCGTCGAGACGTTCGTCGAGACGTTCATCATTAGTTAAGCCTGCCTTATCTATAAGCAGACTAAAAAAATAACCTATGAATTCTTGGATTGACGGTTTGTCTCCGATGTAATTTTTTAGAATTTTTAGAAGTTCGCTTAGTTCTGAATTCATTGATGATTCTCCTTGTTGGGAAGTGTCCACTTCTGTCCACTTTTGGAAACAAGTGGATACAGCAGCAGCAGTCCAATTTGCTACTATTTAGGCAAGGAAGTTATTCTAATTTCCTCGTATGTTTAGTATAACAATTTTTTAAAACCGGCTCAATGTTCACCTTTGGACGCAAGGGTGCCCAGAGCGGCGAGCCGATTTGATAATTTCATACGTCAGCCTACTGGGATGGTTGGCCATTAGAAGCGGAGATTGCATCTATGGTCAATTACAACAGGCTGCCTGTGTGGGTCTTCGCTTCAAGTTATGTGAAGGAGCCCACTAATGGCAAATGTACCGACAAAAGATAGTAAAAAGTATTTTATTCCCTTGGAAGTCACGTCAGAAACAATCATCACCGAAGAGTACAAAAACTGCGCGATTCGATGGTGGAAAATTGGCAATCGGATGGTTCGTGCTATCCTCATCCCGGCTACCAAAGAACAGTACTATGAATACATGCGTCCGCTCTGGCGGGAAGATAAACGCCAACAAAGACATGGCACCGATGAGGTATCGGCGGACAAGGTGCGGGATGACTACGAGCTGGAGGTGCCTGATGACTTCAACTTAGAAGAAACAATTCTGAAGGAAGAGTTGCTGGCAGCGCTGCGCCAAGAACTGGCAGCCCTGCAGGACATCAATCGGACTATCCTGCTAATGCTTGCCGATGGTTCCAGCGAAGCGGCGGCCGGGAAGGCCGTCGGCTTGAGCCAGAAAGCGGTGAACAAGCGCAAACATAAGCTCTATGCACTCCTAAAGGAACACCTCGAAGACTTCCGTTAAATGGGGAAAAATCCGGCTGCAAAAAAAGTGGCCGGATTTTTTTTGAAATCGGTACTTAACGATAACGCGGTTGTCCTATTACTGGTGAAGGGCGAACGAAGAAGCTCTTCAGGAAGGAGGCAGACAGATGATTCACACACAGACACCTGAGAAAATGGCTCAGCAGCAAAAGCTGAACCGGGAACTGGCGGCAGTGCTGATGGCCATCAGCACCACGACCCGCAGTATCGCCAGGAACATCCATCTCTTATCGATGCAAAGACATGTGAAAGGAGTCAATCCATATGACAAACGATGAATTGCAGAAACTGGCAGCAGCCCTGACCGATTGCGGAAAGGCGCTGCTGAAGATTTCCGAAGCCATGGCGGTGAAAGAAGATAATCCGCCAGCTTCAGAAGCAAAATCTGAGAAGGCTGAAGAGCCGCTGACCCTGGAAGCTGTCCGTAAAGTTGCTGCCGACAAGGCTCGCAAGGGATTCACAGCAGAAGTCCGCAGTCTCATCCAGAAGTATGGGGCGGACAAGCTGTCCGGCATTGATGCGGCGCAGTACGAAGCATTCTTGAAGGAACTGGAGGTGATTGGCCATGCCGGATAAACATGCGGTGCTGTCCGCATCTTCCTGCTACCGCTGGCTGGCCTGCCCGCCGTCTGCGAAGGAATGTGCCAAGCTGCCGGATACCTCCAGTGAATTCGCCCGGCAAGGGACGGATGCCCATACGCTCTGTGAATTCAAGGTGAAGACGGCGCTGGGGCAGGAGCTGGAAGACCCGACGAAATCCTTGACGTATTTTGACGAGGAGATGGCGGAATGCACCGACGAATACGCACAGTTCGTCATGGAATGCCTGGCAGCGGCTAAAACATCCTGCAAGGACCCGCTGATCATGATTGAACAACGGCTGGACTTTTCCAGGTGGGTGCCCGAAGGATTCGGTACAGGTGACTGCCTTATCGTGGCCGACGATACCTTGACAGTCATCGATTACAAGCACGGCCTGGGAGTCTTGGTGGATGCCGAAAAGAATCCGCAGATGATGTGTTATGCTCTCGGGGCCTTGAATCTGTTCGATGGTATCTATGACATCAAACAAGTTTCTATGACCATCTTTCAGCCCCGCCGGGACAACGTCAGTACCTGCACTATGAGTAAGGACGAGTTGCTCCAGTGGGCCGAAACGGTGCTGAAGCCTGCAGCGGAACTGGCGGACAAAGGCGAAGGGGAGTACAAGGCTGGCGACCACTGCCGTTTCTGCAAGATCAAGGCTACCTGCCGCAAGCGGGCCGAATATAACCTGGAACTGGCCCGGTATGATTTCGCCGTCCCATCCACACTGCAGGATGAAGAAATCGAAGTCGTTCTGACCAAGGCCGATGAACTGGTTAACTGGGCTGGGGATGTCAAGGAATACGCTTTGCAGCAGGCCTTGTCAGGCAAGATCTGGACTGGCTGGAAACTTGTCGAAGGACGGT
>ERZ791810.1076-NODE-1076-length-20754-cov-10.863085_pt1 | contig 20754 bp, 20 predicted proteins | sample MGYA00510304_ERZ791810 | MGnify/ENA primary metagenome ERZ791810 (study PRJEB30046, sample SAMN00791967) | human gut metagenome | study: EMG produced TPA metagenomics assembly of the A metagenome-wide association study of gut microbiota in type 2... | reverse complement strand
GATTAAGGATAATGCAACAAAGAATGAGCCTGCAAAGAGCGGAAAAAGCCGATAGGGAAAAGTCCTCTTGAATTGAACTTAGGTTTGATTCAGGGGGATTTTTTGTTTTGATGGTCATTTTCTGCAAAAACGGGACGTATTCTGTGGAAGTATCGCTTTTTTTCTATAAAGCGGATATAATGAAAATGATTTTAGTTGTTATTAGTATTAGTCATTAAGAAAGGGGTGATTCCATTGTATGTTTTAACAAAGGAGCAACTTATAGAGCATGATGTTTTTGAATTTGTGAAAGGCAATTTTTGCGGTGAGCATTGGTTGGATAGTTCCATTTTTATTGCTGAAGATGTGTTCCAACAAGCTGAATTAAATCACATTTTTTCTTCATCAATGAAGTCTTTTGCTTATTATGGTACTACTGTAGTTACAGAAAAGGATTGGATAAGAACAAAAAATATAGCACAGTCGTATCCTTCACAAATGACGGTAAATATCATTAATGCAATAGATGATTGGGCAAAAAAGTGTTTTAAGGAAGAAAGTTGCTTTACAATTTGTGGAATTTAATAAAATATATAAAAGGAGATAAGGAAGAATGAAAAATAGAACTAAAAATATATTAAGCTTTATGCTTGCTTTTATAATGGTGTTGTCAGTAAGTATAAATGTTTTTGCAGCGGAAGAGCAGCCAGTAGATTCTCGATTTTTACCACAAGTGAATTACGTTGAGGACAATCAGATAGCTCGTGTACCCAATGCGATACCTATAACAGTAAATCCATATTATAACAAATTGGTAGTTCATGTTGGAAACATAGGCGTTGATAGTTTAGATAGTGTTACGGTTGGTGGATCAGCTACAGATTATGGCACTCTCACACCCAAAACGCATTCTGTTCCACCAGCTATCGGAAAAGATTTTACATGGTATATTCCGCAAACAAAATGTCATATGGAATATGATGTTACAATTAATATTGTAGATGGCAGCGGAACTAAATATAAAACTGGACATGCCGAGTTAGATTATACTAATGAAAAACTTGCTAACATTGGCTGGGGAGCAGGTAGCTTTAGTTCGAGAACTGCTTCACTTGATTATCATTTTGGTAAACATCATAGTGAAGTTGGTACAAGCAATATGTATGATTATTTAATTGCGGCGGATAATTGCAGACAAGATGCTATTAATAATCCATCTAAGTATACTATTACTGTTAGTTCTGGTGCCACGGTAGCTCATAAATATAAAAATAAAACAGATGGCAGATTTATCATATTAGCGGATAGCAACCATGATATATTAAGTTTTGGTAAATAAATATTGTTGTTTGGACGCTTGCAGACCAGCAGGAAACAGCGAAAGCAATGGTATATGTTAAAGTAGCAAAGAATATGTTTGTAGAGGGTGAAGAAAACCGATAAAGAAAAGTCCTCTTGAATTGAACTTAGGTTTGTTTCAAGAGGCCTCAATAGTTTTTTGAAATTCCCGTGTGAGGGGGAAAGTTGATTACAAACAGAATAAATTACAGCAGTGAAAGTGACGATACAAATGCAGGAAGAACAGAAATGTTCTTCCTGTTTTTTAACAGAACTTCAGCAGCTGGCGGGGAAAGGAGACAGTATGGCAAAGTTCTTAAATTATGAGGACCGGCTGGAGATAGAAAGCGGACTAAAGGAGCACATGACTTTCACAGAGCTTGGAGAGAAACTGGGAAGGGACAGGACTACCATCACAAAGGAGATCAGGAACTATTCCATCGAACAGGACACCGGTTATGGAAGTTACCCGCATAATACCTGCAAGTACAGAAAAGCATGTAAGAGGAAAAAAGTATGTGGGACAAATGACTGCAGGCATCCACTGGTAGCTGTCTGTAAACAGTGTGAACTCATATGCAACCGTTACTGCGAGCATTATGAAGAAGAAATATGTACCCATCGCTTTAAACCGCCATATGTATGCAACGGATGCAGTGAAGTAAAGAAGTGTACGCTGACAAAAACTGTTTACGATGCTCTGGGAGCCCAGAGGCGGGCAACGGATAAGATATCGGAATCCCGAAGCGGGATCCTTGCTACGGAAGGGGAAATCGCCAGACTCAATGAAATCCTGGTGCCGTTGGTAAAACAGGGGCAGTCTATCCATCAGATCTACCTGACACATAAGGATGAACTGATGTGCAGTGAAAAGACCCTCTACAACTACGTGGATGGATGCCTGTTTGATATCAGGAACATAGACCTGCCAAGAAAGGTAAAGTACCGTCCGAGATATAAAAAACCGGAGCTGAAAGTAGACCGTGGATGCCGTGTGGGAAGGAATTATCATGATTATGAAGTATATATGGAACAGCATCCGGACACAGCAGTGGTGCAGATGGATTCCGTGATCGGCAGCAAGGGAGGGAAAGTCCTGCTGACGATATATTTTGTAAATGTGTCACTGATGCTGGGGTTCCTGCGGGAAGCGAACACCTCAAAGTCAGTGATAGATATTTATGATGAACTGTACCACCGGCTGGGAGGGCAGGATTTTAGGAAGCTGTTTCCGGTCATCCTGACGGATAACGGAAGTGAGTTTTCCAATCCCAAGTGTATAGAGAACGGACCGGATGGAAAAGGATTTCAAAGGACGAGGATCTATTACTGCAATCCAAGTGCGCCGTACCAGAAAGCAGAGATCGAGGTGGGACATGAATTTATACGCAGGATCCTGCCGAAAGGAAGAAGCTTTGATGAACTGACGCAGGCAGACGTAGAGCTGATGATGAACCATATCAATTCCTACCGGAGAAAGAAACTGAACGGAAAAAGTCCGTATGAAGCGTTCAGCTTTTATTATGGAGAAGACCTGGCGGAGAGGCTTAGATGCCACGAGGTTGCAGCCAAAGACATCAACCTCACCGCAAGACTTCTCAAAAAGTAACCAGAAGACAGAATAAAGCACAGACCGCCGGCTGAAATAGGAACAGCAGAAGACGTGAATTATGGCTTGCAAAATTTGTAAGCCAAAACTGACGTCCGGTTTTTGTGCAAAAAAATACTCTGCCATAAGGTGATTATATCATAAAAGCAAGGGAAAAAACGGGAAAGTCATTACAAAAGTGGAAAGTCGGGTACAAAATTTGCAGGTCGCTTTCAAAATGTGAAACTCGTTTACAAAACGGGAATCTCGGATGACTATTGAACTTTGTGATATTTCAAAAGGATTTTTTTGCCGTTTTCTGCAAAAAAGGTCCACTTTCTGCAAAGCATCTTGTTGTGCGCAATATTTTTACGATAATATAAGCAAAAGATAACTCGATAGTTATCGGAAAGTATACGAGGATGTTTAATATGAGCATGGAAGTAACAAGTACTTATAGCGGATATGCAACAGGAACTTATGATTCTTCAATTAAAAAAAATACTGCAGCAAAAAGTAATAATTCTACTGATAGTATAGAAGAGTATTACGAGAAGCTATGTAAAAAGTTTCCTGAAATTACTTTTAACAAAGGCGGAGGTCTGGCAAGCGGAAATGAAAATAAAGTTGTAATAAACCTTTCCAGTGAATGCTTAAAGAAAATGGCAAGTGATCCAGAATTTGCAAAAATAGTAGAATTTAACTTGACAGGTGTTGTTCCAGGGCAAAATTGGCTTTATTCAAAAGCCAAAGCAGACGGTGCTGTGATACATGGCGTTACGGCTGTAATGGATTCTGATGGGAATGTTTCCGTTACTTGTGGTGGTATGACAAGAACCAGTGGTTCAAATCAAAATTCAGGTCTTTTAAATACAGGTAGACAAACGAAGGAACGATTGGAGAAAAAACGTGAAGAGGAAAAAGCGTTAGAAAGATTAAAAGAAAAGCGTAAAGCAAAGGAAGAATATCTTGAAAATATGCAAGAAAAGAAAAGAGAGAGAGAAGAGTATATTAGTGAACAGCAAGAAAAAGGTAACTTGACAACAAGAGCATATACTCAAACAGGATATGATATTGCAGATTCAGTATCTATAATAGATAAACAAATCTGAGAAAGGAGGAAAGTGGCATGAAGAAATTAGGAAAAAGAAGCAGCTTAGAAAGTGGTACGTTCTTTGCTTATGCTTGCAACTGCAACTGTGGAAGTGTTCCTTGTGGGACATGCAACAACTGCAATGACTACAAGAATCCGCAGTCAACTGGTGCATACGCATTATCCTATGTTACAGAAATGCAACTGAACAATATGATATTGTCAATATTGGTTGACACATTTATCTCAAAGATATCATTTCCTATGCAGCCAGGCCCAGAGATTGGTAGTATCTCTGACGCTTAATCATAGGAGGAAGCCCACCGTTGGCAGAGCAGATCCTCCTGTTGTTCCAGTAACTGATGAAATATCTCCAAATAAGAACTCTCAGCTCATCCGTGGTCAGGCTTTCCGTATTGTAGCGGTCATAGAGAAGCTCGCTTTTCATTCTGGCCCACATGCTTTCACATCGAGCATTATCGTGGCACCTGCCACCATCACTGTTCATGCTTTGTATAATGCCATATTTAGAAAGCGCCTGACGGTAGGTTTCACTGGTATATTGTCTTCCTCTGTCGGAGTGCACAATGGCACCTCGCAGATCAGGATGCGCCAGATAGGCATTATCCAGTGTATGCTCACACAGAGTTGCCTTCATGTTTGTTTCCATTGCCAGTCCCAGAACGCTGGAATCAAAGCAGTCGAAGATGGCTGAAACATACAGTTTTCCATCTTTTGCCTTGATTTCTGTGATATCAGTTACGCATTTTTCAAGTGGCTTATCAGCCTTGAACTCTCTCTTCAGAAGATCATCTGACTTACGTGCTTCCCGATCAGCCTTGGTAATGCCATTTGGCTTGCGCTTTGGCCGATGGACAGGTCCTATTTCATCCATAACCCTGTAAACGGTTCGTTCACTGGGGATCTTGATTCCCGTCGGATTCTTAAGGAGCAGTGCTTGGTACATGCGAATACGTCCATAGGTATCATTGCATTCATCCTCAGCATGGATCACTCTCATGGCATCAGCAAGATCCTGATATTTCCAAGGGCGATCTTTAATAGCAAGATATTTGTAGAAACCCTGGCGGCTGACGCCAAGCATCCGGCAATAGAATGAGAGTTTTCCCTTAATCACGCCGTCTTTCGTTTTTATGGCAATGAACATCATTCTTTGGTTCTTGCTGACTTCCGACGGCTGGCTGCGAAAAAAGCGCTTGCTTCCTCGAGAAATTCATTTTCCTCTTTCAGACGCCGGATTTCTTTGTCCTGATCTTTAACGCGTTTGCGGAGCATGGCAAGCTCCTCAGCAAGACTCATCGCGCTTTCCGGAGTATGTGCACCGTCGCCAATATCCAATGTGCCTGCTCTAACTGCTTTCAGCCATGTGTGGATGGTTCCTTCTGGGATACCTAATTCTTTGGCTGCCTTAGCACCGCCGATTTCTTTGGCAAGTTTGACAGCCTGGATCTTATATTCCTGGTCGTATTTACGTTGGGTTCGTGACATTGAGAGTTCCTCCTTATTCTCTTTTATTATACATGAATTCCTTGAGAATAAGGTGTCAACTTTATTTATACAACATCAATAAGTCTTTCGGACCGATGACGTTATTGAGTTGAGTTGTGATCTTGTAGCGGCGGTTTACCCCCACTCTATAAGCAGAGTGGGGGTAAATTGTAATATGAATTGATTACAAGGAGAACGTGAATATGAAAATACAAAGAAAACCGCATATACATATGATGGATTTATATAATGAACATTATGGTTATGATGTTAATACAAATGCAATATTTAAGATAAGTGATGAGCTTGCCAAGTATTTGAAAGCAGTTTTGGATAGTGAAGAATGTAATTATGAAAATTTGTATTTAAGCCAAGATGCTCAGGATGGCTTAGATTATCTATTATCACAAGGACTATTGCAACCATTAAATGATGGTATGGAAATAGAACATTTGGAAACAAGCACTTTGGAAAATATGTATGATAGTAATCTTAAGGGAATTATTCTTCAGGTTACACAAAATTGTAATTTGAGATGTAAATATTGTGTATATTCAGGAAGTTATGTCAATCGTCAACATAATAATAAAAGAATGTCTTTGGATACAGCAAAAGACGTAATAGATTTTTTCTGGAGTCATACAAGTAAATCGGATAATTTATCTTTTGGTTTCTATGGCGGAGAACCTCTTTTGGAGTTTGATCTTATCAAAGAAATAGTTGCTTACATAAATAAAAAATTTGCGGGGAAAAAACATACTTTTACCATCACAACGAATGCTACCTTGTTAGGGGAAGAACAAATTCGATTTTTGGCAGAGAATGACTTTCAATTAGTTATTAGCTTGGATGGACCGGCTGAAATTCAAAATGCAAATAGGGTATTTGCTGATGGAGAGCATGGTACATTTGAAAGCGTCATGAGTAATTTAAGGAAAGTCAAAGAAATAAATGAAAAATACTATTCGAGAATCTCATTTAATGCTGTTATTGATTTGAACCAAAATTTTAGCTGCGCAAACGATTTCTTCTTGTCATATGATATGGTTAAAAACTCAGGATTGACAGGTAATCTTGTAAGCAATACAAATCGTAAAGGGGATATGAACATAAAGACGCAATTTTATGTAGATTCCTTGTACGAGTTATTTAAAATATATTTATACTATGCTAATGATAAGGATTTTTACAGCGAATATAAACCTGGACTTTTGGATGCATCTGTCAGATCGATGCGAACAGGTATGTATGAGCGATTTATTTCTAAAAACCTGTTGTCTAGTAAAATGACAACAGGCGGACAATGTTTGCCGGGTATTCAAAGATTCTTTGTTAATGTTGAAGGTAAATTTTATCCTTGTGAAAGAGTAAATGAAAATGCGGATTCTTTATGCATTGGTAATGTAAAACAAGGTTTTGATATAGGTAAAGCAAGTGAAATATTGAATGTAGCCCAGTTGACAAAAAATGAGTGCAAAAAGTGTTGGTGCTTTAATATGTGTACTCAATGTGTTTCTATGGCAGAACAGGATGGGGAATTATCTGCAACTAGACGCTTGAGTAACTGCTTAAGTGTAAGGAAGAATATAGAAAATGAAATTAAAAATTATATTGTATTAAGAAATCATCAAGCAAGGCTTAGGGAGGAGTTTTAAATGAAACAAAAATTAGCGGTTTTCCCATATGATAGTGAACTTTCTTGTTTATGGAAATATAGTGATTTATTACAAGAGTATGAAATTGGATGTTTGATTGTACCCAGAGGTTGGGGATTAACGGATCAGGAGATCCCAGTCCTTTCAAATGGTCAAATGGTTTCTGTAAAAGTACAAGATGAGTTTAGCCGGATTGAGAGTAATAGTATTGATGCCATTTGGATTACCGAAGGAATTAATAGAATGGATAGAAACATTGCAATAAAGATGGTGGATGTATTATTAGATATGAAAAAGAAAATTTTATATACATCAACTATTTGCGATGAAGTAAAAGACATTATATTAAGATCAAATATGTCTCTAAACTTATCAGAGACAAATGGCGATAAAAACGAATTGTCACCATCTACTTATCAATATCCTATTGATGTTCCTGTGATTATGGTTTTAAGTACCTCTATAATGACAGAGAAATTTGAAGTGCAACTGAGCATCAGGAAAAGATTGCAAGAAAAAGGATATAAAGTTGCTCATGTGGGAACAAAATCTTTTTGTAATTTATTTGGTTCACATCCTATACCAGATTGGTTTTTTGATAGGAAATATACAGAGGCTGAAAAGATTTCTTTGTTTAATATTCTCTTGAAAAATATTGAGAAGGAGGAAAAACCGGATGCCATTGTGGTTGGTGTACCAGAGGGCATAATTCCTTTAACTAAAAAACACCACTTTAATTATGGAGTATATGCTTTTGAAATTTGCTGTGCTGTAGCTCCTGATTATGTTATTCTGGCTTTGCCCTATGGGGAATACAATGATGAGTTTTATGAAAAAATGAAAATATTATGCCAATATAGGTTAAATACAAGATTAGATTCGTTTTATGTTTCAAGTTATCAGCCGATTTCCAATTCGTTTACGAAACCATCATTAGAGTTTACACAGTCAAATGGAGTCATTACACATGATGCTAAATATACAGTGTTTAGGGATACTGATGATAGGCTTTTAGCAGAACATATTATAAAGAAGCTGACAATGTATGATGAATATCAAATAATGTAATGCCTAAAAATTGACAGATGGGAGAAAGAAATGCAAAAAACAGATATTATTAGAGATGTTACGGAAATATTAAAAAACAAATTTAATGTTCAGGTAGAAGAAATTGAGCATATAAGTTTATTAGATCCGGCGATAGGTATGCTGCCTAGAGATTTATTTACATTATTTTTTGATTTGGAAAGTAAATATGATATAAAATTTGTTGAAAGCGATGTACTTGATAAAAGATTTGATTATATTGATGAGCTTATAGATATTGTATACCAAAAGATAATACGGTGAATGTATGGGAGCTGTCAAATATATGAATAATAAAGAAGCCGTGTGGAAATTACTTGCACTTTTAAAAGGATACGAAAAATCGCTGTTAATTATAATGGGAGGATTGTTTGTTTCATCTGGATTGAATTTATGCATTCCTTTGTTGAGTCGGCAAATTATGGATGTTGGTTTTATGGGAGGAAACTATGGTTTGCTTGTAAAGTTGGTTTTATTGACATCGGCAATATATATTGTTGATTCGATTATTAATGTTATGAAGGAAAAAAAAAGAGTGGATATTTCCACTCAAATACAGTATTTTCTCTCAAAGCAATCCTTCAAACATCTAATGAAATTGAAGGTGAGTTATTTCAACAATAGAAACTATGCAGAAATAATGAATAATGTCAATGTAGACGTTAATAAGATGGCGACCATAGCAGACAGCAGTGTGTTTTTTGTTGTTACACAGGCATTTAGTATGATTGGAGGAATTATAGGTCTGTTCATAATAGATTATAGAATGACTCTTTTAGTGCTTGTATTTATACCAATTAAATATATTGTTATGAAATATTTTGCTAAAAAGCAAAAATCAATAGTGGATGATTTTATAGTAAGAAACCATAGGTACGCTAAGTGGTTTGGAGACACAGTAGGAGGAGTTAATGAGGTCAAATTATTCAATATCTTAGATAAAAAGAATAATGAATTTGAGATTAATCAAAAAAATATATTAGACAAGCAAAAGGAAATGAATATGCTTAGTCAGTGGAATGGAACTGTGGATTCTATTATGCTCCAGTTGCTTTCAACGATTTTATATATTGTTGGAGCAAATTTAGTATTTGACTTTCAATTATCTGTAGGAAGTGTGTTCGCATTTATTACATATAGTTCTTATGTGACGGGACCGATCTCTGCCATTCTTAATATTGGCTATCTCCTTTCTGGCATTATCCCGTCTACAAAACGATACTATGAATTCATGGATTTACAGGAAGAAAGTGATGTTCAGAAAATAAAAGAGATTGATTTCGGAGACTTAGAACTTAGAAATGTATGTTTTGAGTATAAGATTGATAATCCTGTTCTTAAAGATATAAATATTTTATTTGCCAAGAAGAGTAAAACCGCTATAATAGGTAGAAATGGGTCTGGAAAGACAACAATAATCAATTTGCTTACAAGGCTCTATGATCCGGTAAAAGGGAAAATATTGTTGAATGGAATAGATATTGCGGATATATCATTGCAGGCGTATAGGGATATGGTATCAATCGTTAGCCAGCAGATATACCTCTTTAATGATACTATTAGAAATAATATATGCCTTTATAAGCAAGTGGAAGATAGTGTTTTGGTGGCAGCTTGTGGGGATAGTGGATTGAAAGAGTTTATATCAGAAGTATCCTTAGATTATGTGGTAGGGCAGAATGGAGCAATGATTTCCGGCGGACAAAAACAAAAGATAGCCCTTGCAAGGGCATTGATACATGATAAGCCGATTATTATATTTGATGAAGCCACATCAAACACGGATGCTTATTCAGAACAGCAGATTAACAAACTGCTGAATACGAAACTGAGAGAAAAAACAGTGATAGTGATAACACATAGAAAAGAGATATTGAGTAAAGTGGATCAAATTGTTGTGCTGAAAGAAGGAGTGGTTGATGATATAGGAGCATATGATGAGCTGATTGGCAAAAATGATGAATTAAATATTATGATGGAAAAAGCGGATTGAGTTTAAAAGACTTTTCATAATAGCAAAGCTTGTCCTCAATAGTTTTTTGAAATTCCCGTGTGAGGGGGAAAGTTGATTACAAACAGAATAAATTACAGCAGTGAAAGTGACGATACAAATGCAGGAAGAACAGAAATGTTCTTCCTGTTTTTTAACAGAACTTCAGCAGCTGGCGGGGAAAGGAGACAGTATGGCAAAGTTCTTAAATTATGAGGACCGGCTGGAGATAGAAAGCGTAAACGTCAAATCCTGCGCCTACCCTTAAATTTAACGCCGCTTTTATGAGCGGCGTGGTTTCCGACATTCCCCGGGAAGCTCCTCTGCCCAGGGCATCAGCTGATCTAGTTTTGCCGGATCTATATTTCCTTTTTTGTCACAATACTTAGGCAGCTCCGTGAGGATATACCTGAAGTAGTAGTATGGGCGCAGATTGTTCAGCTTTGCTGTTTCTGAAATACTGTAAACAAGAGCGCTGGCTCCGGCACCTTTGGCTGTGTTATGGAACATCCAGTTCTTCTTGCCGATACAGAAAGTCCGGATAGCCCGCTCGGAAGCGGAGTTATCGATTGGGATATCCCCATCGGTCAGAAATACCTTTAAATAGTTTTCCTGATGGATGACGAAATTTAGTCCCTGTCCGGTCCTGGATTTCGGAGGCACCGTACATTCTGCAGCCTGTTGTTTTGCCCACGCAAAGAAATCCTCAACCAGCGGCTTTATCCTTGTCTGCCGCTGTGTAAGGCGATCCGTTGCCGGAAGTTCTTTCAGTTCGGTATCGATCCGGTAGAATTCTGCGATCTTTTGTAATGCCTGGTATGCTACGGAATTTTTTACTGACAGGGGATCCTTTTTATCCGCTGCCTTTACGGCATCTGCAAAGGCTCTTCTTGCATGTGCCCAACAGTTTGCGTTTGTCACTCCCGGCAGTTTTTTGTCCAGCAGATGATACTGCTCCAGACTGTCCGTGACCAGAACTCCTTTGTAGTTCCGGTAAAACTCCAGCGGCTTTTCGTGATCCCTGCCTTTCTGGTATTCGTAGATCACCACAGGACGTTCCTTATAGAACTCCCCGGAACGGTGTACCCACATGTAGCATTTACTGTTCGGACGGTCACTGTCACCGATCACCTGTGTCGGTGTTTCGTCTGACTGCGTCACCGGCAGGGACAGCAGTTCCTGCTTCATACGATCCACAAACGGTTCGAAATATTTCTCAGCACACCGGATGATCCAGTTCGACATGGTCTGTCTGGAGATATTTACACCATTGCGTTGAAACTCCTGCTCGACTCTGTGCAGTGCAGAGGAGTTTACATATTTTACATTCAGAATGGATGCAAGCAGGGAAGGAGTAACGATGCTTCCACGAAGAAGGTCCTTGGGGCGCTTTCCACGTAAGAATTCGTCCTGATGATCTCCGCCAGTGCCTACATAGACTTCCACGGTATGGATTTCCACCGTCCAGGATTCCGGCTCATGGCGCAGTCTTTTGTAGGTTTCATCCTTCATTCTGCGCCAGTTGCCTGCACCATAAAACGCATCCAGTTCTTCTGCGGATACCTGATAAGGAGGAAGGATCTCTTCCGGGAAATCTTTCAGATCCGTTTCCCGCTGCCCTTTTTTCTTATGGTTACATCGGGATGGAAGTACTTCCTCCGCAGCAGGTTCCGGGACAGACAGATCGCAGCAGCTTTCTGCCTCATCAAAGAAGGACAGCTGACCATCTATGGAATCCAGCGTTTCTGTGTGTTTTCCGAAACGATAGCTGTTCGCTATGCGTACCTGTTCGATCAGCCGCTCGATGTTCTCATTCAGGGTGTCCAGCTGTCCCTGCATCATAAGAACGATGGTGATCAGTTCTTCCCTGCTGCAGTTATTCAGTTCTTCCAGTGTATGTCTGTCTGCCATTGTTCCGCTCCTTAAACTGTTTTCATTATACCAGAAAACACAAAGGATTGCGAACCGGCACCCCCGCAGGTTTCGTCATTCTGCCTATGCCTGTATGGCGGTGTGATGGTCATAGAGCCAGGGAAATATAAAGTTTTCAAGGTGCTGAAATTTTATCCGGATCCTCCTGTGGATACGTCACAGACCAGGAAACAGCGTTCAGAGAGGCTGTAACACCGGGAATGGATCTGACCGGATAACAGGCATAAAAAATCTATGTTTTGCACAAAGATCAGGTGGGCTTTTGCGGTGTTACTTCCCTGACTTTGGGGTTCAGGGGATTCAGCCCCATCATAAGATAACGGAACTGTTCCTCTGTAAGGTCTGCGGCCTCTTCGCTGGTTCTCGGCCAGGACAGGGAACCTGCCTCCAGCCGTTTGTAGAGCTGAAGAAAACCGTCTCCCATCCATAGAAGTCCCTTGATGCGGTCAGACCGTCTGCCACAGAATAGGAATAAAGTTCCCTTTTCAAAAGGATTCTGATGGTATCTGTCTCCGATGATCATGGACAGCCCATCGATCCCTTTGCGCAGATCCACATATCCGCAGGCAATCACGACTCTGCGGATACCGGCAGCATCTTCAAGCATGAAGCACCTCCTGCAACAGCCTGCAAAGCAGGGAATCTGAAATATCGTTTGATAATTCCAGCGTCAGGCGGCCTGATCTGATCACTGCAACCGGAGTCATTGCTGCCGGGACGGTTGGCACCGGTGTTGTGTCCAGAGCAGTTTTTACCGGGATTTCTACAAAAGAGAGAGCAGACGAGTTGGTGACTTCCTGGAGTCCCTCCTGTTCACAGACTTCCCGGCGGATCTTTCGGAGCCAGTAATAGTAAGATTTTTCAGAAATGTCGTTTTCAGCAAGCCACTGCTTTGCCGTAGTGCCTGCCGGTCTGTCCTGACACTGTCGAATGATGTTTATCCAGTTCGACCTGCGGACAGTGTGAGTTAATTGATCCATACGCTTTAGCCTCCTCTAAAAAACTAATAGTTTTTTCGTGTTATTTAGAGTGTGGCATAAAAAAACTAATTAGCCAAGGCGCAGGATTTGACGTTTACTAGAAAGCGGACTAAAGGAGCATATGACTTTCACAGAGCTTGGAGAGAAAATTGGAAGAGACAGGACTACCATTACAAAGGAGATCCGGAACTATTCCATCGAACAGGATACCGGTTATGGAGGTTATCCGCACAATACCTGCAAATACAGAAAGGCGTGCAGGAGAAAAAAAGTGTGTGGAACAAATGATTGCAGGCATCCGTTGGTAGCTGTCTGCAAACAGTGTGAACTCATATGCAACCGATACTGTGAGCACTTTGAAGAGGAAATATGTACCCACCGTTTTAAACCGCCATATGTATGCAACGGATGCAGTGAAGTGAAAAAGTGCACGCTGACCAAAACCGTGTACGATGCGTTGGAAGCCCAGAGACAGGCGACGGAAAAGATATCAGAGTCCCGGAGCGGGATCCTTGCAACAGAAGGGGAGCTTGCCAGGCTTAATGCAATCCTGGTGCCGCTGGTAAAGCAGGGACAGTCCATCCATCAGATCTACCTGACACATAAGGATGAACTGATGTGCAGTGAAAAGACCCTCTACAACTACGTGGATGGATGCCTGTTTGATATCAGGAACATAGACCTGCCAAGAAAGGTAAAGTACCGTCCGAGATATAAAAAACCGGAGCTGAAAGTAGACCGTGGATGCCGTGTGGGAAGGAATTATCATGATTATGAAGTATATATGGAACAGCATCCGGACACAGCAGTGGTGCAGATGGATTCCGTGATCGGCAGCAAGGGAGGGAAAGTCCTGCTGACGATATATTTTGTAAATGTGTCACTGATGCTGGGGTTCCTGCGGGAAGCGAACACCTCAAAGTCAGTGATAGATATTTATGATGAACTGTACCACCGGCTGGGAGGGCAGGATTTTAGGAAGCTGTTTCCGGTCATCCTGACGGATAACGGAAGTGAGTTTTCCAATCCCAAGTGTATAGAGAACGGACCGGATGGAAAAGGATTTCAAAGGACGAGGATCTATTACTGCAATCCAAGTGCGCCGTATCAGAAAGCAGAGATCGAGGTGGGGCATGAGTTTATACGCAGGATCCTACCGAAAGGAAGAAGCTTTGATGAACTGACGCAGGGAGACATAGAGCTGATGATGAACCATATCAATTCCTACCGTAGAAGGAAACTGAATGGAAAAAGTCCGTATGAAGCGTTCTGCTTTTATTATGGAGAAGACCTGGCGGAGAGGCTGGGATGCCAAGAGGTTGCAGCCAAAGACATCAACCTCACCGCAAGACTTCTCAAAAAGTAACCTGAAGACAGAATAAAGCACAGACCGCCGGCTGAAATAAGAACAGCAAAAGACGTGAATTTTGGCTTACAAAATTTGTAAGCCAAAACTGACGTCCGGTTTTTGTGCAAAAAAATACTCTGCCATAAGGTGATTATATCATAAAAGCAAGGAAAAAAACGGGAAAGTCATTACAAAAGTGGAAAGTCGGGTACAAAATTTGAAGGTCGCTTTCAAAATGTGAAACTCGTTTACAAAACGGGAAACTCGGGTGACTATTGAGCTAGCAAAGCTTGTTTAAAAAATCTTTTGTGCCGTTTTCTGCAAAATAAGGTCACTTTCTGCAAGACATATTGTAGGCTTTTTTTCTATTGTTTATAATTAAAAAAAGAATTTATTATGTTTGGAGTAATACATATGGATGAGAAAGAGATTAATGGCAGACTCGAACAAATAATCAGGAAAATTACTGATAAAGAATTAACAATTACTGAGATGGAAAAAGATAGTTTGTTGAGTTCAAATGTTGGTCTATCCCCGTTAGATTTATTAAATTTATTTTTTGCAATAGAAAGAGAATTTAATATTTATATTGATAGAAAAGAAATCATTGAGCATAGACTTGATAAAATATCAGATATAAAAGAAATAATTCTTAAAAAATGTTAAGGAGAATATAAGAAATTTTCTTATATAATTTTTTTGAGGAAAGGAGAAAAGCATATGAAGGCATTAGGAAAAAAGAAAACTGCTCAGAATGGGACTTTAGTTGCATTTGCTTGTGATTGCATTAGTGTATGTAAATCGCTGGCAAGCTGTAACTGCGCTACAGACATTACTATGAGAGACACCAATAGCACCACTAGCTTTGGTAAGATTGTTTCAAAAACAATGTCTGGCGAAAATTGGAGTAATATGTAATACTCTGAATGGCACCTGAAGCAATAGGCCTCTATTCCGTTGCTTTAGGTGCTTACCATTTGGGAAAGATAGGGATTCATGATGAAAGAAAAGGCATTTATTCACTGTTTTAGTACAAATAATAACTATTATGTTTATGATGTTAATACTAATAGTATTTTAAGAATAAATAAAGAAATATATATAAAATTAAATGAGCATACAGATATTGAAACACTGTTAGATGAAAACATAGTTTATATGAGAGAGCAGGGATTTTTAAGAGGTAATAATCCCCTTATTAAAATTGAACATCCATTAACTGACACATTGAAAAGTCAGCTTGAAAATAATGTGGAATTGTTGATTTTGCAGGTTACACAAAATTGTAATTTTAGATGTGGATATTGTGTTTATTCAGGGAGCTATGTGAATAGAGTACATACAAATAAAAGAATGTCGTTAGAAACAGCTAAAAGAGCAGTGGATTTTTATTATGATCATTGTAAAAATGCTAAGAGTGTACAGATTGGATTTTACGGTGGTGAGCCTCTGTTAGAAATAGAGATGATTAAAGAAATTGTAGAATATTCTAAAGTCCTTTTTAGAGGCAAAGATCTTACTTTTAATATGACTACAAACGCATCGTTACTTGATGAAGATAAAATAGATTTTTTAGCAACAAATGATTTTAATTTAACTATAAGTTTGGATGGACCAGAGGAGGTACAAAATTCTGGAAGAAAATTCGCAGGAAGTTTAAAGGGTACATATCAAAAAGTAATTGATAATATTTCAAAAATTGAAGAAAGACATCCAAATTATATAAAAAATGTTTCATTTAATGCTGTTTTGGGAACAGATAACAATTTTTTAGATAGCAGTGATTTTTTTACATATAATTATCGCCCGGATAATTTGGTTACGTCAGTAAATGTAAGTGATAAAGATGCTTTAAATCCTATAATGTATAGTGATGAGTTCCGCATAAATTATTTTTATGAAGTATTCAAAAGTTATTTATGGGGATTAAATAGAATTGAGGAGCAAGATGTTTCAAAACTTGTTCGTTTGTACATAAAAACAATCAAAACAGATATACATGATAGACTACAACTAAATACTGTTCGTGGAGCAAAATGCCATCCTAGCGGTCCGTGTCTTGCAGGTGTCAATAGATTGTTTGTGACGGTAGATGGGAATTTTTTTCCATGTGAAAGGGTAAATGAAACAAGCGCAGCATATAATATAGGTAACTTAGATGAAGGATTTTGGTATGATAAGTCTTATGAATTATTAAATATTGGCAAGCTGACAGAAAAAGAATGCAGAGAATGTTGGGCAATTAACTTTTGTAATTGTTGTGCAGCAGGTATAGAAGAAGGGGATAAACTATCTCGAAAGAAACGATTAGAGAAATGTAAATCTAACAAACATGTAGTTGAAGAAAGATTGAAAGAATATTGTACGTTACGAGAATATGGATGTAAATTTGAAGATTAGCAACATGGAGGTTCTAATGAGAAAGAAAATAAAAACTCTTGTCTACCCTTTTGATGATGAATGCGAGGCATTTTTAGAGTTTCATTCATGGATGGAATATATTGATATTATTGCAGTTGATACTCCGTGTGGATGGGGAAATATGAATTTCATAGAAGAAGGGAATATACAGCAAATAGGCTCAAATATAAAAGGTATAGAGCTTTTGTGGATAGTGGAATCAACCAATAAGATTACGTTGAATGAGTTTGAAAAACGACTTATCTTTTTAACGAAAGATATTAAAAATATTTTGGTATCAAGGAAGCTATCAGCAGAAGAATTTGATAAATTAGAAGAAATTGCAAAGATAAATTCTGTAAAAATAATAGAAGAAAAAGATATTATCGGAACTTTATCGGAACAAAGTTTTGAAGAGTCAGGAGAGGGATATGCATTAAAAGATATAGAAATACCTATTGTTATGATTGCGGGGGCTGGAGAAAATTGCAACAAGTTTGAACTTGAATTGCTAATTGCGAATAAATTAAAAGAAATTGGATATAAAGTAAGTATTGTTACGTCTCGTTCCCATGTGAATTGTTTAGGAGTACATTCGTTTCCAACATTTATGTTTCAAAGCCTAAAAGACGAAAACGAAAAAATCATTGCATATAACAATTATATTAAATATTTATCTGAAATAGATAAGCCGGATATATTTGTTTTAGGAGTACCAGGAGGAATACTTCCAATAACGAGGCGACAGCCAGAACATTTTGGGATTTTTGCATTTGAAGTGTTTAACAGTGTCAAACCGGATTATATGATTTTTAATCTTTACAATGCGGATGTTGAAAGGAAATACCTTAGTGAAATGAAGATGCTGATGAAATATAGATTTGATGTAGATATAGATGCTTTTTACATATCAAACTATATTCAGGATGGGTTATCGTTAAATACATTTATGCCGATAAAATATATAAGGCAAGAGCAGCAGGATGTCGAAGAAAAATGGGAAAAATTTGGAGAGGGTATTTATTACAAAAGCAAAATAACCTTGCTTGTGGAAAATTTGATACAAACATTAAATGGTTATAAAGAAATAGAAATATTATAAAGATGGAGGAATGATATGAAAGTAGAACAAAATTCAGTTTATGTGAGTTCCCAAATGATGTATTCAAGTCAGGTTAAGAAACAGGAACAAGTTCAGCCAGGTACATTTGCTTCACAGATAAAAAGCAAAGAGGATATGTCATTAGATGAATACAAAGCATATTTCAATGAAAAGATGAATTCATTATATACACATCCATCGCAGCGGAATAGAAATGATATTATTGATATTACGGATGCCGCTTATAAAAGAATGCAGACTGATCCGGAATATGAGAAGAAAATATTAGACGCTTTAGCGAAGAATAAGGCAGTTAATTTTGGAAACTATATTCCACAAATATCATATATGCATATAGATGATACATGGGAGGGATGCTATGGATATACTCAAGGAATGAAAGAGAATGATAGTTACATTAAAGGAAATTCATCAAAACATGAAAATAATGTAAAAAAGAAGAAAGAAGATACAAACAAGGATCTTTTAGAGGAATATATTGAGAAACGCATACAGGCTCGTAAGGATATGCAGGAATTTCGTACAAAAGAGTATTTCAAGTATAAGGAGCAAAATGCTGAACTTAACAGAAAGGCATTGGTAGCAAAGGCTTATGAACAGCAAATTTTAGAAGAACATTAAGCAAGATATGTGTTGTATAGTCTGTTTGGATTAGGGTGTGTCAGGATCAGAGGAATTTGATATGAAGATGCAGGAATAGTGAAATACAGAAGGATGTTTGCATAAAATAGAAATATGCTTAAATGAAAAAAGGAATCAGACAACAGATAGAATCTGGAGTCTGGTTTCTTTTTATGCCGTTTTCTGCAATAAGTGGTCGGGTCTCCAAAGTTTAGTGGGGTTTCCCGAAGTTTTTTAGGGGCATTCCGTAGGAGCTTCTTAATCAAACCATGAATAGATAACACAGGCAGGTCTTTCGACCTGCCTGATCTGTTTTGCAACGAAATATTTTTTAATCTTCCGTATTAAAATAAGTGACGGGATTGTAATCGTTTATTCCATTTATAACAATAAACAATTATGGGACAATATTGGACAACTATGCATATCCACAGGGAGATTTTTAGAGTGAGGAATTCAGTGTCCTATACATATTACAAGAGAGTGATGCCCTTTTTTATAAAAACACATTATAAAAAAGGGCATTGATATTTTGGGTGTTTGTATTAATCGCTGGTGTCCATAGTTCTAAAACTGTTATAAATTTCATTAATTAATAATGTAATACTAATATATTGAGGAAAAATTTTATTTATTAAAAAATCTATGTTTTCTTTTTCGTTAAAAAGAGTACTTTCTGAAAAATATGTAATTTGAAAAAGTCCTTGTATTTCATCGTTAATGTATACCGGAATAGCAAAGTACATATTATATCTATTTTCATATCCTTTGCCATAAGTAAATAATTTGTTGATATCTTCTTTCTGACAATAAATAAATATATCTTTATTATTTACTTTCATAATTTTACTATCAAGATGATTATCTATATCAATGTTTCTTTTTACAATATTTTTGTGGAAAATATTGTTATCGCCTGCATATCCGATATTCATTATGAATTTTTGGTCAATTCTTTTAGAGTACGATACACAAAAACTTCCTTTGTCAAATTTGGCTATTGTGTTATAAAGTTCATTACACAATCTGTTTATACTATATTCAATTCCAGCGGTATCTATGTTCACTTTATAAATATTTTTTTGAACTTTTTCTAATTCTTTTATAATTGCATGATTAATACAGACTATGCTTGTTTGAACATTCTCATATATCTCATTCAACATTTCAATATTAGAAACATATTTCTTAATATTGCTATCTATTTTTTCATCATTATATATACTGTATATAACAAACAATATATAAATAATTCCAAAAATGATAAGGATATTAGATTTAATAGAAAAACCAGATTGATTTTTATCCCAATTTCCTAAAGATGAACAAACTGCTCCAATAATTATTGCAAACAATTGTATAACAATATTTTTGAGAATTAGGAACTTGGTTATAATATTCGAATAATTATTGTGATAAGATTTCTGCAACTTATCAAGTTCTGTTTTTGCATCATAAAATAATAAAATAGAAAAAATGACACTTAATGTAAAAATCATAATAATCTGCAATATATTATTTTTTCCAATATGTGTCAATGATCCCATATATGAGCATAAGGCGCCTATTATCAATGGAAATATATAATTCAAAATTTTTATTATTTTCATATAAATACTCCTTGAAAATATATAATTCAAAATGAAATATAGTTCTTTATAAGAAGCATTATACTAAATATTTTCGCTTTTTTCTATAAATTGAATATACTATCAGAAATTTTATTGGTACAAAACTTATAAATATGAAAGTACAAGATCAGAGATATACACAGTATGTACAGAGACACTATATTTCAATATGTAAAAAACAATATGGAACAATTCCAGAATATCTGTGGAATGATTTACCAGATAGTGCAATACTTCGTAATGACAATGGAAAATGGTACGCAGTATTTATGAATTTGGAAGGCTTTAAAATCGGATTGGATACACAAGATAGGGTTGATATTATGATTGTAAAATGTAAGCCGGATATGATAAGTGTTATGACACACATGAAAGGCTTTCTGCCGGGATATTACATGGATAAAAGCAATTGGATGACAATTCTTCTGCAACAGCGGATTTTATGATTCATTCCACGCTTATGAATGAACAGTATTCACAT
>ERZ791810.1032-NODE-1032-length-21533-cov-5.471739_pt1 | contig 21533 bp, 11 predicted proteins | sample MGYA00510304_ERZ791810 | MGnify/ENA primary metagenome ERZ791810 (study PRJEB30046, sample SAMN00791967) | human gut metagenome | study: EMG produced TPA metagenomics assembly of the A metagenome-wide association study of gut microbiota in type 2... | reverse complement strand
GGGGCTGGGTAGCCTGTCACGTGCACTTTCTCGTCATTTCGGGAGAGGCAGGACCAAACCAACCATTTTTGGAGTAAATCATGAATCGCGTTTTCAAGACCAAGTGGAGCGTGGCTCATCAGGAGTATGTCGTTACCGACGAAAAGCATGCGAGCAAGACCAAGGCCGCCAAGAGCGTTGTAGCGCTGGCTGTCGCAACTCTCATGCTCGGTGCCGGTGCGGCATCGGCAGCTTACATGGAAAAGGGGCAGGTCGCCACGTCGAATGCTGATCTCGAAGCTGCCAAGCAGTCCTGGCAGTCTGACGAGTACAAGAAGGATTGGGGCCTTGAAGCCATGAAGGCTTCTTCTGCCTATGCGTTGGGCTATCACGGCCAGGGCGTGAAGGTTGCCGTGATGGACTCCGGTGCTCTTCTCCAGAAGCATCCTGAGCTCGCGGGTGATCGTTTTACCGGCACGCATGTCCAGGGTGAATATGGTTCCACGGGCAACCGTTATCCTCAGTCCGTTGTGAACGGTGGCAAGGGCCAGCCCTACGAAAAGGGTGAAAAGTTCGACGTCACCGGCGACTGGATGATGGGTGTAAACGACTCGCATGGCACGCACGTCACGGGTACTGTGGGCGGCAACCGTGACGGCAATGAATTCCATGGCGTTTCTTGGGGTTCCGACATTGTTGTCGGCAACACGGGCGCGACCGACAGCAACAACTATGGTCCCTTCCAGGATCATGATTATTTCTATGCTGGATGGAAGGCACTCGCTGATGATCTGATTGCTTCCAATGGTGCTGATCGCGGTGGTGTCATCAACAATTCTTGGGGTACCAACGCTCGTGTGATGGTGCTTCAGGTGTCGTATAAGGATAAGAAGACCGGCGAAATCAAGTGGAGGACGGTGAAGGACGACGCTGGCAATATGACCTACCAGCATGCTGGCGAAGGTCTCGGTGACCGTCCGACTGATCCGACCAAGGAAGGCTCCTACCGTTGGTACCCGTCCGGCCATCTCCCTGCCAATTCAGTGGCAGACGCGGAATACGAGTTCTTCTATTCCAACATGATGTACGGCGACAAGTTCGCGGCGGGCAAAGCCAATTCGGACAAGTCCTTTGTGGACGCCGCTTACGAAGCCGTGAAGGGAACGAACGTTGTCCAGATCTTCACGACGGGTAACCGCAACATGGAAAACCCGTTCTATCGTCCGCTCTACCCGTACTTCAATCCTGAGGCTGAAAAGCATTGGATCGCTGTGGCTGGCCTGCAGATCGATTACACAGAATATCAGGATGATGAAGGTAAATGGCAGATCAAGTACAACTACGGTACGGACGGCAAGTATAAGTACAAGTGGATCGACGGCTTCAATGAGGCCGGCCTTGCCAAGTGGTGGACGGTCGTTGCCCCCGGCGACATGATCTACAGCTCAACGGTCGACGACACAACGGGCAAAGCCGGCTATGAGTCTTGGGGTGGTACCTCCATGGCTGCACCGCACGTTGCTGGTGCGATGGGCGTCTTGATGTCTCGCTATCAGGACATGAGTGCACTTCAGGTTCGCGACGTGATGTTCACGACCGCAAACCGCTACAACACTGACAAGACCCCGTTCGAGGGTTGGACTTCAGATGAAGGCGTGCCCGACGACAACTACGGTTGGGGTGTGCCTGATCTTGACAAGGGCATGTATGGTCCGGGGCAGTTCCTCGGCAAGTTCAACTACAACATGCAGACGAGCGCCTTGGACGTTTGGACCAATGACATCTCTCAGAAGGCTCTCGATGCCCGCAAGGCTGAAGATGAAAAGTGGCTCGCCTACGATAACAACCTCAATGCCGATTTCAACCTTGGTGAGGACTTCGTGATCGGTGACGGCACGGAAGCGTCCGACGATCATGTTATCTCGCTCGAAGATGCTAAGAAGTGGCGCAAGGAATACTTCGAGAAGCGCAAGGCGGCCATCGAAGCCAAGCTCAAGAATGGCGAATACGACGGCACTCTCGTCAAGAGCGGCACCGGCACGCTCGTCATGACGGGCAGCAACACCTATCGTGGTGGTACCACGGTTGAAGGTGGTAAGCTTCTTGGCTACTCCAACTCCTTCGGCGTCTCGGGTGATGATGGCAAGGCCAACGGCAAGGTCGTCGTGAACGGCGGCACCTTCGGTATCCTTGAAACGTACAACGACCAGTTCACCATGAAGGGTGAAATCGAACGCGGTGAAGGTACGCACTCCGTCGACGTTGTTGTGAACGAAGGCGGCACGTTCCAGATCACTGCCGGTCAGGACGTGACGATGGGCACGCTTGAGTTCAAGGAAGGTGCCGGCTTCACGGTTGGCTCCGAGGATGTTGACGTCCTCAAGGAAGCCTATGCAGGTAAGGAACAGACGGGTACTGTGACGACGACTGGCGTAACTGGTGCCGATCTTGCCGTCGCCAACCCCGACTATGCCTTCTTCAAGACCGAACTCAAGGCTGAAGGTAACAAGCTGACGGGTACGCTCTCCCGAGACGAAACGAAGAGCTTCGCCACCTATGCTCAGAACGCCAACGGCCAGGCCATTGCCGGCGCGCTTGAAGGCGCTGCGGGCGGTGCGCTCTACGACGCTCTCATCGGTGCTTCGAAGGGTGATGTTGCCAAGACCTACAACTCTCTGGGCGACGACTTCATCCTCAATACGCGCAATGCGGGCATTGTGAACGGCATGACGCTCTCCCGCGCCATCAAGGATCAGGCCACGGGCATCGGTGAAGGCCGCAAGGTCGAAATGGCCGACGGCACGGCTCGCCTCTGGGCGACGGGGGTCGGCAGCTGGTCTGCGCTTGATTACGGCCAGTCCGACATGGACAGCGACTTCTACGCCGGCCTCTTCGGTGCTGAAGTTGACGTCTGCTCCGCCACGAAGCTCGGTCTCTTCTTTGGTGCCGGTTCTACCGACAACAAGGCGGGCGACAACAAGGTTGAAAGCGACGACATCCACTTCGGTGCTTATGGCGTCACGAACTTCAGTGATGTGGTCAACGCCACCTATGGCTTCGTCTACAGCCATCAGTCGGCTGATGCCACCCGCGCTCTGCAGGTTGGCTCCCAGCTTGGCATGAATGCCTTCTCGGGCGACACGGACATCACGCAGATCTTCGCCGAAGCTGCCTACACGGGTCTCAACACGGATGCCTACAGCATCGAGCCGTACTTCGGTCTGAGCTGGATCCACGCTGAATCCGACGGCTTCAACGAACAGGTCGGCACGATGGCCTTCTCGACCACCACTGAAGATCAGGATGTCCAGGTGACGACGCTTGGCGTTCGCGGTGCCATCCCGTTCACCATGGGTGCAACCAAGGTTGCTCTGAAGGGTGACGTGGCTTGGAACCACTTCTTCGGCGACACGGAAGCCGAAGCTTCGATGAATCTCGCCGGCTCCGGCGTGGCTCGTCTGAAGGGCGGTGAACTCGGTGACATGGCCTCCGTCGGTCTCGGTGTGGAAGCTCAGGTCGGCAAGATGACGACCATGGGTCTCTCCTACACGGGTGCCTATGACGGCGACATCACGTCGCACGGCATCTCCGCCAATGTCCGCTTCAACTTCTAATGTGAAGCAGAGGACGTGACCCGATTGGTCGTCGGGTCACACGGTACCGACCGTCCTCGCAGTCGGTCGGTACCTTTCTCAAGCGTCTTTCCATGAGGATGCTTGAGAAAGCAGTTGGTCCTGCTGGGTTGCTTTAAGCAACCGCTTGCCCTGTTGGCTTCTCGCCGACGGGGCATTTTCTTGAGTTGGCAACCGTCCAATGGCGGTTTTTCGGATTCAACCAACCGTTTTGGCAATTTTTGCCAAAACGGCCGCAGTTCCTGCCTGTTCGATTTGGAGAATGAGGGTTGGGCTTGGGAGAAGGCTCTTTCTTCGAAAGAGGCGCAATCTCAATTGATCGTCTTCCGAGAATGGGGCCTGGCCTTTGGAGTCGGGACAAGCGTTCACTTTCCTCTCCTGAGCCTCTTTCCTTGCCTAGGGGGTGCGATTCATCAAAGCACCCTCGGCAGGAGCAGAAACCCCCTCAGCTACAGCTGAAAGGTTTAAGCAAAACCTCCTTTCGAAAGGGCAAAACATGAACAAGAGTTTTAAGGTTGTGTTCAACAAGGCACGTGGTGCCTTGATGGTCGTCAATGAAGTGACGTCTTCCGTGCAGGCCAAGGGCACGAAGACGGTGATCGCGACCGCCGTGGCGCTTGTGGCCGGTGCCGCCGTGGCCGCTCCGGAAATCTCCACGACGCCTGACGTTGACACGACCGTCTCCGAATGGGTCGAAGTGCTGGCAGAAGGCGTCATCACGACCGACAAGAAGATCGACTGGGCCGACGTCAAGGCTGATGGTCAGTACCACTACAAGAATAACGCCGGCCAGAGCGCCTTCACGACCCTCACCAAGGAAAAGGGCGAATTCGCTGGCAAGCTTTGGGTATCCGCCTCTGGTAAGGATGCAGACGCCACCGGTCTTGAAGTCAAGGGCGAAGGCGTTGAACTCACCAACAAGGGCGAGATCTACGTCACGACCGACAAGGATGGCGTCGAGTGGAAAAATGAAGCGATCCTTGCCGAGGACAATGCCAAGGCCGTGAATGCAGGCAAGATCGTCGTCAAGAACGCTTACGGCATGCGCGTTGGCCGCAACGCTCCGGCTACGATTGAAAACGCCGGCACGATCATTGTGGAAGAGCAGGGCGTCGGCATGGAACTCGGCGGCGGTGCTAAGTCCGTGGGTTCCGTTGCGACCAACAACGGCTCCATCATCGTGGGCGACATTGCCGAAGGCAAGTACGGTCACGGCGTTCTCATCAAGGATGCGAAGGACGTCGTCCTCAACAACAACGGTCTGATCCAGGCGGGCGAAGGCGCTACGGCCATTGACGTCCAGCTCGAAGGCGAAACTTCCGCCACGATCAACCTTGGTGAGACGTCCCAGATCGACGGTCTGATCAAGATCGGCGAGGGCACGAAGGTTGCTCTCAACGCCAAGGGCATGACCGGCAAGCTCAAGGTTCAGGCCGCTGACGGCACGACGACCTTCAACGTTGCCGAGGGCTCGACCGTTGAACTCGTGGACGGACAGAAGAGCGTCTACGAAAAGGTCAATGTCGAGAAGGGCACGCTCACTGCTTCCATTCAGAAGGCCGACAACCACATGAAGGATGTCGTCGTGGGTGAAGAGGGTGTCTTCAACATCACGAAGCTCAATTCCGGCGGTAACCAGGATGATCTCGCCGCGAAGCCCCATGACACGCTGCTTCTCTCTGCCATGGATGTTACCCTCAATGGCGGTGATCTTCAGGTGGCAGGCCAGACCTACGAAGGCAAGGTCAAGATTGGCGTGAGCAAGGTCGCCAGTCAATTGACTGTCAATAAGGGTGCTTACCGCTTTGATGATGTGAGCTTTGGCTCCAGCTTCAAGGAACCCAACAAAAAGCGTTCTGTTCTTGAAGTCGCCGCCGGCGGCACGCTGTCGGTCGGCACGCTCGACTTTTCCAACGGCGACGTGCAGATCGGCGGCCAGCTGAACGCCGACAAGCTTGTCTGGGAAGACAAGCAGTACGGCAACGAAACGACGCATGTGTCCGGGCCTGAAGGCACGATCACCGTCAATGCCGAAGGTGTTCTCACCACCGTTGTCAAGGACAACCTCGCCAAGCAGGATGAGGCCGGCAAGTGGACGACCACCGAAGTCGTCGAGCACATCACCAACAACGGCACGCTTGAAATCACCGACGCCTTCTCCGCAAAGGCTTCTGATGTCAAGGACTACCTTGCCAAGGCTGAAAGCGCCTTTGGTGGCGAAGTGGTCTTCAAGAACGTGACCCTTACCGACGAAAAGGTTGAATGGGCACCGGAACTCGGCATGATCACGCTCAACACGACCGTGGCTCTGCCGGAAGCCGATGATCAGGGTGTTGCTTCCGCCCAGCTCGACGGCAATGATGTCGGCGTTGCCGCGCTCGAAGTGGCCGAAGGCACGAAGTCCGTCAAGGTTGAAGGCACCGGTTCTCTCACCGTTCGCGGCGATGCGGCTTCGGGCAATGTTTTTGAGGGCGTTTCCGCTCTCGAAACGGCTGAAGTCAGCAATCTCGTGCTCGGCTACGAAGATGCCGACACGGGCGTTGTGAACGCCAAGACGCTCAAGGCGGGGGCGCTTGATGTCATCGGCAGCTTCACGGCTCAGAACGTTGAAGTCGGCTCCGTCTACGTTGACGGCGCACTTGCCCTCAACAGCCTGACGGTTACGGGTGAGGCCAAGATCGAAAACGGCACGCTCAACCTTCTTGGCATAACGGAAAAGGATGCCAAGGACATCGCCGGCAAGGTCACCGTGACCGGCGCGGGTCTCCTCACTACGAACAAGGCTGCGGCTGATGCCTACATTGCCAAGCTCGAAGATGAAGAGCTGCCTGCCGTCTTCTACGTTGATCGCGGCGTGAAGCTCGCCGACAGCGCTGAAATCGTCATCGGCAGTGTTGCCACCCAGAAGATTGCGCTTCTCGCAAGCGGTGAGGGTGATGCTGATTCCTCCGCCAACAATGCGACCGTCAAGTTCGTGAACGGCGGCTACGGCCTCGTTGACGTGACGAAGTTCCTCGACACGGAAGAAGCCGTCTTTGGTGAGAACGCCGACGTCGTCGTTGAAAACGGTGCCGCGATTGACCTCGTCAACGTGACGAAGACCGGTGAAGTGAAGCTCGGCGCTTCGGTTAACGTTGCCGAAGGCGGTGAAATCGACACCGACAGCCTCTATCTCGGCGCTCAGGCCGGCGACAAGGGCGTGGTTGCCATCAACTATCGCGACGGCGTTGCCGCTGACGATAAGGTTGATGCCCGCCTGAAGGATCTCTTCACGAAGGGTGCTTCCGAGAAGGAAGTGGCCATTCTGAATGCCCTCGACAACGAGGTCTATCTCGATCCCGAAACGGATACGCTCAATGCGCTCGGCAACAAGGCCCTTGAACAGGCCACGGGCGGCAATGCCACCGCCGGCGTGCTCAACGTTGCCTATGACGCCAACGCCCAGGTGACCGATGCCATCGTTCGCCACCAGCTCTCCGAACATGCCGGCATGGGCGTGTGGGCCGATGTCTTCTACGCCAAGAACGAAGCCAAGAAGCTCTACGGCGACTTCGGTTACTCCGCCGACATCTATGGCGGCGTGCTCGGCTTTGACTACACGGCTGCTTGTGGCGGCACGCTCGGCGTTGCGTTGACGGTCGGTACGGCTGATGCCGACAGCGAAGGCGGCGTTCTGTCGAACTCTCTGAGCTCCGACTTCGTGGGCTTCTCCGTCTACGCCTCGAAGGACTTCTCGGGCCTCAACGTCAAGGCTGACCTCGGCTACATCGACTTCAGCAACGACTTCTCGGGTCTCGGTGATGCGTCCGACGCTTCCACGATCACGTTCGGTGTTCGCGGCGACTTCACGGCCTACCAGAATGGTGCCTTCTCCATCGCGCCGCACTTTGGTCTGCGTTACACCCGCATCGACACGGATGCCGTGGTCTTCAACGACGAACAGAACATGAACGTCTTTGAAGCGCCCGTCGGCGTCAAGTTCGCGGGCACGTTCGAGACCGCCGGCTGGAAGGTCGTGCCGTCCTACGACTTCACGATTGTTCCGCAGTTGGGCGACAAGGATGTTGAAGCCTTCGGCACCGCCGGCGACGTCACCATCCTCTCGGGCGGCCTTTACAACAACGTGATCGGCGTTGAAGCCGTCAACGGCAACCTGTCCTTTGGTCTCAATGCGTCCTACGGCTTCGGCCCGGACGACCGCGACAACACGCAGGTGAACGCCAACGTCCGCTACAGCTTCTAAGCGACTTTCGTTGGGAGGTTGACCCTTGGCAGGAAGGATGAATCATCTTCCCTGCCGAGGGGAAAACAAGAAGGGGGATTTTGCTCAACGGCGAAATCCCCCTTTTTCGTGGTTCGGTCGAAACTTAATTGGCCGGTTTCTCTTCCGAGTCGATAGGCTCAACGCCGTATTTGGTCAAACGCACCTTCTTCCATTGCTCTACTTCCTCGACCTTCAAGGCTTGCGCTGCGCTGACGAACTCCTCAACCGAGACGACGCGCCAGATGCCCTCAACGAGATCGAGCGCTTCGCGAACAAGATCGAGATTGCGCTGCCCGTTCTCGGTCAACTCCGGCTCCTTGGCAAGGAGATGCATGCCTTCGAGAAGTCGGACGGCAATGGCTTCGCCGTTCTCGACATGCTTGCAAAGCGATTCGCCAAAGCGCAGGACCGAGTAGAGCTCGCAGCGATCCTGCCAGTCGTCGGATCCCATGTACATGCGCAGAAGCGCCGCGTCGTGCTTTTGCTTCAAGGCTTGGATGCGGGATTCCGGGACTTCCAGCTTGTGCATCAATCCGACGGGAATGCGACCCGTCGTAGGGCGGTATTTCTTGTTCTTGCGGGGAGATTTGGACTTCGGCATGGCTTTGTCGTTTCGGAAGTCTTGGCGCTACTCATTTCGGGAGACACGTCACCTCCCCAGCGCCGAAGCGACTGAGGAGGGGCCTTGCAAAATAGTGCTTAGCTTAGAACGCGCTCATAGGCCAGCCCAACAACAAAATCGCCAAGAGGAACTTGACAACCTTGCCGAGAACTTGCACAATGATGGCGTTGTGATCACAGTTGCACATGATCATCAACTCCTTTGAAGCGGCCCGCTCACTGAGTACCACCACAGTGATTGGGCCGTTTTGCTTTTTCAGGTTAACGAGGGATGTTCCCACGACTGCGGCAAGCAAATGAATCCGCAATAGCAGTAGCAAAACCTGAAGCGCGGGCATATTCTCCCATGTTTTGGAAGAGCATGCCCGCTTTGTTTTCGCGTCGTCAGAAGTCGACCCGCATCGTCAGCTCAAGGGCATGATTCTGCCGTCCGGCATCGCCCGCAGAGAGGCTGTAGCTCATGCCGAGGTTGAGATCCTTGTAGGTCGACATGTAGCCCACCTTGAGGTCGCCCACGAACTTTCCGGCCACGTCGTAGCCAACCGTATCGGTGGTCTTCGAGCCCACCAACGTGTAGCTCGACTCGGTGTCGCCAAAGCGTCCGCGCAGCGTCACGTCGGCGTAGGGCTGCACCTTGAAGGTCTGGAACATGAAGGTCGGCGTCTTGACGGCAAGACCCACCGGCACCTCAAAGATCGTGGCCTTGTCTTCGTTGACCGAGAAGAGGGCCTTGTCGTCCATGTTGATGGAATAGTCGTCGACATCAACCAACGAGGCGCGAGCCCCGACATGTGGCGTGAACGTGAAGCCGCCAACCGGGAAGGCGCGTTCGGCGCGAATGCCGGCAGACCACCCCGTCGCCTCGATGTCGGCGTCAAGGCTCTTGTCCATGACGCCCATGCGCGTTTACCTTCGGTCTTCACGTAGGAAAGCGTACCGATCACGTAGGTTTCGCCGTAGGTCTTCGCAGCCCAGAGGTGCGCGGCCTTCGACTTGATGTCGGTGGAGGCCGGCAACACGTCGCCTTCGCTGTCCGCATCGCCTTCCTGATAGGAACCTGCCAAGCCCACCGTACAATCGCCCATGCGCATGTCATAGCCGCCCATGAGGCTGTAGGCATCGAGCGAGTAGCCGTAGGCCGTATCACCCAATGCGAGATCGTCGGTCTTCATGCGCGTGCCGATGGGCTGAATCCACCAGCCGCCCATGTCGTGCGGCATCGTGGAGGCATGATGCTCGATCTGATCGGCGGTGTAGCCCGCCAAGACGCAGGCGTTTTTCAAATGCGTCTCCTGCGGACATCAGGGAAACGCGGACGTTGTGGCTGCGATAAACATCAAAGAGCGCGGACGAAGCTCGTTAGCCTGTGGGGAGCCTGAGAAGAATGCTCAGACTCAAGTGAATTCGGGTCGGTCCAAAAGACCGACGCCGAATCAGCAGCAGGAATCCACCGAAGTGATCAGTAGCGCAAGCTACTGACACAGTAGAGAATCTCCGTCGTTTAGGGCGGAGAGAACGTCAACTCCTAAGAAAAGCAAAAAGAGCCCTTGCCGTTGCTACCGGCTTGGGCTTTTTTGCATATTGGCCGCGGCACAATTGCTCACGGTCATGACGGCTTTCGCCGCCAATTCTTTCCGACCCAATCCAACACCACGTGGAGGCAGGCGAGCTTGCAACGCTCACTCCGCAGTCCGCATTCTAGCGAGGAGTCCGGCGCATAGCGTCCCTCAACCGTTTGCAATCGCTCGACAGCTGCTCGAAATTGAGCGACAATGCCTGTGAGCTTCGGAAGCGCGTTGCGACTTGCAGAACGAACGATATATATTTGGGAATAGTTAGCCCGTTCGTTGCGGACATTTTCAAGGGGAAAATGTCCATCCTGGACGGGATTCGGAGTGCGGGAAATGAATATCTGGATTTTTCTCTTCTTCTTTGCCATTGCGGCGGGGTTGGTCGTTCTTTTTGTGGTAGGAACGTCATGCGGAGTTTCGCAGCAGATCACCAATGAGGATGCCTGCGATCCGTATGCACCGAAAGAGAAAAAGCCAGAAGTTCAACCAGCTTTGCACCTGCTAAAGAAAAACGATTTGGGCGTGCCTTGCGTAACGACGATGTTTTCGGATATGGCTTTGGCACAAGGTGATCTTGTGCGGGCTTACGAACTCAAATCTCTGGGAATGTGAAACAAAAGGGGAGAGCGATTGGCTCTCCCCTTTTGTTTCTATGCGATATCCTTAATCGGTTCCTTTGCCCTCCAAGCCGCGGTAGCGGTTGTGCTGCGCCTTTTCTTCTGGCGTCAAATGATCCGAAGGCTTGCGCCCTAGCGTTTCGTCCAGACGCTTGATTCTGTTAGCAGTCTCTTCATTCGGATTTGCTCCAAACGCCGTATTGGCCTTGTTCCATTCCGTCACGTTGCTCAAGCCCGCTTCGAAATGTTCTCCGCCCCTAGCAGCATGATCGAGGTTCGCAACCATGTCGTTGGTGAGAGCAGTCAGTTCTTCCTTGCTCATATTGGATTTCGTTCTCTGGCCGTACAAGCGTTCATTCTCGTCATAAAGAGCTTGATAGCCGGCATTCTTCAAGCCACCGTAGGCTCCCATGAGCCTTCTTGACAAGTACATTGTTTGGCCATCGGTTAGGCCGGCCTTCACGCATCGAGCCACGGCCTCCTGTTGATTGTTGAAGAAGCTACGCGGGATAGCCGCAACGTCCTGCGGCAATCCTTTCAGATTTTCGCGCGCTTTCATGATGTCCTTGGCATTATGGTTTTCGTTCAAGCGAACCTGGTTGCCAAGGACGCCGTCCTGCGGATTGTCTTTGGCCCCCATCGTGAATCCAACAGATGCCTTCCGGACGGTGTTTTCGGCACGGTCGATGGAATCAGGCGTGGACCCCAGTTTGTTGGCGATCTCCGTCTGTTCCTTGGGAACGCTCTTTTCCGCTGCGAGCGCTCTTTCTTTGAGTTGTGCTTCATTCCGCAAGCCATCCTCGTTTGCATTCTCGACGTTCCCTGCAATACCCTTGTTCTGGTCAGGATCGGACATAGGCGAGAAATTCATGCCCGTTGCCGTGCCGAGAAGCGAGCGCAGATTCTGTTGGTCACGATAATCACCGGATTTGCCAAGTGCCGTAATGAATCCGGCAACTCGGGCATTCGCCTTATTCATGCCATTTTCCTTCTGCAGGCGCTGAGACACCGCTTCGGCTTCTCGATCAATGGCTGTTCCCTGGTACGCATTCGCTATCTGGCCCATGACGGCTTCGCCATTTTCGTTTTTCAGCATTCCAGTGACCTGTCGCGTGGTCCACGTACCGGTAAAGCCAAGGGACTCGGTAGCAGACATGGTCTTTTGATAGTTCTGAGTCTTTTCAATCGCATTCTGGACAGTCCTGCCGACTTGGGAGTTCTCGCTCACGCCTGCATTGTTCAGGAAGGTCCTGGAGTCCGTTTCCGTCAAAGCGGCTTCACGCGCCTTGGAGAGATCGGAACTATTTGTTGTCTGGAAGGTGTTTTGCAACGCTTTGCGGTCTTCTTCATTGATTGCAAGTCCCTTTTGGCTGGTGTCGTTTTCTGAAGTCCCAGAAGCAGTATTAGCCCCGAACGAAAGACCAATTCGCCTAAAAATTTCTGGCGTGCTCCAGCCCGCCGAGATCCCGGCAGACACCGTGTCGATGACCTGGGACATCTGCTCTTTGCTCAGATTCTTGCCCCAAGAAGTTTGCCGAATGCCGCTTTCAAGCGATTGCACGGCAGAGCTTCCGCTTGCCATCATGCGACTGCCGATCTCGCGCGAAATGGCAGCCTGGTCTGCAGCCGTTGTGGCGGAGCTGTAGTTCGTCGAATACCCGTTGTTGAGGACATTGGTGGCAGCCTTCGCTTCGCTCAAGGCCGACTGACGGGCTTCCGAGCGCATCTTGTCGAAGTTGATCGTACCTTCTGTTCCTTCGGTACCGGTTCGAATAGCGCCAAGGAAGGAATTGCCGTTGCCGGCAGTCCCGTGAGCGTAGAACTCGCCCTGCCGCATGATGTCCGGCGTCGGGATCTTTTCGTTGATGTGGTCGCCGCCCGCCATGCGCTGCGTGAGCGACGTGAAGGCGAAGGTACTGCCAGTGATGAGAAAGAGGGAGATCAAGGGCGTGGCAGACGCGAGCATGCCGCCCGTGGCCATCCAATGCTCCAGGCTCTGGCCCAACTTGTCAACTGAATAGAAGGACGTGAACGTCTGAGCCGCAAGCTCCCCTCTGGCGCTCATGATGATGTAGAGATTGCAGATCGAGAGGACCGGCATCCAAAGCTGGATCCATAGGATGAGCAGAATGTATTTGACGCCGAGCGAAATGCCGATCCCACCCAGGACGAGCAGGAAGGCGAGCACCGGCGTGATCGAATACATGAAGCCTTCAAAGAACGAAAGGAAGGGGCGCACGACCGTCATGAACATCGAGGCTTCTGCCGCCCATTGGGTGTTGCGTTGCTGCACGGCCTGATTGAACATGATGGCCGAGGTCTTGTCGCCGAGGTTGCGGTAGTAGCCTGAGACGGCCTTCTCGTAAATAGGCTTGATGGTCGAGGCAAGCATGAATTCTTCAACAGCTGTCCCGTTGATGTTGAGCATGTCAAATGCTGCCTGGTAGTCGTCAATCGTGGCTCGATCGCCCGCCTCGCCCTTGAGGTTGGCAGCAGTGGACAGCTGATTGATGAACTTGGGTTCCTTGATTTTTTCAAGGGCTGGCTCGATCTTCTTCCACGCTTCTGCACATGTCAGATTTTCACCGGACGGATTTTCGATGTATGACCTCGTGCCGTAGATAGAAGATTCAAACTTCAGCTCTTCCATCATGTCGCCCGTGACAAGATCTGTTGGCGTCGTAATGCTCAGCGCGAGTTTGGGGAGCGTGCACTCCTTGATGTAGTTGTGCAACGTCTTCTGAATGTCAGTGCCCTGGCCAATGGATTTGTCAAGCTCTTGCAGGACGCGCACATCGGAGGCGTGCTGGCGAACGGCATTCAAGATCACCAACGGTTCTGCAAACGTTCCCTCGGAAATACCCCGCACGTCGCCATATGCGGTTTCAAAGAGATTTGTAATGCCGTACCCGACATTTGAAATCATTGATCCCGCAAAGGCAACGCCGATTGGGACGTTATCCACGGAGTAAGCTTTGCCCGTGTACGCGTCTTCCACGATCACCGTCGTGGTCGGAACAAACATGCAGGCATAGAGGATCCATCCCAGAAGCAGTTGATGCCACGGAATCTCCCGTGCTCCTCGGAACAACCCCTGCAGGACGACGATGATGGCTCCGAGAAGGAGACCGATGCTCACCAACTGTACGAAGTCGTTCGTCCCAATGATCATGGCGACCGCGTTGAGCACCTGTGAGAGGAACTGTGCGTCGCCAATTGAATGAATTGTAGGTGCGAATGCCATGGCGTCCCCTTAATTCACAGGATACGTAACGACAAGCGGATTCTTCGGATGGATCGGGTCAGGGTACTCCATCATTTTGAGCTTGATGTCGATGCGGTTGGAGAGGTCGGAGAGTGAGCCGTATTCGGTCAGAAGTAGCTGGTATTCCGTGTCGATTCGCTTTTCGGAATCCGCGATTATGTCCTTGAAGACGGCGGTTTGCTCGTCGGTCAGACCAACGGCCATTTGTTTGATGATGCCGTTGAGTTCCCGCATGAGCGAGTACGTCATCGAGAGCGCGATGGATCTCGATGCCTCTGGAGCCATGGACTTGGCCGCATCTTCGCTCCCGAGCGACATGTTGCGGAAGCCGACAGCAATCTCGGCGGGCATGTTGCTAAGGATGGCCTTTTGTTGCTCTGTGAACTGGAGCGTGCCGTCGTCGCGTGCGTACTTGAAGATGATGCCGTCGTCCTTCGTCAATTCCTCTTCAATGATCTTGGCAAGCCCCGTAAGGTTGATTGACTTGCTGATCTTGGGACTCATGCAGTCGATCTTGTCGTTGTCGCAGGAATACATTTTGCCATCGGCTTCGAGTGTGCCAGAAGCATTACGGGTTGAGCCCTCAATCATGTCGCGCATGGTGATGAGGCCGCCCGGATATGGCTTTGTCGGGAAGACAAGCGGATTTACGCCTTCCTTCGGTTTTTCAAGCACGACCGTACCAGAAATGGACATCAAGGTCTCTCGGATCGTTGTGTCCCTCGGCCCAAGACCAAACCATGCATTGACGTCACGCTTCGTCATGGCCTTCCAGAGAATGTTTCCGAGATGTTCTTCGGCATACTTCTGTGGATCGGAGTTGTAAGCTTTTTCCTGCCCCTGAGTCGATCCGCCCTTGTCGTCGACCGTATCCTTTGAAAAGCCCTGCGTAATGTTGTCCATCGTGCGCTTGAAGTCATTCTTGCCCTGTAAGGCATCGAAAGTATCCTCAACGATGCCTTGAGCCAGCTGGCACGAGCTCATGTTCATGTTGTTCATCAACTGCGCGATTTGCTGCATGGCGTCCATGACATTCGAGCAGATGGTGCAAGAGACCTTTAGCGCCATCTGAAACGCATAACCCGCCGCATTGGCTGCAATGGCTCGCAGAAAACTGATGAATTGATCCAGATTGATGTATGAGAAGGAGCCGAGGAAGATGTCGATACCGCCGCAGCCCGCTTTGATGTTTGGGGGTTCGAAAGCAATGAGTTGGATGTTCATGCGACGGCTTCGAATTTGCGCGCCGCCGCCTGCGAGCACGCCGCGACGCGTACTTTCATAGACGCCAGGCTGTGTGTAGTTGGACATATTGCCGAACAGCTCGTTGAGCTCGGATTGCAGGCCGCCGGACAGGGCAGGTGCCGTAGCGCTAGTCGAACAGACCGCAAATGCCGTCAGCAACAGAGTCTTCTTGAGGTTGATTTTTTTCATAGAAACTCGGCGCGGAATCCTCTGTTTTCAGACAGGGGAGGAAGCGCCGTTCTCCTTTCTAAGTTCGGTTAAATAAGTGCTTCTTTTTTCGAGCAGCATGAGCTTCCTACAGTTGGTTCAGTCCTGGGGCTCTTGATCTGCTCCGGTCGATTTGATGATGGCGAGAATGTTCTTCGGATCAATAAACCCGTCTTCATCCATCAGGGACCACTTCTTTTGTTCCGGGAGCTTGGTGAGGCGTTCACGCTCGCCTACGGGGTCGCGTCCATCAAGAACCGCCAGAAGATCTGTGATCTTGTTGGGATCTTCCTGGACGGCCTTGAGCATTCGTGGAAGTTCCTTCGAGAGATCGACGCCGCTCGCATTAAGGAGTCGTGGACGCGTCGCGTTGATCTCATCTTCCGTCACCCAATTGTTGCGTTGGGCAATGAGAAGGATGCGATCCTGAATTTCGGGCACCGTCAGAAGACTTGAACCGATCAGTGCAAACGTGGTCGACTCCGGATGTACGAGGAAGATGGAGGGTGTGGATTCCACACTGAGCATTTCCGCTTGACCCGAGTCGACGACGGTGTTTTCAAAAGTCGTCGTCCTCAAATTTCCGCCGCCGACGCTGATGGCCAGTACATCGAAATGATTTGTCTCTGAGATGTGCTTGAGCAAAGGCGCCTGTTTTTCACAGTAGGGACAATCTGCCTTGAAGAAAAAGAAGAGTCCTGTGGACTGGCTGATCTTTTCAAGAAGCGCCAGACGACGAGCTTCGGCTTGGCGGTCAACCGTTTGCAGACCGAAGTTGGAGACCGGACGGCGCTCACTTTCGTCAATGAATTTGTTTCCCACGCGCACCTGTTCGGCCATCTTTTGAAAGCGTTCGGCCTTGTCCATGGCTAGACGCTGAAGCAGGAAAAACGCCTCGACGTTTTCCGGTGTCGGATCGTCCACAGCCCTTGAGAGGTACTTGGGGATCATCGTGTTGAGCCATTCACTGCTGAAGGCCACAGGATGCTTGGGCTTGGCGGGCTCAGGCACCATCATCTTGGGTTTCGGCGGTTCTTTCTTGGGCTCTTCTTTGGGTTCAGGAACGACCTCGGGCTCGACTTCTTCAATTTTTTCAGGGTCGTTGTACCAGTGCCAGCCTTCGGCATGCCTTTCATACCAGCTTTCGGCAGCAAAAGACGGCACGGCAATCGAAAGAGCCATTACGGCTGAAACACTCTTAACGAGAATGGAGGACATTTAGCAGGGAGAGTTGATGACAGGGAGATTCAAGAAATTTTGAGTCATGTCATCGAGGCAACCTGTTCCCGTTCGCAGATGTTCATCGCGGACAGGGGCGATGGATGGGCGCAAGATTGTCCGCTTTTCTCCCTGCGAGAGTAGGGAGGAGTTCGTTTTTGCACATGTGCAAAAACGAAAGAGCCCGGGGAAGGAGATTCTCCGGGCTCGATGTCAATAGTTGCGATCGTCTTTTGGGGGATAGGACTGCACCTGCGTGGCAGGTTGTGCCGCATCGGTTTTCTTTGACCGTCGGCTTCGCCTGGTGAGGAGCTTTCCAGCAGGGAAAGTTAGCTCTTCCGGCTTCGCGTCGATTCGATTGATCAAATATTGAATTTCCTTGAGAACGGCCTTGCGGGCTTGAGCACGCTCTTCGTCGAGTGCTTTCTGCCGGGCATCGAGTTCGTCAATTTTGGTTAGGTCCATCTTTAAGCTCCTGAAGCAATTGAGGTGGAGTGATTATTCCTCACCACGATTGACTGTTCGGACGTCATTCGAAAGTGGGAAAAAGAGAGTCGAATAAATATCTAAACCCAAAATCCTAGGGCTCAATACCCGTAGCTAGGCTGGTAGCACGCAAACGCAGTTGTACTCAAGCGGCTGGCCGTCGGCAAATATGACATATGCCGACATATTCAACATAAGGGCATTTATGTTGAACTCGGGATGAGTAAAAATAGGGCGGTATTCTCGTTCGTCGAGGACAGCAAAAGTGTTTGGCGTTTCCGTGATTTGACTCGTGTTGCACCGGCTCGCCAGGTTAATATTATCCCCAGTTATCAGGTCCAGAGCTGAATACGTTGCAAACGCGCAGTTGCAGCGAACAACCTCAAGACATCACGGAAGAAAGGCATTGCTGGAGGCGCGACGCATTCAAGTCGCAATGGTGGGATAATATTCGTGTTGGCCCTGCCACGGAAGCTTTTAGCGCTTTTTGGCATCAATAGACATTGTAGCCTAGACCTTGCCAAGGTGACGAATTGACAGAGTCAATTATACCAAAATAAATTCTAGAACTTTAATATGTCTAATAGGTTTTACAATGCGCAAAACATCTTTGTCTATTGCTGTTGGGCTTGCCCTTGCTCAATTTATTCCAGCTCCAGTTACTGCTGCTGATACAACTGAGGATTTCATTGAAGTCAACACTTCCATATCCTTAGACGATACTACCAAAGCACAGACCAAAACATTCAATTTCGACAAAAACGCGATTTACAAACACACTGGCAGGATCGAGCTAAATGGACAAGGCGGCAAGAAAGACCTTACCATCAATGTTAAAAATGGCTCTGGTGACTTCATTGTTAGAGATCGATCCGAGCCTATTCAACTTTATAACTCAGACATCCACCTTACGTTCAATTCCAATCTTGTAATGGAAGGAATGGAACGTGACGGCATTATGTACGCCTCAGGGAATGTACCGCGCGAACTGAATATCAAAGGCGACTTCATCTACAGAAATAGCTACGCGACGGCAATCAAGGCGGACACCGGCTACACCAGAAGCAATTTGTTTGTTATTAACATTGATGGCAAGGCCGATCTTAGAAATGTATCTATTGGAGGAAATATTAAACATTCCGTGAGCGGGCATCTGCTTGATATTGCCGCAACAGATTTTACTGCAAAAAAAGGAATATTTATTGACAACATAGATGTCAACGCATCCGATAACACACCTTCTGTAATTTTTGTTCCAAACGGTTCAGTTATAACAGAAGAAGACATCAACATAACAAACATTAATTTTAATGCCTACGGAAACCTTTTCACATCGATATATGCGGAGAATTCAACCATCAAGGCCAAAGCCATAAATATCAAAAATATAAAGAACAATTACAACAATTCAATTTATGGATATGTAAATAATGTAGCCGCTAATACAGTAAGTGATTCATTGACTATCTGTGACATCCTCAATCTAAAGACTGGCGACACTGTTGCACTTTATATGAGAGCTGACAGCAGCTTGAGGTATGGAGACACAAACTTCAATGTCGGCACAGTTACGATTGATAATGTTGTCGCCAACGACGGCATTGCTGAGGGCATGTCTGTCGGGGGTGCCGCACGCGACAATGGTAAGCTGAATGCCCAAGCGGGAAGCGTTTCGATTAACGGCGTGCATGGAACAAGAGGAGCCGTAGGTGCTGAAATCTCGGATGGCGCATCGTTTACTTCCGTCAATAACTTTGCAGTCACCGATGTTAAAGCCACCGCTGGCGATGCCATTGGTTTGATGCTAGGCGCCAAGACGACAGTTGGTGATACTTTGTCTGTGCAGAACGTCACTGGCACGACTTCAGCGGTTGGCGTTCAATTCGACGGCACTCAGGCATTTTCAAGCAAGGTTGTTCAAGTCAAGGATATTAAAGCCAGCGACGGCTCCGCCATCGGCTTGCTGGCGCATCAGGCCAACATCGGCAACCTTAAAGACGTTTATATCAACGTCAATCCTGACGACGCGGAAACCTACAAGGGGTCTTTTGCGTCTTCGGCAACGACCGAGAAGGCTCAAATCAAAACCCTTGCCATTCAGGCGATGGAGAACGGTGCCGTTTCCCTGGATCAAGGCAAGCACGCAATTTACGGTCATTTGCAGGCCGATAAACAAACGTTCAATTCCACCAGTGCCGTGGATGCTAAGGCCGGCTCCATTGCCATTTCCGGGAATGCCACCATCTATGGCGACATTTATGCTGTGGATGGCGGCACGATTGATCTGAACCTTAAAGGCTCCGATTCAGTCTTGACCGGTCAAGCCGATGCCTGGCTGGAACTTGCTGACAGTAAAACGATAGAACACACGGCCGCGCTTCAAAACATCTCGAATGCTCCGTTAAATCCGACAACTTCGGGCAAGATTGCCATTTCCCTAACAGACGGAGCCTCCTGGTTTGCCTTGGGTCAGAATTCTGTGACCTCATTGGACAACCAAGGAACGGTCGATATGACAACGTCTCCGGGAGCCACCGTATTCGCTCGCAACCTAACGGGCAACGGTGCGTTCAATATGACACTTGATCCCTCTGGTTCTACCGGGAACATGCTTTTTGTCGCTGGCGCACTGGCGGCTGATTCGCGCAATACGATCAATGTCAAACTGAACAGCACCGTGCGCGCAACGGCCAGCCTCGATGACCTGGTTGGCGTTCGTTTTGCAACGACCGGCGGTGCCGTTGATTCCTACAACGGCACCGAGTTCAAGGCTCAAATGCTGGACGAAGGCTTCCAGAACGTCACGCTTGTCGTCTCCAAGGAAGCCTATGACAAAACGAAAACTGCCGAAAACTCCAAGTACAACGGAGCTGCTGCAGGTGCCGGGGACTACAAACCCGGCAACGATTACGTCGATCACATTTTTGGTGATGAAGGAACAAATTGGTACATTGCGGGTCAGTTGGAGGAAAGCACGGATCCCACGCTCTCGGATGCCGGCTTGACTATTCTTGCGACTGCACGAAGCAACTATTGGACCGCCGTCGAAATGGATCGCCTTAACAAGCGTCTGGGCGATGCCCGTTATGCGAATGGCGATGATGGCGTTTGGCTTCGCGCTCGTTATGAATCCAATGAAACGAATTCCGGACTTGGCGATTTTGAAAGCGATGCCGTTACGTATCAGCTCGGCTTCGATCATGCCTTCAAGCAAAAGGATGGTCGCTGGATTGTTGGCGGAGCCGTGGATTATAAGGACGTGAATGTTGACTTCAACACTACTGCCGGGGAAGGCAATACCGACCGATTCGGCTTCAAAGCATACGGCACCTGGCTTGGAAACAATGGTGCCTATGTGGATTTGAACACCATCTGGGGAGTGCTTTCCAACAGCTTTGACATCGTTAATGGCTCGGGTCATAGAATCACTGCGAACTACGACAACCACATTATTGGAGCATCCGCTGAAACGGGTCATCGATTTATGCTGACCAACGGCTTCTTTGCAGAGCCGCAGCTGCAACTCCAATATTTGCGTGTCACCGGTGCAGATTATTCGACCTCACAGGGTACGCATATGATTCATGACGCATTCAACTCTGTTATTAGCCGTGTTGGCTTCAGAGGCGGCATGGAGTTTGGCGAAAGTCGCTCGCAAACGGTCTATGCCAAGGCAGACTGGATGCGTGAATGGTCAGGCAAGCAGAAGATCACGGCCTTTGACGTGACAACGCAACGTACTGGATATGACGCCTCCATCGACAACAAGGGAAGCTGGTACGACGTTGGCTTCGGGGCTCAAGCCAAAATTGTTGATGATTCCTTTGGGTTTGTCGATGTTGAATATCGCTTCGGCAACAGTCTGAACAAGAGCTGGGTCGTCAACGCCGGCATTCGCTACGCGTTCTAACCCAACCGAACTGGAAGACTGATATAATCTGTCGTCACCGCTACTTAGCACAGCGCCCTCATCTCTTGCAAGAGACGAGGGCGCGTTCCGTTTGCCTGTAATGTCTTTTCAATCGCCTGCACCGATTCATGGCATCAAACCGATGGCAGAGCCTTAAGCATCGCGTTGGCAAAGGAATGTCGGCGTATCATCAATTCAGAGAATCTGTGTCGTAACGCTTCTCCGAGTCATTCGACTGCAGGCCGCCTTCGAAAATCAATTCGACGCGACGGTTCATCCAGCGGCCGTCATTGGTCTTGTTGGTGTACTTAAAGGACTTGCCCATGCCGCGCGCAGTCAGTCGATCGGCATCAACGCCATGCTTGATGAAGTAATTGCGAACGGCGTTGGCACGACGCTGGGACAAGCCGGCGTTGTACTTGTCGCTGCCTGTCCAGTCAGTCCAACCGCGAATTTCAATCCTTTCAGACTTGTCTCGCGAATTGATTACCGCCAGAGCCTTGTCCAGAATACGGCGG
>ERZ791810.1005-NODE-1005-length-22087-cov-6.102487_pt1 | contig 22087 bp, 16 predicted proteins | sample MGYA00510304_ERZ791810 | MGnify/ENA primary metagenome ERZ791810 (study PRJEB30046, sample SAMN00791967) | human gut metagenome | study: EMG produced TPA metagenomics assembly of the A metagenome-wide association study of gut microbiota in type 2... | reverse complement strand
CGACACCCGTATAGGAAATCGTTTGATCGCCGCCGAGGAATTCATGCTTGACGCCACCAAGCAGGGCGACCTGGAAGTAACGACGATCCAAATCGTCAATTGTTCCATAGTTGAACTTCTTGCCAAGAACGAAGCCGGCACGGCCTGTCAGGAAGTCCGCATTACCCTGATCGACCTTGAGCCCCGTGGAAGTCGTGTAGTCGGCACCCTTGGCGAGGAAGTAGCTCAGTTGCAGCTGCGGCTCGACGAACCAGTGGTTGAACCAACGGCGATCATCAACGCCGCCGAACGAGAACATGTGGCCCACTTCAACGCTGGCGCCGAAGCCCCAAGTACCGTAGTCGGCCTTGGACTTGTCCATGCCCGTGTTGTCGAAGCCTTCGAGTTCCTGTTCATAGCGACCGGCCTGAAGCACGAAGTCGGCATAGGAACCCTTGTCGTGCATCCACGTCGCATAGAGCTTTCCGGAGTATTCCTGAAGCGTACCCGTCGTATAACCGGAACCAAGCCCCTTCTGATCGGCATCGCTGTAGCGGAACGCACCGCCGAACAGCCATGCACTGTCTTCGTCAGCATGGACGAGACGGTCAACACCGATGTTCAAGCCGTAGATTTCCTGCTTGAAGCCTGCGGTGCCGCTGGCCTTGACGGAATCCTTCTTGCCAAAGACCGAGACCCAGCCGCCGTCCTGTGCCCCATAACGGATTTCGCCGGTACGCTTGCGAAGATCCTCCATATCAGCCTGATACGCTTCAGCCTGACCGCTGGAGGTACCGATCGTGATGTTGTCATTCACCTCAGGCGGGAGAGGCGGCGTCACGGGAGGAGTCGGCGGATTGGGATTCGGGGTGGGATCTGGACTGGGATCCGGATCAGGCTTGGAATGTTCGGACTTCACAAGGTACCACTTGCCTTTGCCACTACCATTCGTTTGAGTGCTGATCTGTTGACGACCTTCTTCCGTCTCCAACAAAGCTTCATTGCCATCCTCGACGAATCCGAGATTCCATACCGTAACCATGCCTCGACCACTGAAGGTGTTGCCGCCGTCGCGGTTGATGATGGTCATATTCGAGCCTTCCCCCTGGCTGATCAACCAATTTATACTATGCAGCTTTTCTGGCACCAATTCACGGCCAATTATATTAATATCTACAATATGACTCCCTGTAGCGTCAGCTGTGATAATAAATTGATCCGTAAAGACATTTTCTATATTTTCTTTTTCAAGATCAATTTTCATTTTTAGCGTGTTGCTATTCCCGGCCCATGATGCTGTCTTTAATGATCTATAAACTTCACCAGAGCCTGAGTCCAGAGCGACCACCGTAGGCTTCCAACTTGAGAAATCTACAGTTGAATTTGTCATTTTCAGATAAGAAAGTTCAGAAGCAGCCGAAAGTTTCCAAACAGATGCTTTATCAAAGACCATATTGATAGCACCTGTATTATCGCCTAACTTTGCCGCTCCTATCACTTGAGAGTTCATGCCTGCAGTAATATCGATTATCCCATTATTGTCGGCCTGTAACTCACCTTTCATAGTAAGTCTATCTGCCTTAACTTTAACCTGAGAATCAGTACCTGTCGCATATATTGACAGGGTCGTGGGATCGTTATCCACGCTAATCGAAAAGTCATTTTTATAGTTCAAATCAATTACGGACCCACTATAAGCTCCAATCAGACCATTATGGCTTCCAGTGTCAGCGACAGCCTTTAATGAACTCCCCCTTTTGAAAATGCTTTTTCCAACAATAGTTAACTTCGACGCCTTAACTGTTGCACTTGAGTTATCATCTACAAAAAAAGCCCAGTTCGATGAATTACTTGCGCGCAGATCTGCAGAATTCGCTGTAACTTTTAATTGACTATTATTTTCTACTCTAGATGAAATGTAATCGCCTGATAAGACAGCAGTGTTATCGGAGTTGACATCTAACGTGCTTCGATCACGTAGATGTGTAGCAATATTTTCGCTCTCAATCAAAACAGAATTTTTAGAGGTAATAACAGACCCACTTGTAACAGTTTCTTCTGGCGAAATGGTAGCATTATAACCGTAAAGGTCAATCCCTTTGGTCTTACCGCTTATCCTCACATCTTTTCCAGTAAGATCAATTCTTGATGAACCAAAGGTCTTTATGCCATTTACAAAACCAGTGATATTTAAGTTAGATTCCGCTGTGAGTTTTACGCTCAGATTAGACTGTGCGCCATCGCCATAACCTAACAGATATATCCCAGACTTTCTCGCTGCCTGTTCACTATCTACAGTTGAAATTTGAATGTTTTTAGCATTAATACTAATGCTTGTATTGCTTCCAATATAGTCATTCTCAATAGCAATGCCAGTTCCTCCAGCCGAAGAAATAAAATCACCGGTTAGTTTGATATTAGCTTGCGCGTTGTCAAATAACTTTAAATTTGTTTCGGAGCCATTGCTAGCATACATATTATGTGCATCAACGCTGAACTTCGCCCCTTCATCAAGATAAATGATTGCCTCTGAATTACTACTATCCCACTCGTTGGAACCAAATTGGACTGTAGAGTTTTTACCCTGAAAACTGGCCGAGCTATCCGTAGAAACCTTTAAAGCTAAATCTTTACCTATAAGAGCTAAATCCTTCCCCTCGCCAAGGTGAACAGTAAAATCAACTCCCTGACTCAAGTGGATTGCGCTCCCGGTTCCAGCGCTACTCGCGTCAATTTTAGCGCCACCCAAAAAATAAAAGTTTTGAGTAGGCGAATTCTCATCAGCTCCTCCACAACCTTGACAATCAGGAGAACGCTGCATTTCTTTATCCCATGTGAGAAAATCTGTATAGACTTTATCTTGCCACGGACGTTCATGAATATCTGCTAACGCAGGATAGGCCAAAGACGTCAAAAACAATACAATAACTGTTTTCTCTAATTTTTTATAACAAGGGGGGGGTTATCATAATTTAACTCACTAGGACAATCTAAATTAATTATCTTTTTTTCAATATCGACGTTAAAATGCTTATCCGAATCCGTTGACGATTCAATCCGACGGTTCATCCAGAGAACGTCATTGGTCTTGTGGGTGTACTTAACTTTCCTTTGCCGTGTGTCGTCAGGCGATTTGCATCAACGTCATGCTCGATGAAGTAATTGCGAATAGCATTGGCACGACGCTCGACAGTCATGCGTTGTACTTGTCACCGTCGACCAGTAGGTCCAACGACGAATTTCATTCAATTCCGACTTGTCGCGCAAGTCATCACTCCTTCCGTTAGAAGGGAAGCATGCGTCGTTCCGGTTGTGACGGTAACGAAAAACCGTGGCTTATTGGACATCCGAGTACTCATGGCCTACGAGATGAAAGCTTAGATCTTTAGGAATTTGAAGCCAGGAGGTCTGAAACCAGGAAACCTGAGTAGGGTACAACATCAGTACGAACTTGACCAGTTGTTAATTCATACCATACTGTACACCTAAAAAAGGGTTCATCTCGGAAGTCCGTGGAACGCGGCCTTGACTTTTAAGAAAAAGTCTGGTCGGCTCCCTCCAAGAAAAAAAAGAAGAGGGATGCGACAAACTGGAGTTCTCGGAAAGAGCGGGAAAACCCGTATCATCGCACCATTTAGTTTGATGGCATAATGAGAAGCATTCTCATTATGCATGAGCATTTCAACTGCTTGCGAGACGAAAATATGAAGAAATCCAACCAATTCGCAACTAGCTTTCCAGCGCAACCTCTTGTTGCTCCCGTTACGCTAGCGATTCTTTCCGCCATTTCCACGTTGTCCGTAGCTGAAACTGTTCAATCGGTTGAGACAGTGGTCGTAACAGCCACCCGTGTGAACCAGCCGCTGTCCGAGGCGGCCAGTTCTATAACGGTTGTGTCGGAAAAGGAGATCGCGCAAACTCAGCCTCTGACGTTTGCCGAAATTCTGGATACGATTCCGAACGTAGATACGACGTCCTCAACTTCGGTGATGTATAACCGCGTGTCTATTCGAGGCTCTCAACCCAATCAGATAACATATCTGATTGACGGCATGCGTCAGGACGACTTGACGATGGGCGGCAACCGTCCGATGGGCGTCTTTGCCGACCCTGAAATCCTTAAGCAGGTGGAGGTTCGAAACGGCGGCGGCAGCGCGCTGTACGGCAACGGCGGCATCGGCGGCACGCTTGCTCTGGAAACGAAATCGGCCGCTGATTTTCTGGCCGACTCGGACAAGGACTTCGGCGCTCTCGTCAAGGTCGGCTACGGTTCTGATTCCATCTCATGGTCGAAAAGTGCCTATGCGTTTGGACGCAGCGATATGTGGGACGTTGTAGCCGGCGTAACACGCAGAGATTCTGGTGCGGCTAAAACGTCATATAAGGGACTGCGCTCCACGGCGGACGTGGACAATGATTCGACGTCCGTCTTTATCAAGGCCACGCTTTCTCCGACTGACAACAATGCAGCTACGCTTTCCTATGCCTATGACATCGCGCACAACGACAGTGAAAAGGGGACTCGGTTCGACAGTTACCGCTATGAGCAACACCGCATCATCGGCCAGTGGGAGTACGAATTAGACGAGTTCATTAATCTCAAGACCGGCCTTCAGTACGCTCAGTCGAATTTCAATTTTGAAAACAATGTTCCCCGTATCTTTAAGGACAAGTTTGAGTCGTTCAGCGGAAACTTTCAGAACACGAGCCGTTTTGAATTGTTCGGTCGACACGACCTAACCTACGGTTTAGACTTTTCCCGCACGGAGCAAAGCGGGTTAACTAAGGATTCAGGCGAATGGGCGGATGACACTTCGCGCCCTGATGCCGAAGGCCTGGACGCAGGTGTTTTTATCGAGGATCAGTACAAGCTGACAAATTACCTCGCCATCGCGCCCCAGCTACGCTGGTCGTACTTCAAGCGCCAGTCTAACGCAGATTATCCGTCCCTGTCGGACAGCAAGCTCACGCCCGGTGTCACGGTCAAGCTCACGCCGATAGAAGAGGTGATGTTCTGGGGCTCCGTCACGACAGGCTATCGTCCGCCGATTCTTGACGAGATGTATTACCGTATGGACTATTCGAGCTGGGGAATCCAATCAGTGGTCATCCCAAATCCGGATCTCAAGCCTGAAAAGTCCGTCAACTACGAAATCGGCACTAGCCTTGACTTTAAGAACCTTAGCGGTGTTGGCGATCGGTTCACGGCTCGCGCCTCTGTCTTCTACGATGATGTGAAGGACTTCATCAACGTGGAAGTGGAACCTGACAACAGCGGCAGTTTGCCGGTATTCACCTACCGTGCGAAGAATCTGGGCCACGTCGTGAACAAGGGCATCGAGCTTTCGGCTTCGTATGTAATTGACAGCTTCAAAGTGTCGGCATCCTACGGCTACCTCAAGTCGGAGAACAAGGATACGAACGAGCGCGTGACCGGCGTCACGCCTCAGTCCGCCAATTTACGCACCGGCTACAGATTTGAGGAAGTTCAGCTCGAACCCTGGTACAAGCTTCATTGCGCCAAGGGCGGTTGGACTTCCCAGGATAAATATCAGGGCGGCTATGCTACGCATTCCGTCGGCCTGACCTGGACGCCGAAGATTCCGAACTTCTACACCGTGAGAGCCGGCATTGCCGTCGACAATCTCACAAACAAGAAATATGTCTCGGTAACGGATTCCTACGGCTACGCCCGTTCGTTCCGCGCGTGGCTCTCGGCTCAGTTTTGATCATTTCTGACTGCGGGCGGAGCGTCTCTTCAAGCGGATGCTCCGCCGATTTTTTAACATGATTCGGACGACTAACGGAGGCCTGAAGCGACTTCTTCTCGCTTATCTGTTCAATCGGGTTCGTTGGAGGCTGTGGCTTCTTTTTGGCGTCGTTCTGGCGGCCTATGCCTTCAACATCAAGCTTGCGGTTCTCTACAACGATTGGAATGGGCGCTTCTTCAACGCCTTGCAGGCAGTGGACAGCGACGGCATCTTTCGTGAGCTTCTCTACTTCATCGGACTTGCCGCCGTCATTATCCTGCTTTTGGTCTGGGCTGGATATCTCAAGGACCGCCTTACGCTCGCGCTTCGCCGAGACTTGACGTCACTCTTCTTCAACCGGTGGCTGTCACCAGACAGCGCGCATTACTTGCTAAGGGAAAGTGGACGCGAGCCCGACAACCCCGACCAGCGAATCACTGAAGATGTCAAGACACTGGTGGCCTATGCAGTGAGCCTTGCCGTAAGCTTCTACGACTCACTTCTAACCATCGGTAGCTTTTCGGTGATCCTATGGAATCTGTCGGGATCTGCAGTCCTGTTCGGCTTCACGATTCCCGGCTACATGTTCTGGACATGCATTATTTACACGCTGATCGCAACGGCTATCACGCATTTCATCGGACGCAAACTTAAGCCTCTCAACATTGAGGCGCAACATCGCGAGGCCAACCTCCGTGCCGCTCTCATCGAAAAGCATAGGCATTCGGATTCAATTGCGGGTGCTCGCGCTGAAAGCGTCGAGGTAGCGGGATTGAAGGATCGTCTCGTTTATCTGGTGGATGTGCAGATAGCGCTGCTTAAGCGGAAGAGGGATCTCGACCTTTTTACTGTTAGCGTTGGGCAGTTTACGCATCTGGCTCCGATCTTTTTCGCGCTTCCTTCATTTTTGTCAGGTTCCATTCAGCTCGGCGGCCTGATGCAGATACGGGGAGCCTTCAACGATGTCGCCCGATCATTGTCCTGGTTCATCATGGCCTATGACGATTTGATGCGGCTCGCCGCTGCATACGAACGTCTTCAAAGATTGGAGCAAGGTCTTACAGATGCAGACGAAACTCATTGCTCGCTCGCCGCGGCGCGTATAGCTTCGGACGTGCCATTGGCTGCAGATATGACGCTGAGCGTCCCGTTTGGAGACAAAATCCGAACGGTTGGCGTCGACCTGAAGCTCAGCCCTGGAACGATCACCCTGGTGACAGGTCCTTCAGGCATAGGTAAAAGCACGCTTCTACAGGTGCTTGCAGGCTTTCGCGGCGGCTTTCAGGGAGACATAGCCTCACGCGGAAGAATATTTTGGCTCCCTCAACGAACCTATCTTCCGAAGGGGACGCTCAAGGCGGCGCTCACGTATCCGATGGCCCCAGGCGATGTGCCAGGCGATTCTGTTCGGCAGCTGCTCGCCGATGCTGGACTGGCGCATCTTGTTGGAAAGCTTGAGGAAACAGCTGACTGGATGACGCTTTTGTCCGGCGGAGAGCAGCAGCGATGCTCACTTCTAAGAGCTGTTTTGGCTTCGCCTGACGTACTGCTTGCAGATGAAATGACAAGCGGTCTCGCGACGAGCCTGAAGTTGGAAGAATGATCCGACTCCTGCGACGCCGGCTTCCAAATACTGCCATTCTGATGGTTTCACATCAAGACGCCGTTCGCGCGCTAGCGGATGTCGTCATCACGCTAAACGGAGATACTCATGGGCAATCCATTCATTCCCTTTCCACGCAATGAAAACATCATCATTGTTGGCGACACGGCAACCGAAATTCTCGGAGCTCTGAGAATCTTCGGCAAGGGACTCATAGGAGGCGAAGTGCCTTCGATGGAGCTGCGTCATCCCAACGAAAAGCATCTGGAGTGCATTTCGTGCTTTTTGAATCATCCGGAGCAGATTCTTGCGCCTGCCGTCAGAAAGATCGAGGCAGATTTTGTCCTGCTTGAAGCCAACGGAAAGGCTGGATTCGATCCGAGTACCGCAGAAGGGCGCCTGGTTGAAATGGGCATCCCTGTTAAGGTGCTGGATGTTAATGGAACGCCCGAAGAGGTGCTTAGACGAGCAGGTGAACTGTTTGGAGAGCAGCGACAGGCTGAGCGCGTGATTCGTGAGAGAAGCGAGCGCCTTGAAGCCCTCTCAAAACTTGAGGTGCCGAAGGGACAGACCGCCGTCATCCTTCTCGCCATTCGGAGTCCTATCAGGCACGAAAGCTATGTATTCCGCGTTGCAGCTCATAGCGAACTGTCACAACTTCTTGCCGAGCAATGGGACGTGATCAATCTATTCGAATCCTCGCCGGAGTTCGATCAGATCGAGGGCATTCAGCCTCTTGGCGATATTTCGGAACTACTGATGAAGAATCCGGATGTCATCGCAATTGGAGGCGATTCCGCGGCGGGGGCCGGCGTGATTCGAAAAGTCGTAAAAGCTCATCCGGAACTGCAGTCATGCAGGGCTCTGAGAGAAGGACGAATAGTCGGAGTACCGTACTACTGTCGACCGCTTGAATGGCAGGCACCTATGATTCTCGAAAGTTGGTCAGACGCGTTGATGCTTTAAAGCGAGACTTTCCACGTCACCTCCGCTACGCGATGCTTGGGAAAGTTCCGACACACCGCTCAAACAGCCATCTCGCCTAGGGGACCTTGCGGTGGTGTGCTACTCGATCAAGATTCATCAGAAGGCCTTGCCAACTCGTCATGAAGTGGCAAGGCCTTTGTCGTTATCAGGCATGAGCCTTTCCTTTTGGCTTGCTAGTCGAGTAGATAGGAAGCGCCCTCTACAGCGCGCGTCCTCTCTACTCGACTAGCAAAGCCTCCAAGACAGATGTGGCAAATTTGCGAAATCCTCCCTAGTCTGCGAAACACCTATACTGGATTCAACTTTTTTGAGTTGAGGTCATTATGACAAACAGCAGACTTATCCTCGCATTATGTGCTTCTCTGACCGCGCTTGCTTTCGGAACGGCGAATGCTCAAACGATCTATCACTCCGACGGGACTACGACAACGATTATTGGCAACACCGCTTATCACTCGGACGGCAGCACCTCAACTCAGATCGGCGACACTACCTATCACTCTGATGGTTCGACGACTTCCCGAGTAGGGGACACTTATTACAATTCCGACGGTTCTTCGAGCACGCGCATTGGCGATACTCTTTATCACTCTGATGGCTCTATGACCACGCGAATTGGCGACACCTATTACAACTCTAATGGTTCGACATCGACCAGAATCGGCGGTCGTTAATACTCTCCGTTGGTTGGAGATGAACGCTGGCTGATCAGGGAATATTTGTGCGGCTGCTTTGGTCCATATCCCGCAAGAATACAGGCTCCGTCTGAAGAAGACGGGGCCTGTTGCTGTTGTTCATAAGCTTGAGGGAATATATCCTGGCCGCCTCTTGTTTTATATTGATCGTAGGGGCTAAAGTTAAACTGTTTTCGACCTGCTGGAAACGTTTTCATGCCTCCGTTTCGTTCAATTCTCCTTTCTTGTCTGCTTGCCTGCTTTAGCCTCAATGCCGTGGCAGCCCTTCGCATTGCAGCGCAGACTCTCGATGAGTCTGAACCTGTGGTGGAAACAGTTGCGGCGACGCTTGATCATCTCCGTGCCAGGATACCTGCTGATTTCGAACTCAATTACTATGCGGCTGATGAAATGGAGGCTGTCGTCAAGGAAGGCAAGGCCGACGCAGTCATCATTGACGCGGCCAGTTTTGCATCCTTTCAAAAGAACGACGGAGTTTGGGCACTTGCTTCGATGAAGAGCCCCTTGGCGAGGGACAGTGCTCATACGACTGCTGCGGCATTTATTGTGAGAGCAGACCGTCATGATCTTACATCTCTCGATTCCATTCGCGACAAGATCGTTGTCGCAACGTCTCCAAGTGCATTTGAAAGCCGCGTGATCGGCATGGCGGAACTGCGTAGACTCTTCGGTAATGAGCCTATATTCAGGACAGAAGTCTTCACATACGGTCCGGCAGAGCAGGTCGTACATGCGATTGCCGCAGGGAAGGGGGACGTGGGTATTGTGGATGCCTGTCTATTGGAGCGTATGGAAGCCGCCGGAAGCATTGTTCCTGGTACGCTAGCGGTTCTTGGCCAGAAGCATTCGACCGATTTGAGATGCCGGCACTCGACTGACCTTTATCCAGGATGGGTTTTTGGAGTTTGCATACATCAGGATTTGCTAACCGACGAAATGCGTGACCTGATAGGAGCCGTTTCTTCGGCTCTTCTAACAGTTCCTAGGTTTGCCAATGTCTACGAGTGGGCTTCTCCTGCCGACAGCTCCGATTTGCTTGAATTGGTCGCAGAAAGCAGACGGCATGACAAATCAGAATATGGTCTTGTCGAGCTTTGGCGTGGTTATGGCATCTGGCTGATGGCACTGCTCGGTGGCATTCTGATCATGATCGTACACAGTTTCTATGTTGGTTGGCTTGTGCGACGAAGGACGGCTCAGTTGGTAGATGCTTTGCAAGAGAATCAAACTTTGCAGACGAAGGTCGGCGCTGAGCGCGACCGCATTGCTGCGCTTGAAAAGGCGGGCGTGGCAGGTCAGATGTCGAGCATGATTGCTCACGAACTCCAACAGCCGCTCAGCGCGGTTGTTAATTACGGACGTGGCGTCCGAATTCGTCTCGATCGGGGTTTTCTTGATGAGGAGACGTTGCGAAAGGCGCTTGCGGCCATTGTCGATCAGGGCATGCAGGCAGCCGATATCGTCAACCGGGTTAGAGCCTACGCTCATATGAAGGAAAGCGAGCACAAGATGGAAAATATGGTGGACCTTGTTCGCCATTCCATTGAACGCTTCAAATCTACGGGTAGAACGTCGATTGAAATCGAGCTGGGCGCGCCGGAGACCATCATGTGTGAAGTGAACTCACTCGAAATCGAGCTGATGATTCACAATCTTCTGAAGAACGGATATGAAGCCTGCGCAGCAGAGCCGCACCCGTCAATCAGTATCACCATGCAGGAAGATATGGGCTTTTGCCGTTTCACCGTCGAAGATAATGGTCCGAATATTTCCGATGACGAAATAGCCCGGCTTTTTGTTCCTTTGCGGTCATCAAAGACGGGAGGGCTAGGGCTAGGCTTGAGCATTTGCCAAGGAATTGCCGAATCTCATGGCGGTCGAATTGATGCTTTGCGCGGACCGAACGGTCATCTGATTTTTTTCGTTTGTCTGCCGCTTGCCCATCCTGGAGAGAAGAACAAATGATGTTTGAGAAAAAGACTTCTATAGATGTTGTTTTCGAAGAGCCGGCGCTGATTCGAGTGGTGGACGACAACGCCATGACTTGTGAATCGCTGAGCTTTTTCTTCGAGTCTTTGGGCTACCGCGTGAAAACATGGACCGATCCCGAACTGTTTTTGCAGGAGTACATCGAAGACGCCGATCTCGGATGCCTGATCCTTGATATTCGCATGCCGAAGATGTCCGGTCTGGAACTGCTCGATAGGCTCAATGCCGATGGTAATGTTCTTCCAATAATTTTTCTTACGGGGCATGGTGATATCGAGATGGCCGTTCGTGCCGTCAAGCAGGGAGCGTTCGACTTTTTGCAAAAGCCGCCGGAAGAGGAAAAACTGATGCATGTTCTTGAAGACGCGCTTAGGATCAATCGCAGGCAATATGCTCAAGAAATCGAGAGAAGGCAAGATCAGGAACTGTGGGATTCGCTGACCGAACGTGAGAAGGATGTGATGAGGCTTGTCGGAACCGGCCTTTTAAACAAGCTGATTGCGGATCGACTCGGGATTGCTGAAAAAACAGTTCAGCAACATCGTGGCACGGCTTCAAGAAAGCTCGGCGTGCACAACGCTGTTGAAACTTCCGATTTCCTGAGACGTCTTGTCGAGGAGGCATCATGATGAATCGACGCACGCTTGTAAAAGCATCTTTGGGAATGATCCCTTTGGTCGTAGCTGGAAAACTGGGCGCAGCATCATATCGCCCCCATGTTGTGGTAATCGGATCCGGCGCTGCAGGTCTCGCGGCAGCTCTGTCGGCACATGAAGCTGGAGCTGATGTCGAAATCCTCGAGAAGATGCCAGTCATTGGCGGCAATACGCTGGTGAGCAGCGGGGTGATCAACGCGCCTGATCCCGAACGTCAAAAGAGTGCTGGAATCGATGATTCTCCATCTTTGTTTGCTCTTCAGACCTACGAGTCTGGACATCGCAAGGGCGACGTTCGCCTGATCAATGAGATGGCCTTCGGTGCCCTAGATACACTACGCTGGCTTGAAAGTTATGGAGTTGCTTTCAAGTCGGGAATTTTTCAGGTTTACGGCGGTCTATGGCCGCGCTCTCACAATCCAGTTATTTCGCACGGGCGAGGGTACGTCAACATTCTAGCCGGTGCCTGTGAAAAAGCAGGCATTCCGATTAAAACCGAAACAGAGGTAATAGGCTTTGTGGTTGATCAAAATCGCGTGCTAGCCGTAAGGGCCAGAAGGGCCGGGGCGGACCTTCCCAATATATCGGCAGATGCCGTCATAATCGCTACTGGCGGCTTTTCAGCCAATAGTCGGCTGTGTACCAAGTACGATCCTCGCCTTGAAGGTCTTTCATTTACTGGTCGAAGCAGTGCTACTGGGGAGATACTTGAAGTAGTTGAACGCATCGGTGCGGACTTGATTGGGATGGAGGATATTCAATGCAATCTGGGGCCTGTCAGTGGGCATCATCGGACGGGTTTTCATCTTGACGTGACGCGGTACATTCTCGTCAATAGGGAGGGCCTCCGATTCGTACCTGAAGATGGAGCTCGAGACACCATTCGCGATGCAATATTCTCTCAGCCGGGACGCTTTGCATTCAGTATAGTCGACTCTGACGGTTTTCAGATAATGCCGTCATTATTTCAGCAAGCTGGTGCGATGGGAATTCGAGAAGGAGCCACTGTTCGAGCCGATTCGCTCGAAGGCTTGGCGCGTGCAATGGATGTTAATCCTCAGGTGTTTATTGAGACCGTCGAATCATATAATCGCGCTGTCATGGAGGGTTATGATCCAAAAGGGCGCGAGAAGTGGATGCTTGTCAAACGTCTTGAAAAGCCGCCATTCTATGCGGCTAAGGTGCGCATGTCTGTTCACTACACCATGGGGGGCATTCGTATCGACAGTGGCGCCCGCGTGCTTCGTAAGGATGGTCTGCCAATCCATGGACTGTATGCCGCTGGTGAAACTACAGGTGGAATACACGGTGAGAATAGGTTGGGCGGCAACGGGTTGTTGGATGCTTTTGTTTTCGGCCGAATAGCCGGTGCTGGTGCTGCAGGGAAGTCGTTGACGTTTGTACGATGAGTATTGTGGTTTTCACTTCCGATGATCATCGGATATGAAATAAAAAGGTTTGTCGTTACGCTTTACTCAGTTGGAAGGAGAACAATTCAAATTCTCGGCCATAAACCCAAAGGAGAAAAGTATGATAGCCATTGTTTCTCGTCGAAATATGCTCGGACTCGGTGCGGCAGCGGCTGCTGCGGCATTGGCTCCAGCTGCGCAGGCCAAAGGCAAGCAAGACATTCCCGCGAAGTGGGATGTTACTACTGAGGTTCTTGTTGTTGGTACCGGCGGTGCTGGTCTGGCTGCTGCTGTTTCCGCAGCTGAAAACGGGGCTAAGGTAACTGTGATTGAAAAGCTTGCCTTCCCGGGTGGCAATACACTGATTTCGAGCGGGTACTACAACTGCTGTGACCCGGAACGTCAAGGACCGCAGGGTATTGAAGACAGCGTTGAAAAGCATATTCAGCAGACACTTGATGCAGGTGACGGTCGTGCTGATCCGGAATTGGTTCGAATTCTTTGCAGTCAAGGTCTCGACACGCTTCACTGGCTTGAAGGTCTGGGCCTTAAGTTCCGACCGACTGTCATTCAGGTTTATGGTGCGCTTTGGCCGCGGTCTCATCTTGCTCTGGAACCGAAGGGCACGAGCTTCATTCGAGTCCTTAAGAAGCGCTGTGATGACCTGAAGGTTGATTTCTTGATGAACACGAAGCTTGTTCGCATCATTCGTGAGGACTTTTGCTCTGGTCGGACGCTCGGCATCGAGGCTTCCAATAAAGGCAAGACCATCTTCATTCGTGCAACGAAGGGCGTCGTTCTCGCTGCCGGCGGTTTCGCTGCGAATCCGAAACTACGTGCCATTCACGACCCGCGCATGTTGACGTTGACGACGACAAACAACTCGTCGTGCTCGACGGGTGAAGTGATGTTGGCTGCAAACGAAGCTGGTGCATACCTGCTTGGTTGTGACTACATTCAGTGCAATCCGGGTTGCCCTCCGGGACATACAAAGCGTCAGGCGCTCCATCTGGACGTTGCCCGCTACGTATTCGTGAACAAGCAGGGTAAGCGCTTTGTTGCAGAAGACGCTCGCCGCGATGTGCTTCGCGACGCCATTCTCAATCTTCCGGAAAAGTATGGCTTTGCCATTGTGGATAACGACGGCTTCAACAGCTACAACCAGATCGTTCGTGATGATGCCAAGGCTGGTCTAGCCACGGGTGACGCCTTCACTGCCGATACGATCGAAGAACTTGCAAAGAAGATGGGGGTGCCCGCCGATGCTCTCAAGAAGACCATTGACGAATACAACAGCTTCGTTGAAAAGAAGATAGATCCAAAGTTCGGAAAGGCCGATCGCAATCTGGCCTTCAAGATCGAAAAGGCTCCGTTTTGGGCTTCGCTCTCCGGTATGGCGGTTCATCACACGATGGGCGGGGTCCGAATCAATGGTGAAGCTAAGGTCATCGACCGTCAAGGTGAAGTGATCCCTGGTCTCTTCGCGGCGGGTGAAATCACAGGAGGCATTCATGGTTCGAACCGCGTGGGCGGCAATGCTATCTTGGACATTCACGTCTTCGGGCGCATTGCTGGTAGAAGTGCAGCAAAGGCTTGATAAGGCATGAGGACGGTTGCCATCCTTCTCCGACCGTCTGAAAGCAGATAAAGGGTCCTGCGGGATTGTTACGCGGGACCTCTTTTTAGTTATTTGTCAGCAACGTTTCGTCCGGATAACCTTTATGGTTTGCTTATCGTTTTTGGGTAAACAGTGATTATGGGAATGTCGCGACGGTAATGACCATCTATAAAAGTTATTTCGCATTGATAGGAGACTGATTTTATTTGCCTGTGACAGAGGTTTGGCGTTGTGAGCCAATTCACTAAATGAAGCATTTCGTCGAGTTGCGCCGGCGCCGGGAACCTGAGTATTGCTTGACAGCGGGGATATCCTTTACCCACAGATATCCCCGAAGAGCTAGAAAGGCTAGGGTAGTCCAGAGATCAGACGCTGGGAGAAAGTCAAAAGCCCGGCCTGATCAGACTATAAACGGAACACTTTGGGATTATAATCCCAAAAAAAGCCGAACATTCTGGGAATATAATCCCAATATTTGCCAAATTGAAGACTTACCGTCGGGACGGTCAGGGATTTGGAGGGGCGTCAAATGCATTTGCTAAGCTCGCAGGCTCCGCCGGCTCTTGGTCAATATTGTCAGGGGAGACAACTGTCACCGGAATGTTCGGATAGGCGCGAGAGAATGCTTTGATTGAGGTGGAGTTGATTTTGTTGCCAGCCTTGCACTCAAAGGCAGCAATGGTGCCGTTCACAATCTCGATAAAGTCCATCTCATGCTGCTTTTTGGTTCGCCAGAAATAGATTTCTCCGCCGTCTCGCCTGAAGGCATGGAGCTTTAAGCGTTCGGTGAAGAACAGGTTTTCCCAAAGAGCGCCCTTGTCTTCGCGTGCAGGCACAGGCGCGAAGTTCTTCAATAGCGCATTGCGAATTCCATTGTCGTAGAAATAGATTTTCTTACTGAGTTTGAGCTCTGCCGTTGGGTTTCTCGACCACGAAGGAACAACCTTCAAGATGAAACAGGAGGCCAATAAATCGACATAGCGTTCGATAGTCTTGTTTTGAATGCCAAGTTCGGAAGCGATGGAGCCGTAGCGGATTTCGGAGCCAACGTTAGCTGCAAGGAACGTAACCAACTTCGTGAGATCGGTAGGCTTCCGGACTTCAGCCAGTTTGAACAGGTCCTTGTACAAAATGGAATCCGTGAAGTCGAGAAGATACTCTTTGGCATGGGCCGGATCATTGATTACATCAGGATGGCAACCATAGATCATGCGATCATTGATTTGACGCTTGACTTCGATCCAGCTGCTGTGTTCGGCAAGTTCTTCCAGAGAAAGAGGCCAAAGGTTGTACGAATTGAAGCGGCCGGCTGCAGATTCTTTGAGATGGCCACCAAGGTCCAGGGCGCTGGAACCGGTTACGAAGATGCGCGAGTCCGTTGTGTTGTTATCGACTAAGCGCTTGATCACGCGGCCAATGTTCGGTACAAACTGCGCTTCGTCAATGATGACATTTGGGAATTGTTACGTTAGCGTGAGAAATGTCTTCGGATCTGCAAGGATGCTCAGGTCGTCCTCATCTTCTCCGGTGAGCTTAATGAAACGCTGGTTCTGTACAAGATGATCGAGCATTGTACTTTTACCTACCTGGCGAGGACCGAGAATCAGCTCCGCTCGATTGCGGAGTGTGCCTCTTAAGATGGGGGCTTCGAGCTCGCGGCGAATGTAGGGAAAGTTGAACATGATGAGCTAACCTGCAGGTTTGGAACATTTTGGGATTATATTCCCAAAAGGGCGTATAATTTTGGGAATATGGTACCAGAATTTGCCAAAATTGAACGTCCGGGACCGTTGACACGCTGATGCTCAGACTTTCCGGGATTAAGCCGGAGGCCGAAGCTTCCATGCCGCAATCAACGATGGTTCGGGTTCACCTGCTTCAGGTCTCTCTCAACCTGTCTGATCCAGAGATGGAGTCATATTTGGCGAGCGACATGGTGGCTCGCAACTTCTGCCGCGTGTCTAGCACTCGTCTTTTCATCTCAGATTCGACGATACTGCGCCTCCTGGAAGAAGGAATTATCAATCAGTGAGAATTTCGGAGGCGAACTTGGTAAAGCGCTCGTCGAATGCGTGAACGTAAGACGGCATTTGGAGCATGCGAAAGCATCGGCGCGATGCTCGATTGAGTGGAGCTTCCTCTGGCTGAAGAGGATTTATGGCTATGCCAAGGTTCGTTATCGCGGATTGGCGAATAATCACAGTCGAGCGCAAACGTTGTTTGCACTATACAACTGCTACCGCTTGCGCAAATGGTGTGCTCCGCCAAAGCTGCCTTGCTGATCACCCCTGAGACTCTGGTTCGCGCTTTGTCTCGAGCGCCATAGGGGCGAGCTGACTCTTGAAGATGGGATTTGCCTAATTTGCAGGCAAATATCGAGTTATTTCATCAACATTCGGAAAAATCGAACGCCTAACGTTCATGGGAACTTTCGACGCTTTTCAGCGTCTGGTCTGGAGTCCTCAATTTAAACAAAACTGCTTCCCCCATCGCTCAGAGATGGGGGTTTTGAAGAGCTTCCTTAAACGTACGATCCTGCTCATCCAAACTACTTCAGAAGCTCCTTGTTTCTATATCACCTCAGGAGAATAGCCACTGATTCCGACTTCACGAATGCGCGGGCGAAATTGACGAATCGATTGTTGCCCACATTGTTCTTGCACATACAGATTCGGATCAGGTATTGCGAACCTGATGGAATTCGTCAGCGTCCGGCGGGCATCATCATGGCAATCAAGGGCGCGCCGCTCTTGTCTTCGCAGCCATGGCGCAGATCCGCAACGGTGTAAATGTTGAGCGCTTCGTAGAAGGCCTCGTGCGCATTCCTGAGAGCCTCCATGAGAACGCACCCGCCCATGAACGGGCACCTGGGATCGGCGCAGTCGACGAGCTGTTCGTCATTCTCCAAGGCTCTGACGATGTCGCCGATGCGTAGCTGGTCAACACCCTCTGCCAACATGATCCCGCCGTTGCGGCCGCGAACGGCAATGATCCAACCGGACTTGACCATGAAGTGAGCCACCTTGATGACAAGGTTTGGGTTCCAGCACAGATTTTCAGACAATTCGGGAACCGAATAGGTCTTGGTGCGGTCAGGCTGGTTGGCCAGAAACATTAGAACTCTCAGACCGACGTCCGTATATCGCTTCAGGTGCATGACTTCTTAGAAATAGATGAAATAGAAAAATTAGACTTAAATGACATAATCATACAAGAAAGGGAACCTGTACAGCATCATCCTGCAAGGTCGGCAAGAATCATCGTAATCCAGGCCGGCAGCGTCACCATTGAGCCAAGTGTCTGCGCCGTCGTGACACCCTTTCCAGAAATCGCGACCGTATCCGAACCGGCGCTCCAGAAGCATGACGAGAAGGATGATCAGGAAGTCCGGAAGAATGATGAGAAGACTGTCTGTCATGTCTAAGGAGCAGTTACACAATAATTAGGTGTTGGAAGAAGACGCCCCCCCCCCTGATCTTGTAATTCCATTTGCCAAATTCTCCGATAGGCTCCAAGTCAATAGTAGCCACGGTCTCATCGGATATCTTTTTCCCTTTTTCGTACTCACGGGGATCGACTTGGCAGGCGACAGTCAAACCGTTCTTAGTGGTTGTGTTAGAGATAAAGTTGACCATGGTCTGGATGTCGATCAAAGGCTTGCCTTCCCTGTTACGACTGGTGTAGCAGAACAGACGATGTTCGATCTTGTTCCATTTTGACGTACCGGGCGGGAAATGGCAGACCATCACTTCAAGGCCGGTCTCTTCGGCAAACACCGCAAGCAGTTCTTTCCACAAGCGAACTCGGCACCCGTTGCTCCTGCCTCCGTCACAGGTAATGAAAAGCTTCTTAGCATTAGGAAAATTGACGCGACCGTATTGCAACCACCAGGCTCGGATGCTTTCAACCGCGAATTCACTTGTATCGCTTGACTTGCTCAGGTTGACGAACCCCGTGTTGTCGTTGAGCACGTAGACCCCATATGGAGCCACTTTCCCCAGTTCCTTGATCATGAAATCATGGTCCCATACGGGTCTGGGATCCTGAGTTTCGCGATACTCCCTCCCGTTGTTCTTGAAGTTTCCAAGAAGCTCTTTTTCATGAAAAAAACGGGAATCCCGGATCGAGATCCCCGCAAGCGTGATGAAGAGAAGAGTCGGTTGAACTTTCTCTTCTTCTACCTCTCTGGATTAGGTTTGTTCAGGAAGCCTCAGGACCCGTCAGGTCAGATTGCCCGTGCCAAAGGCTTCCGTATGGATCCGTTCATTGGGCACGCCGGCTTCGGCAAGCGCAGCGCGCATGTCGTTCATGAAGGTTGTCGGACCGCAGATGTACGCGTCGGCGTCGGCCGAGGGCGCCAACGCCTTGATGTCCTCAGTAGTCGGACGAACGCCGATCTTCACGCAGGAGCACTTGATCTGCTTGTCGGCCTCGTCGGGCTTCGTGATGAAGGTCGCCATGCAGGCGTTCTTAAGCTTGGCGGCTTCGACACGAACTTCCTTCACCAGTGCGAGTTCGCTGCCCGTGCGGGCCACCTGCACGAAAGTTACGGGACGTTCGGGCGTCTTCTCGGCAATCTGCTGGAGCATCGCAAAGATGGGCGTGATGCCGATGCCGCCGGCTACGAGAATGACCGGATTCGCACCTTCGGCAAGATAAAATTCGCCCGTCGGCGCGGAGACGTCGATCGTGTCGCCTTCCTTGAGGCACTTGTGAAGATGGTTGGACATCAGGCCTGCCGGAACGCCGTCCTTGCCGTCAACGCGCTTGACGGAGATCCGAAGTCCCTTGTTGCAGAGCGGCGCGGCGGAGAGCGAATACTGGCGCGGCTGCACGAGCTTCACTTCCGGAAGATAGGCACGCACCGAGACGAACTGGCCGGGCTTGTAGGCCGGCACCATCCCGCCGTCGGCAGGCTTCAGGTAGAAGCTCACGACATCGGGTGTTTCCTCAACGCGCTCCTCCACAATGAACGGACGCCAGCCGGACCAGCCACCTTTGGTGTTGGCCTGTTCCTTGTAGATGTCGCCCTCGACCTTGATCAGCAGATCGGCGAGCTGACCGTAGGCAGCGGCCCATGCGTCGATGAGTTCGTCGGAGGCGGCGTCGCCGAGGACCTCTTTGATGGAGGCAAGAAGATGCTTGCCTACGATCGGATAGTGCTCTGCGCGAATGCCGATTGTGGCGTGCTTCGACGCGATGAACTTGACGGCGGGCAGAAGAACGGCGGGATTTTCGATGTTTTCCGCGTAGGCCAGAACGGCGCCGGCGAGCGCCTTCTGCTGGTGGCCGCGAGCCTGGTGAACCTGGTTGAAAACGTTGCGAAGTTCGGGATTGTGACTCAGCATGCGCTTGTAAAAGTGCGTCGTCAGCGCGACGCCGTGTTCGCGAAGAACGGGAACAGTGGCCTTGACAAGCTCGATCTGTCGGGTGGTCAGCATGGCGGAAGTCTCCTCAATCAATAGAAAATGAAGTCATTCGTTCGCATGTCTCGCATGCGGTCAAACACCTTCGCGGGCCCGCTCGATGTCTGTCATGCATAAATCATATATTTGAGTTATTTGTATTGTCGCCGCGCTTTTAGACGCTTTTGTAACAAAATTCGATATTTTTTGTGCTTTTTTTTACCGATCCTCATTCTCCATCAGCACTTGACCTGACGCACCTCCTCCTCCGCAAGCTGACAACTTCTCATGCCTTTGCCTGCAGGAGAAGCTATTCCAACATACCGTCGTTTCGCAAAACTCAAAAAAAAGAACAGCCCCGGAGCAATTTGCACTAGGGCTATCGCGTTCATAGTTTGGCACCCTTAGAGGGCACTGAGCCTACTACTTGGCGGCAGGAAGCTTGTTTTCAGCGCGGAGCCTGTCAATACCCTTGTCAACCGGGATGGCCTTGTGAACCTTGCCGTTGTAGCAGGTAACATCATGAGCCTTGAAGAGCGAGTTGATGAGGCCACATTCGCGGGCAGAGGCCGCAACCCGCTCCTTTTGCTTGGAGAGTGGACCGCAGTGATCAAGTCGCGCCTCTGTCACACAGACCTCGGCATGGAACGAGAGAGCCCACTCTTCTTTAATTACTCGGCGGCGTGAGCCGCCGACAAAGGGCCGCTGAACTTCATCGGGCGCTGCTTGGTGGAGATGGAGGGTTGTGTGCTTAAAGCAGGCTCAAACCAGACATTAGGCTCGATTTTAGTAATTAAAGATAGGGCTTTGCAAATCTCTCAGCGAGAAGCTGTTCCCGCTCTCTGATGAGGGCGGCCAAAAGGCTCCTTTCCCAAAAAAGTTGGAAGAGCCAAAACAATGCCTTGAGTCCAATCAGCCGTTACTGACGTACAAGCAACTTTGCCAAAAGCTCACGTACTGGAAGCAGGACAACGATACGCTGTGGCTTCAGGAGGCGTTTGCACAAGGTCTTCAACAAGGCTTGAAGGACTTGTCGACCTCCATCAAGGAGTTCAAGGCCAAGCGGAAAGGTTTTCCGAAGTTCCAAGCCAGGGGCGACGACGATTTCTTCCGCATTCCGCAGGTCAATCCGTCGGATTGGGACGAGGCCAACGGTCGAGTCCGCATCCCGAAGGTTGGCTTCGTGCGATTCCGAAAGTCGCGACCGATCCAAGGCAGGATCAAGCAGATGACGGTCTCCGTCGATTGCGGTCGCTGGTTCATCTCGGTCGTGACGGAGATGGATTGCGCCAAGGATGGACCGAATCGTCCGGGCGAGGTCGGCATTGACTTGGGCATTGCCCAAACAGTGACGCTCTCCGACGGCACGGTGTTCCAGTTTGACGTTGCATCCATCAAGAAGCACGAACGAAGAATAGCCGTTCTTCAAAGGCAGCTCTGTCACAACAAGGAGGCCCGTCAGAAGCTCGCAAAGCTCGATAAGGCCGCTCCCTTCGACAAGCGGGAGCCGAGTCGTCGCAGAAGGCATTTGAAGGAGCAAATCCAGAAACACTATCGCTGCATCCGCAACATTCGTCAGGACTTCATGAGGAAGACGGCCGACACCATCGCACAGAGATACGGATGGGGGGCCATGGAAAATCTGAAGAACATGACGAAGTCGGCCAAAGGCACGGTTGAGGAACCGGGCAAAAACGTCAGTGTAAAGAGCGGCTTGAACTGTTAGCTTGCCCGCGTTGCGCCATATGCGATGAGGATGGTCATCCTCTGGGCCTTGTACAAGGCGGGAGGCACGCTTGTCCTCGTCGATCCTCGATATACGAGTCAGACATGTCCGATATGCGGATATACCAGCGCAAAGAATCGCCCCACTCAGGCGCACTTCGGATGCCAGAAATGCGGCTATACCGAGAACGCCGACTGCGTGGGTGCGGCTAACATTTTAAAGAAGAGCCGGACTGGCTCAGTTCGCCCATGTAGTGAGCTTGGCAACAAG
>ERZ791810.988-NODE-988-length-22347-cov-4.419298_pt1 | contig 22347 bp, 14 predicted proteins | sample MGYA00510304_ERZ791810 | MGnify/ENA primary metagenome ERZ791810 (study PRJEB30046, sample SAMN00791967) | human gut metagenome | study: EMG produced TPA metagenomics assembly of the A metagenome-wide association study of gut microbiota in type 2... | reverse complement strand
GTTGTACCTATAAATAGTGAAGAATATTGTCCACACTGTGGTTGTAAAATAGAACCGGAGTATAAGAAAATTCAAATTTGATGATGAGGTGCTTTTCATGAAAAGGAGTATATCAAGGATTATCGGTGTGATAATGTTAATTATAGCTATTGTATTTATAATGTTTGCATTGAACCATCCAGAAAAGAGTTTCCTTGGAACAATACAATTACTTGGTTACTGTATAATGTATATTTTCTTGTGACAGTAGTGCTGCTTATTGCTCCGAAGATGAAAAAGTGAGGAACTTCAAGTTTGTAGAATTTTAAAATTTAATATGAAATATGAGATAGAGCGTATGGAAACTATACGTTCTATTTTTTGCCTTTTTGAGAAAAGCGAAGGCAAAACACAGTGTCTAGACATCGTATTTTTAGCACAGAATCGATTTTATCGTTAATAGTCATTAATACATTCAAAAAAATCGTCAAGTCTATTGATTCGTATTATTAATAAAACATATAGGGAAATGTATGTAGGTCATCCATAAAGTCTGCATTAAAGGAATTGGACGAAGCCGGACTACTGGTAAGAAGATCTGGTGGGTTTTCTAAGCCAAACCACTTGTATATAAAGATTCCCGTAGAAGAGATTTATCAGAAGGACAGAAATTCAACCCCGTTAGAAAATGGACGGTCATATAAACAACCACTGCATAGCCAGAATACTGGCCCCATGAGGGTCAAAAAGTCGGCGCCTAATAAAGTAATAAGAAATAAGAATAACATTAGTAATAAAGAGCTGAACTATGAATGTCAGGAAGGAGAGAGTTTATGATGGATAAAGAAAAAACATTTATAGGAGAAGACGGACTGATATATTGTTCTGTTTGCAAGGAACCTAAGCAAGCATGGTTGCCAGAGAATAATCTATTAGGAGTCAGGATACGTTACCGGCAGTGTGCCTGTGAAAGGGATGCAAATGCGATGAAAAAGGCTGAACAAGAAGAAAAGGAACGCAGAGTACAAATTGCTAGAAACAGAAGAATTTGTTTTGATGAGGTTGCAATGAAAAACTGTACCTTTGCGAACGCAGAAGAGATGACCCCTGTTATAGATAAAGCAAAAAAATACGTTGATAACTGGGATAAAATGAAACAGAAATCCAAGGGACTTTTGTTCTGGGGACCATTAGGAACAGGAAAAAGTTACGTGGCGACCTGCATTGCTAATGCCCTTTTGGAAAGAAACGTCACCGTAAAAATGACAAACTTTAATACGATTGTCGATACAATGTTCAGAGCCGAAAATAAGGCAGAATATATGAATGAACTATCCTGCTGTTCATTATTGATTATTGATGAGCTTGGTCTTGAAAGAAGCAGTGAATATGCGCTTGGTATTATATTTGATATAATTGATCATAGATATCGCTCTGGAAAACCATTGATTACGACAACAAATCTTCCTCTGAAAGAGATAAAAGGAGAACCTAATATTGATAAGAGAAGAATCTATGACCGGATTCTGGAGCAGTGTACACCGATCTTAGTGGACGGTAAAAACAAACGGGAAAAGACTGTCAAAGAAAACATGTCTTATTTTAAAAAATTATTCGGCGATAAGGAATAAAAGGAAATACTTGTGACCACGCTTCTATCTACAGAGAGAAGCACAGTACATGGCATTGCATTTCCTAAAAATTTTAAAACAGAAGGACTGCCCGTCATTGAAAGATTAATGATAGGTAGTCCTCTCTTTTAACAATATAAAACCCACTATAAACCTACTTTTTTAGTATATTTTGGTTGCCACTATGGTTACCTGGGCATGATGATGTGCGGAAAGCCCCTTTCTATCAGTGTTTCCGACGCGGCACAGGGTTCAAGTCTCCTCTTCCGCATTGATGAAATGCAAGAGAAACCTTTGATTTTCAAGGGGTTCTCTTTTTTGTTATCTGAAATTTGCCCATTTTTGGTTACCTCTGTTTTTTCTTCTCCTTACATAACATCTTTGCATTAATCTTTACTTGCGCAAATGGATTGGAATTGATAAAAGCAACAATCTCACATGCGAGACACTTTCCATTTATGTAATTTTTCCTCATCGTCCAGGACTTCTCCTCAGAAAACGCTCTATAAAATTTATGAATTTATCGTAAATTTATATATTTTTTTGTGTGTTTTTCTTATATTTGTGTTATAATAGATTTTAATTTGGTTTATCTTTCACTTAATTATGGAGGCATAAATTTATGACAAAAAATCATACTGAACAAACTGGATCGAATCTTCTGGCTCACCCCGGTAGGACTTCCGACTCTTCCCCCAAAAATACTGTTTCTAAACAGATGTCTCTATCTGATTCTATTTTATCGGGAGCAGTTGTGTCGTATCGAAAGGCAGGTTATACATTCGGTCGACACTTACATACTAATATTGAGATTTATCGAATTCTTTCCGGAGAATGTTATATGGATATTCAATCAGAAACCCTGCATTGTACAAAAGGTGACTTTATTATGATCCTTCCTGATATAGTGCATTCTTTTTATCTGAATGATACTTCAGATTGCGAGTTTCAGCATATACATTTCAACCCTGATATGTTTTCAACTATCATTCTTGATAATGATGGAATATTCCCGATTACGCTTCTTCATGCTGTATTATTTTCTTCACATTTTTATTATCGACTCATCTCTGATGAAACGATTGATAAGCATCTTCAGAAATTGATTGATTTGCGTACTTCCTCTGACAGTCTGTTTACAGCCGCTAATCTTAATGTTGCTCTTATGAACCTGATGCTCTATATTCTTGATCACACAGAGCTTGTACATGAACGTGAACATGCAGAGCCTCAACTTCAAAACAGTTATGTAGCTTATACATTGAATTATATTCAAACTCATTACGCTACAAAAATCTTACAAGAAGACATTGCACAACAATTGCATATTTCCGTCCGTTATCTCAGTAAACTTTTCAAGAGTTATATGGGCGTCACATTATCAAACTATATTAATATTTATCGTATCAATCGCTCCATTGAGCTAATGCAGGATACCAATTTAACCTTAACGGAAATTGCACTGCAGGTTGGATTTAAAGACTCGCAGCACTATTCCAAAGTCTTTGGAAGCGTTATTAATGCAACACCTTCTCAATACAGGAAAACGTTTTTAATAAAATAACTAATCAGAAACCCAGAATTTTACTCCTGGGTTTCTCTGATTAGTTATTTCTTTTGTAGCAATTTTCTTTTTTACAGTTCTATGCTTTCTTCTAAATCATAACCGCACTGTTCATTACGCCAGTTTATCGATTCTTTACATAAACACATAATAACTACTGCGCTTAGCAGAAATGATAGAATCATAATAAGACTTATAACTACAATCATTTTATCTTATTCTCTTTCTTTTAATCAGTACAACAACAATTCCTGTTGCCAGACAGAGGATTGCAACTCCTGCTACACCTGCTACATTTGCTGCATCACCTGTTTTTACTGCATTTGATTTTGATGTCTTATTTGCAGTGCTTGTAGTATTCTTGTTGGATGATCCGTTATTGTTTGATCCGCCATTAGATGAACCATTGTTGGATGTTCCGCTGTTGCTGTCATCCTTTTTATTGTCATCTTTCTTGTCATCATCCTTCTTGTCGTCGCCCTTATTGTTGTCGTCTTTCTTGTCTTCTTTTACTTTCAGAGCTTCTTTTGCTTCTTTTACTGCCTTCACTGCTGCATCGATCTCAGCCTGTGTTGCTTCTGGATTCTGAAGAACTGCATTGGCTGCATCAATTGCTGACTGAAGGGCTGCAAGGGACTCTTCTGTATACTGCTCTGTATCTCCTACAACCTTTGTTGCATCTTCTACAGCAGCTTTCAGTTCATCCTTCTTAACAGGTGCTTCCGGCTTCGGTGTCTCTTTCTCAACAAGAGCTTTCTGTGCTGCCTGGACTGCTTTCTCTGCTGCGTCTACTTCTTCCTGTGATGCATTCTCATCAGCTAATACTTCTTTCGCTGCTTTGATTTCTTTCTGAAGCTTCTCGATAGACTCTTCTGTGTATTTGTCAACTAATGCGGCATCGCCTTCTGCTGCTATAATTGCAAGGTTCAGAGCATCTTTCTTTGCTTTCGCTTTCAGAGCTGCAAGCTTAGCCTCTACATTTGCCTTTGCTTTATCTACTTTATCCTGATCAGCATTTGGATCGTCGTAAATAGCCTGTGCAGCTTTGACTGCATCTTCAAGATCTTTCAAAGATGACGGTGTGTATTGCTCTGTCTCTGCAAGTTTTTTGTTTGCTGTATTAATTGTTGCTAACAGATTTTCTTTCGCAATTGTAAGCTCATCTTTTGCAAATGTTACTTCAATTGTATGATTTGCAACAATATCTTCGAAAGCATACTCTGTTGCAATAGTTTCTACATTTTCTCCGTCCACTGTAATACTTTCAATATGGTATCCCTTGTCCGGAGTGATCGTGAATACTTTGGATGTTCCCTTATAAACTGTTGTTGTGGCTTCCGGTGCAATCTTTCCGCCTTCACCTGCTGTTGCTGTGATTGTAAACTGTGTCTGGATATCAGCAATCTTTGCTTTGATTTCGGCTTTCTTTTCATCTACATCTGCCTGAGATGTGTTTTCTGTGAATGCCTTTCCAGCGTTTACCATCTCCTGAAGTTCTACAAGAGCTGTTGCTGAATATTTATCTTTGTCTTCTGCGTTAAGAATTTCTTCTGCCTCAGCAATCGTTGCTTTAAGGTCTGTAAGGTCTGCTTCACTTGCAGTTCTTATCAATTGAATATCCAGTTTATCAAGCTGTGGAGCTTTGTTTGTGTCCGGTGCTGTAAGAACCAAAGTTCCTGCTCCTGCAGTTTTTACTTCAATGTTAAGTTCGAATGTCTTCACAGTTAAGTTGTTACCTTCTTTTGTTGACGGACAATCTACCTGCGCTGCCTCAATCTTACTTCCTTCCTCAGAAAATGCAAGTTTATTCAGTGCTCCTGCACGATAAGTACCTGTTACTTTATAAATTCCAGGAACGTTTGCTGTATAAGCGTACTTAGCATAATCTTTGTATGCCATACAGTTCAGGAATTTTCCATTACTTGCCCAGCCCTCAGAAGTAATTGTAAGCGGCCAGTTCGGATCAGAATCTGAATCATTGCTATTGATCAATTCTGTAGCATGTTCTGCTTCCAGTGTGCTTGTTACGCCCTTTGTTTCTGGGAATTTAAATGGATTTTCTGCTGTATAATTTGCAAATGCAAATGTTGCCTCAATTTTATGTGCTTTATCCACATCACTAAATGTGTAAGAAGTTTTCTTTCCTACGGAATTTCCATCAACTTTTACATCTGCGATTTCATATCCTGAATTCGGAGTAATTGTAAATGTTGCGCTTTCGCCTTCTGTTACGTCTACTTTGCCTTCTGTAAGACTCTCAGCTGTGATAGTTCCACCTTCGCCGGCTGTAGCTGTGATGGCAAATTTTTCTAATTTAACACTCTTCGGGCTAATGATGAAGTAGTCGATTCCAGGACCTTTATTGGTATTCGGTGCTGTAATAGAGATCATTCCATCTCCAGGTGTTGTTACTTCAATATCAAATTCTACAGTTCCAAAAACAACGTTTCCGTTATTCTTTGTCGGATCAACTACAACTGTTTTCTCTGCGATCTTTCCATCTGCTTCTGTAATCTTGATACCATTTTTCTCATTTTCAGCAGATCCACTGCGATATCTCATAACCACATGATAGGTGCCTGCTTTGTCTGCATGATAAGCATATTTCAAAACATCTTTGAATGCCATATCTGTGACAAATTTTCCATTACTTGCATCGCTATTATCTGCAATCTTCATCGGCCACTTCGGATCAGAATCTGAATCATTGCTATTATTTAACTCTGTCGTAAATTCCGCTTCCAGCTTAGCACTTGTTCCTGTTTTCCATAAGAAGTTGAATCTGTCTGCTTCTGTATATTTTTCACGTGCTACTAATGCATTTTTTGCACTTTCCAGTTCTGCGTATGCGCTTCTGATTGTTGCATCTGTTGCACTCTCATTTTCCACTACTTCCTGAGCTGTCTTCAGTGCTTTAGCAAATGCGTCCCATCCTTCTGAATAAAGATGTTCTTCCAACGCCGCTGAATTCGTAACCAATGTCTGAAGTTTATCTTTTGTAATTCCATCTGCATCTTTGATTGTGATTCTTGCAGAACCGTTGAATCCGATAATTGCATTTTTCGGTTTTTTTTCTGTCAGCTCAATTGAGAATACACGGTCACCAGTCAGATTGGTATTTCGTCTTGTCTCTGCTACTTTAACAATTTTTTCTGATACGCCATCCTCTAATGTAACGGTTGGCGAGAACTCGGTATTAAAGTCATCCTGGATTGCACTTCCTGGGTTTGGCTGGATCTTAGCTGTGATGATTCCTTTTGTTCCACCTACACGTTTGATTTTTACATCCAGTGAAGATTCTTCATTCATTGTGTATGCAGAATTCTCAAGTTCGATCATTCCTACGCCACCATTGTTGATTACGTAAGCCGCTTCTACACCGATTGCAGCATTTGTCTTTGCTACAAGTCTTAATGTATGCTCTTTATCCTCTAAATCTTTAGATTCGAAGATTTTTGCTCCTGTGGATCTGCTTTCTGCATGTGTATTAATTGTTTCTACTAGCTTACCATCAATATAAACATCCGCTTGTCCATGACCTGGATCTGTTGTACCCATCAGATATACTTTTGTTCCGCTAAATTTGTAAGTAAACTCTGCACCTGCTTTATTGGACCATGTATTCTGTCCGTTGATGTACTGGCTTCCTGTCTGAGGATTCCATCCTGTGGAGCTAAATTTAAACTTACTTGTCTCATTAACACTTGTTGTATCCATGCCTTCCGGCGCTGCTCCTGCCAGCTGGAATCCTTCGCTTGCTTTGTATACACCAACTTCACTCAACATCGGTACTTTTCCGTTTGATGTTCCTACTGTAATCTTCACCTGAGTTGCTGATACCGGAGCTGTTCTAACCAGTCTCTTTGCACCAACAGTTACTCCACTTTTCAGTGTCTGCCACTGTGCATCGTCAGACGCTTTGTACTCAACTTTATAGCTGTTGATGTGCTGTCCTTTCTGAATTGCTTCTTCGAATGAAACCACATCAAACTTTTTCGCTGTATTCCACTTAATAGTAAGACTTCCGCTTGTTTTACCATCATTTGTTGTCCAGTAAGTAGAATCGTCACTGTCTACCACATTGCCCGGTTTAAATTTCGCATCATTGCCACGAACATCAGATGCTACAATTGTGGTTCCTTCTGCTTTTGCCAGATTGGTTCTGAAAGACTCTTCCACATTCTGACCAAATTCCTCTATTCTTTTCAGAATCGGCTGATCCACTGTACCTTGGTTATTCGGCGGTACATTCAGAAGCATGGTTGCATTATGTCCTACAGAATCAAAGTACATGTTAGCAAGCTGTGTAATTGTTTTCGGAGTCTTCTTTTGAGTTCCCCAGAACCATCCGGATGTAATACGTCCGTCACACTCCGGAACTGTCCATTTATTACCATTTTCATATCCTTTGGAATAAGGTGTACTTCCATTGCTGTCAATAGTATTATTGTCATAATTGACATTTGACTTTGCCCAGGTATCCTCAAAAGCTACACCGTCTTCATTTCCAATCCAGCGAACGGTTGTATATGCCTGAGCTCCGAATAACATACAGTCAGCATCCTTGCCTGCCTTTATTCCCTGGTGTTTCTGGATTGTATCAAACCATTTTGTAAACTCATAGTCCTGTGCATTGGCACCGCTTCCTTTGGCTCCATCCATCCATACTTCAACAAAATGTCCGTTATTGCCGTACTTTTGATTTCCAAGAATTTCTTCTAATTGATTATTATAGTATTCGTTATAATCATCAACGTCATTTTCCTTGGTTGTCGGTTTACGATTCTCATCATAATATCCATAAGATGGCTCGTGAATATCCCACGGAGACAGGTAAAGTCCCATGTCCATATTATAGGTTGTACACGCAGCAGATATCTCCGCAAGAATATCTCCTTTATACCCTGCTGCCTCTGCATCATAATCTGTATATTTACTCGGCCAGATACAGAAACCATCATGATGCTTCGCTGTTATAATGAGTTTCTTGAATCCTGCATTCTTTAGTGTACGTACGAGTGTGTCTGCATCAAAGTTCTCTTTCAATGTAAAGATTTCACTCGGCTTTCTATCTCCGTAATGCTCTCCCCACTCAATTTCATTGAACGTATTCGGACCGAAGTGGCAGAATGCTGCCAGTTCATCTTTCTGATATTTGTACTGGTTCGCATCCGGTACAACTTTATCTGATTCTGGTTCTTTTGTACTCTTATCAGTACAGTCAGAATCTGTCACTCCGCTTTCAGCAGCTGATACAGTAACAACTGCCGGTCCAATTGAACTAAATACAGTTGTCACTCCAAGAACAAGGCCCATAAACATTGATACGGTCTTTTTCCTCATTTCGTTCCTCCTCGTTATCATTATGGGTAGGAATCAGTAACTCCTGATTCCCACCTGATCTAACTAATTCTTTCCTCTTTTAAAGTCGAGGTTATAAATTTCTTAATCCTCTTTTTTACGTTTTACTACACCCAGTCCTGCAGCTGCAGATGCTGCTAATGCAAACAACCAGGTTACTACATTTGTTGTATCTCCAGTCTTAACTGCATGTGATGTAGTACTTCCAGTACTTGTAGTACCCTTGTTGCCTGATCCGGTATTTGTAGATCCTGTATTGGATGATCCGTTATTGTTTGATCCGCCATTAGATGAACCATTGTTGGATGCTCCGCTGTTGCCATCATCCTTCTTATTGTCACCCTTATTGCTGTCGTCGCCCTTATTGTTGTCGTCTTTCTTGTCTTCTTTTACTTTCAGGGCTTCTTTTGCTTCTTTTACAGCTTTCACTGCTGCGTCGATCTCAGCCTGTGTTGCTTCTGGATTATCCAGTACTGCATTCGCTTTATCAATTGCTGACTGAAGTGCTGCAAGAGACTCTTCTGTATACTGCTCTTTATCTCCTACAACCTTTGTTGCATCTTCTACTGCAACTTTCAGTTCATCTTTCTTAACAGGTGCTTCCGGCTTCGGTGTCTCTTTCTTAACAAGAGCCTTCTGTGCTTCCTGGACTGCTTTCTCTGCTGCGTCTACTTCTTCCTTAGTAGAATCTTCCTTATCATAAACTTTCTGTGCAGCTTCTACAGCTTCTTCAAGTTCTTTTACAGATTCTGGAGTATAAGCATCTTTCTCTGCAAGTTTTTCTTTTGCTGTATTAATTGTTGCAAGCAGGTTTTCTTTTGCTACTGTAAGTCCATCTTTTGCAAATGTTACAGCAATTGTGTGGTCTTCTGTTATATCTTTGAAAGTATACTCTTTTACAATATCTTTTACGTCTGTCTCATCCACTGTAATACTTTCAATATGATATCCCTTGTCAGGAGTGATTGTGAACACTTTGGATGTTCCCTTATAAGCTTTTGTTTCGTAACTTGTTTCGTCTTTTGCTTTCTCTTTGATCTCGTCTTTCAGTTCAATCTTTCCGCCTTCACCTGCTGTTGCTGTGATTGTAAACTGTGTCTGGATGTCAGCAAGTTTTGCTTGGATCTCATCTTTCTTCGCATCTACAGCTTCCTGAGTAGATGTTGCTGTTAACTGCTTTCCTGCTTCTACAAGTTCCTTAAGTTCTACAAGAGCTGCTTCAGAATATTTATCTTTGTCTTCTGCTGTAAGAACTTTTTCTGCCTCAGTAATCGTTGTTGTAAGTTCTGTAAGGTCTGCTTCCTTCAGTGTTGTAAATGTCGCTGCTTCTGATTTTTCAGACTCATTTCCTGCAGCATCCACTGCTGTTACTGTTACGTTGTACTCAGTATTTGCTGTAAGGGCTGCCAGATCATACTCTGTTCCTGTGATAAGTTCATCATTTACTTTCTCATCGTTCAGGTATACATTGTATCCGGCTACTTCTACGTTATCTTTAGATGCTGTCCAAGTGAGCTTTGCTCCTGTATGAGCAATCTCAGATGCTTTCACATCTGCCGGAACTGTTGGGGCTTCTTTATCTGCAGCAGCTTTATCTACGTAAGTAATAATCGGTGTAATATGAGCAGATGGTTTGCTTGGGTTTCCGTTACATTTTGCTACTACACGGATGATGTCACCCCGAGTCACTTCGATTTCTTCTGCCTTTTCCCAGTTTCCTTCTTTCTTTTTACTGGTTTCAAGTGTCAAGTTCTTCTTCTCTGTTCCATTTACATAGAGGCTTAAGGTAACTGTTCCGCCTTCGTTCGGAGACTGACGAAGATATGGCTCTCCATCTCTAACTTTGAATGATACTGTTCCGCTCTTAGGTACTCTGTATGCCATTGCTGTTGAGATATTTGTGCTTGGCGGTGCAGAAAGTAAACCGTGTTTGTCTGGACTGCTTGCTGTAGTTACATGCTGATCATCATCAATACCAGGTCCATAATATGTATGAGTAGCCCAGTTTGGCCAGCCATCTTTATCAACAGATGTCATATTCGCCCAGTCACCGGATCCGTCCTTCATCTGTCCGAACCAGACATTTCCCTGCTGTCCGTTTATAAAATCCTTCGTCCAGTTGTATTCATTTTTCTGCTTGATCGCATAGTCATTTGTAGTTCCATCTTCCGCTGTGATACGAAGTGTCATTCCGTCTGCTACTGCATCCTTATCTGCCAGTTCTTTTTCAGCATTTACTACAGAAACAGTTGCTGTATCAGCTACCGTAAGATTCGCCTTCAATTCCTTCACTGTTGTTGGATTTTTCTCTGTATAAGGAACTTGTACCTCTGTTCCTCTCACTTCATAGTAAGAAGCTTTCAGTTCTTTATCAGAACTTGCAACGACTGTATACGTTACATCTGTTTTTCCTTCATATGAAAGAACAATTGTTGCTCCTCCCTTTACAACATCTGTTCCTTCAAGTACTTTCTCACCGTCTTTAACAGTAACTTTGACGCCTGTATCTACGATGATATTTTTAAGAAATGCATCTACTGTCGTATTCTTCGGAAGCTCACTTACGTTTGTTCCATCAACTTTATATACGTTAGATCTCAGGATAAGAGTGTCTGCTACTACATCACTCTCTGCTGCTCCGATCTCCGGTACTGCTGTGATCGCATGTCCGAAGAAGTCGTGATCGATCGTATAACCATTTCTGTCAACCACTACTTTACCCTTATTGATTGCAGGAGAGTTTTCTGCAAGTTTGTATCCATCAAATACTGTTTTTTCAGTTGGATTTTCGTGTTTTCTTGCTGCTTTGTCTACTGCTACAGAATCCGGACCAGAACCTGGATTCACAAGTACTTCTGTCCCTGCATTCACTTTTACAGCATTTGCATCATTCGGATAGGTGCTTACGTTGTAAAATAAGTTATTGCTGAAGGTCTTATTTCCGCTAGGATTCCAGTCGTTTACTGTAACCGGTGTATTACCTGCGAAGTAGAAAATATTATTTTCCATATCTACAGGACCGCCATTGCCATGGCTTCTGTGCCAGATGGTATTGAGACCTTCTTTGATATAGAACGTATTGTTGTAAACCTGGCAGTTTCCAGAGTTACCAGCCGGATCCAGAGGTCCCATATCTTCATACTGACTGATATTATAACGGAATGTATTATTGATGGACTCTGGACCACAGAACATGATGGTACTTGCTGTATTACCATGGCTGTAGTTGTACTGGTAGTTTGTTCCGTCGCCATAGTCAGCATCCCATGGCTGTCCATCGCCATTTCCTTTTGATGCATTCAATGTTGTAAAACATTCATTATACTGGAAAATCGCATTTTTACATTTCCATGGCCAGATACCTGCTGCCACACGTCCTGCCCCAACATTCTGTTTTCCGATTTCATTACCATTTGCATCCAATCTTGGCTGCTGCTGTGAATAATCAGTAGTATTAATCTGCTCTGAACCATTCTCAGACACATTATACTGAATCAACGGTCTGTCAAGATACATTGTTGTGATTGCATCACCACCTACATGATTTAAGTAGTTGTTCTCAATTACTACATTAGAGGACGCATATTTGTCCATCACTGCATCTGACAATGCACCTGTTGTGAACTGTCTCCACTGATAGGTATATCCAACTGCAATTCCCCAACGGTTTACAGTATTCAGAGAACAGTTTCTGATCTGGATATCATTGTATCTTGCGATTCCGGTTTCGCCTTCATTCGTTGGTTTTGCAACGATGAAATAGATACCACCGTTTGTCATATGTTTGTTATAAACGTTTCCTGTTACATCATGGATATAAAGATCATTTAATACGATATGATCTACCGTTCCATTGTCTTTTGCAACCCCGGCAACACCGGTTCTGTCCATTGCGTATGCATCATTATATGCTTTATCTTTTTCAGTATCGGTTGCACTCTTTCTGTCGTTGGTCAGTTCCAGACCTTCGATTTCAAGGTATTCAGCATCTTCAATTAAAATACTGGAAGATACCGTACCTTTCCATTTATGGTTCTGGTTATCCAGCGGAGTACCATAGTTTAACTCCCATAAGCCATGACCATTTGTATTGATCTTTGGTCTATCTCCCTTTCCATAAGTAGATATCTTTACCGGTGCTTCTGCAGTACCGCTGTCCTCTTTTGTGAACTTAAGAGCCTGATCCTCAAATACAGATCCCTTTTTCAGAAGAACAGTGTCTCCCGGCTCAAGGTTAAGGTCATTCACCTTATCAAGTGTTTTGAATGCCTTGCTTTCAGAAGTTCCCGCATTACTGTCGTTTCCATCTTTTGAATCAACATAATAAGTTGTTCCTGTCGCAGCATGCTCCTTTGCATTAACCGGAACTGTCGGCACCATTGATGCAACTGTTGTTCCAGCAAGCGCAAGGGCCAGCGTACGACTCATCCATTTTTTCTTCATAGCTTTTCTCCCTCCATTATTGTATATTCTTCAAGGTTAATCGGTTTACATTCTCCATGTTACCTACTACCTGAGAACCTGTTTCACGCTGCGTGATCATATCATCATACTTCTGCTCACGCAGTTCTCTTTCGACCGCGATCCTTGCCATCTCAAGGTCTGCATTTTCATCGCTGTCTCCAAAGATCCACTCTCGGCTTTGATAGTGTTCCTGTATTTCATCCTCTGTCAGTTTCATACCTTCACGATTGGTATCGTTACAGTATTTTTCTTTTAAAGTGCTGATTTCATAATCCAGATAAAGCTGAAACGTATATTCTTTAAGCCCGTAGATCACTTCGCCTTTTTCTACTTTCTCACTTCGCTCTGCATTTTCATCCTTCCAGCGTTTTTCCAGTGCTTCATAACTGCTGTCTGTGACATCTCCCTGTTCTTTTGCAAGATCGTAAACAGCATGAATGTATTTCAACTCTTCTACTGTATTATCCGCCAGAATTTCATACCCGTGTTTTCCATCATACTGTTTTTTCCAGAAGTCATCTTCATATATAGCGCCATACTCCTGCTGAATCTGTATCTTTGTATCATATTCAACTGCTTTCATACAGTTCAGATACTCTTCTTTGCTAATCACGTGTTCCGCAACAGTGAGATCGAATTGATTTGCCTTTTTATATTGAATGATTCCGGCAACAATTCCTGTAATGGCAATCGCCAATATAATGATTCCAAGCTTTAGGAATTGCTTCTTTCGATTCTTCATAAATCCTGCGCCCTTCCTATTTAAATTTTTGTTTTATCTTTACATAGATTCTTTTTATCCACATTAATTTCATTATAGCAATCCGGGGTTTTTTCGGCTCGTTTTTTTTAGTTGATTTTCATGTCATTTTTGTCTAATTCGGAACTAAACAGAAATTTCTTTTTTATTTATTTCCATTAAAAAAAGACCATGAAAAAATGATTTTTCATAGCCTTTTTAGCATCAAATTTTTAGTTTTCCAAATCAACAATCTGATTCTTCTCTAATGTATAATTACCGCCATCCATATTTTTACGAACGAACGGAACGCCTTTTCTTACATAGAAAGTATTATCTTTGATCAGTGCATCCGGGTTCTCTGCAGGACTGATCGTTCCTCCAAGGTCATCAAAGCTGACATTGTTACGGAACGTATTATGAATTGCTTCCTGCAAACAGAACATCACACATCCGCCTTCGTTCTGTCTGCTGTAATTATACTCATAAACGGTTCCGTCACCGGAATCTGCATCATATGCCATACCGTCCTGATTCAGTCTTGTGTCAGTGCCTTCATTATATCGGAACAACGCATCCTTACACTTCCAAGGCCAGATAGCTGCTGCCACCTTTCCCAGTCGATTACCCGGCTCGCTATAGATCCGATCATTGATCTCACAGGCGATGGAATCTGTCATATTGTGTTCTATGAGTGGACGAAGTGCATACATCGATGTAATGCCGTCACCACCTGCTGCCTTTACATAATTATCGCGGATCAGCATATTTTCGTGACCATATTTCAGGAAGATTTCCTCATCAAGCTCTGCTCCCTGGAACTTGTCATGTGCATAAGTATAACCAACAGCGATTCCCCAGCGGCTCACCTGATACACAAAGCACCCCTCAACTGTGACATCTTTATAGCGTGCCACTCCGGTCAGTTCTTCGTTCTCCGGACGAAGTGCCGTCATATAGATACCACCGTTATTCATGTGCTTATCATATACATTACCATTCACATCATGGATCAGCAGATTACGCAATGTAATACCGTGTCGTACACCTTTGTCTTTAGCTACAACAGCAACACCTGTGCGGTTCATCTTATCTCCAAGAGAATAGTACTCGCCGATAATTTTGTCTGCTTCGTTTGTGATCTCCAGATCTTCTACGATGATATATTCTGCATCATACAGCAGAACTGCGGAAGATACATACCCGCGATATACATGAGTTGGTGAATCTAATGGGGCTCCATAATTCTGATACCAGATTCCCTGCCCGCAAGCCTCAATACGCGGTGCATCGCCTTCTCCATAAGCTCCGATCACGACCGGTGCATCTTCTCTTCCGCTATCTGTTACCTGAAGATACTGTCCGCAAAAGATGCTCCCACGCTCAAGTAATACATGATCTCCCGGCTGCAGACTTCTCTGATTGATTGCAAAAAGACTTGCGAATGCACTTTCGCTTGTCAGTCCATCGTTCGAATCATTTCCTGTCTTCGAACTCACGTAATACGTCTTCGATAAGCTTGTCATATGCATCCTCCCGTAATCTTTTTTCAATAATCTGTTCTACCTCTTCATAAGTAAAGAGATCTCCGAAATATCGACCGAATAAATCCATATTTTTTTCGTAAAATTCTTTCTTCTCCTGCTCTGTGACATCCGGACACAGACCTGTGCTTCGAACCGCCTCACTTGGCTGGACAAAATCCAGTTTCAGTCTTGTCAGCTCATACTGCAAATACGCCGGTGCTGAAAAATAACGTGGTCCATAGAACAGCTTCTCCTCCTGCTCCATCATCTTCAGCTTTTCATTATGATTCTGTCTTCTTGCTTCAAGTCCCTCCATAGAAGGATCCTCAAGCAATCCCATTTTATGTGCTAAAAGGAAGGCACCTTGCGCCTTCCTTAAACATTCCTGTTTTATACAATACTTTTGCTGCATTATTTTACCGCTCCTGTAATTCCGTTTGCAAAGCTCTTCTGTAAGCACAGGAAGATGATTGCAGTCGGAAGTGTACAAATCAATACACCAAGCATCAGCATACCATAGTCAACACTATAACCACTCTTCAGGTTCGCTACAAGCATCGGCATAGTGATTGCTTTGCTGTCCTGTAAAATGATCGTTGGCCATAAGTAGTTATTCCATGCACTCATGAATGTTACAGTCATAGCTGCTCCATAAGTAGATTTCATAACTGGGATAAACATCTTAAAGAAGATCTGAAATTCGTTTAATCCCTCAAGTCTTGCTGCTTCGATAATATCATGCGGGAAAGAACGGGCTGCCTGTCTGAACAGCATGATCATAAACGGAGTGGAAATTGTCGGAAGCGCAAGTGCGATCCATGTATTAACCAGTCCCCATGAAGTAAACATCTTAAACAGCGGAATCATAATGGCTACGAAAGGAAGCATCATTGCAAGAAGAAGAATACTCATTAAAGTATCTTTTCCTTTGTCATGATAAATCTCGAATCCATATCCGGCGATTGAACACACAAGCAGTGCTACAACTGTAATGATGATCGCATTTCGGAATGAGTTATACATTGCAAGCCCAAGATTCTGCATACCTACCAGTGTCTTAAAGTTCTCTATCAAGTGAGTACCCGGATAGAGTTTACCTCTTACAACATCGATGCTTGAGTTTGTTGCTCCGCAAAGCATGTAATACAGTGGAAATGCAGACAGAAAGCTTGCAATAATCAACACTGCATAAGAAACTATTGATTTCAATTTAGTCACGTTTGTCACCTACTTTCATCTGAATTGCAGACAGAATTGCTACCATTATAAGAATACATACAGACAATGCTGCTGCATAATTAAATTTCGGTGTCTCTACAAAGGAAATATTGTAGATGTAGTGTGCCAATGTCATAGTTGACTTACCAGGTCCACCTGCTGTCAGGTTCATAGACTCATCAAACAACTGAAGTGTTCCTGAAGTTGACATAATTGCTGTCATAAGGATTGTTGGCTTCAGAAGCGGAATTGTAATCTTTATAAACTGTTTAAATGGTGTTGCTCCATCGATATAACTTGCTTCATATACGGAATAATCAATATTCTGTAATCCTGCAAGGTAGAATACCATATTGTAACCTGTCCATCTCCAGATCAAAGCTATAACAATTACCCAACGAGCCGGCCATGTACTCTGGAACCAGTCGACAGAGGATAATCCAATTCCTGTAAGAACTCTGTTCACAACTCCGTCCGGAGCAAACAAGGACTTGAAGATCATAGAGTAAGATACAAGTGATGTTGCACACGGAAGGAAGATCAATGTACGGAAAAGACCTTTACATCTGATCTTTGGACTATTCAAAAGCTGTGCCAGGATCAAGGCAAGAACAAGCATGATCGGCACCTGGATCAAAAAGTAAAAGAACGTATTAAACAAGCACTGTTGAAATGTTTTATCCTGGAAAACTCTGGTATAATTCGATAACCCGGTAAACACTCCCCCTGTTTTTCTAAAAGAAAGCAGGATTGCCTGTGCCATTGGATAAAAACAAAACACAAAAATTAAAATAGCTGCTGGAAGCAAAAACGCCCATCCGGTAAGATTATACTTTTTTTCTAATGTCAATTTTGTTTTCTTTTTTCCCATTTTTTTCTCCTAAAACAGAACCGGGAACGCAATACTGCACTCCCGGTACGTTCTGTTTCTAATCTTTGATGATTACTCACCAACATTAAATTCTACTGTATCCTGAGCGTTCTTGATCTCGCTGTCAATGTCAGCGCCATTCTGAACAACATTTGTGATTGCATCTGTTAATGCACTTCTAACATCTGAGTAGTATGCGCCATAATCGATTCCAGGAACCTTTCCAGCGAAGTCTACGATGTCTTTGTATACAGCCTGTCCAGCGTAGAAATCAGATGTCTCATTGTAAACTTTAGACTCAGCAGCCGGTAAGTAACTTGCGATTGCTCCAGCGTTTGGAAGAAGATCATCATATAACTCTACGCTTCCACCGAATGTTGTCTTAAGGAAGTCATATGCAAGGTCTGTGTTCTTGCAGTTAGAAGATACTGCCCAGCTTGCTCCACCACAGTTTGCGTAGTTTGTAGCACCCTCAACATCATCAAGTTTAGGCATGTTTACGATAGACCATTTTCCAGCCTGATCGTCAGCTGCCTGAATTGAAGACATGATCCAGCATCCCTGGATAACACCAGCTGCTGTTCCCTTGTTCATAGAAGCGATGTACTGATCCCAGTCAGTGTAATCAACCATGATTCCTTCGTCGATGAGCTGTTTGTATGTCTCGATTGCTTTCTTAAGAGCTTTGTTATTAACTAAGTCAACTTTTCCGTCTACCATTGGAGAAGCACCTGCAGACTGAAGCATCTCGATGATGATCTCAGATCCGCCTGAGCTTGTAAGCATTGGAACATTGTTTGTCTCAACTACTTTTTTAGCTTTTTCGATAAAGTCTGACCATGTTGTGTCTTTGAAGTCATCTACTGTAAGACCAGCTGCCTCAACCATGTCTTTACGGATTGCCATGATTGTAGCACCGTTATCAAATGGTACACCATAGTTCTTTCCATCTACTGTAGAGTCAGCTAACTTTCCTGCTGAGAAATTTGCAAAATCAATTCCTGAATCTGTCAGTTCTGTAAAGATTCCTGAATAGTTTGCAACGTTTTTGTGGAAAGAGTAATCCTGCATCAGGAAGATGTCCGGCAATGTGCTGTAATCATCAGCTTCAGCTGCTGTGATCAGAGCTGTCTCAATATCTGAATATACTTTTTCCTGAATATCCAGTTTGAAATCCGGGTGATCTTTCTGGTAGATTGCCTCTGCCTGTTTCATTGCATAAACGTTGAAGTTAGGATCCCAGCACCATACGCTCAGTGTGTTTTCCTGTGATGCATCATTCTTTGCATCAGTGTTGTTGTCAGCTTTGCTTCCGCATCCTGCAAGTACAGATACTGACATTGCTGCTACTAAAAGTGCGCTCAATACTTTCTTTTTCATAGTTTTTGTCCTCCTTATACATTTAAAAGTACTGCTTTATAAAATATGAAATGCATTCCTTGCGTTTCATAAGTTATCTTTATTCAACATCATCTACCCAACGCATCTCGCCTGGCTCTAAATCCAGTTCATATACACAGTTGCCATTGATATATACATCTGTGTGTCGCGCTTCTGATGAGTTATTAATAACTGCGATCTTCTTACTCTTCGGGAATACAGTTACTTCTGTATCAACATTTGTTACATAGTAATGCTTCATCTCTTTTTCCATGCCTGCTGCATAGTAAATAGCACGAAGAAGAATTCTGCAGTTCTGTGGAGAATATGGAAGACCTGCAAAGTATACGCTATGTCCTTTTCCATATTCATTAACAACCATCTGGCTGTACTCTCCATCCATTGCAAGGATCTGGTAATTCTTGCCCTGTGCATAGACACGGCTTGTTCCCTCACCAAAATCTATTTTACCTTCAATATCCTCTAAAATAAAGTGGTTTGCATCTAATTCATTATACTTATCTGTATTAAGTGAGAAGCACATCTCACGATCTACGCCAAGTACATCTGACAGCTGGAAGAATCTTCCCTGATGCTGATATGCTGTCGGTTCACCAACTCCAATGAATCCGCCTCCCTCGTCAACAAAGCGACGAATATTTGTTACAACTTCTTCATCGATCCAGTTTTCAGCTCCACTAAATGCTGTATATGCATCACCTACATTGATGATTACTCCAATGTCTTCCGGAATACCTTTCTTCACGTCATCAAAGGAGATGAATTCAACTTCGAATGGCATACCACTTAAGCACTCAAGCACACCTTCTGCTGAATAAGTCTCTCTGTGCCAGATTGCGTGATGTACCTGATTAGACATCCACTTTCTCAGTCCTCCCCAACAGTTGAGGATTGCAACCTTAAATGGTGCTACATAGGAAGGTGTTCCCTGCATATTCTCATGAATCTGACGGAACTCTGTAACAACTTTCTGGATCTCATCAATGAATCCCGGCCAGTTACTGGCAAGTTTTAAGTATCCGCCGTATCCGATTCTGTCTAATGGTGAACGAAGAAGAGCACGTCTTGCTTTTCTCCAGTTGTCTCTTGCTTCTCCGATCGGATCTCCGCCTTCGCAGAATACATCCGGGAAGAAGTATGGTAAGAGACGTCCCTCTGTATAATCAACGCCTTTGATATCAGAAATCATACGAAGTGTCACACCACTTCCAACAGAACCTACAACTGCATCAAGTCCGATGCCTGCAAAGTATTTACCATAAGGCTCTGTTCCGATCCAGTGATCTCCAAGGAACATCATAGCTTCCTTGCCATAAGAGTGAACGATATCAACCAGCTCTTTCGCGAGTGCACAAACTTCAATCTGCTGGAATTCAATAAAGTCACGGAATTCTTTGCTCGGTACGCGGAACATACTGTTGTGATATCCCTGATCTACGATAAATTCCGGACGGAATTTATATCCTGCCCATTTCTCAAACTTCTCTAAAATATATGGGCTTACACTTGCACTGTATCCGAACCACTCAACGTACTTTTCTCTCTTCTGATCATCAAATGTTAATGTGAACTGATGGAAAAATGTTGTAAATCGAACAACATCTATATTCGGATTCTCTTCACACCATCTTTTCAGCTTTTCCTTTACATACTTCTGTGTCTTCGGCTGTCTTACATCATATGTCAACTGATGTGGTGTATCCTGCCAATCATTTGTAATGAAGTTATACATATGTACCGGATCCCAGATAAGGAATGCCAGAAAGCTTACTGTATATTCATGATATGCCTTTGTCTGGATCTCAACTTCTCCTGTTGCTTCATCAAATTCCCATTTATCTGTAGGAACAATCTCTCCAGTTGTTCGATCGATTACTTCCCACCAACGTTTTGGATCATCTAACGTATTTACTTTCAGCTGCTCTGTGTGAAATCCTTCCATTAAGCGAATACGAAGTGTTTCGCCTCTTGCTGTCACACGGTTACTGATCAAATATTCCTGCTGAATTTCTTCCGGATTGGCACTTGCCCACTCATTATCTTTTCTTGTTGTATAATAAGTAGCGTATTTCTTAACCGGCTCTGACAGAAGTTCTTCTGGCATCTCTGTTCCGTCACAATCTCTCAACGCATCTGCTCCCAAGAGATTCTTTAATCGTAATGTCTCGTCAATAACATCTGCATCTGTCGGCAGCGTCAATCTTCCCGTCATCAATATGTTCCCCTCCAAATAACTTTTATTCTTACTTATCTCACGACTAAAGTATAACGTTTTCACCAATGGATATCAATTTCATTGTTGCTCGGTTTGTTATATTTTTTGCTTTTTTATTACTAAAATACTGTTTTTCTTATTATTTTTATGTATAATATGTTTAATATATAGAATTGTTATATTATTTTTTCGTCTTTTTTACGAATTCACTTTAAAATTATTGCTTTTTCATATATTTTATATAAAATTTAATCAATTGAGAAGGCCCATACAAACTATAACTTAACCGAAGAGGATATGCACTTATGAGTAATGAATTTATCAACCTTGGCTCCGCCACGAGCAGTCGCGACGATTTTAGTCTTCGCTATATTTCTATTTCTAAATACGAAGGTGACTGGAACTCTCTACCGCACACACATCAGTTCTCAGAACTCTTCTATGTTTTGCACGGTGAGGGTATCTTCTATATAGAAGATGAAAAAGTTTCTATGAAAACAGATGATTTAATGATCATTAATCCTTATGTAGAACACACTGAAAAAACACTTCCAAACAACCCAATGGAATACATTGTATTTGGTGTTGAAGGACTTGCGTTTTCTTTCGATGATCCTGAACAGGACGCTTCAAAAGGATATAGTTTCTATAGTTATGGTTCTGATAAAAATCAGTTTATTAATTTTGCACAATTAATGATGCATGAATTTCAAGAACAAAAACCCGGATTTGAAAAAGTCTGTCACGGATTACTTGAGGTTCTTTTGGTATACATTTCCAGAAAGCAAAACCTTTCTGTTATTTCTGAATCCTCTTTCCAGCTTTCTAAGGAATGTGCATTAGCTAAACGATATATTGATACAAACTATTCCCAAAATATTACATTGGATTTATTAGCTGAGATCACACATATCAATAAATTTTATCTGGCACATTCTTTTACAGAATGCATTGGTCAATCTCCGATCAACTATTTAGCAGATCGAAGGATCGAAGCATGCAAAGAACTTTTGACAACCTCTGATCTCTCTGTAACACAGATTGCTTCCAGTGCAGGTTTCTCTTCCCAATCTTATTTCTCACAGATCTTTAATAAGAAGGTTGGAATGTCACCAAGGCAATACCGTAAATTATATTCACATGTAAAAAGGGAGTAATATATTTATACCAAGAAAGGGCTGGCACATGCCAGCCCTTTCTTTTGAAAGAATTCTTGAAAACTTCTTTCCTTTTACTTTTCAGGAAAATTTTTATCTTCTTTTACGTCTGCGTAAAATAACTGTAACGCTGGCACCTGCTGCCAGTATTGTCGCAGCTCCCCACAAGATCAGTGGAGTTGCATCTCCGGTCTTAACCGCACCTGACTTCTTATCAGAAT